>Ga0265298_10000443_pt1 | contig 62000 bp, 51 predicted proteins | sample AusTroGonzalo_MG_3_FD_193486 | JGI IMG/M metagenome (GOLD analysis project Ga0265298, IMG submission 193486) | Bovine rumen microbial communities from tropical cattle in Woodstock, Queensland, Australia - Gonzalo_01 | ecosystem: Host-associated > Mammals > Digestive system > Stomach > Rumen ... | reverse complement strand
TCTTTGACATTATAACCTCTATGCCTGGTATAGGTGCTCAGAACGCAGCTTGTCTGATGATCTATACCGATAACTTCACCAAGTTTGACATGAACTCCAGGAAGATAGCCTGTTACTACGGTATAGCGCCATTTGAACGACGATCGGGCAGCAGCGTTTACCAAAAGCCTCAAGTCAGTCCGTTTGCCAACAGGATGATCAAGTCTTTACTATCACAGGCAGCTCTAGCAGCCATTAAAGCAGATGTTAACATCTGCTGCTACTATCAGCACTTAATAGAGCGGGGCAAACACCCCATGCTTGTACATAACAACATCAAGAACAAAATGCTCCACACGTTGGTTGCAATGGTGCGGAATAAACAGAAATACAATCCCGAACACCTTTACAAACCAGTTTGTGGCGTAGCTTAAATATAAAGTGTTAAATATCGATTATCGTTTGGAGTTTACCATAGAATGCGGTTCTTAATTGCGCGTTTTTTGGTCATCGGCCCGGAAGATGAGGCTTGCTGGGGTGCGGATATGAAAGTTGTTGATGAGGCTCTGTTGAATTAGGTGTCATCGGGAGGCTAAGGTATCGGGCCGGCTGTGGATGAACTATTATTTCCATCACGTGTGGCAATTCTGTTGTTACCTATTTGTTCCCCAATGGGGAAGTACATGAGAGCAAATGGATGATGGGTGATGAGGGAACTATGGTGGATGATTTGTTGAGAATGGTTATGATATGAATAGATTGGATGATATATGGGGCACAACACCTTTCGGCATCTTTGGGGATGCTGGGAGGTGTTGTGGCGTTTAAATGGGATTTTAAAAGATGGAATGTAACGAGTTACCCCCGTAAAGCTTGAGGTCTTTGGACATTTTATTTGATATTGATAATAAGCGGAAGTCTCAACTGCACTGAGACCTCCGCCGAAAAAAGAATCATCTAACATCGTGAGATTGATGATTAATCAGTATCACCTTAGGTGAAATCGAAGTAAACATGACCAGGATTGGCGGAAGCGATGTTCCTGCAGCTAAGTGAATCGATATGGTTAGCATCCTTGATAATCAAGTTGGCGCCATTTTTAACGCCTGCAGAAGCAACGTTCCTAAGACTAAGACTGTCAAAACTTTTTGCACTGACAATCAAAGAACCACCAGCTGATGCTATGTTACGTAAACTTAAACTTAAACTATCCATTGGTTAAATGAACATTATGGTTAATCACTCTGCGGATACCTGCCCGTCCCGCATTGGGCTCTTCACAAGGCGGAAAGAACGCCAGAGGTGCTTAGCCTCTTGGAGGGAATGGGTCATGACTATGAGAGTCTCGGGCTCTTATACGACCATCAGTTCCGTGTATGAATAGTTCGGACTGCTGATTCTTGGAAATCTGACGCGCTGCGCTAATAGCGTCAGATTGTCTGTCATACAGAGCTGTGAGACGTGTATTACCCTCACCTCTAATTCCCCATTTACCATTAGCGGGGACAACATGCTGGTTCTTTCCCATTTCAGGTTACAACTCCTTTTTGAGCCTTGATTAAGGCTGATGCCTTGGCTCTATTACTGGTTTGTATCTTGTTTATCATAACTTATACTATTTAAGGACTGTTAAACAAAAAGTTTGCCATGTGGCTGGTTTTTGTTTGGGTGTTGATAACTTGTGCCGTGTGTCATAGTTTTGTGACTTGGTGACAGACAGGCATTTACAGGAATAGACCTATCAGGGTGACTAACAGGGTTAGGACTTCAACTATCATTGAGAGGTTGTCTTTGAACTGTTTTTTCATATCTGTATTTTTTAGTTGTTTACTAATCGTTTTAAATGCTGTTATAGGTTACCCTAATTCCATTTAGTTGCCTCAAATGTACCAGGTTGCTTAATCCGTTTTTGCGAATTTGATAAACACAGGTAGTTTTGGGGCGGATTTCTTTTTGAGATATAAAAAGCGGTTTTAGTGTATATGTTTGTTTGCTGGGCATGGCGAGATGGTGCTATAACTCAGACTACAGCCTGGTTTTTGGAGCAAAAGTACTTAGCTTGACTGGTGGTTTTATTTTATTCTTAAGTGTGCAGATGGGTGGTGTTTTGGCATCGGCGCCTTTTTCCGGAGATACGGAACTACTGAATTACGGAAGGACGGAATTACGGACCTAAGGATTTACGGAATTACGGAGATGCGGAGACATCGGCCCTCAAATACTAGATGACGTATCGGCCGCTGGGGGATGCAATATTTACTAAGTGAAATGAGGAAGGTGTTATCGGCCTTGTGGCAATTGACTTTGTCGAGTTCCGTCGCGACTCGGCAAATCTCAAACAAGTTTGGTTTGCGCTCGCTGCTCTGTCACTTCTGCGTGCGGGAGCGGAGTAATATGCCGCGCTGGCTGCGGTACTTTACGGAGCGGGGAGAATTGCTCTGCAACGCTTATGGGATGCTGACCCTGGAGCATCGATACGCTTATGAATGAATTATAATACATAACACCTCTTGGCGTTTTTGGGGACGTTTGGAGGTGTTGTGGTTTTAATGGGGGAAAGTTTTCAACAGGTGTTGTGGGGGAATAGAATAGATATAACTTTGCGGGGGAACGTTATGTAATAGCAACTGACAAAGACGTTTGAAGAGGAACCGCGATTCAATCGCGGAGAAAAAGACGAAAGAGAGATATGACATATGATTCATTATAAATCTTTATAACAACTGATATGGAGAATGTAATACAACTGTCAAGAACCGAGAGGGCACAGTTTATCTATCTGTTGAAGATACTGAAAAACCAAGGTGATCAGGAGTACGATTATGATAACCTGATTAAAGCCCTGCAATATGGTTTTGAACTACATTATAGCGATGTGTTTGAATGCCTATTCGACGAAGAACTGCCGGCTGACCAGTGCCGGGAGGTTCTTGATATTTTAGAGATGTATAGGGGAATCATATACTCCTATACTAATTTAAAACGTGAAGGCAAACAGGGAACGCTGACTGATGAAGATGTTATATTCAAAGGCTTTGATGGGAATAATGAGACAAAGCAGATGTCTTACGCCGATTATTTCATCAAGGATCTGGTACGTTACTCTGAAATTGAGGAATTGTCTCATGGCTATTATAACAGTCACTGCCAAATGCTGCCCAGATACCGCGCCATGTTAGAGAAATGGGAGGCGTATAAGTCGCTGCCCAATCGTTACTTGATGAACGAGCAGCAGATTAAAGAACTATTAAAGCGCTACTAAATGGATTGGGTTGGTGCGATAATAGGCATTATAGGAGCTGTGGCATCCATCGTAGGTGCAGTCATCTCTCATAAACAAAGCAAGGAGGCGATAAAGGCCAAGGATGCATCTGTCGCTGCCAAAGATGCCACGGAGGCTGCTAGGGATAAAATTTTCCAGAATATCCAGTACGAAGAGTTTGCTCGTTTCCAGAAAGAGTGCGAGAAGTTTGGGATATTTCTGCATAAGGCCAGCAAAGGAAACGCTTTGCTAGGAAAGAGCGGAAACTATGTGGAAGATGAACTGGAGAAGTTTGTGACCAGCTTCAATGTGGAGATTACAAAGACTACAGGTGCAGATAGAGACAGCCTAATGGAAAGCTATCAAGCACTCGCCGCAAGAAGGAGTACTGTTGCAGCTGGAAACAGAGAAAATATACTGGCCCTGCTTGATGATGTGAGAACTCTCACAAGAAAGGTTGCAGATCTTCAGATGAAGAATAAAATGAGCGTATGACCCAGGATGAGGCTTGGATACAGAAATATAATGATGTAGTGGCTTTTATTAAGGTCAACAAGCGGAATCCGAGCAAGCATGATGATGAGGAGATGGGAAGGTATCTCAATTGGTTGAAGCATAATAGGAAGTTGTATGCATCGGGGGAGATGAAAGAGGAACGCAAAGAGGCTTTTAAGAAGTTGATGAAACTGAGTGAGCAGTATAAGCGGAAGAATCAGTACATTTAGAGACTATTCATATACGGGTTTTGTTATAAAAGAAGGCCAGAAATGATAAAAGAAAACAAATGACACAGGAAGAATTAGAGAAGATCAATGCGATTAATAGATTCCTTGATGTGAATGGAATAATCAAGTCTTGCCAGATAGTGGAATTCCAGGCAATAGTTGAATATCTAGAGCATTCAATAATTGATGTTACCAAGGTTCAGATTAAGCTTGATAATTTTCACTTTGGAGATGTGGAAGTATACCCAACTGATAGGATAGATATTACGTTGCTGCATACTGGCTTTTCTGAGCCCTTCAATGATTATAATTTAGATAATCAAACCCTTGTGATAAAAGGGACTGCGAGTCCGGCAAAGGGTGGGGAAAACTATACGGTAAAGATAACGCCAGTGAGATAACGAAATGACAAAGAAGATTGGACGAAACGACCCGTGTCCTTGTGGCAGCGGAAAGAAATATAAACACTGTTGTATGCGTGCCGAGCAGTCGAAAGACAACAAGGCATCGCAAGGACGTGCTTCGCTCCAATCTTCAAGTCTTAATGCGCCGAAGATAGTTGCTTATCTGGAATCACACAATGTAACTCCCATCTTGGATTACCTGATAGCCCTTGAATTGAATCCAGACAATAATGGGAAGAATCTTCGTTTTGAACATATTGCGCAATTAGCAGTATCTTCAATAGGTAAAGGAAGTGCAGAACCCAACCCGCGTGTATTCAAGCAATTGATAGATGAGGAATATCCATTCGATGTAATGGAAGACATCCCCATCAATATGTTTTGTGAGACGGTCGTTTTCCACGGAGGTAATTATGTTTTCTTTCCGGGATTATCAACTCATTGTTCGGAATTGTTCCGAGCAATGACAGAATCCATTTATAGAGTTGATGGGATATTCCCAGAATCATTTATGGCAGAAATATATCAAGGCGTGACCTTGATGCTGGAACTTGGAAATGCAATTGCATCGCGAGCAGGCATTGAAAGAATGACAAGGGGTAATGACAATCCCCGTGAAGAGATTTCTGAAGCCCGCTCGAATCTGAGCTATGGCATACCCAAGGCGATGATGGATTATCTCATCAGGGCAAATCGATTAGATGAACACGTTCTGGATAATTTCCTGCTCCAAAAAGACGATCCCGAGATTCTTACCTCCAACCCTGAACGGAATCCAATCTTATACAGACCTATTATAGAAAGAGACGGAGAATACTACTTCGTTGGTGTCACAAATCAAGGATGTGCCATAAACAACTTCATTCTTAAAACTGCCATCAAGCACAAAAGTATCAATGAACTTGTGCAATTGACACAAGAGACGGTGTGGTATCGTATAGGTAATTCGTGTATGACATACATGCATTGGTCGCCGATGGCGTTTGATGGATTCCAGCCCCATGATTCACATTATGAAGAATGCCTGTTTCGCATCGATTTGAACTGGGTGGCGTTTCTGTGTTATGCAAAAGATACAGCAAAAGATGTTTCTGTTGATGGGGCTGAGAGCAGTATTCGTTGGAATATGGAGCCACATATTAAGAAGACTCTGGCTACTATAAGGCGCAATGAACAAACAAAGGACTTTCATATTCTTACATTCGTGGTGTATTCTTCAATGGGAGAGCCATACACTTTGTTGCTGAAGGATCAGCCTAACACTGACTTTCTGGTCCAATTTTCCGCCTTTGAATTCTTGCAATTAGTGCAGACTGAAAAGTGGGATAACCAAAGCCTTGTAAGATATGCGAGAACAAAAGCGAACACACAGGCATTGAACTATGGTTTTAATCAATCTCTGGATTGCTATTCATTGTATAAAAACAAAGGAGAGAGCTTTTATTTGTCTGACGAGCGAAAACCAGACTTCTTACAAATAGAGCCCAATGAGGGATGTGAACTGATTCACAGGAGTAAAGAGAGTCTAAACTTTCACGGTACGCCATTCCACTTTGATGGTGAACGGGTAGGATATATTCCCGTTCAAAGAGATATGGATTATGCCGCCATATACAAGCCTTTGAATGAATCCATCAATGCCAAGAGTTGTGAGTCCTATCCTGTCCCAATATGGGTAAGGTGCCAGCAAGCAGAAATAGAGGGAGAGAATCCATCATCAATTACCGAAACTGTCATAACGGCCATTGCCTTCTGGATGGACAGGCTAAGACCTGCTATTGAGACCGCTGTTGCTGAAAACTTCAAACGTTCAGTAGAGATAGATTTGGTGTTTGACGAAGAAACACTATCTGACAAGTATATCCACTACGAGCCAATGCAATCACGGGATGAAGGTACGATGACGGTCAACAGAACCGAAACAGGCGTTGAAGTTACTTTTGACCAATTTTTCATTCATGGCTTCTTGGGCTCTGACAATGCCCAAGAACGTCTGATGATGAAAAAGATAGTTTGTAATATGCTCGGAATGGATGACGATAGGATCCAATCTATCCTCGATGCTTATATTCCGTTGGGCCAGGCCAAGATGATTTTGATGATGGAGGCATCGAACAGCCCCATTTCTTATCCGCTATGGCTAAATCCTCCAATTTACATTCACCCAGCGAGCAGTCAGTTAATGCTCGATCTGTTCCCACAATGGATGAATGAGAAAGGATATGATATTACCGGAAGGCTATCATCAGTTAAGCAGAAAGATAGTTTTCTTCATAATGGGGTTGATGTGTTGCTGGAGAAACTATATCCTAATGTCGCAAAATATGAGTCTCATACGTTGTTAAAGAGACTGATTAGTAATCACGAAACACTTCTCTATCAACGAGAACACAATAAGATGCTTCACCCTGCCCAACTACTATGTTTTGGTGATAATGAAGAAAAGAGGAAAGAGTTCTTTGAAACAGAACGTAGGTTAAGTGAGGCTGGGTTGGCAACAAGGGCACTGATTGAATATGTTGCGGCGATACAAGATACCAGCGGCAAAGAACAGGCGGGATGTGATGATATTGAAGGGTTATTAACCATCATGAGCGAAGTAACCCATATTGGTGGAGTCTGCGATGCAGTCCATATGGGCGTTTCGAACCATACTATTGAAAAGTTGGCATCTGGCCGGTACGGGATTTACGATGATGAGTTCAATGACAGTGTTGCAGGCTTTGCATCTGCACGTTCAGTTGAAGCCATAAATAACCAGGTGGAAGACTTTGAGAGCAAGATGGAGAGCTTAGCAAACCTTCAGCCAAAAACTCGAGGTGAGAGAAATGCAAAGTTAGAAGAAATAGACGATGCTTTTCTTGCCGATTGGGGTATATCATATTCTGCTATTATTCAGCTCTTGTATTCCTGCTATATTATGGCCATGAAAGAAAAGCGTTCAGTGCTTGAGTTAGAGGAGAAGGAGTTCGTGAAAGCTATAATGGATATTTGTCCAGAATTAAGTGCAGATGCAGTATCAAAGTGTCTGACCCACCTTTCTCTTGAGAAAAGAGAAGAGTATCTGACACCTCCCAATGGTATGGATTGGAAGGAGGTACTTCCGTGGATGTACAATCGCGAATTGAGTTATCTTCGCAGACCTATTGTTAGATGGCAGATGGCTGATGGAAGTGTGAATCTGATATTTGGATTCCGCTCTTGTCTAACTGCTGGGATGCAACTTACAGACTTGCTTTATTCTGGGCGCTTGAAGAATGGAGGAAAGAAGTTGGGGAAATTGTTAGGTAAGTTTGTATCAGAGAAAGGCATTGCCTTCAATAAAGATGTGAGAAAGTGGTTGAAGCAAAACTCCGAACTTGTTGTTTGGGATTTCGATGTTTCGATGAAGCCTAAAGGTAATTTTGCGACATCTACTGAATTAGGTGATTTAGGCGACATCGATGTATTCGCTTATGACAAAGTGAATAATGTGGTGTATTCGATAGAGTGCAAGAACACCAACACTGCCAAAAATGTCAGGGAGATGAAGAAAGAGATGGACGACTATCTTGGCCGAGGAGAAGACCCATATAAAGACAAGAAAAGCGCATTGGTACTGAAACACCTTAAGAGACACAAGTGGCTGGTAGAAAATATAGAGAATGTTAGACTATTTGTTAAAGCTCAAAGAAATCCTGTAATTAAATCAATGATGTTGACATCGGAAGTTATACCCACTTCGTATCTGAGAAAGGAGGATACACCATTGTCAATATTGAATTTTCAGGATCTAAAACATAAAGGGTTGGAATACTTGGATTCTTGCAAGGATGCTGACATGAGCGTTCTGAATTAAGATTCACTTTTTGTGGGGTGGAATAAAAAGACGGGCGACCTATAAGGAGCCGGTCTCTGTGCGGAGCGGAGTAATGTGCCGCGTTAAGCGCGGTACTTTACGGAGCGGGGAGAATTGCTCTGCAGCGCTTATGGGATGCTGACCCTGGAACATCGATACGCTTATGAATGAATTATAATACATAACACCTCTTGGCGTTTTTGGGGACGTTTGGAGGTGTTGTGGTTTTAATGGGGGAAAGTTTTCAACAGGTGTTGGAGGGGAATAGAATAGATATAACTTTGCGGAAAGAGGATATAAGATGACTCAAGAAGAAAGATGGATGCAGAATTACAATGAAGTAATGTGTGTATAGCGCTCTAAAGATACCGGCCGTAGCGCTCGAAACGGTACAGGCGTAGCGCTATACTCAGTTAAGGCAAGTTAAGAAGAGGGTGTAGACAATATTAAATGAAAGATATGATCAAATGGATTAAAACATATGTTCTGAGTTTGAGAAGGGATATCGTATTCCTTCTTATATTTGATTGCGTATTTCTGCTGATTATGGAATTGTGGCTAAAGAAGATACCTGCTCCATTTCTTTTCTTTGTTAAAGTTGGAGATGTGATGATTACATTAGGTATCTCATTCCTTGCATCATTCATTTTTTACTTTGTTCAAGTTCATTTGCCAGAGACACGCCAGAAAAAAGACCTATATCCAGTTATATCAGAATTGTTCCACAGAATCATTATGATTGAGAAAAGGTTTCTTACGGAATTTGTGGGTATGAAACCATTTGAATCTCTTTCAGAGGATTGTATAAAAGCAGGGGTAATTTCAAGAGATGTAAATATCCAGAATGCTCCCCTTCATCTGGCAGGATTCAACCGTAGTGCGAATTGGATGGAATACGGGCTTCATGAAGTAGCAGACATTGACAAGACGTGGGAAATGCTTATGAAGTATTCTGCTTATATGGATAGCGAGTTTCTGTCTTTGTTGTCAAGAGTTCAAAGTAATAGCACTCTCACATTCTTCCGAACCATGAAGAGTATTTATCCCACACTAAAACAAGGACTAAAACTTGATGGATTTGAAGGTGGATTTATGGATTTATGGCGGTTTATTCAAGAGCAGGAAGCATACTTTGATAAGGAGCTTAAAGTGTATAATCAATAGTTGGTGTTTGGTATTTGCAAAGGCTATCTTGTCTTTTATCGGCCAGGGGGCGGGGAAATCATAGGCTTGGATTCGGGAATGGTTTATAATATAGGGGTAGTTATATGTGGTCATTTTGTTCAACTGATTCGGACATTAGATTGATTGGTGAAGGTGGAAATAACCGCATTTATAAACTAAACAGAGAATATTGTGGCTATAGTTCAGCTGTTATAAGAGTTAGTAAACGATGCTCTGAAAAAAGCGTATTATCAACCATTCAAAACTACAATCTATTAAAGCGATTAAATATTAATACTACTGTATTTCTTGAAAAGTGTACCTTTGATGACCGCCCTTCTCTTATAACTGAGGATCTCCATAAAGATTCTTACACATATTTGGATGCTAATGCTCATATTCTACGAGATGTAGATATTCAATTGAGGAGCTTGGATGTTGGTAAAAACACAAATTATAAAGAACCCGAAGAGGAACGAAGGTTCGCTGACAATAAGTTTAAAGGAATTACTAATCTGTCGGATTTTATTCAGCGCCACTTTGAATTGTTAAAGTCATTGGCCTATGAGCATCTGTACATTGCTCGCGATTGTTATTTTTTTAGGGTTAACAGACATCCCTACACAGAACTTGATTATATTATCGCAGATTGGGATGATATTGTGATATATAACGATGAGAACAATTTGATTAATATCAATATAGGACAATTTAAAGAAGCTCTCTTACAATTTGTAGACAAATATGTAGAGTGCGATACTTATGACTATAAAGGAGTAATTGATCGTGTGTTCTCTGAGTGGAATCAGTAACAAGAGTGCAATTTGATATATGAATACTGCGACGCTCGATATAGAACCTCCTATGTCGCAGCACCTTTGATTGAATAGCATGTATAATTATTATGAGTTTCATTAGAGTCTGGATTAAGAGAAGTATTATGTGCTAGATTATGGTCTTAGGTCTAGTTTAGTATTGTTGTTTTTTGTATATTTAGCCCTCATAACAATAGAATTGTTGCGAGGGCTAGTTGTTTATTATCCAATTGGTGCTATTTTTTAGTAAAGATGCATAAATGAATTATGGCTAAAGAAAAGTATGGAATAAGGCATTTTGATTCTCGGTCACATGGATTTTGTAAGTATTTGTGTGAGAATTCAGATGGATGTTATTTTATAATACCAGTTGTTAAATCGACTATGCGTTTATTTGATAGTAAAAATGAGGCTATTGAGTATATCGTAAACAACGAACTGGATTATTGCGAGATTTTTGGCGTGTATTTGAAAGATAAAGAATAGAGGAGGCACTCTTAGTTGTCGTTTATTTACTAGAAGCAAAGAACTGGATATTATGGAACATTTAGGAATAGCATTAAAGGCTCTATTCAGCAAACAACAAGGAGATGCTATATTGAGACATATAGGGTTTATGGATGGTAACAACAATTATATCCATCTTGACTCGGAAATTGAGGAATCTCAAATAACGCAACTTCTTTTAGAGGAAGAGCCAAATAATTATTCCATTGACCAGTTGTCTATGACTGGACAAGTTGTATTGTCTAAATGGATGGTTGGTGACAAAAACCATCTTCCTTTTCAATTTGCTAATAATGATTCTGTATTCAATATTCTGTTGCACTTTTCATCGCGTGTTTTAACAATTAAGGATGGTGATCCCATTTGTAGGTACAATTCATTGCTGAGATGGCATAAATTAACCACTCAATTAAGTGAAGATCTTTTTACCACATCTTATTTGGCTTCAAGAGATATTATGACTAAATATTCAAGGCGATTCTTTGATTGGGATGCTTACTTAGGTCATGATTGTAAAGAAGTTAATGCATTATTCCAAAAAGATATGGCAGAATTACATATGCACTTAAAGGGATCATCATATAATTTTGATATTAGTTGGATATATTTGATGAACCATATAGAAGAAATGCGACATGTCTTTGATGAGATTTCATCAAAAAGAAAAGGAACAGGATGGGATGATAAACTCTATTTAAAGGTTCGTAATGCGGCAATTATAAGGTATTATCTGGCAGGAGTAGTTGGATGTGTTGATAATACAATTACTAAGAGTCAACTAAGAGATTTCATCAAGTATGTTGTTATAGATAAGAATAATGATTTAATACAAGATGTTTCTAGTAAGAAAGATATATTGGTTTTTCAGGAGTGTTTGAATAATAGTCATAGGTTGTCCGCCAAGAAGGAGGAAAAATATTATCCCAAAGAAAAGGATGTACTGGACTATATATCAGTTGAGCACCATTATAATGAGTCTGTTGCCAATCTAATAATGGCTTCTGAAAGATTCTTTATGTATAAGGTGTTTAATAAGATATATAGTCAAGGGGATGAGGCTGACAAGGATATAGCAACCTTATTTTATGCATATGTTGTATATAAAGACTATTTTAGACACACAATACTTCAACTGAACAATAGAGTAGGTTTTTCAAATTTTGCCAATTATGAGGATTTGAAAACTTCATTTATTGGAAAAGAATATTATAGTTTGTTGTATAAAGCGGCTCTTGAGGGCTTTTGTAAAGGCTATAATAATAGATATATTGAGGCAAGAATAGTTCCGGACGATACTCCAGAGAAAATAATTGAAAATCTTTCCAGTATTTATGATTCTATTGACAAAAATTACCATGATCGATGCAGTATTATTTTCCATTTCATTAAGAAAAGAGATGAATCTTATAATGGTGATAAAGCTATTAGAAACAATGAATTAAGAACAGAAGTTAAAAGGAAGGCATATGCAATCTATAGATTTAGGCAGAGTGGCAATCCAATGGTCGGCCATGTTGTTGGTATAGATGCTGCTAATTCTGAAATTTATGCACGTCCAGAAGTTTTTGCACAAGCTTTTAGATTCCTTAGAGGTCATGATATGAAGGTGAGAGATTCAGAACATCCATATGATTTGAATATAACATATCATGTGGGTGAAGATTTTCTGGACCTCGCAGATGGTCTTAGGGCTATAGAGGAATCCATGATATTTCTAGGATTAGGGAATGGAGATAGATTGGGACATGCTCTTGCTTTGGGTACAAATGTCCGGAGCTATTATGCTAATCGTAGAGATACAATATGTGAGAGCAAACAGATCATTTTGGATAATTTGGCTTGGTTGCATCATAAGTGCGTTAGATTGATGGGTTATACTCCTTTATGTGGTTATTTGGAGGAACTATTTCATAAATATTTTATTGAGATATATGATCCTCGTGTGAGTGATTCAAACAATTTGAATAGTTTATTTGAGGATAAAAAAAGCGATATTTCAGACCTAGATGATATTAACGATTATTACTTGTCATGGCTATTAAGGGGAAATTCTCCTACATTCGGAAGTGACAATGATGACGAGGCTAGAATAAGATTAAGTGATGAAGTTGATATACAGTGGGTGAATGCATCAATAAATCATCACAAAGGGTGCGAAATGGCGTTAAGAAATTCAAACGCCAGGGAACTATTTGATCGTTATCATTCTAGACATTTAGCAAAAAAAGATGGTGATGTAGATACTTTTACAGTACGTCCCATATATCGAGATGATTATTATACTCTTCTGGAGTTGATTCAAGATGATTTGCTCAATAAGATTGAACGAAAGCACATCGCTATTGAATGTAATCCCACATCAAATTATAAGATAGGAGAGATTGAGAGATATGATCAACATCCTATTGTGAAATTTTTCAATTATGGTTTGAATACTCCATATAAACAACATAATATTGCAGTGTCTATTAATACGGATGATCAGGGCGTATTTGCAACATCTTTAGAAAGAGAATATTCATTAATGGCGCTTGCTCTTGAGAATAATGAGTTGGGAGGATGTAAGAATTCTCCCCGTGCAGTGGTTGAATGGCTAAATCGTGTTAGAGAAATGTCTGTAGAACAAAGATTTAATAACAACTAATTCTAATTATTATGAGTTCTATCTATTTAAAAGAGTGTTATTTGACGAGCGTTTATCATTATAACGCATTAGATGTATGGGATTCTTTAACTGTTGGCACTTCGCTTTATTTTAAAGCTGAAAAAGAGGATAAGAAAGCTAAGCTTATATTCAAAAAGGATGTAAAAGAAGATATTTCTAATAATACCGAAACTAATAATTCCGGTGATACTAATAATAACTATATTGAGGTAGAAGTAGGAGAGTTGAGCGAAGATGATTCCCATGTTATAGTTGATGTTCTAAAGCAAGGGTTCGTAGATGTATTTTCTGCCTCGATTTCATATAAAAGTGACAATAGTGAGAATGCAGAGGAAGATAGACGTATAAAAGTAGTTGTGCGAATAAACAAAAAATAGTTTGTTGAAAACTATAATTACATGTCTCTAAAACTCAGGAAATAAAATATTATCTTTGCGTTTATAAGAAGCAGTAGATTTTGCCTAATACGATTAAAGATATATTACTGGACTTACTTAAGACCATAGGGCCTTCAGGAAGTGAAGAACAGGTAATTAGCTTGTTCAAGCGGTTTATTGCACCATATGTTACTGAGGTGAAAACTGATGTGACAGGCAATAGCATAGCTCATAAAACTGGTTCGGGAAGTAAGGTGATGTTGATTGCTCATGCTGATGAAGTTGGTCTTATGATTCATTACATAGATGAGCGAGGCTATCTTTATTTTAAAGAGATCGGTGGCGTAGATACAAGTTTACTTCCTGGTCAAAGAATTTCAATTGAAGGGAATAATGGTCCAGTGATTGGTGTTATTGGTAAAAAGCCAATTCATTTACAGGATAAGACTGATTCACCAAGAACTATTAATCCAGAGGATTTGTGGATTGACATAGGGGCTAAGGATAAGAAAGACGCTGAACAAAAAGTTCAGATTGGTCAAGTGGCCACTATTATATCAGAACCTGTTTTATTGTCAGATAAGAAAGTTGCCTCCAAATCACTTGATGACAGGATTGGACTTGCAATACTGATAGCTGTGGCAGAAAAACTAGGTCAAACTAATGCTGATGTATATTTTGTGGCTTCAGCACAAGAGGAACTTGGTTCTGTGGGTGCTCAGACTGTTACAGAACGAATATTGCCGGATGTTGGCATAGCCATTGATGTGACTCATGCAACCGATTATCCCACTATGTCGGTGGTTAAAGATGGTGATATCAAGTTAGGAGCTGGTGTGGTAATAGCTGTTGGCCCCAATATTCACAAATCAGTTAGCGATAAGCTGCTTAACGTTGCTGTAGAGTCAAATATACCATACCAAATGGAAGCTCTACCTAAACGTACAGGGACAGATGCTCGGGCTATTCAGGTTGCTGGGACAGGTGTTGCTGCGGGATTGTTGAGTATTCCATGCCGATATATGCATACTCCTAATGAGGTAGTATCAATTGCGGATGCTGAAAGTGCTGTTAATTTAATAATAGAGTATTTGAGACTATATAATAATTGATTTCTTAACTTAAAAAAATTCGTTACTATGGAAGATCTTAAGATTTCTTTCAATTGGGAATCAAAGACTGCTGGAGATGCAGAGCGCGTTGGCGCAATGTATTGCTTCAAGCGTTGCGATGTTAATCAAAACTAATCCCCTGATCAAGGATTAGTATAAATAACTTACCCAATTGGGTTGTGTTCCCGGGTCGGTGGCTCAGGAACACAATTTGTTTATAGACAGATGCTGTATGAAGAATCATGGCTTGGTGAGTGGAAGTGACAGATTCTATTTTGGTGGCAAAATAGTATTTCGTAGCTGTCATGAAGGATGGTTGGCTATTTCAGTTGAGACGGCTAATTGGATAGTGCTTACATCGGATATCCAGCGTTCTATGCTAGAGCAATTAATAGACGGTTGGACTGTAGGTGAAGTGTACAACACTCTTGATTCAGAATCAAGCCGTGATGAGCTAAAAAAGCTACTGGCTTCTATTACAGCAAGAGACTTTGCCAGAATTGATCAAAAGCCTCTGCCTCAGTTCCTGGAAGGTTATAAGATGCTTAACTGCTACATAACAAATGCATGTAATCTAAGATGCAAGCATTGTTTTATGAATTCCGGGGTAAGTCTAAAGAATGAACTATCGTTGAGTGAGTGGGAACATGTCCTGTCGTGTTTTAAACAGGCAGGGGGGGAGAGCGTTACTTTTTCTGGCGGTGAGCCATTAATGAAGAAGTCATTTTTGGATATCGTTAAATATGCTCATAACATAAAGTTGGATGTTACTATCTTAACAAATGGCTTGTTATGGAGTTGTAAAATGATAGAAGAAATAGCTCCATATGTATCGGAAGTTCAGATAAGCATTGATGGTGTTGATGAATCATCCAATGCTGTAGTTCGTGGAGCTGGCCATTTTGATAAGGTCGTTGAGAGTGTGATTGCTTTTGCAAATGCAGGAGTAAGAACATCGGTAGCAACAACTTTTACATTTGACAATTTACAGGGAGATTCTCCTATGCTTTATAAGAGTATGGTAGAGGTTATAAAGTCTCGTTGTAAGAACCCGGTCTTCTTTAAATTGAGTAAGAAGATACTTAGTGGTAGGGGCACTCATTATTCGGAAGAACAGAACAGAACTTTTTATAATAAGATACTTGAAATAGAAAAGGCTGTAGATAAAGATGCTTCTTTCAATAACTTTATGGAGGGGCATACACCAAATTTGGTTGCCAGGAATTGCGGTTTTGGTGGTATTTCAATTGGTGCAGATGGGGAGGTCTATTTTTGTAACAGAATATCTGAAGTTAACAGCTATGGTAATGTAAGGGATAATGATATCGAGTATTTTATGAAGAAAGGTCATGATTTATATATAACTACTTCAGTTGACAATATTATTCCTTGTAGAGATTGCCATTTGAGGTATATTTGTTCCGGTGGATGCAGGATAGATGATTGTAACATTAAGGGACGATTATCAAAGGATGATGAAGAGATTATTCAGATTAAGTGTAATGACGATTATATAAATAGTCTTGAAAGAAAGATGATAGACTCATTTATGTACTATTATAAATTCTAAGATGAATTATAGACTTGTCTGTATTTATGAGAAGGATAAGGATGGCAAGACCGTTCTTAGAGTTGAAGTGTGCAATGAGACTTACACTAAGACTCTTTCTCCTTTTCAGAGACGAGTCTCGCTAGATGAGTTAAAGCATAAAGTTAATCCCTCTCAATCCCAATTGTTGGATTTAGTAAATCAAAGTGGTACAACAACATCTTCATCATTTGAAATAAGTAATCAGAACTATTTGAATAACAGAGATATTGTGTCTGTTTTAAATAGCAGTGAATGGTCTTATTCTCAAAAAGGATTGCATGGAAGTTTGAAAAAGGCAAAATGTCCGTTTAAATCAAAAGGTACTACAACATATGAAGTTGGTAAGTTTGTTAGCGGCGAATTACATGTTACCAATTTAAACCAATGGAATAAAAACATTGAGGTCTCTTTTAGGTACGAGAATACAAACCTTTCTATTTGGCCTGGTTCTAAGCAATCACTATTCGTCGATGATGAAGGAAAGCTCTTATTGCGAGACATTGATTTAGAAAGAGAGTTGCTTAAGGTGCTGAATAATGGATATGACGAAATAACAGGATTGTTTTCTTTAAATGAATTGGATACGGAGCGATTGAAAGAGATATTGTCAAAAGGATGGACGTTATTTGTTCCAAATCAATCCAAGAAGAGTAATTCTCAGGTATTTGCGCATAGTAATTCAAGTGGTATAACATGGTTTTCTACTGAAGGGATATCGGAAGCAGATGTTTCAAACAAAATGCTTGATAGTTTTATTAGAAGTAGAAACTATGTTGAATCTGATGGTAATATCGTTTTGTTTAACAGCAAGGACTCTATGTCTGGTAGTGAGAAAGGGCTTGCTACTTTGTCCGGTGCTACGCAGAACGTTATTATCTTGTATTCTCAAAACAAGGCTGATATAAATGATAAGAGAATAAAGCAATTATTATCTGAAAGAGTACATGCAAAACTAAGACCATATCAGATGGAGGGCGTCCTGTGGCTGCAACGTATGCGTTTAAAAGGAGCAGGTTGTCTTTTGGCAGATGAAATGGGATTAGGAAAGACGCTGCAGGTTATTGCTCATTTGGCTTGTTTGGATGTTCCAATGAAGCATCTGATTGTTGCTCCAGTATCACTTGTTTATAATTGGGAAAGTGAAGTTAATAGATTTGCTCCCCAATTGATGGATAAACTTATTCTTGTCAGTTATGACATGCTACGTATTCATCTAGATGATTATTCTAAGGGTCAATATGATACAATAGTAATTGATGAGGCACAAATCATAAAAAATAGGGAAACAAAGAAGTATAAGTCAATCGCGCAACTAAAATACAAACACAAAATCATTCTAACTGGCACTCCAATAGAGAATACTATTGAAGATATGTGGTCTCATTTCCTGATGTTGAATCCAGAGATGAAATCAATGTATTCTGAATTACAAAAAAGAGGGCTTTCAAGTTCCCCGGAAGCATATGTATTATGGAGCGGAAAACTATTGAAACCATTTATCTTGCGTAGGACAAAAGAAGAGGTGTTGAAGGATCTTCCGGAGAAAATGGAAAAGACTGTTTATGTTGAGTTGTCTGAAAAAGAGCAGCAGATATATAGTAACGTCCATAAAGCAATTGTAAGCGCGTTATATACTGGTGTTTCCGGAAGGGTTAATAGTATAGTCCTGGAAGGCTTATTGCGTCTGCGCCAATGCTGCGTGTCGGCAAATATCTTACCTATTGAACTGAAACGTGTCTCTCATGTGGAGAGTACGAAATTAAATACATCGCTGGTATACTTGAAGAATTTTATTTCAGAAGGGCGCAAAACACTTATTTTTTCTCAGTTCGTGAGTGTATTGCACGAGATGGAATCGTTACTTGATACAAATAATATTAAGTTTGTAAGTCTATATGGCGATACAAATGATCGCAAAACACCTGTTGAGAGATTCCAAAATGATGATTCTACACCGGTTTTCTTGATTAGTCTTAAAGCTGGCGGAGTGGGGCTGAATCTGACTAAAGCAGATAGAGTGATTTTATTGGATGATTGGTGGAACCCTGCTGTCGAGGATCAAGCTCTTGGACGTGCACATAGGATTGGACAAAAGAATCCGGTATTAGCGATACGCCTCATCTGTAAAAATACTGTTGAAGAGAAAATATTGCAGTTACAGGAGCAAAAGAGATTAACTGCGGATGTGTTTAATAATGTATCTGAGAGATTGACTATTGACGATATTAAGCAATTAATAGATGAATAATTTAATAGTTAATAGCATAACTCGTTCTCGTGAGGAATGGATGGGCATACTTAAATTGCCAAGAGAACTGGAAACAAGTGTAATTGCTGCGAATGTCCTTATTGTACCTTCAATGATACCTACTCAGCCAAAAGCATTTGTAGAAGGAACATTACATTTATACGCATATCTACAATCTCAATTAGGAGAAGGTGTGGAGATTTGTATTACAGAGGAGGAGTATGAAGAACTTGAACTTAACTCTCGTACAGTAAGGTTGGGGAGATTTATTGTTAAGTCATTTGTATTGCCTCTCTTTCTTGGTATTATTGGGAACTATATATATGACAAGATACGTGAACCAGATACAGTTAAAGATGATGATAAACCAGAATATCAAAAACCTGTTGATGTCACTTTTACAATAGCTGTTGAGGATTCCACTGGCAAAAAGAAAGAATTCCAGTATGAAGGTCCCGCATCGGATTATAAAGCAATAGCTGGTGAAATTGAAAGACTATGGAATGAATAAAAAGGCCACAGATATAATTAAGCATCTGCTTGATGAGGACTTCAATTATGATAAAACCATCGCTGAGTTAGATGAGTTAAGGATAAGATACCGACAACAACAGGATGAGGATAATGCCAATAATGCATGGGCAATAATAACAATTGTTGGTATACATCGAGATTTCAGAAAGGTCTACTCAATGCTTAAAGACAGGCAATACTATGATGCATGGTGCTTGATGGAGCAAATAGAAATTGGAGTAGTCAACTTATTGCGTAATTTTAAGGGCGTAGAGAATACTGTAAAGTATATTAGTGTCATTGTTAGACAACTCCAAGGTTTATACCCTTATAAGTTGTTTATGAGCACGGAGGTTGTCATTAAGGAGCGAATATGTAGCATCTGTGGTAAGCAAAGAATGATTCGCCAACATTGTGGCCATTTTCCAGGACATGTTTATATGGGTGAATTATGCAGTGATATTATTAATAAATGGGAACTGAAAGGTGTTTCGATAGTTTATAATCCTGAACATAAGTACGCTGTGGCATTTTTAGGCGATGGAAAGGAGGGACGGAAAGACCATTATAATTATATGCTCTTGGGTGGATTGATGAATTTCTGGAAAGACCCATATGCAGCTTGGCATTATACTATAAAACATATCCATAAAAGTCCAGATGAATTTCCTAGCCTAATGGATGATGATAAATGTCCTTGTGGTTCCGGGAAAAAATATTCTGATTGTTGCAAGAATGATCCTGAAGGTATTAAACATGTGGTTTATGAGTTTAGGCCGGGATTAGTTGGTGTATAATTGATTCCATCATCTTATTTTATTTGAGATGAAAGACGCAACAACAATTATAGTTGGCGCTGGCGCCGTTCTGGATTTTGAACATAAGGGCGTTTTTCCTTCTGTGCAGAATATCACCGAAGAGGTGCTGAAACTAAATATTCAAAAGGTGAAAGGTGGCCAGAGGCCTTTGTTGCGTGAGCTCAATGACTATGTTGTTGAGAAATTGAAACATGTAGGTAGGCCTGGGGTCGACCGTTTTGTCCCGTCTCAATTAAACTTTGAGATTTTGTTACAGGTAGTTGAAATGTGTCTTGCATATAGTGGCTGCTGGCATAAAGAATATTTGTCTTGGCCTTCACCCCCTGAGTTTGGTGCTTTGATCCATCCTGATAAGTTCTTAAAAGATATACAGACGTATGAATATGTTCGGGCTGCATATGGACTGCAAAATACGGTAATGAGTATTGTTAATCAATATGATGCTTCTTTTTGTGAGGATACATCAAGAGAACAATGGTATCGGGATTTTTGGAAATCATGGTACGGGAAATCAAATGTTTTCAGCCTGAATTATGATAATACTATAGAGAATAGTCTAGGCGAGTATGAGGATGGTTTCATGCCACTAAAAAAAGGAGAGGATTATAGTAGGTTTTCAGCAATAAAATTTTTTGAAAATAGAAGAGAACTATCAACTATAGCTCATCTACACGGTAATATCTTATTCAGTGAGGCAAAGGAATATCCATTTGAATATAGTATACGTGATATGGTTAAAAACAGAGACTATAAGACTGCTTGTAAGAATAGAATGGGCGGACAGCAGAATCCATCAAATCAGGCAAAAGAAGATTATTTGCAACCTTACATTGTATCTGGATTAAGGAAAACCGAGAAGATGACGTTTGTTCCCAATAATGTATATCTTTCAGATTTAACAAGAAAGGTTATAGAGAACAACCGGCTGATGATTATCGGCTATTCTTTTGGAGATTTGTATCTGAATGAGATTCTAGGATTGGGTATGGCTGCACATGGGGATAATTTCAAGGTGGTGATAATTGATAAGTTTCCTCCATATATAGATACATATACATCGTTATTTCAATATCTGGCCCATAATTCGAATTTGTATAGTTTTGTATCTAGGCTTGCAAAGGATAGGTTATATATTGAAATTGGGCAAAAAGAGTTTCCCCTTATAGTAGAAAGGCATGATGCTCCGGTGTATTCTAGGAATGGTATTTTGATGATGTGTATTGGCGGATTTAAAGATGCTGTTGAAAAACACGGGGAGGCAATAAGGCGGCATCTTTGTATATAACAAGTGTAGCTCTGGCAGAATCACTATCAAGAGGTGATGGCGTTTATTGAGAATATTTCTTGAAATCATTAAGGGAATGCTATAATTGATATTTATTGTATTTGTTTATTCATTTATTCAATTAATTTTTTTGCTATTATTGCAAAAAAAATAAATAGAGATGGACGCGATTATAAATAGAAATAGGTATCTGGAAAGACTAATATCCCACAAGAATAACGGGAGGGTTAAGATAGTAACCGGAATAAGAAGATGTGGAAAATCATATCTATTGTTCAAGCTATTCAAACAACATTTAATTGAGAATGGCATTGATCCATCACATATAATAGAGATTCAGTTAGAAGATCGTTCTAACAAGGAATTGCGTGATCCGGATGCATGTCTTAAGTTTATAAAGAAACAAATCAAGGATCAGAAACAATACTATCTGTTGATTGATGAGGTGCAGTTGATGCGTGAGTTTGAAGATGTACTGAACAGTTGCCTCCATATACAGAATCTGGATACTTATGTGACAGGGTCAAACTCCAGGTTCTTGTCAAAAGATATTATTACTGAATTTAGAGGACGTGGTGATGAGATGTATTTACGCCCCTTGAGTTTTGTGGAATATAGGTCCACATGTCCAGATGTATCGTTTGACGAGGCTTGGAAAGAGTATATAACTTTTGGAGGTTTGCCGTATTGTGCGCTGCTTTCAACAAGAGAGGAAAAGGCTGATTATTTAAAGCGTCTCTTTGACGAGGTCTTTCTGCGGGATATCATAGAGCGTAACAAAATTAAGAACGATGAACAACTGGAGAGCTTGCTTAATGTTATCTCATCGGCCGTTGGTTCACTTACTAATCCCAAAAAGCTTGAGGATACTTTTGCCAGTTCAGGTGCCGGTAAACTATCGGCTTACACTATTAAGCAATATCTGGACCATCTCTGTGATGCCTATATGATTGAGCAGGCTGAAAGGTATGATATAAAAGGTAAACGTTATATTTCAACTCCATATAAGTATTACTACACGGATACGGGCTTGAGAAATGCGCGCCTCAACTTCCGCCAACTGGAAGAGACTCATCTGATGGAGAACGTTATGTACAACGAATTGTGCCTGCGTGGCTACTCGGTTGATGTTGGTGTGGTTGAGATTAATGAACGCCAGCCCGATGGCAAGTATGTGAAAAAGCAAATCGAGGTGGATTTTGTATGTAACAAGGCCGATGAGCGAGTGTACGTGCAATCAGCCTTCTCAATACCCACCACCGAGAAACGACTGCAGGAAGAGCGGCCGTTGGTGAATGTGGGCGATGGCTTCCGGAAAGTGATAGTAACCAGAGACAACGTTATGAGGCACAATGACGAGAACGGCATCCTGATCATGAGCCTTGAGGAGTTCCTGATGGATGAGGGGGCGTTGGAGAGATAGAATTATTAGTTGTTTTCAATATCATAGAGCGCAGTAACTTAGAGGTTGCTGCGCTCTTTTGTGTCAGTTGTAGCTGTCCGATACTATGTGTCTTATGACATGCTGTCAGTCTATTATTGTGGCACGATTGTTGTTATGTTTGTTTTAGAAAGATTAAAAATATTTATATATGAGGATTATCTATGTTGGATCATTAGCTTCACTAATAAGGAAGAGGAGTGAAGAGAGCTTGGTAAATGCCATAAGAAAGATCATTAAGAAGGATGAGGTATTTGTGCCCTGGTACAACTACATTCGTAGGAGTGTAAAACAGTTCTTTGTTCAGCATTGCGACCTGAGTATTTTGGATGCATTAATTGAGAAACTCTCTCAGGTAGTTGCCATAACAGATTTTCAAAGAAATAACTGTGAGAACTCTAAACTGGCCGTACAGCATATTAAAAGTATGCCATATGGATTGTTTGATGGTAAGGATATGGCTGCTCCAACGGAAAAGTCAATAGCTTTTCATGGAATAGAACTGATTATCAATCCTGATGCTATTATTACTTGGCAGGGAAAAGATGGCAAGACTCATGTTGGCGCAATCAAGACGAAACTGAAAAAAGGGGCATTCCGTCCGGATGAGGGAACTATGACGTCTTGTCTGATCCAGTATTATTTGACAATAATATATCCCGATTATATCGTAGAGCCTGACTATTGCATATGCTTTGATGCATTCAGACGCAAATTCTATACATCAAAGAATTACGATATCAATATCTCTACCGCAGCGTCAATAGCTGAGAAGATTGCAGCCATGGGAGATGTGGCGGCTTGAGTATTCTATAGCACCCAATACTTTCAAAACAAAATCGGAATCATGAATACCAATACAGAGTATGAAAAGTTCACACGTGAGTTATGTGAGCGATTGGCGTTATACAAGGGGCTACTGTCATCATCTGTGCAACATAACGTAAAGCTGAGAGGTAAGTCTGGCCTGAATCACCAGATTGATGTTTACTGGGAGTACAACAAGGATGGGATAGTGCATCGGGTTGCTATAGAATGCAAGAACTATAGTTACGGAGTATCTATCGGTAAGGTTCGTGACTTCTATGGAGTGATATCGGACCTGGGAAATGTGAAAGGCATTATGGTGACTACGGTTGGTTATCAGAAAGGGGCTAAACAGTTTGCTGATCACTATGGTATTTCTCTTAAGGAACTAAGGGCACCCAGAGATGGTGAGACTGTTATTGGTGAGCTTGATATGCAATTTGAAACAGACGTTACTCATCGTCTCTTCTTCATAAATGAAGAGTGGGCTGCCAAGCGGGGCTTTGATATTAATATGTATCGGGAGAGAACAGCTATGTGTAGCGTGCAGAACAGTGAAAAGTGGAGGAATGCTACCCATCTGCCATTGAGTACCGTTGATGATAAAATCAGAGATGCAGATGGCCGTGTTTTTTTGTCAATAGAGGAACTTCAAAAGCAAAAACCTGATAAGCACCCGGACGATAATACCAATATTTATTGTTTTGAGGACGCATATGTAAATAATGATCATTGGGGACTTATGAAGATAGATGAGATTAAGTTTGAGCGTAAATATACAAAAGACGAGCAAACATATTCTATAGATGCAGGGCGCTTTGTCCTGGCTATTCTTGCGGATGCTTTGGGTGGGGAGAAGATGGTGATTATATAGGATTTCAAAATTGCACTAAAACAGCTGCTGATAAGCGGCTGCTTTTTTGTTTAGGGGGAGAGGGTAGGCTCTGGAGGTTGATGGCATACGGTAAAAAGCTATTGGACGGCCATCAATTGTGATTTGTGTGTTGCCTCCTACTGATGGTATAGGGCAGTTGAAGGTGCTGGCAATAACCTCTGTTGCTTTCTGCCCTGTGGTTACAAGGGTGGTACAGAGGGGAATCTTTTGTAATAAAGCAGGTATATCGGTTGGCGTAACAACTTCAAGAAACGCATCGGACGCGTTATCCTTTAGACGTCGGACCTCACAGGCTGTGTCATAGAATGCTAAGCCGGCCTCTGTGCAGAACTGTCTGATTGCAGCCTCATCAAAGCGTTTCTCACATATCATACAGAAGTGATCCTTATCACCAAAATGAATCAGGCCCATGATTCGCCAAAAGTCATTGATCCAATTAGGATAATAGAATGGCATGCTCCAGCGGTGAGGCTGGGGCGGGAAACTGCCCAGAAACAAGATCCTTGCTTCAGGAGGCAGGAAAGGCTCAAAAGGATGTCGCTCGGTTTGAATCATGCTGTAAAGATAAGCAATCAGGGACGGTTTTTTTTTGCGCGCAAAAAAGAACCGTCCCTAATTGCGCGTTTTGCTGGGTTTTGTTACATTTGCGGAAATGGACTAAAAATTGGGAATTATGTTTGAACTAATTACATTGCCATTCGGGCCCAAGGATCTGGAGCCCGTGATTAGTGAGAGGACTATTGGTTTTCATCATGGTAAGCATCTGCAGGCTTATGTGGATAATCTGAATAAGTTGCTGCCTGGCAGCGGGCTGGAGGGTCTTAAGCTGGAGGAGATTGTATGTAAATCCAGCGGCGGTATATTCAACAACGCAGGGCAGATTTTGAATCATAATCTTTACTTTACCCAGTTCTGCAAGGGCGGAAAGGCCTTGAAGGATGGTGCTCTCAAGGCGCAGATTGTTAAGCAGTGGGGCAGCGTGGAGGCCTTCCAGACGGAGTTTGCAGCCAAGGGCGTCGGCCTGTTCGGCAGCGGATGGGTGTGGTTATCGGCCAAGAAGGACGGTGAGCTGGTTATCACTCAGGAGGCGGGCGCATCGAACCCTGTTACTCAAGGTCTCAAACCTCTGCTCACTTTCGATGTTTGGGAGCATGCATATTACCTGGATTTCCAGAACCGCCGTGCAGCTCAGCTGGAGGCTCTCTGGCAGATCATTGACTGGAGTGTGATTGAACAGCGCTATAAATAAGCCCCAAGGATTATGCTGAAAGTTGGAGATAAGATGCCTCAGTTTGAGGTGGTGGATCAGGATGGGGCTGTTGTGAAATCAGATGATTTCATTGGTAAGGGTAGGAAGACTATCGTTTACTTTTACCCCAAGGATAATACGTCGGGTTGTACGGCCGAGGCTTGCTCTTTCCGCGATAATTATTCCGCTTTGACGGCGGCTGGCTACAATGTGGTGGGGGTGAGCAAGGACAGTGCCAAGTCTCACACCGGATTCCGGGCCAAATATGAGCTTCCGTTCCGATTGTTGGCCGATACCAGCACAGAGATGCTTCAGGCTTTTGGCGCCTGGGGCGAGAAGAAGATGTACGGCAAAACTGTATTGGGAACCCTGAGACGCACATTCATATTCACAGAGGACGGCATCCTGGAGCGCATCATAGAAAAGGTGGATACCAAGAATGCAGCCGCTCAAGTGCTGGAGTGAAGTTGACAATGAGAGAAGGGATGTATTGGATTGAGGTGATTGGTACATTCGCGTTCGCTATAAGCGGAATTAGGCTGGCGGCGTTGAAGCGGTTTGATTTGCTGGGGCTTTATATTGTGGGGCTGGCTACGGCGGTGGGCGGCGGTACCATCAGGGATATGCTGCTCAATGTCAGGCCGTTCTGGTTTGATGACCTGGTGCCGCTGCTGGTTGTGGCTGTATCACTGCTGCTTTACTTCTTCTTTTACAAGTTCATAAACAAGATAGCCGGTACTATCTTTATCTTTGACACGATAGGGCTGGCTATCTTTACTCTTTTGGGCCTTACCAAGGCGCTGGATCTGGGGTGCTCGGGCATCATCGCGGTGCTCATTGGTACCATCACGGGCGCCGGCGGCGGTGTGATAAGGGATATCTGCATCAATGAGGTGCCGCTCATTTTCCGCAAGGAGATATATGCTCTGGCATGCGTGGCCGGCGGCGTGCTCTATTTCCTGCTCCGTGACCTCAGGTTTGGCCCTGCAATCTATCAGGGCGGTTGTATAGCCGGTGTTATCATAATTCGTTTGCTTGCCACAAAATACCATTGGCAATTACCCAGGATTAAGATGGAATGAGATAGTTTTTGCTTATTTTTGCATTCGATTATGATCTGATAGAATACTGATGGGCAAACTCTATCCGTTGTTGTTTGAAGCTAACCTGCACCAGATTGTCTGGGGCGGCCAAAGGCTTGTGGAGTGGAAAGGTGTGGCTGGTGATGCAGCTGTTTCCGGGCCGATAGGCGAGAGCTGGGAGGTGAGTGCTGTGGAGAGCTCGCCCAGCGTGGTGGCAAACGGCGCCTTTGCCGGCAAGACGTTGCCCGATGTGGTTGCTACAGATCCGGACGGTATCCTGGGAAAGGCTGTGGCCAAGCACTACGGCGGAAAGATGCCTCTGCTGGTCAAGTTCATTGATGCACAGAAAGACCTCTCCATTCAGGTTCATCCCAATGATGAGATGGCAAGCCGCGAGCACGGCAAGATGGGCAAGACCGAGATGTGGTATATCATTGATGCCCAGCCGGGTGCCTGCATCTATTCCGGTTTCAGGAAGTCCCTTACTCCAAGTGAATACAAGCGTATGGTGCAGGACGGCACCATTACCGATGCGCTGGCCAGGCATGAGGCTCATGCCGGCGATGTATTTTACATTCCTGCAGGTCGCGTTCATGCTATCTGTGGCGGAATAATGCTGGCCGAGGTTCAGCAGTCATCGGACGTAACATACAGGATATTTGACTATAACAGGCCGGGACTGGACGGCAAGCCGCGTGAGCTGCATACAGAGCTGGCGGCCCGTGCTCTGAGCTATAAGGTTGAAAGCCGATACCGCACAGCATACAGCGTAAAGTCAAACCGTGCCAACAGGGTGGTGGAGACAGCTTTCTTCAGCGCCCGCGTAACGGAGATAGGACAGCGTTTCCACCGTGACCTTAAGAAATATGACAGTTTCATCATAACCATGTGCCTTAAAGGTGATTGCCGCATCAAGATCAGAGAGACAGGTGATGGCATTATACTTAAGGAGGGTTACAGCTGCCTTATACCGGCATCTATTGCAAACTATGACATAGAGCCCATTGGCACTAACACACGTGTGCTGGATGCGTTCATTGATAACCAGAAACGCGGCATAATGCGCCGTTGGCTGTGGCAGCTGTTCAGAATGACAAACAAATAAGATATGGCAAATCATGTTGTTATAATGGCGGGAGGTATTGGTAGCCGTTTCTGGCCCCTGAGTACTCCGGAGTTCCCCAAGCAGTTCATTGATATACTGGGTTGCGGCAGGAGCCTGATTCAGCTTACTGTTGACAGGTTCAAGGGTATTTGCCCGGAGCAGAACTTCTGGGTGGTTACCAATAAAGCTTACGTGGATATTGTAAAGCAGCAGATACCCGGTATCCCTGCAGAGCATATCCTGGCAGAGCCAGCTGCACGCAATACAGCACCGTGCATAGCCTGGGCTTGCTGGAGCATAAAGCGTGAGGACCCCGATGCCAATGTTGTGGTTACTCCCAGCGATGCTGTGGTTATGAATCCGGAGGAGTTCCGCAGGGTTATTGGCGGAGCGCTTGAGTTCACTGCCGGACATGATTTCATTGTAACGATAGGCATTAAGCCCAATCGCCCTGAGACTGGCTACGGATACGTTAAGGAGTTGACAACTGACAATGGTCAATTGGCAATTGATAACGGTGAAATCAAGGCTGTTGAGGCGTTTAAGGAGAAACCTGATCTGGAGACAGCAAAGAAGTACCTGGCCGATGGTCATTACCTATGGAACGCCGGTATTTTTGTATGGAACATAAACACCATAACCGGCTCTCTTAAAGCTTATAAGCCCAATCTGGCTGAAGATATGAGCAAGATGCTTGCTACAGGCCGGGTTGATGAGGTATTCCCGCAGTGTGAGAAGATATCAATAGACTACGCAGTGATGGAGCCGGCCGCTGCCGACGGCAAGGTCTACACCTATCCGGCCGATTTTGGCTGGAGTGACCTGGGCAACTGGCAGTCTCTGCATGAGAAACTGGCTAAGGACAGCAACAATAATGCCGCTGTTGGAAACGTTAGTTTCTATGAGAGTTCCAATTGCGTGGTTCATACTGAAGGTCTCAAGAAGGTTGTGCTCCAGGGACTGGACGGTTATATAGTTTCTGAGAAAAACGGCCAGCTTTTGGTATGCAAACGCAGCGAAGAGCAGCGAATTAAGGAATTCTCGGCTGGTATTTAATATTTATTAGTACCTTTGTGCAAATTCATTAAATTAGAAAGGATATATATGAAGAAGATTGTGGCTAGTCTTATGCTGATGATGCCGATGGTGGCATTCGGTCAGTCAGCTTCGATGATGGCTATGGCTCAGGCAGAGTTGCAGAAACGCGGACTCAGTGAGACAGAGGTTAGAACCCGCCTGATGGAGGAGGGTATTGACGTGGACAACATTCCGCCTACTGAATATGCCAATTATCAGGGTAGGGTAATGGATATCCTCAACAAGATGCAGGCTGAGAAAGCAAAAGCTGATTCTACAATGGCATATACCGCTGCTTACGATGCTACATTCAGTGATCCTGTAGCTCCTGTGACAACAGAGCAGGAGGCTCAAGCTGAAAGTACAGTAACAACGGAGACCGCTCAAGAGGCCGCAGATTCTCTTGCCATATACGGACATTCGCTGTTTACGGGTAAGAATATGGACGTGTTTCGTACCACTGACGGTGCAGAAGCTCCTGACACATATGTACTGGGTGAGGGTGATGAGGTACACATCTCAATATTCGGCTCATCACAGACTGAGATACATCAGCGCATAGGTGCAGACGGTTCTATACAGCCTGCAGGTACAAGCAAGATATTCCTCAAGGGCTTGACAATGGCTCAGGCACGCCAGGCTATACAGTCAAAACTGGCCAGCCACTACTCATTCCGTGAGGATCAGATTGCTGTACGCATTATCACTGCCCGCACAGTATCAGTGAGCATATACGGTGAGGTTGAGACTCAGGGTGGATACTCTGTATCGGCCTTGAACAACGTATTCAACGCTCTGGCTGCAGCTGGCGGTCCCACAGGAATAGGATCTGTACGTAACATACAGTTGAGCCGCAGTGGTAAGAACAGCCGTCTGGACCTGTATAAATACATGACCAAGCCGGATCCAAAGATCCAGTATGACCTTCAGAACGGTGACGTACTGTTTGTTCCGGTAGCTCAGAACGTGGTTACCATACGCGGTGGTGTGAACCGCCCCATGCGTTATGAAATGATTCAGGGTGAGGGTCTTAAGGACCTTATTGAATATGCCGGTGGTCTGGTTTATAACGCATACGCTGATTTTGTACAGGTTTCACGTTATGAGAACGGTGAAGTTAATATCCTGGAGTATAACCTGGACGATATAATGAGAGGCAAAAAGAAAGTGGATATGCACGATGGTGATGATGTCTATATCTTTACTACCGATGTCCAGATGGAGAACTATGTTGCCATTGAGGGTGATGTCTACTATGAGGGCAGGTTTGATGTTAACAAGAACACCAGCCTTAAGACTCTGATTGAGAGAGCCAAGCCCAGATATACTGCAAAGAGAGACTTTGTATTTGTAGAGCGTATGAGCCCTGACTCAACAATCTCAATTATTACCGTTCCGTTCCCGGGTGTGGATGGCAATGCTGATTTCACTCTGCAGGCACGTGACCTGGTGAAGGTTCTTAAGCAGTCTGCTTACCGCGATGTAGACACCATCAGCGTTAACGGACAGGTACGTCAGCCATTTGCACGCCCCTTTGGCCTTAATGACCACATGACTGTTGGCCAGGCTATTGAGTATGCCGGAGGTCTTAAGACAAGCGTATATCCTACAGCTTATATATTCCGCAAGGATGTAACCAACCCGGCCAAGATGGAGTACATAACCGTTTCTCTTGACAATGACCTTGACATGGAACTCAAGGCCGGTGACCAGTTGAACGTTTATGATAACACCACTTATACCAATGCGGGTGAGGTTCGTGTAAACGGTGCCGTTAAGAACCCCTTTGGAACCACCTTTGATCCGTCACTGACCGTACATGACCTGCTCACAATGGCCGGAGGTTTTGAGGTTGGTGCCGCATATGACCGTGTTGAGGTGTTCCGTTTGAACATTACTGATAAGAAATCATCATTTGACCTTATTACACTTGAGGTTGATGAGGACTACTATCCCACAACAGATTTCCAGTTGCAGCCGTTTGATCAGATTGTTGTACGTATGACTCCTGACTTTTCAACCGGCCGTACAGTTGAGATTAACGGACGTGTAAAATATCCCGGTGTATATCTGTTGGATGATAACAAGACACAGCTCTGGAAGGTTATAGAGATGGCAGGCGGATTGCTGGATGATGCCGATCCTTACACATATGTATTCCGTACTTATAACAACCGCGGTAACATAGGTGTTAATTTGAATGAGGCCAGGAGCAAGAAAGGACATATCTATGCAGACCTTATACTGATGGATGGCGATGTAGTAAACATTGTACGTCAGGAGAACACCGTTGTAATACGTGAGATCGGTACCCGTATGGGACAGTATGTTCCTGAAGAGTTCTCTGCATCAAGCAAGGTTATGGTTTATCAGGGTAAGCACAACGCTGCCTGGTATATCCGTCACTATGCCGGCGGTTTCCAGAAGGTTGCCAACAGGAATAGTGTAACCGTTACAATGCCTAACAATCAGACTGATGGAACAAAACGCGGATTATTTGGAATCCGCAGATATCCAAAGGTTCAGCCGGGCGGAGTAATATCTGTAAGCATTGACCGCGAGAAGCGTGAGAAACTGGATACTCCCAAGGAGAAGATTAACTGGAGTAATACTTTGAACCAGTCTGTTGCTACCTTGACATCCGTTATTTCACTTATTATTTTGGTTGACAAACTTAAGTAATATGCAGGAAGATATGAACAACGCTCCTCTGATGGACGATGAGGAGGGCATAGACATAATGGCGCTGGTCAAACAGCTCTGGGATGGCCGCAAGACGGTAATAATCTGGACCTGTGCATTCATTGTGCTGGGATTTGTAGCAGCACTTACAATGAAACGCACATACAGCGTGAGCACCGTCATGGTGCCTCAGGTAGGTTCCAAGACCAGTTCATCACTGAGCAGCCTGGCTTCACTTGCCGGATTTGACCTGAGTTCAATGAGCAGCAGTTCTGAACTGTCTCCGCTTATCTATCCGCAGATTGTTAACAGTGTTCCGTTCCGCAAGGAACTCATGTACACTCCGTTGCATTATTCCAAGGCCGATACTGCTGTGAGCATGTACACTTATGCCAAGGAATATGAGAAACCTGGTGTATTTGGTACAATAAAGAAATACACCATAGGTCTACCCGGTGTTATACTTAAGGCAATTCGCGGTGAGAAACCCGATGTAGTTGTTCCCGGATCGGATACTGACGCTGAAAAGCCTCTGGTTATTACCAAGGATGAGGTCAAGATCATGAAACTGGTAGGGCAGAGCGTATCACTTAACGTTGACAAGAAAGAGGGTTATGTTACACTCTCTGTAATAGGTTCAGAGCCTATACAGACAGCCGAGCTTGCAATGAAGGCTCAGCAGTTGCTGCAGGAGGAGATTACCCGTTTCCGCGTTGAGAAATCACAGAGTGAACTGGATTATGTTCAGGCTCGTTATAATGAGGTTAAGAAAGAGGCTGAGTTTTACCAGGAGCAGGTGGCCAAGATAACTGACCGTACCAAGCAGGTTACATCTACCCAGGACCGCATCGAATTGGAGCGCCTGTCATCAAAGTACACTATTGCCAACTCTCTTTACAGTGAGCTCTCAAAGCAGTTGGAGCAGATAAAGCTGCAGGTTAAGAAAGATACTCCGGTATTTACAATCATCCAGCCTGTAACGGTTCCGTCACAGCCTTCAAACAGCCGTGCAAAGACTCTAATTGTCTGGACTTTCTTTGGCGGTATTCTGGGCTGTGGCATTGTCCTGGGCAGGAACTACTGGCCGAAACTCAAAGAGCAATTCAAGGCATAATATAGAATTGAGAATTGAAAATTGAGAATTGAGAATTGAATGTAACGCACCTGCGTTGTAATATGAGAAAAGGCCTCGAATTTCTTCGAAGCCTTTTTTCTTTTACTATTACGCAGGTTCTGCGTATTAATTCTCAATTCTAAATTCTCAATTCTAAATTCTCAATTCTCAATTTTGAATCACAGCATGTTCTCTTTAGCCAAGGGAGACCAAGGTCCATCCTGAGCCATAAATATGATGCTCAGCTCACCAACCTCAAAGGTGTGCCACTGGCCCTTGGGGATGTTTACACCAAACACGCCGGTGTCACCGCCCATGTGGATGCGCTGCATCTCAACGCCTTTGTCATTGTAGAATACGGTATCCATCTTGCCGCGCATGAGCATAACGGTCTCGCTTGAGAGGTTGTGCTTGTGGATGGCGGTCTTGGTGCCGGGCAGCATGACGTTGAGCATACGCTGTGACTGGTCATCCTCACTGTTGCGCAGGTCATAGTTCATGCGCAGACGGGGTGACTCCTGAGCCAGCATCTGTACCTTATCCAGCAGTGAGTCATCAAGAACAACCTGACGTTCCAGGAACTTGTGGTCAATGCCCTTGAATACGCGGAACATCTCCTTGCGTACGGCATCGATATCACCGCACTCGCCGTCTACCTCGTGGTACTTGCCGGCATTCTTGTAATAGGTGATAAGGGGCTCAGTCTGCTTGTGGTAGGTTTTGATGCGGTTGTTGATGGTCTCCTCATTGGCGTCATCGGCACGGCCCTCAATCTCGGCGCGGTGCTGGATGCGCTGCTTGATGGTCTCATCCTTGATCATGATTGAGATTACGGCGTTCACCTTCTCACCGCGGCGGGCAAGCATCTCATCCAGATCAGCAGCCTGACCAAGTGTGCGGGGGAATCCGTCCAGGAGGAATCCGGCTACGTCCTTGTTGCTGTTGAATGTGCTTTCAATCATGCCCTCAACTACGCTGTCGGGGACAAGGTTACCGGCATCGATAAGGTCCTTGGCCTGCTTGCCAAGCTCTGTGCCTGCTGCAATCTCGGCACGCAGCAGCTCACCGGTGCTGATGTGCTTAAGGTTATACTTCTGTGATATGGCACCAGCCTGTGTGCCTTTTCCTGCCCCGGGAGGGCCAAATAAGATATAGTATTTCATATTAAAGTGTTATGTTTCTCAAAAACCTGGGCAAAGATATACAAGAATTGATAAGAAGCACATCTTTTCACACTAATTCACATAGAAAACAAGAAACCCTATCTTCGCAGACAGGGAGACTTATGGATAGATGCTGATCCGATACCTACCGGAATCCTAGATATCGAAATCGATCTAGATGTGGCAAAGATAAGGACGGTTTAAAAAGGGGACTATGAAAATTCCACACAAAACTGCTAATACAGTCAATTATGTTTACTATGTTTGCATTAGCTAATTAACGTTGCTATGAGAAAGGTTTTGTGTGCCGTGTTGGCAATTTTTATCATGCTGGGTATGGCTTTGAGCTGTAACAAGAGTGAGGTGTTGATAGAAGAGGGGCAGACAGTAGTAACAGATTCCACTAAATTAAGGGTTATGAGCAGTGAGGCCGATACCGTATCGGTAATTGTGGACAGGCTGATCTATGCCGATGAATGGAAAGCCAGCCTGGAATCAGGTCAGGACTGGTGTTCCATATCAACACAGCATGGAGTACTGGGCGATACCATCAAGGTCTACGCAAAGGCCAATCCAGCCGATACAATGCGATTCTCATTTTTGCGCATTGAGGCAGGTACGCGTATTAACCGTTACCGCATAAGACAGAAAGGTGTTGAATAAATTCTTTATTAATCACAATAGACAGAACAACAAATTATGGCTACAGGAAACGTTCGTCCGGCCGATATGGAGCGCATCACGACTCCAGCTCTGGCCAAGAAATTCATTGATGAGCAGATTAAGGAGCTCCGTGCTCAGATTGGTGACAAGAAGGTGCTGCTGGCACTGTCAGGTGGTGTTGATTCATCGGTAGTGGCTGCTCTGCTTATCAAGGCAGTGGGCAAGCAGTTGGTATCGGTCCATGTAAATCATGGCCTTTTGCGTAAGGGTGAGCCCGAGCAGGTGGTTCGTGTTTTCCGCGATGAGCTGAACGCAAACCTGGTTTATGTCGATGCCACTGACCGTTTTCTGGACAAGTTGGCCGGTGTGGCCGATCCTGAGCAGAAGCGCAAGATCATCGGCGCCGAGTTTATCCGTGTGTTTGAGGAGGAGGCCCGCAAGCTCTCCGGCATCTCTTTCCTGGCTCAGGGTACCATCTACCCCGATATCGTTGAGTCCGGTCCGGTAAAGTCACATCATAATGTGGGCGGTCTGCCCGATGACCTGCAGTTTGAACTGGTTGAGCCCATCAAGCTGCTCTTTAAGGACGAGGTCCGCGTTGTAGGCAAGGAGCTTGGTCTGCCCGATAACATGGTTTTCCGTCAGCCGTTCCCGGGCCCGGGTTTGGGTGTCCGCTGCACCGGCGCAATTACCCGTGACCGCTTGGAGGCTCTGCGTGAGAGTGATGCAATCCTGCGTGAGGAGTTTGCGGCCAACGGTCTGGAGGGCAAGGTTTGGCAGTATTTTACCATCGTTCCCGATTACAAGTCAACGGGTGTGAAGGATAACAAGCGCTCATGGGATTGGCCCGTTATCATCCGCGCCGTCAATACCCGTGATGCAATGACAGCTACGATTGAGGAAATTCCATACAAGCTGCTGCACCATATCACCCAGCGCATAATAACCGAGGTTCCCGGCGTTAATCGCGTCCTCTACGACCTCACCCCGAAACCAACAGGAACCATAGAATGGGAATAAATGGAAATGTTTCCAGCTGCACACACCAGCACGGTTTCCCCGAGCGCGTTTCTAATCCGCAGATAGGATTCCAGCTGCACCCAGTAAAACTAAGCCCCGACAGCAAAGCGTTGTCGGGGTTTAGTTTTACCCGGCCTGGAAGGCCGGCAGAGTGGAGCGGTATGGAATAAAATGGAATACCGCGGAACGGGTTTGGGGCGTCGCCGCCCCAAACTAAAAAAAGGTTGTTTCTAATACGCAGATACGTTTCCAGCTAGCGACTTTTTAGGCCCTACGGGCCATAAAAGTCAAAAAATACCGAGCGCCAAAGGCGCGAGCCAAATTACTTAGCTTTACTGCAGCACTCCCGCATAGAGCACCCGCAGCAGCCCGACCCGCTCTTTCTTTTGCGGATAGAAGAAATAACAGCAAGCGTGACAAGTGCTGCTATAACGATTATAGATATGACAGTTGCAGCGTTCATAATACAGCCTGAGCAATAAGATAACCAAACCAAGCCACAACCCAAGCGATAGCGAACTGGAATACAACGACGTAGATTGCCCACTTGTCACCAAGCTCGCGGCGAACGCTACTGATAGCAGCCACGCAAGGAGTATAAAGCAGGCTGAATATAAGCATCGGAACGGCGGTGATTACGGTCAGAGACTCTGTTACGCCAAGCACCTCCATCGTAGCCACCACGCTCTCCTTAGCCAGGAATCCGCTAACAAACGATGTCACGATACGCCAGTCACCCAAGCCAAGCGGACGGAACAGAGGCTCCAAAACGCCAGCCACCCAAGCCATCATCGAGCCCTCGCCGTTCTCCACCATGTTGAACCTGAAATCAAACGTTTGCAACAGCCAGATCACGATCGTAGCCACAAAAATCACAGTGAAAGCACGCTGGCAGAAGTCCTTGGTCTTGTCCCAAAGCAGATGGCTAACGTTCTTAAGTCCCGGCATGCGGTAGTTAGGCAGCTCCATAACAAACGGTGCTGCCACATAGTTCTTGCGGAACAGCTTGGTCACCAGAGCAACCACAATACCCACCAGTATTGACAGCAGGTAAAGCCCTGCCAGAATCAGACCTCCCTTACCCGGGAAGAAAGCATTGGTAAAAAATCCGTAGATGGGAATCTTGGCGCTGCAGCTCATGAACGGGGTAAGCAGAATAGTCAGCTTACGGTCACGGGCCGATGGCAGCGTCCTGGTAGCCATCACAGCGGGCACAGAACATCCAAAGCCGATGAGCAGAGGCACGATAGAACGTCCTGAAAGCCCCAGCTTACGCAGAAGTTTATCGGTCACGAAAGCAATACGTGCCATATATCCGCTGTCCTCAATCAGACTAAGGAAGAAGAACAGGATTATGATGATAGGTACAAAACTCAGCACGCTACCCACGCCGCCAAATATGCCATCCTCAACCAGCGATATGATTGCCGGTGATATATCGGCCTTCTCCATACCTGCCACGCAGATGCCGGCCAGGCCCTGGATCAGTTGGTCAAGCCAGTCCTGCAGCGGTGCACCCAGTACATCGATTGAGAGCCAGATTACAAGGCACATCACAATCAGGAAGATGGGGATGGCTGTCCATCGGCCCGTCAGGATACGGTCAATGCGGCGGCTGCGGATATACTCGCGGCTCTTCTGCGGCTTGATAACCGTCTGATTACAAAGACGCTCTATAAACGAGAAACGCATATCGGCAATGGCGGCAGCGCGGTCCATGCCACGCTCTTCCTCCATCTGGAGTATTATATGTTCCATGGTCTCTTTCTCATTCTGGGTGAGCTGAAGAGCCTCAAGCACCTGTGTATCACCCTCGGCCAGCTTGCCGGCTGCAAATCGGCCCGGAATGCCCGCGCGCTCAGTGTGGTCCTCGACCAGATGCATTATGCTGTGCAGGCAGCGGTGAACAGCGCCGCCGTGATCATCCTTGGTGCAGAAATCGGTGCGCGCCGGTTTCTCCTGATACTCAGCCACGTGTATGGCATGCTCCACCAGCTCCTTGATACCCTCGCCCTTTGCGGCCGATATGGGAACCACCGGAATGCCCAGGATACGCTCCATCTCATTCACGCGGACAGAGCCTCCGTTACCCGTAAGCTCATCCATCATGTTAAGCGCAAGCACCATAGGCACTCCCAGTTCCATCAGCTGAACAGTCAGGTAGAGGTTGCGCTCGATGTTTGTAGCATCGACTATATTGATGATGCAGTTTGGTTTCTGCTCAATGATAAACTGACGTGACACAGTCTCCTCCTGAGTATAAGGGGAGAGTGAGTAGATGCCCGGCAGGTCAGTAACCAGAGTATCGGGACGTCCCTTTATCTGGCCGTCTTTGCGGTCCACCGTCACGCCGGGAAAATTACCCACGTGCTGGTTTGAGCCTGTAAGCTGGTTGAACAGCGTTGTTTTACCGCAGTTCTGCTGGCCTGCAAGTGCGAATCGTAGCGTCGTGCCCTTAGGAAGCGGGGATTCGTGCGCAGCATCATGATATTTGCCAGCCTCACCAAGACCCGGATGCGAGTTATGCTCATGCAGCGACAGATTATAACCGAAGTCAATCTGATCTATATCTTTTTGAGTTTCCTCACTATCAGGAGAACCTTTCTTGATTTTGATTTGGGCTGCCTCTTCAAGACGCAAAGACAAGGTATATCCGCGAACCAGAAGCTCCATAGGATCGCCCATCGGGGCAAACTTGAGCAGCTTCACCTCAACGCCGGGCAGCAGTCCCATGTCCAGGAAATGCTGGCGCAGCGCACCCTCACCACCAACTGCGGTCACAACCGCACTTTCACCTATCTTTAGTTCACGTAATGTCATAGCTCCCTAATTTTGCGTGCAAAATTACAGCTAACTCCCCAACCAATCAATACCTATAAATAAGTAAAGGTAATACCCTTATTAATGGCTGGTATAGGACATGTAATCCTCTAAATCTGTGGGGTGGTAGGGGATTATTTCCTTTCCCAGAACTCTGCAGCCGGTATTTGTGATTAGGATGTCGTCCTCGATTCGGATTCCTCCGAAATCGCGGTATTTTTCGATTTTATCGTAGTTCAGGAAATCGGTGTGCATGTGCTCTGCTTTCCATTTGTCGATTAGGGCGGGGATGAAGTAGATGCCGGGCTCGTCGGTCATTACAAAGCCGGGCTGGAGGCGACGGCCGCAGCGCAGGCAGTTGGTGCCGAACTGGGTGCTGGGGCGGACCTCATCGTCAAAGCCTACGTGGATTTGGCCCAGGCCTTCCATGTCGTGGACGTCCATTCCCATCATGTGGCCTAGGCCGTGCTGGAGGAACATGGCGTGAGCTCCGGCCTGGACGGCGTCCTCAACATTGCCTTTCATGAGGCCCAGGTCTATGAGACGTGAGGTCATGAGGCGGCAGACATCCAGGTGCATATCCAGCCATTTTATGCCGGGGCGGGCACGCTCAATTACCAGATCGTGGCAGGCCTCTACGATTGAGTAGATGTCACGCTGCATGGTGGTGAACTTGCCGCTTATGGGCATGGTGCGGGTGTTGTCGCTGCAGTAGTTGTTCACGGTCTCGGCACCGGCATCGACCAGCAGAAGGCGGCCGGGCTCAAGGGGTGTCAATGACGGATTGCCGTGGAATATCTCACCGTGCATGGAGACTATGCTGCTGAATGATACCTTGGCGCCCTGACCCATTGCGATGCCCTCCATTATGCCCTCGATTGACTTCTCGGTCACGCCGGGCTTGCAGTGCCTGATTGCGGCACAGTGCATCTGGTAGCCGATGGCCATGGCACGCTCAATCTCAGCGACCTCGGCATCGGTTTTTACGCTGCGCATATCCACAACGGCCTTGATGAGCGGTAGGGATGCAGCATCGCGGGTAGACAAAGGATGGATTCCCAGCATATCGGCCAAAAGGATCATATGGTCATGGCGGTAGGGCGGCAGGAAATGAACCTGACGGCCCTGCTTGCTGGCATCGACCACCAATTCCTTCAATTTTCCGTAGGGGGCGCTGGCGGAGATTCCGCAACGGGCTGCAAGGTCCGCAACGGAGGGTACGAATCCGGTCCAGATGATGTCCTCAATATCAATATCATCCCCCAAAAGCCACTCGTTGCCGCTGTCACAGTCCAGAACAAAAGCAAGTGATTCGCGGTCCTGACCGGTGAAATAGAGGAACGAGCTGTCCTGACGGAACGTATATGCGTTGGCCGGGTAGTTGCACGGCGCGTTGTTGTTACCAAGCAGTATGATGAGTCCGCTGCCAACCTTTTCCCTTAGCGTGGCGCGTCTCTGAACGTATGTCTCCTTATCAAAAAGCATAGCTGTGGGGTTTTATTTAAAGCAAAGATATTTAACTTTGGGGATAATTTGGAATCTTAAATACAGAAACCAACTAAAACATGACAACTATGAAACGAGTTCTTACAATCATATGTGCCCTGATGATAACTGCGGCAGCAATGGCTGAGCAGGCATGGAAGAATGAGAACCTTAAATACGGAATGTATCTGGGACCTATCAAGGCCGGTGACGCGCAGTTGGTAACAGAGAACATCACTTACAACGGCCAGAAAGCGGTCCGTATGCGTCTGATAGCCCGAACCACCAGCACGGCCGATAAACTGTTCAGTCTGAATGACACGCTTACAACAATCGTCCGTCCGGAGGATTCATCACCCATATTTTTCCAGAAGCACTGCTTTGAGGGCGATGACATAGTACGTGAGAAGGTGAATTTCAGCAAGACCGATGACGGCAAGTGCGTGGCCCGGATGCGTAAGGACTACAAGAACGGCCGCGTAAAGGAGGTGACCGAGACATCGGACGCATTGGTATACGATATGATAAGCGTGGTTGGATTTGCCCGTACCATCGATGCCGGATCACTCAAGAAGGGACAGCGCCTGAACTTTAAGCTGGCTGATGCAGCCGAGATCCTGGATGAGTCACTCATCTACCAGGGCCTTGAGGTGCTCAAGATATCGGGTCGCAAGTACAAATGCATGGTGTTCAAACTGGTGGAGCCTTACGTGGAGAAGGGTAAGAAGAAGGACCGCGAGATACTGAACATATACGTTTGCGATGACGCAGCCCGTACAATCGTGCAGATGGATATCAAGTTCAAGGTGGGCACGGCTAAGGTCAAGATCATTAAATGACGGATTTAACCTTTAGGGTTAAACCTTATAGTAGTAGAAAGAATCAAATTATAAACCTTAAACAATAAATGCAAATGAGAAAATTCATGGTTGCCGCTATGATGCTTGCGGCAGTGAGCCTTTCAGTCAATGCGGCTAAGAAGGATAAGAAAGAGGCCCAGGATCCCGTTCTGGGTATCAAGTCTGGTGTTATCACCATGGCCAATAACATGGGTCAGTTTGGCGGCGGTGCCGGCGGATTCGGCGGTGGTGCAGGTTTTGGCGGCGGAGCCGGTATGGGTGGCTTTGGTGGCGGCCAGATGGGTCAGCGTCCTCAGGGACAGGGTGGCCAGATGGGTCAGCGTCCTCAGGGACAGGGTGGCCAGGGCGGCCAGCGTCAGATGAATTTTGACCCCAGCCAGATGGTTACCAAGATATACTTTGATGATTACGGCAAGAAAACCGTTACCGTTACCACACGTGGTGAGGCCGGTACAACCCGTTCACTCATGATAGGTGAGGATAACTACACCATCAATGACGCAGAGAAGACTGCAACCAAGATGCCGTCATTTGGCGGTCGTCGTGGCGGCCAGGGCGGTGGCGGCCGTGGCATGGGTATGATGGGTATGGGAATGGGCATGGGTGCCCAGACCACTCCTATGTTTGACTGGGAGAACCTGGATGCCAAGACCATCAAGAAGAATAAGATCAAGGAGCTGGGTGAGGAGGAAGTTGCAGGCGTAACTTGCAAGATGTACTCAATTACCCAGAGCAATCAGGGCTACTCAACCCAGACAACCGTTTGGATTTACAAGAACCTGACTATGAAGAGCGAGTCTGTTACAGACTACGGCACCATGGGCCAGACCGTTGAGAAACTTGAGGAGACCGATGTAGACCAGTCACTCTTTGAGCTCCCTGCTGACTATAAGGTAGAGGAGATGCAGATGGGTAACTTTGGCGGCGGCGCTGGCATGGGCGGCTTCGGCGGCGGCATGGGCGGCGGTGACTTCGGTGGCGGCGGCTTTGGCGGCGGCATGGGAGGCGGCGGCTTCGGTGGCGGCATGGGCGGCTTTGGAGGCGGCTTCTAAGAAGTCTTAAGCAAAAGCTTCAAATAAGATTCACAATAGAAAAGGTCCGGGACTCACTCTTGTTCCGGACCTTTCTTTATAACCTTGTCAAGGATCCTTATTCTCTTACTCTAATCTTATAGACGTCAGTGGCATAGCCCGCAAAGTAACCAAGGGCTCCATCCAGATTGCCCTCCAGATTGGTAGAATATGGCATGACGGCCAGCGATCCGAACATTATGTTCTCATTGTACTTGCTCCAGAACCTGTAAGAATCACTGTCCATGGATGCCAGCTTGATATGTACGCTGTCACCCAGCTGGTAGTATGACTGTACTGAATCAAGCGGATTGCTGTAACCGCGGTTGGCAAATATCATATCCTCCTCACGTACCAGCTTACTGTCATAAAGGCCATTGATGGATGCCGTATAGGACTTGTCCTGGCCTATCACCTGAGTAAAGAAACGGTAATACCTATGTTCGTGGGGAGTGGGTACGATATGTGTCTTGACTACATACAGGGTATCGATGGATTTGTTGCGTTCTACTGCAATCGAGTCTATGCTGCCGTGCTCAGGTATGGTGGTGGTGCCCGATGCGTGCAGGCCGCGCCAGTTGACATCAAGCCGGTATGTGCCGCCAACCTTGCCCTTGAGATTCTTGGTGGTGTAGTAAATTGTCATGAGGTAGTTGGGATCCAGCTTGGGAAAGAGCTGGTAGCTCTTGCCTGCGTATGTGATCTTTACCTCTGCATCCAGAGCCAGATGGTCCATGATGTCAGTAAGCCCCTGCTCCCGGAAGGTGGAGGTTATGGATGATGTGACAAATACCATGGGATAGTCATTATCCTCTATCCAGCCCTCAACTACAAGCATGTCACGGCTTGGCTTAGGGTCGGGGACGCATGAAAGCATGAACATCAACAGGGATAATATATATGCATTTCTTTTCATACTCAGAATCGGCAGGTATAACTTAATGACGGCATTACGGGAATTATGAAGCTGGCCAGCTTGTACTTGACGGTTTTTTCCTCCTTATCGGCGTTGAGGTAGCCCATCGTGTAGCCTTTATAGGCGGTGGCATTGCAGACTGACAGGTTTACGGAGTGACGGTACCGGCCGTGGCTCTTGAGATTGTATGTGGCCGACAGGTCCAGACGCATGTACGGGGGCAGCGTGGCCGAGTTGTACTCATCATAATAGATTACGATCGAGTTGGATATCAGGTAGAGGTTCTTGGCCGGCGTATAGGGTTTGCCCGATGAGTACACAAGCGTGCCGCCAAACTCATAAGGTCCGGTCTTATAAGAGAATACGGCATTGAACTCATGCTTGCGTTCATGCATGGAGTGGAACAGGGTGGGCAGTGAAATGCCGTCACCCTCACGTATGGACTGCCCGAACGAGTAGCTTATCCAGCCGGTGAATCTGCCGGCCTGTTTGGTGAGCATGACGTTGGCTCCGTAGTTGTAACCGGAGCAGATTATCAGGTTGTTCTCAAGCTTGTATGGGCGTAAGAGCAGGTCATACACATAACCGGTGTACTCTATCTGATTTTCCAGACGCTTGCCGTAAACCTGGAGCGTGAGGGCGTATTTGCCGCTCATGAACTGCTTGTCATATGTGAGTGTGGCAAACAGCGCCTCCTGCGGCTTGAAATAGTGGCCCGATGCCACCCAGAACTCAATGGGGAGTCCGGTGCTGGTCATTCCGGTCTGTGCCAGATACTGGTGTTTGTAACCGGTTTCAAAGGTGAGCGTGCCCAAATGGTAGCCCTCATACTCGGCTATCAGTGAGGGATTTACGTTGAATGTGTTATAGTAGCCAGACTCATTGTAACCGGTAGCCAGCAGGTGGGGTGTCAGGGTCAGGTTGCCCATGCTGAAGGCGCGGCTTACGCTGGCATTGAGCTGCAGCACATCCTGGTCCTCGCGTACAGCCGTTTCAGGTTTGTTACGGGATACGTCTATCGCCTGGGGCAGGATATCATAGTATGAGGCATCGGCATCCAGGCGGATACGTCTGGGCAGGCTGGCCTGAGTCCTTATGTTGTAATGGGTGATATGATTGGTAATATGACCATTGTTCTCCTCCTGTCTAAGGTGTCCCTCCATGGATGTGTGGGATATAAAAGCCGTTGTGGTTAACGGGATGTGACCCTTATGGCGCCAGCGCATGGTACCTATAGCATTCTGCCAGTTGCCGTGTATCCCCACATCATAGCCCCCCATGGAGCATTTTCCTTTATCCAGGTTGAAGAACAGGTTAAGGTCCAGCTCATTGTTGCTGTCAATACGGTGCATGAGCGTCAGGTTGGCATCAGTAAACCCAAAATGGAGCGGATTACCGTCAAACTGGAACATGTTACCGTAAAGCAGGTTTATGAATGACCTGCGGGCCGATACGGTCAGCGCCGTGCGCCCAGAGAGCGGGGCCGAAAGCGTACCCTGGGCCGATATCAGACCCACCGTTGCCGTTCCGCTTATGTGGTCAGGGATGGTATCGGGATGGTCAAGCGACAGCTCGGCTCCCAGATAAGTGGCTGTGGTGGATGTGCTGAAGTTCACCTTGGGCAGGTGGTCCTGGTTGATTATGGAAAAGATTCCGGCTACATGTGACGAGTTGTATATGGGTGCGCCGCACATGGCTATCAGGTTATGTGAGTGCTCACCGCCCTGTACATGCATACCTCCCTCGGCTGCAGCGTTGGTACTTACGCCTGGCAACGACTGGATATAGCGCATGGGGTCCATATAACCCAGGATCTTGGGGTAACTCTCCATCACCTTGGTGTCTATGGCTATGCCACGTGCCATGGTGCCCGATATGGCCGATATGTTCCTGTGCTCAGTGAGCGTTATCTCATCGAGCCAGTAGAAAAGGGTGTCCTTCTGCTCGGTCTGTGAGTATGCGGAACCGGCAAGTAGGGTGGTAAGAAACAGTGTAAAGAGCGGTTTGTGTCTCATCAATCAATTATCTCCAGTTGCTTGAGCAGTGCGGCAGGCTCGGGGTCATGGCCGCGAAAATCACGGTACAGTACGGCAGGGTCAACACTTCCTCCCTGTTCCAGCAAGTGGCGGAACTTAGCGGCTGTCTCACGGTCAAATATGCCATTCTCCTCAAAGAGGCTGAATCCGTCGGCGGCCAGTACCTCGGACCACTTGTATGAGTAATAGCCGGCAGCATATCCGCCGCTGAATATGTGGCTGAATGAGGTAGATGTCATGCACTCGGGTACGGAGGGCATCACATCGGTTGACTTTAGGGCCTCTTTCTCAAACTTTATGACATCACCCTCAATGGGGGCTGTGAGTGTATGGTAGCTCATGTCCAGAATCCCGAACTGCAGCTGGCGCATGTGATAATAGGCGCTCAGGTAGTTCTTGGAGGCCTTGATCTTGGTAATGAGTGAGTCGGGCAGGGGATGGCCGGTCTGGTAGTGACGGGCGAATGTGCTCAGATACTCCTTCTCATATGCCCAGTTCTCCATTATCTGCGACGGCAGCTCCACGAAATCATGATCCACGTTGGTACCGGTCATGGATGGGTATCGGCCCTTACCCAGGATTCCGTGCAGGGAGTGACCGAACTCATGCAGCATGGTGGTGAACTCATCATGTGTTATGAGTGACGGGGTGTCAGGGGTGGGTTTGGTAAAGTTGGTCACCAGGCTTATGAACGGACGCTGCTCAACGCCGTTCTCTATCTTGGCGCCACGGAACTCTGTCATCCAGGCTCCGCTGCGTTTGGTGTCACGCGGAAAGAAATCAGCGTAGAAAAGGGCCAGGAAAGAGCCGTCGGAGTCTGTCACCTCATAGACCTTGACGTCGGGGTGATAGACAGGCAGGTTGGCAGGCTTGAAACTGATTCCGTACAGGGTGTGAGCCAGGCTGAATACGGCGTCAATGCAGTCCTCAAGGCGGAAATAGGGCTTGAGCTCCTCATCGCTCATATCATAAAAGGCCATACGCTGCTTCTCTGCATAGTAGCTGAAATCCCAAGGCTGTATCCGCTCACCTTCAAAACCTATGCTCTTTGCGTAGCGGTTAAGCTGAGCGACCTCCTCCTTAGCCTTGGGCAGGGCGGGTGCACGGAGCTCCTCAATGAATTTCCATACGGCGTCACCGTTCTTTATCATGCGCAGCTCTGTCTTGTAGTCTGCGTAGTCCTTGTAACCCAGCAGGGCGGCCTCCTTGTAACGCAGGTCAACGATCTGGCGTATAACCTCTGTGTTGTCCCACTCGTCGCCGAACGCACGGCGGTTATAGGCGCGATATAGCTTTTCACGCAGGTCACGGCGTTCACTGAATTTCATGAATCCGCTGTAGCTGGGGGCGGACAGGTTGAACAGCCAGCCCTCCTGGCCTTTGTCGGCGGCTGCCTGTGCGGCCATGTCACGTACGTATCCGGGCAGACCGGCCAGTTCCTGCTCTGTGGTGAGTAGCATCTGGAAGTTATTGGTTGATGCCAGCTGGTTTTTCTGGAACTGGAGGGTGAGTAGTGAGAGTTTCTCCTCATACTCGCTGTAGAGCTTCTTGTCATCGGGGCTCAGGTTGGCGCCGCGGCGTTCAAACATCTTGTAGGTGTTCTCCAGCAGCTTGGCCTGGTCCGGGGCCAGGTTCAGGGTGTCACGCTGGCTGTATACGGCTTTGATGCGCTCAAATAGCTTGTCATTCAGGGTTACATACATGGAAAATTCGGTCTCCATGGGTGACACTTTCTCAGCTATCTCCTGGAGCTCATCGGTGGCATCGGCCTCAAGCAGGTTGTAGAATATGTTCTCAACCTTGTTTACGGCTCCGCCGGCATACTCAAGCGCCTCGATGGTGTTACTGAACGTGGGGGCATCGGGGTTGTTGACTATTGCGTCAATCTCCTGCTTGCCCTCCTTGAATGCCTGCTCAAAGGCGGGCAGGTAGTGGCTGTTCTTTATCTTGTCAAACTGAGGAGCACCGTATGGCAGCGGTGACTCAGTGAGTAAGGGGTTGTTCTGCATAGTGCAAGCTGTTAATATTGTAAAGCTTATTACTGCTGTAATTAATTTCCTGGTCATATTTTGGTCCTTTTGTGGCGCGAAATTACAAATTTATATCATACCTTTACAGAAATAATTGAACTACTATGTGTAATAAAGTCCTTGCTTTGATTGGTCTGATGAGTCTGCCGGTGGCAGTTCTCGCACAGGAGACCAAATACCGCGCTACATATTATGTAGACGGTGCGGTGATTAAGAATGAGAATCGTTCCAATGTTTCACTTGAGAATGTAGAGATGAACTCCAGCGTCGTGTATGCTACAAACGGAGTAGAACTCATTCTTACCAGGCTGCGTCTTAACAAGACCGCCGGTGCCACTATTGATGAAAACCACCGTATTAACGGTCATAACTCAGCTCTCCTTGTTGACGGTGGAAGTAAAGTAACCCTTGAGTTCAGTACGGTAAACGGCCATGTATCAGGGGCCGATGCCATAACCGCTACAGGCCAGGGTACAACACTTGATATAGTTGAGGGATCAGTGACCGTTTCACGCTCTGAGGCTGCAGGCGTAAACGCAGCCGATGGCGGTAAGATCAAACTGGACAAGACCATCTTCTATACATATTCATCACAGAATCCCGCAATGCTTGCCAGCCCGGGAGGTGTGATAGAGGCTAACGGCATACAGGGCCAGAGCTCAGGCCAGGCATCACCCATGTGTTTCTCTCGCGGTGACTTGACGGCCAGCGGCTGTAAGCTGATGTCCCAGAAATGGTCCATTGGCAGCGTGGATGGCGGTAAGCTCACATTGACCGACAACTCCCTGTCGGCCGGCGGTGTATGCGGATTCCTTATCTACGGCCCGGTTGACCGCAGTGAGAACGGTGACCTTACGCTCATAAAGAACAGTATCACAGTAAATGACGGACCTCTGTTCTTTGTTACCAATACAAGCGCCGCCATTACGGTTGAGGGCAACAAGATTAGCAGCAAAAGTAAGGACCTGATGATTGTACGCAGTGATGACTGGGGTGTAAAAGGCTCCAATGGAGGTGATGCCAAGCTCACTATCAACAAACAGGCTCTTAAGGGTAACATCTCTGTTGACAGCATAAGCTCACTGCAGCTGCAGATAAACAAGGGCGGTAAGCTTAAAGGTCATATCAATGACGCTGAGAACCGATGCGCAAAGGTTAAGGTTGTGATTGGTGCCGGTTCAAAATGGACCACCAAGGGTGACAACTATATTACGTCAATCAAGTTTGAGCAGCCCCTCCAGAAGGGTCTTAAGCAGCTCAAGGGTAAGCACGTAATCTATTATGACCCTGCAGATCCTGACAATAAGGCCCTTGAGGGAAAGGAGTATAAGACCGCAGGCGGTGTGCTGCGTCCGTTAAAATAAAAACCATATGAGAAAGATTCTGTATACGCTGCTGGCTCTGATGCTGGCTGTTCCGGTAGCCGCCGAGGATGTTGAGATCCAGTTTGACCAACTCCCCGAGAAGGCTCAGAAGGTTGTGCAGAAAGCTTTCCCTGACACCAAGATAAAGAAGGTTGAGATGGAACGCCGTGCCAGCCTTATCCAGTATGAGGTAAAGCTGGCCGGCGGTATTAAGCTGCAGTTTAATAAGGACGGCAAGTTTACCGAGTGCGAGTGCACCAAGAGTGCCGTGCCCGATATGCTGGTGCCTGAGAAGATACGCGCTTACCTGGACAGTGAGTTCAAGGGCCGTAAGGTGATGCGTATAGAACATGACAGCAAGTTGTTTGACATATTGCTGGACAACGGTTATGAACTGACATTCAACAGCTCATACAGGCTTGTAGATATAGACATACCGGAGAAGGAGTAGTTGATGTTCAGTATAGACCGATACAAAAGATTGTTTCTGCGTCTGACAGTCATACTGTCGGCCTTGGTTCTGCCCACGTCATGTATCATGAAGGATGTGGCCGATGAAACCGTGCGTAAGGTTGTACTGGTCTATATGGCATCCGAGGCTTTCTCAAGCTACAGTTTTGCAAACAAGAACATAGAGTGGATGCAGCACTCTCTGGGTTCGGGGATGGACAACGCAGCTCTGGTGGTCTTTGTTGACAAGGCCGGACTCAAACCATGCCTTCTGAATGTAAGGAGAGGACGTACCCGCAGGGACCTGGGGCTGGATACACTGAAAATCTATAATGAGATGAACAGTGCCGATCCTGATGTACTCCGTCTTGTCATAGATGATGTAAAGCAGCTGTGGCCCTGTGATTCATACGGACTTGTGCTGTGGTCACACGGTACGGGATGGATTCCGCAGTCACATCTCAAGAATACTGAACTGGGATGGAGCGCTCCCATACGTAACGGAGAGAGAGATCCCCACGGCCTGGAATTTGACTTTGACGGTGGCACCAAGGCAATCCTGGTTGACAGGACCTGGCAGGGGGGGGCGGCTAGTGACACCTGGATGGATATTAGTGACCTGGCCGGTGCACTGCATGACCATGAGTTTGATTATATAGCGTTTGACGCCTGCTATATGGCAAATGTGGAGGTCTTGTATGCGTTACGTAACAAGACGGACTACATCATATCATCGGGCATTGAGATATGGGGTGACGGATTCCCATACTTCAGTCTTACGCGGGACCTTATCAACAAGAACCTGGTAAAGGTGTGTGAGTCATACTACCAATACTACAGTTCTGACTACTATGAGCCTATGGCCGGCATATCGCTGGTAAGGACCAGCGGATTGGACAGCCTGGCACGTTGTTTCAGAAAGATTGTATCGGGTAATGACTCAATAGGTCATATGGCGGACTCGGTAGCCAGTAAGATTCAGAGTTATGACTGGTTCAAGAACCATCTGTTCTATGACCTGGAGGATTTTGTGGATAAGCTGGATACGGAGTACCTGAGTGAGTTCAGGCTCCAGTTGGATGAGTGTGTCATGTATAAGAACCATACTCCTGAGATATTCCCGCACACCAGCTCCAAAAGGCGTGAACTTAAGGAATACTGCGGAATGAGCGTATTCATTCCGTTGGATAGGTTCGGGGATATGGGGCTTAATGACGCTTACCGTGAGACGGAGTGGAGCAGAGATACGAATTACTAACTTACATTATATGAACAGAAAATTGTTATTGACCGCATTGATGGGTGCGGGAGTTTTGATTTGCGGATGCAAAGCTGATTCAACATTGTCACGCGACGTAAAGAGTTATGATGATCCTCTCATGCAGAATGAGAAGCAGATCAGTGCCATTATCGGCAAGATGACCCTTGAGGAGAAGATTGCCATGCTTCACGGCAAGCACTATTTCACATCCGAGGGCGTTCCCAGTCAGGGTATTGCCGATATGAACTATGCCGACGGCCCGTTCGGAATCCGTGAGGAGATGGAGCCGCTGTCATGGAACCCGCTGCACTGGACCACGGACTCAGCCACATTCTTCCCCACAGGATCTGCCCTGGCAGCTACCTGGAGTGAGGAGATGGCATATATCTACGGTACAGGTATGGCCCGCGAGGCTCGTCTGCGCGGTAAGGACATGATACTGGGACCTGCCATAAACATACAGCGTATTCCTACCGGTGGCCGTACATACGAGTATCTGAGTGAGGATCCGCTGCTCAGTTCCAAGATATCGGTCCAGTACACCAAGGGTGTTCAGGATAACGGTGTGGCAGTTTGCGTAAAGCATTTTGCTCTTAACAACCAGGAGACCAACCGTGGCAGCGTGAACGTGATAGTAAGCCCGCGTGCCATGCGTGAGATCTACCTGCCGCCGTTTGAGGCAACTGTAGTTGAGGGTAACGCATTCGGCGTAATGGCAGCCTACAACAAGATAAACGGTACTTGGTGCGCCGAGAACCCGCTGCTGCTAGGCCAGATCCTGCGTAAGGACTGGGGCTTTAAGGGTATGGTGATATCTGACTGGGGCGGCACTCACAGCACCGTAGGTTCAGTTACCGCAGGCCTGAACGTGGAGATGCCCAGCCAGGATTACATGGGTCAGGCTCTGCTGGATTCGGTTAAGGCCGGTATAGTATCCGAGAAGGTGATTGACGAGCGTGTACGTGAGATCCTGCGTGTACGTCTGGTGGTTGAGCCCGTTCCAGCCGATAAGGCAAACAAGGAGGTTACCGGCAAGCCCGAGCAGGCACGCATATCATATGAGGTGGCCACAAACTCAATCGTTCTGCTTAAGAATCAGAACGGTCTGCTGCCTATTGACCTTAAGAAGGTAAAGACAATCGCTGTAATTGGTGACAATGCCGATAAGACTATGGCCAACGGCGGTGTAGGTGCCGGCGTAAAGGCTCTCTATGAGATCACTCCGTTGGCAGGTCTGCGCGGACGCATCGGCACTAATGCCAAGATCGTGTATGCGCAGGGCTATACTTCACAGCAGGCACGTGGCGGATTCGGAGGTTTTGGCGGATTCGGCGGATTTGGTCAGCGTCGTGGTGCTGCCGCAAACGCTCCCAAGCCTGAGGATACTGCAAAAAAACTGCAGGATGAGGCTGTAAAGGCTGCCAAGGGTGCCGATCTGGTACTCTTTATCGGTGGTGACAACCGTCAGTGGGAGACCGAGGGCAGTGACCGCCGCAGCATGGACCTGCCTTACAACCAGGAGGATGTGCTGGAGGCTGTGGCTAAGGTAAATCCCAACGTGGTATTCATTGCAGTGGCCGGTGCTCCGGTTGACCTGAACCGCGTACAGGCTTGCTGCCCCGCAATAGTTCAGTCATGGTTCAACGGCACTGAGGGCGGTAATGCCCTGGCCGATATCCTGCTGGGTAAGATTGCACCTAACGGCCGTCTGCCGTTCTCATATCCCATCAAGCTTGAGGACAGCCCCGCATATGCTACCGGCAGTTTCCCGCAGACCGATGCTCCCGTAAACCAGGATGTATTCGTATCACTGGTACAGAAGGATGACAAGGCCGAGGAGATGCTCAAGAGCGCAACCGGTCGTGGCACCGCACTTTACAGCGAGGATATGCTGGTTGGTTACCGCTGGTTCGATACCAAGAACAAGCCTGTTATGTATCCGTTCGGTTACGGTCTGGGATACTCTGAGATTGAGTATTCAGGTTATGCCGTTAACCAGTCCGACTACAAGGACGGTGATGTGATAACGGTTTCATTTGTAGCCAAGAACACCGGTAAGTATGATCAGCTGGATGTACCGCAGCTTTATGTTCACAGGGTTGACGCCAAGGTTGAGTGGCCTTACAAGGAGCTCAAGGCATTCAAGAAGATCAAGGTGAATGCAGGTGAGTCTGTCATAGTTACTCTGGATATCCCGGTAGAGTCACTCAAGTACTGGGATGAGGATAAGCATGACTGGGTTCTGGAGTCGGGCAACATTGAGTTGCTGCTGGCCCATGATGCCGGTAACGTAGTTGCAAAGGTGGCCTGCTCAGTTAAGTGAGCAGCACCTTTCAATTAAGGAATAATTCTAACTAACCTAATATGAGAAAGTCTATCAGATTGTTTACCGTTGCGGCCGTGCTGGGTATTTTGAGCCCTGTTGCCGCACAGGAGAGTGTTCCCGTATACAAGAACACCAACTATACGTTCCAGGAGCGTGCCGTTGACCTTGTGTCACGTCTTACTCTTGAGGAGAAACAGGCCCTTTTGGGTAATAATATGGCTGCTGTGCCGCGTCTGGGCATTAAGCAGTATAATGTATGGAGTGAGGCTCTGCACGGAGTCCTGTCAGGTGCCAACGCACAGGCGGGCTTGCAGGGACCGACATCATTCCCGGGTAGTGTGGCCCTTGGTTCCAGTTGGGAACCGGAACTCATGGCGTTGGAGGCATCGGTCATAGCCGATGAGGCCCGCGCCATATTCCAGACTGGAACCAAAGGCCTTACTTTCTGGAGTCCTGTAGTGGAGCCTATACGTGATCCGCGTTGGGGACGTACGGGTGAGAGCTACGGTGAGGACCCGTTCCTGGCTGCCGCAATGAGCAGCGGATTCGTGCGCGGTTTTATGGGCAGTGATCCCAATTACATCAAGGCCGTGCCCTGCGCCAAGCACTATTTTGCCAATAACAGTGAGTTTGACCGTCATGTGGGCAGTTCCAATATGGACAGCCGTGACATGCGTGAGTTCTATCTCTATCCCTACAAGGAGCTGATAGAGAAGGATGACCTGCCGTCTATCATGTCATCATACAATGCGGTGAATCATGTGCCTACATCGGCCAGCGCACTCTATCTGGATACCATAGCACGCCGCACCTACGGCATGAAAGGTTATGTGACCGGTGACTGCGCAGCCATTGAGGATATCTATACCGGACATTACTATGTGGAGACTGCCGAGGAGGCTACTGCCGCAGGTCTTAGGGCCGGTGTGGACTCTGACTGCGGCAGCGTTTACCAGCGTTACGCCCTGAGCGCACTTGAGAAGGGTCTCATCACGGAGGCCGATATGGACCGTGCGCTGGTGAACATGTTCATCATACGTATGCGTACCGGTGAGTTCGATCCGCTCATGAAGGTACCGTATGCCAATTATCCGGCCAGCACCGTGAACTCGGAGCGTAGCCAGGCAATTGCCCTGGAGGTGGCCACACATACTCCGGTACTGCTCAAGAATGAGGTGGTTATCGGCACTGAGAGCAAGGCTCTGCCTATCAGTCTTGACGGCATAAAGAGCATTGCGCTGATTGGCCCGCAGGCTGACCGCGTGGAGCTGGGACCGTACTCAGGACGTCCTGAGCAGTCAAGCCGTACAAGCCCATATGCAGGTATCAGCAAGTATATAGCCGACAAGGGTCTGGATATTGAGGTGACACTTGCATCGGGCGGAAGTACCAAGAGCAAGAGTAACCTGCTTTATGTGGCATGGTTTGAGCTGGAGAAACCCGATGGCAGCAAGAGCCGTCATGACGCCACACAGTACAGCTCATCATCGGATGGCATTACCGTGGGTTCAGGTATGGGTACCGAGGAGCAGGTCCGTTCAATCGATGACGGCTCATGGACCGCATATGAGAATGTTGACCTGATTGATGTTGAGAAGATCACCATCGGCGCAAACATTCCTACCGAGGGCGGTATCATTGAGGTGCATGTGGGTTCACCCGAGGGTAACCTTATAAGCACCATCGAGGCTACACGTGCATCGGGTAAGCGTGTAGGCGGCGTATACGGCGCAAGTACCCCCATGGAGGCTAAGGTTAACAAGCTGGGTTACAACGGCCCGCAGACACTCTATCTGGTTTATAAGGCACCTGAGGATGATGAGATTCCTGAGGATGTGCTGAGTGCTGCCCGCAAGAGTGATGTGGCAATCGTATTTGTGGGTACCGATGAGAATACTGCAACTGAGGAGGCTGACCGTCTTACCCTGAACCTGCCGGGTAACCAGGTCAAGCTGATACAGGCTGTGGCCGCTGAGAACAGGAATACCATCGTGGTGATGCAGACTCTGGGATGCGTGGAGGTTGAGGATTTCAAGAACCTGGAGAATATCCCCGGCATACTGTGGACAGGTTATAACGGCCAGGCACAGGGCGCTGCCATACCTATGGTGCTGTTCGGTGACGTTACTCCCGGCGGTAAGCTGAACGCCACATGGTACAAGTCCGTAAAGGACCTGCCGCCTATCACCGATTATACCCTGCGTGCAGGAAACGGCAAGCCCGGACGTACGCTGTGGTACTTTACTAAGCCGGTTTCTTATGAGTTCGGTTATGGTCTGAGCTACACCACGTTTGAGTACTCGGACTTTAGCATAAGCAAGAGTTCAATAACTCCCGATGACAGGATTACGGTAAGCGTAAACGTAAAGAACACAGGTGATTATGACGGTGATGAGGTGGTCCAGATTTATGTTACCACACCGGACAGCCCTGCATCATTGGAGCGTCCTATCAAGCGTCTTAAGGGATTCCAGCGTGTTACCATACCGCGCGGACAGACACGCCGTGTGGATATTGACATTGATTGCGCCGACCTCTGGTTCTGGGATATGGAGAGTGAGCGTATCACCTATGATTCAGGCAAATACGTGTTTGAGATAGGTTCATCATCAAAGGATATACGCGGAACTGTATCGGCCAACATGAACGGCAAGTTCACTCCGCAGCTCAAGACCGTGGTATCGGACTGCCGCGTATCAGTACTTGAGATTGGACAGACAGCCCAATTCCAGACAACCGCAGCACTTACTGATGACTCATTCCTGAGTCTTGACAAGGCTACAATAAAGTACGCAAGCAGCAATGAGAGCGTTGCCACTGTCGATGCCAATGGTTTGCTGACCGCCGTAGGTGCCGGCATAGCAACCGTTACCGTAAGCGTAACATACAACGGCAGGACCGTGAGTGACAGCTACGCAGTCAAGGTGAATGCAGACCTGTCACTCTCATCACTCAAGAACGCCGGCAAGTCCCTGCTCAAGTCTGGACGCAAGCAGTACAGCGTTCTGGGTAAGATGTCATCAAAAGTAACCGCCACAGCCCGTTCAGGACAGCTTAAAGTTGCCGTAGAGCAGGCTCCCACCGTTCCCGGAACAGCAATAGTAAAGGTTATCGAGCCCGTAACCGGTGATGCCGACAGCTACTATGTGAACTTTGGCATAAAGGGTGTGGCCGATGAGTTCAAGAGCAACAGTCTGGGACACCAGTGGGATGTGGTTCGCCAGAATGATGACAACCTACTTGTAGCCGACGGACGTCTGGAGATTACCGCCGCTGCAGGTGACATAACAGCTGCCTCGGATAACGGAGCCAACCTGGTGCTGCAGAGTGCCAACAGTGACTGGACCATTGATACCAAACTGCAGACCAGCGCGCTGCCTACAGGTGCACAGAACGCAGGTCTGGTGGCTTATCAGGATGACTCACATTTTGTAAAGTTCGTTTATACCGGTGCCGCAATGCGTCGCGGACAGCAGCAGGGTGCAGCTCCCGCAGCCGGAAGCCTGCAGCTTTATGTTGAGGAGAACGGTGCCTCCAAGAGCACTCTGAGCGTGAACCTGGCTGAGACCGGCATCAAGGATAACACGGTTTACCTGAAACTTGAGAAAGACGGCAGCACATATACCGCATTCTACTCAGTAAACGGCAAGAACTGGATCATGGCCGGTCAGGCTGAGGTGATGCTTAAGGATATCAAGGCCGGCGTGATGGCATGCAACGGCGTGCAGAACATGCGTATGGGTATGCGTCCGGGTGGAGCAGCCCCCGCAGCTGCAGCACCGCAGCAGACTGCTCCACTTAAGGCATGGTTTGACTGGTTCAGGATAAAGAACAGATAATGCACCCTTACAGGCATAATTTAAACCTGAGGCTGCTGCCCGTAACACTTGTGCTGTTACTGGCAGTGGCCTCGGGTTCTTTTGCCCGTAACGCGGATATTGATTCAAAGCCGTTCACGGGCGGTATGGTTACAGCCCGTGCTGACGGTATGATTACTTGGAGTGATGCCGGCGGCAATGCGCTTGACAGCGTAAGGCTCAAGATTGACATTGCCGGGATTGACGTGCGTGATGACCGTGTGCTTGCCGTAAGTGCTGACGGCACGGTGATGAGCGTGGAGCGGGGTGGACGCAGCCGCTGTCTGTGCCGCAGCCGGATATCGGGCGGTCATGACCGTGTGGTAGGTATTGCATCCACTTTAAACAATACCCTGATCCTTACCAGGGGCGGGGTGATAATGAGCACCGTTGATTTTGACACATTCACTACACTGGATTTTAACGGCACCTACTACTCATATTATCAGGAGACGCTGTTCTGCTCCATAAGCGCATCGGACAACAGTTTCTGCATTGCGGGAACGTACCCGGACGGTATGCCGGCGGTATTTACATCGGCCACAGGAAAGATTTGGAGCGAGCGCAGCCTTACTTACACTCAGGGCGGCGATACTTACATGCTGGAGCAGCAGCCCGTAAGGCTGAGTTATGACCGCAGTCACGACCGTTTTATGATGCTTTGCTCTGACGGATGGGTCTTTTACATGCCCGGATGTTCACACTGCAACAGCCTGGAGCATACCGGTAACTGACTCAGTTATTTAAGCTTGAGCATGTAGAAACTTGATGTGGTAAAGAAATTCCTAATCCATGGAATCACTCCTACCCAGCGCCACAGTTTGCGTGGTTTAAGGTGGAACTTGGTCTCATAATGGGGGTTGATGAACCAGAACATGCGGTCCAGTTTCCGGAACGGGCTGTCCTTGATTACTCTCTCAAACCTCTCTATGGGGCATTTGCACTGTTTTATGTCAAGCAGCTCATTTATGGCCGATTCACGCTCATGGAACAGTTTGAGCAGTCCCTTGTACATGAATCTGGGCAGCAGGTGGAACCAAGGCAGGTGTGACAGCAGCTTGCTCTGGCATATCTGCTGGTGACCGCCGAACGGCATCTGCCATGCGGGGAATGACATGAACATAAGGCCCTGGGGCTTGAGCAGCATCTGGCACTTGGATATGAATCCCTTCTTGTCAGTGATATGCTCTATCACGTCATGGCAGATGATAAGGTCAAACTGGTGCTCCAACTCCTTGAGCTTGAATACATCGGACGCAATGAAACGGGCCTGTGAGCCCTCCTGTTCAAAATAGGTGATGGCAGACTTGATCTTACCCTCAGCTATATCCACGCCGGTCACGTCACATCCCATTCGGGCAAACGGAAGCAGGTTTCCGCCCTCGCCGCAGCCAATCTCTATGATTCGTAACTGGCTGTCAATCTTAAAGAAACGCTCAATATACGGCAGAAAATATTTCTGGCTTGTAACGGCAAGCTCGTCAAAATACTGTTTATGGTCCTTATGTCTGGTCTGCATCTTGTTTTATGCTTGGTTTGACAGTTTGCGAAGGTAGTATTTTTTATTAATTTCGCGGCAACAAATCAAGTAGTTCTATGGTTAAGGTTGAAAAACTGACTCACAAATATACTATCAAGAGTTTTGAGTGCGACCGCAAGGACACTCTGCGTCTGCTCACTCTGCTCAATATGTTCCAGGATATAGCCGATGACAGCGCCAACAGCATCGGGATAGGGTATGACTACCTGCGTACCGTTGGCAAGGCCTGGGTGCTGATTGCCATGAACGTGGAGATAGACCGTATGCCGCATCTGCAGGAGGAGATTACGGTGGTAAGCTGGCCCAGCGATGAGCTGCCTCTCTATACCGAGCGTGAATTCGAGGTGTGGAGTGCCAGCGGGGAGCGTATCATACGTGCCTGCAGCCAGTGGATCATAATTGACTTTGCGTCACGCCGTCCGGTTCCGGTACGCCGTCATCTGCCCGAGTATGAGCCGGTCCGCGAGAAGGTCATTGCCGATAACCGGTTCCGCAAGCTCCCTGAGGTGGAGCGTGAGGACTACACCGAGCGTTTCCTGGTACGTTATGACGATATAGACCGTAACGACCATGTAAACAATGCCATCTACTCACTCTGGGCAAGCGAGAGTCTTGTCCCTGAGTACCGCATGGGTCACGAACCCGCCCGCCTGGATATCAATTTCAAAAAGGAGGGGCTGTTTGGTGAGAAGATTCTGGTACGCACCCAGATGGATGGGGATACCTCCCTCCACAGTGTAATAGCGGTAGAGGATGGTCGGGAACTGGCCAGGGTTCGGTTCGAGTGGAGGCCTTGCTGATTGCTCGCTGCTTCGCAGCTCGGTCGTTTTTGACTTTCTTGGCCTACGGCCTTGAAAGTCGCTAGCTGGAAACTTATCTGCGTATTAGAAACAACCTTTTTTTAGTTTGGGGCGGCGACGCCCCAAACCCGCTTCATTCCACTACGTTACATTCCGCTCTGCCGGCCTTCCAGGCCGGGTAAAACTAAGACCTCGCTAGCTTTGCTCGCGAGGCCTTAGTTTTACTGAACTGCAACTGGGAACCGTTTTGGTGTGTGCAGCTGGAAACCTTTTTAGGATTAGATATACCTGGATGGAAAGCTTGTGCGGATTAGGATCAATAAAGGTAAACAGATTAATTTATAGGTTCTGATATCCAGCAGTTGAAACTGCTGGCTACCCTTATTGTGTGCCTAACGGCACAGGGTAATGCCGTAGGCATTGGATTATGGTAGCCAGCCGTTTTAACGGCTGGGTTATTGGCGTTTAAGCCATTTATAAACCATGCCGTAGGTATGGGATTATTCCTCTCCCTCAACCTTACAGGTATGGAAAGTATTCTCGTTGAGCTTAAACTTAGGAGTGCAGAAATACACAAGGTCAGCGCGTGTAAGCACCGTACCATCCTCATCCAGCAGCTCCGCCTCAATGAACGCAACGTTACGCATCATCTTGCTGATCTTGGCGCGGACTGTGATCTCATTCAGAAGGGTGCTCACGGGTTTGAGATACTGCATATCCATCTTGGATGTGACGCCGTTGGTCTGCAGCTTGCGGCATACCACCCAACCTGCGGTCTCATCTATAAGCAGGGCCTGGATTCCACCGTGCAGGGTGTTCTGCCAGCTCTCATAATCATGTGTAGGCTTGAACTTGGTAACTATATAATCACCGTCCTCCCAGAATTCCAGATGCAAACCGATGGGGTTGTTGGGGCTGCAGACAAAGCAGTTGTAACCTTCTGTACCTATCCAGGGATTGATAATCTTACGCATACTCATTTCTTATCCTGATTTTTAATATCCTTACTCTTGTCCTGTTTGTCCTGATAGAGGAAACGGCGGATCTTGTGTGTGGCGGTTTTGCTGAAAGGCTCTTTCATGACCTCCACATCCTTGATCTTGAGGAAATGGCTCACCTTGGAATTGACAAACTCCATTATCTCTTTCTTACGTTTCTCTATGTTTTCAAGGAATTTCTCCTGGCCCTCCAGATTCCAGTCAACAGCGCCTTCATTAAACTGAACCAGAGCTACCAGCTGGCCTGAGCGGCTTATAACCAGTGACTCGTTTACATCAGTTATGTTGTTGATTACGCTCTCAATCTCCTCGGGGTAGATGTTCTCGCCCGATGCACCTATGATCACGCTTCCGGAGCGGCCGTGTATGTAGTATCGGCCCTTCTTGTCCATGCTGGCAATATCGCCGGTGCGCATCCAGCCGTCATCGGTAAAGACTGACTTGGTGCGGGCGTAATCCTTGTAGTATCCCAGCATTACGTTGGGACCCTTTACCTGCAGCTCGCCCTGACCGGTCTCGGGGTTGACATCGGCCAGACGTACCTTAACCTCACGTGATGCGGTGCCGGTGCTGCCCAGATGGGTGCGTTTGGGGCCTGCGTCGCATATGAGCGGAGCGGTCTCGGTAAGGCCGTAACCGATAGCGTAGGGGAACTTTATGTTACGGAGGAACTGTTCAACCTCCGGGTCAAGCTTGGAGCCGCCAACGCCAAAGAAACGTACCCTGCCGCCGAACTGCTGCTTTACTTTCTTGCCTACCAGGAAGTAGAGTATGCGCGGGAAATGTTTCTTCATGTAGCGCAGGTACTTGCTGCCGGCAATGGTTGGGAATATCTTGCCGCGGATTACCTTCTCAATGATAAGGGGCACCGACAGTATCGTGGTGGGACGTATCTTGAGCAGCGCGTTGGCCAGAATGGTTGGAGTGGGGGGCTTCTGTATGTAATAGACCGGAGCACCTGCGGAGAGCGGGTAGAGCATACCGATGCTCATCTCATATGTGTGTGCCAGCGGCAGGATTGACAGGAACGTGTCTTTGCGGCGGTAAACCTTATGCGCAAACCATGCCTCCAGCACGTTATGGCAGAAATTGCGATGGCTCAGCATCACGCCTTTGGCATTGCCGGTGGTGCCCGATGTGTAGATGATGGCGGCTATATCGGTGGCGTCGGGCACTTTGCTGCGTCCGTCGCAGGTATAGCTCTCATCCTCTGCCTTAATCAGGTCAAAGGTGCTGATATCTATTATGAGATTCAGTCTGTTATATGTTTCCTTACTGATTTTGGGCAGCTGCTTGCGGCTTACGAATATGGCCTTTGACTCAGAGTGAACCAGTATGTTCTCAACTTCATTGGGTGATAGGTCTGGCAGCATGGGCACTGCAATGCGTCCGTGAGCGGTTATGCTGAAAAATGCAATGCCCCAGTTGGGCATGTTCTCGGACAGTATGGCTACCTTATCGGCAGGATTGAGTCCGAATGTACCCAGCAGGCCCGATAACTCATCGGCCTTGTCCTTGAACTGTCCGAATGTGTAACTGCAGCCGCCGTCTACAAAGTCCGATGCAAGGCGGTTGCGGTTTACGGTTGTGGTATAATCAAGCAGATCGGCAAGTGTTGTGAATCTGTGTCTCATTTATTTGGTGATGTATTTCTGGGGATGACGTCCTTTCAGGTTCATGCTCTCATATATCTCCTGGATGCGGCGTGTATCGGCATTTGCATCATCAGTAAGTTCAACTTTGCGGTCAACGGCGACTTTCTTGGTTCCCCAGTCAAAGTAGCACAGGTAAACCGGAATGTTTGCTGCCTTGGCAATGAAGTGATATCCGGTCTTCCATCTTGCTATGGGCTTGCGGGTGCCCTCCGGGGCAATGGCCAGGTGCATCAGGTCTGTCTTTTCCATCTCCTTGAGCACTGAACGTACCACGGAGCTGGGATGTTTGCGGTCCACGGGTATGCCTCCGATGGCTCGCAGTATCCAGCCCAGGGGAGGGAAGAACAGGCTGCTCTTGACCATGCAGAAGGTCTTGCCACCTATTGATACGTAGAACAGGTAGGCCACCACAAAGTCCAGCATCGATGTGTGGGGAACGCCCAGAAGTATGCACTTGGGTTCAGGGGGCAGGAAAGGGCTTGTCTCCCATCCCCAGACCTTCAATATCCATCCGCAGAATTTTCGCCACATAAAACGTTCCTTTTTTATTAGGCTGCAAAATTACACAATAGCGGCGGTTCCTTCTGTCTCCTTCTTTTTAAATGTGGTTAAGTAATCCGTTTTTGTGGCGAAAATGGCGCAAAGCTTATGTCGTCACCAGGCTTGTTTAATGGTGTAGGGGACTCCGTATGTGGTTATGCCGGCCCCACTTATCCAGAATCTTTTGCTGAAACTGTTGTTGTAGAACTCTATACGGGCTTTACCCTCATAATCAGTTGTCACGTTGGGGTTCCAGTAGAGGGTACGGCGTGAGTCTATCTCACCGGATATGGGGCCGTCCGGGTATTGGGGTGAGTAGAACTGGACAGGCCTATTGAAACCTTTTACCGTAGTTGTACGGCGTCCCAGATTCTGTTTCTCCCAGTCAAAC
>Ga0265298_10000442_pt1 | contig 62079 bp, 43 predicted proteins | sample AusTroGonzalo_MG_3_FD_193486 | JGI IMG/M metagenome (GOLD analysis project Ga0265298, IMG submission 193486) | Bovine rumen microbial communities from tropical cattle in Woodstock, Queensland, Australia - Gonzalo_01 | ecosystem: Host-associated > Mammals > Digestive system > Stomach > Rumen ... | reverse complement strand
TGCCTGCCGGCAAAGTTCAATCTGAAGTATGTGGACCAGGACGGCACGGAAAAGACCCCCGTCGTGCTGCATCGCGCCATTCTCGGTTCCATCGACCGCTTTATGGCTTACCTGATCGAAGAAACGAAAGGCGCCTTCCCGCTGTGGCTGGCCCCGGTGCAGGTAAAGGTGCTGCCCGTCAGCGACAAGAGCATGGACTACGCAGCAAAAATCACCCGGGAACTGATGGAGAAGGGCATCCGGGCCGAATTAGACGAGCGGAACGAAAAAATCGGTTACAAGATCCGTTATGCCCGCCAGGAGGACAAAGTTCCCTATATGCTGATCATCGGTGAGAAGGAAATCAATGAGGGAACCGTCGCCGTGCGCGACCGCGCAACGGATCAGACCACTTCCATGTCCATGGACGAGCTCATCGCCAAACTGAACAAGGAAATTGCCGAACGGATTTGATCCGGCGGCAGGCTCATAACGACAGAGGATCCGATCATTACGACCGGATCCTTTTTTCTGAGAGTTTCCTTTCACTGAAGCACAATCAGGAGCAATTCGACCCGAAGGGGGTAAAGGGGTTAAAGGCTCCTTATTTTATTCTCAACGTATTTGCGCAGAGGGACGGCAGTTTCTCCGGCAGCTTCACAACCAGCAGCCCGAACTCCTGCCTGAATTCCACCGGCCCGGCGCCCAGCAGTTCCACTGACCGCACTTCCTGCTCAGCGAAGCTGCGCAGCGCAAGCGTTTCCCCGGGAACCGCACCCAGTGCGAACGCATAGATCGCATCGTCCTTCTGTACGAAGCGGAAATCGCTGCGGTTCCATTCGGTTTTTTCCTCGGTGAAGCCGTCAATCTTCACGCGGGTCTCCCCTTCCCCGAAGATCCGCCAGGGCCGGGTGCCGTAAACCGCTTCGCTGTTGACGGTAAACCATTCCGCCAGTTTATCCAGAATAAACGCTGCATCATCATCGATGGAGCCGTCCGGCAGCTGCAGGATATTCAGCAGCATCACGCCGTTCTTGGAGATGATATCCACCAGCATCTCGATGATCTGTTCCGGTCGCTTGTAGGGAGAATGCACATCATAGAACCAGTTGCCGATGCAGGTATCCGTATGCCACGGATCCGGCATAATCCCCGGCAGCTGGCTCTTTTCAATATCCAGCACACCGACGCTGAAGATTTCCTTCCGCCGGTCTTTCTGCAGGTAAACTGCCTGGTTTTCCCCATGCTTCTCAATGGAGGTATTGTACAGCCGGGCCACCGCTTTCAGGCCGAGCTCATAGTCCTTCTCATCGATGCCCTTCTGTTCATCCAGCCAGTGTTCCCCGAAGGGAAGGACGCCGTCGGAATACAGCAGGTCCGGCTGAAACCGGTCAATCATCTCATTCACACAGTTCAGCCAGTAATCCCGAAACGCCTTGTTCCCGGTATACCAGGGAGAAAAATCCCCCGGATTCTCCGTCCCATGTTCTTCGTTGGCATGGTAGAAATCCCGATAGGCCGGGTCGTTGCCGTCATACGGTACGCCGGCATAGGGCCCGTATTTGTCGCAGCCCTTATTCACCCGCCACCAGGAAAAGGAGGCCCCCAGGTGTTCGCTGATCCCGAAACGCAGGCCGTACTTATCCGCTGCCGCCTTCCACAGCGCAAGGATGTCCTTTTTCGGTCCGACGTTCACGCTGTTCATCCGGTTCAGCTTTGAATCATAGTTAAAGAAATGATCATGGTGCGTACCCTGAGTCATCAGATAGCGCGCACCGGCCTTATAATACTTTGCCATCAGGGCATCCGGGTCAAACTTTTCCGCTTTCCACAGGGCGCAGATCTCCTTGTAGCCGAACTTCGACGGATGTCCGTAATGACGCAGGTGATATTCATACTGAGGGGTTCCTTCAATATACATGTTCCGGGCGTACCAGTCGCCGAACATGGGTACGCTCTGAGGCCCCCAGTGGCTCCAGATACCGAACTTCGCATCCCGGAACCATTCGGGGGCGGAATAAGTGCGCAGGGAATCAAAGCTCGCTTCGAAATGCTGACTCATAAGGTCCTCCTGTTGCTGTGTTTACTCCGATTTTCACCGTAAAAAGTATAACACAGCATCATTCCCTGGAAAAGACCTTTTTGTCCGCCCGAAAGCCCTCCCTATGCAAACCCGTCTCATTCTTCCCCATGCTGCCGAAGGGGTCAAGGGGACGATCCGAAGGGGTTTAAGGGGGCGATCGGAAAGCCCCCTTGTCATTTTCCTCCTGCCGCGGCAATAAAGCCCAGGAACAGCGGGTGCGGCTTGTTGGGTCTGCTCTTGAATTCCGGATGGAACTGAACGCCAACATAGAATGCTTCGCCCGGAATTTCAATCGTCTCCACGAGCCGTCCGTCCGGGGAAAGGCCGGACAAGCACAGACCGTTCTCCTGCAGAACATCCCGGAACGCATTGGCAAACTCATAACGGTGCCGGTGCCGCTCGCTGATCTCCGTTTTGCCGTAGCAGCGGGCAATGACGGTATCTTCCGCAAGCACACAGGGATATTTGCCGAGCCGCAGCGTTCCGCCCTTGTCGATTTCATCATTCTGGCCCGGCATAAAATCGATCACTTTATAAGGTGTCAAATCGTCAAACTCTCCCGAATTCGCCCCTGTCAGGCCTGCTTTGTTCCGGGCGTATTCGATCACCGCAATCTGCATCCCGAGGCAGATACCGAAATACGGAATATGATGCTTCCTGGCATATTCCGCTGTAAGGATCATTCCCTCGATCCCACGCCCGCCGAAACCGCCGGGCACGATGATGCCCTGGACACCGGCAAAGATGCTGTCAATATTCTGCCCGTTCAGATTTTCGGAATCGATCCACTCGATCTCCACCCGCGTGTCCAGCGCATAACCGGCATGCCGAAGCGCTTCTGCCACGGAAAGGTAGGCGTCATGCAGCTGAGTATATTTCCCCACCAGCGCAATCAGGCAGGTTTTGTTCTGATGACGAATCCTTTCAATCATGTTCTCCCATTCCGTCAAATCCGGCAGAGGAGCCTCGATATGCAGTTCCCGGCATACAATGGAAGAAATGTTCGCCGACTCCAGCATCAGCGGCGCCTCATACAGAATCGGCAGCGTCATGTTCTCAATCACGCAGTCCGGTTTAACATTGCAGAAATGGGCAATCTTTGAAAACACGGATTCATCCGTGATTTCCTCGTCCACCCTGAGCACAATGATATTCGGGTTGATTCCCATGCCCTGCAGTTCTTTGACAGAATGCTGCGTCGGTTTGGATTTATGTTCGCCGCTGGCTTTCAGATACGGAACCAGCGTTACATGCACATAAAGCGCGTTTTCCCGTCCGACTTCGATGCCGACCTGCCGGATGGCTTCAATGAACGGCTGGCTCTCAATATCGCCGATCGTGCCGCCGATCTCGGTGATGACGACGTCCGCGTCCGTTTTTTCACCGACCCGGTAGATGAACCGCTTAATCTCGTCCGTCACATGCGGAATGATCTGAACCGTCGATCCCAGATAGCCGCCCTGGCGTTCCTTATGCAGCACATTGGAAAAAACTTTCCCGGTCGTGAGATTAGAGTACTTGTTCAGATCCTCATCGATAAAGCGCTCGTAATGCCCGAGATCCAGATCTGTTTCTGCGCCGTCCTCCGTCACGTACACTTCCCCATGCTGATAGGGGCTCATCGTGCCGGGATCCACATTGATATACGGGTCCAGCTTCTGCGCCGCCACTTTCAGCCCGCGGGCTTTCAGCAGCCGTCCGATGGAGGCCGCCGTAATCCCTTTTCCCAGTCCCGAAACCACACCGCCTGTTACAAAAATATACTTTGGCATACTTTACCTCATTAACAACCTTTTTATTTTCTTGGCTGTAATTCTAATATCATCTATGTGTTACCGGCCGAAGGGGGTCTGGGGGGCGATCGGAAAGCCCCCTTATTTCAGTAACCTCTTCATTTTTTCTGCTGCCTTTGTGTCTGCCGGGTCTTTTTCGAACCCGAAGGGGTTTAAGGGGGCGATCGGAAAGCCCCCTTATTTCAGCAGCTTCTTCATTCTCTCAGCCGCGATCCTGGTATCCTCCGGGTTTCCGAACGAGGAAAGCCGGAAGAACCCTTCCCCAGCGCTGCCAAATCCTTCTCCCGGGGTCCCGATCACCTGAATTTCATTCAGCAGGAGATCAAAAAAATCCCAGCTCTTCATCCCGTTCGGACAGGCCATCCAGATATACGGCGCGTTTTTTCCGCCCCAGTATCTGATCCCGCACTCATCCAGTGCGTTCATGAGCACCCGGGCGTTCTCCTTGTAATGAGTGATGTTTTCCTGAATCTGCCGGAGTCCTTCGTCCATAAACACAGCAATGCCGGCCTTTTGCAGAATATAGGATATCCCGTTTGTCTTGGTCGTGCGGTTCCGCACCCACATGGCATTCAGGTTCATCCCGTCCCTTTCCAGTTCTTTGGGAATGACCGTATAGCCCAGCCGTGTTCCGGTAAAGCCCGCCGTCTTGGAAAAAGAACAAATCTCAATTGCGCAGGTCCTGGCTCCCGGAATGTCAAAGATACTGTGGGGAAGATCTCCTTCGACAAAAGCTTCATAAGCAGCATCGAACAGAATCACAGCATCCCGGCTGTTTGCATAGTCCACCCACTCCTGCAGCTGGTCCCGGTTATACACGGCGCCGGTGGGATTGCTCGGGGAGCAGAGATAAATCAGATCCGGCTGGATATCAAAGGATGGAAGCGGGAGAAAATCATTTTCCGGTTCGGCTGTCAGGAAAAACACTTCCCGTCCTGCCATAATGCTGGCATCCACATAGGCCGGATAAGCCGGCTGCGTGATCAGCGCGGGAGAGGAAGCATCGAACAGATCCAGAATATCGCCGAGTTCGTCGCTCGCACCGCTGGAAACAAAGATTTCCTCCGGATCCAGCGTCACATTTCTCCGCGCATAGTAGTCCGCCACCGCTTTCCGGAATTCCGGAATGCCGCATTCCGGGGTATAGCCCCGGAAGGTCTTTTCCTCCGCCTGATCATCTACTGCCGCGTGCAATGCCCGAATCGCCGCGTCGCACAGCGGACGTGAAACATCTCCGATTCCCAGCCGGTACAACGGGAGATCCGGATGTTTCTTCCGGTATGCCTCTACCCTTTGGGCAATATGAAAAAACAGATAGGATTCCTTCAGATTCCGGTAATTCTCATTCGGCTTCAGACTCATACTCTTACACTCCCGTAATATACTCGAACCTTCATTTCATAAACTCTCTCATACGGACCGAAGGTCCAGGGCGATCGGAAAGCCCTGGTCGCGGCCGCAGCCGCGAAATCCCTCTCACTCCACCGCAAAAAACATCTTATCCGAAGGGGTTTAAGGGGGCGATCGGAAAGCCATTCACTCCACCGTAACACTCTTGGCGAGGTTACGGGGCTTATCCACATCCAGTCCCCTGTTAACGCTTGTATAGTATCCCAGCAGCTGCAGCGGAATCACCGCCAGTGACGCCATAAAATGCTCATCCGTCTTGGGAATATAAACCGTAAAGTTTACCGAATCCTCCACGGAGAAATTCCCGTTTGTCGTGATCCCCATCAGGTACGCGCCGCGGGATTTGCATTCCATCATGTTGGAAACCGTTTTTTCATACAGCTCCTTCTGAGTCAGCACGCCAATCACCAGCGTCCCCGTCTCAACCAGGCTGATCGTGCCGTGCTTCAGCTCCCCTGCGGCATAGGCTTCCGAATGGATGTAGCTGATCTCCTTCATCTTCAGGCTGCCTTCCAGGCTGATCGCATAGTCCAGTCCTCTACCGATAAAGAAAATATCATGCGTATTCGCCATCTTGGAGGAGAACCACTGCAAACGTTCTTTTTCCTCCAGGATCCGGGTCATCTTATCCGGCAGCAGTGCCAGCTCAGCCAGCATCTCCTCCGCACGCTCCTGCGTGATCTTTTCCCGGATCCGGGCCAGATGAATCGCCAGCACATCCGCAGCCACCAGCTGCGCGCTGTATGCCTTCGTCGTCGCCACGGCGATCTCCGGCCCTGCCAGGGTATAGAGCACATGATCCGCTTCTCTCGCGATGGTCGACCCAATCACGTTGACGATCGCCAGTGTGACGGTTCCGCGTTCTTTGGCCACGCGCAGAGCCGCCAGACTGTCGGCAGTCTCTCCGGACTGAGAAATCACGATCACCATCGTTTTTCGATCCATGGGAATGTTCCGGTAACGGAATTCCGAAGCCAGTTCCACCCGTACGGGGATTCCCGCCAGATCTTCAATCACATATTGGGCCGCCATCCCCACATGCCAGGCGGAACCGCAGGCAACAATATCGATCTGTTCAATGCCCTGAATAACCTCCTCCGTCAGCCCTGTCTGGGACAGATCGATCCGTCCGTCTTGCACCAGGCTGTTCAGCGTATCCCGAACCGCTTGCGGCTGCTCATGAATCTCCTTGAGCATAAAGTGCTCAAAGCCGCCTTTTTCCGCCGCTTCGGCATCCCAGGTGATCTCCGTCAGCGGCATGGAGACCTCATCGCCGTTCAGGTCATAGAAGAGCACCTGCCCCGGGGACACCCTGGCCACCTGCAGGTTGTCGATATAGTATACCTGCCGGGTATACTTCAGAATCGCCGGAACATCGGAAGCGAGATACGACTCCTGATCCTGTATCCCGATAATCATCGGGGAGTCCTTCCGGGCGGCGAAGATTTCATCCGGAAAATCCTTAAACATCAAAGCCAGTGCATAGCTCCCGCGTATGCGGACCATGCACCGGGTGATCGCGTCCACCGGGCCGATCTTATATTTTTTATAGTAGTAATCCACCAGCTTCACGGCGACTTCCGTATCCGTATCACTGTAAAACACATATCCGTGGCGCAACAGTTTTTCCTTCAGCTCCGTATAGTTCTCAATAATGCCGTTGTGTACCCCGACGACATCCGACTCCACCGCCCCGCTGCCCGAGCCGGAGCAGTTGCCGCTCACATGCGGATGAGCGTTAACCACACTCGGATCTCCGTGAGTTGCCCAGCGTGTATGCCCGATGCCGCAGCAACCGGTCAGTGCCCGTCCCTGATCCGTCTTGTCCGCCAGGTGATACAGTTTTCCGGTGGCTTTCACCACTTCTGCCAGCGCCGTCCCGTTCCGCACGGCAAGCCCGGCGGAATCATATCCTCTGTATTCCAGCCGTGAAAGACTGTCCAGCAAAATCGGCGCCGCCTGCCGATGTCCCGTATATCCGACAATTCCGCACATAGACTATGATCCTCCTATTTTCGGCTAAAAACACAATGGCCGAAGGTCCAGGGCGCTGACGCGCGCGGTGCGCGAGACGCTTGCGTCCGCGGTGCGCGTGCGTTTCCTTGCGGAAAGCCCTGGTCGCGCCCGCAGGCGCGAAATCTCAAAAACAGGCAATGGGGTCCATACCTGGCCCCATTGCCATGTTCAGAAGGATCATATCATGATTTCAGCATATCGTCAATACGTTATAATACATTTTATTCATCCGACTGCAGCGCATCATATCCTTCCTCGCCGGTCCTCACTCGGATGACGTTTTCAACATCCTGCACAAAGATCTTGCCGTCACCGATATGTCCGGTATAGAGGACGCTGCGGGCCGTATCAACCACTTCGCTCACAGGTACCTTGCTGACCACGATATCCACCTGGACCTTCGGCAGCAGCGTAACCTCCACTGGAGTGCCGCGGTAATACTCGGGCTTGCCTTTCTGCTGTCCGTAACCCATGACATTGGTAACTGTCATACCGGTAATCCCGATGCCGTTCATCGCCTTCTTCAGGCTTTCCAGGCTGGCCGGACGGCAGATAATCTGTACCCGTGTATAGACCGGTTCGCCGGGTGCCTTTTCCATCTTCTTCGCCGCCACAGGAACCGCTTCAGAAACAGGAGCCACAGCCGCCGGAACCGGCGCCGCACCCGTGGTATCGATGCCGTCCTCGGGCATAATCGGGAAGCCGGAATAGGCCGTCAGCAGTCCGTGCTCGCTGCGGTCCAGGCCCATGACCTCATCAGCAGTATCCGCACGAAGACCAACCGTCTTTTTGATCACCAGGAATACCACAGTGATAATCACAGATGTCCATGCAATGACGGACAGAACACCGAGGGTCTGAACGCCCAGGAATTTGAACCCGCCGCCGTAGAACACGCCTTTCATGGTGGTTCCGCCCGTAGCGAACAACCCGGTCAGGATCGTGCCCAACGCACCGCACACGCAGTGAACGGAAATCGCACCGACCGGATCGTCAATCTTCGCGACCTTGTCGAAAAATTCCACGCTGAGCACAACCGCAAAGCCGCAGATCAGTCCGATAATCGCCGCGCCGAAAGGATCGACCGCATCGCAGCCTGCCGTGATTCCCACCAGGCCGGCCAGGGCCGCGTTGAAGGTCATGGATACGTCCGGCTTGCCGTAGCGCAGCCAGGTGAAGATCATAGTAGTCAGGGTTGCAATCGCGGCCGCCAGGTTCGTGTTGAAAAACACCAGCGAAGCGCTGCCGATCAATTCGTCGGTGTCCATGCCCACGGTGGAAGCCCCGTTGAAGCCGAACCAGCAGAACCAGAGAATGAATACGCCCAGCGCGGCAATCGACAGGTTATGGCCCAGAATCGCCCGCGGCTTCCCATCCTTGCCGTACTTGCCGACGCGGGGCCCGAGGATCTTCGCGCCGATCAGGGCGCAGACGCCGCCGACCATATGGACCGCCGTGGAACCGGCAAAATCATGGAATCCCATTTCCGCCAGCCAGCCGCCACCCCAGATCCAGTGGCCGCTGACCGGGTAGATAAAGAGAGAGATTGCTGCCGAATAGATACAGTAGGCGGAGAACTTCGTCCTTTCCGCCATCGCTCCGGAAACAATGGTTGCGGAGGTGGCGCAGAACACTGTCTGGAAAATCGCGAATGCCCAAAGCGGCACACCGGCCGGGAGAATATGGCTGTAATCCTTCATGATGAAGGGATCGATCCAGCCGAACAGCGCCGTCCCGGCGCCGAACATGATGCCGTATCCGACCAGCCAGTACAACGGGGTCCCGATACAGAAGTCCATCAGGTTCTTCATCAGGATATTACCGGTATTCTTGGCCCGGGTGAAACCGGCCTCACACATGGCAAAACCTGCCTGCATGAAGAAGACCAGGGCTGCGCCCAGCAGTACCCAGATGGTGTTCGCTGCAGAGAATGTCATACAGATCACTTCCGTTTCCTTGTTTTTCCAACAAAAAGAGGCGCCGGGTGCTTTGCACACCCTTGCGCCTTGCTGGATTGCGTGTATTGTATACAGTATTCAATCCATTGTCAATAGCAAATCCCAAGTTTTTTCGATGTTTTTCCTGTTAATGCACACCGAAGGGGTGTGGGGGCAATCAGAAAGCCACCACTTATTCATTTTTGCACAGGAAACTGTTAATTTCCTGTGCTGCCTTTCTCCCGTCCGCCAGCGCCCGGACTACCAGCGACTGGCCGGTACGCATATCCCCGGCGCTGAACAGCCTGCCGCTCAGGTGATGGCTTCCATCCCCCGGCATCAGCCGTCCCCGGCCGTCCGCCTTCAGGGCGAAGCGCTCCAATGTCCTGTCTTCACAGCCGATAAATCCGGCAGCAATCAGCAGCAGCCCGCAGGGCAGTTTCTTCTCCGTCCCCGCCACCTGCTCAAAGCGGCCTTCCGGTGTCCGCCGAAGCTGTACTGTTTCCAGTCCGGAAATCCATCCGGTTTCATCCGTGAGGATTTGCTTCACTGTTGTCTCATAGACCCGCGGATCGCTTCCCTGCCGGCAGATTGCCTCCAGCTGACCGTAATCGGTCCGCAGGATCCGCGGCCATTCGGGCCAGGGATTCCCATTTGTCCGCTCCGTCGGCGGAGCGGGCATCATTTCCAGCTGGGTAGCCGAGACGCAGCCCTGCCGCAATGCGGTGCCCACGCAATCATTGCCCGTGTCTCCGCCGCCAACGACTACCACCTGCTTGCCCCTGGCGGATGTTGCGGAATCCGTGCCGCTCAGCACGGCCTTTGTTGCCGCCGTCAGGTAGTCCACGGCAAACATCACGCCCTGCGCATCCATATGCCCGACGTTCAGGGAGCGAGCCTTCCGCGCGCCACCGCAAAGCAGCACCGCGTCGAATTCCTGCAGTTCCTCCGGAATCGCCTCCCGGTTCAGTTCAAAACGGATGCCTTCCGCTTCCATCAGGCGGATCCTGCGCTCCACGACAGTCTTGGGCAGTTTCATGTTCGGAATTCCGTACATCAGCAGGCCGCCTGCCCTGTCTGCCTTTTCGATCACGGTCACGGTATGCCCCAGTTTGTTTAACAGGTCCGCCGCAGCAAGGCCGGACGGCCCACTGCCGATTACCGCCACGCGCTTTCCGGTCCGCATAGCCGGAATCCGCGGTTTGACCCATCCCTCGGCAAAGCCTTTTTCGATCAGATAGAGCTCGTTATCACGGTTGGTCACGCAATCATTTTCCAGGTTGCACGCCTTCTCGCACAGTGCGGGGCAAACATGCCCCGTGAACTCCGGAAACGGCGCCGTCTGCAGCAAGCGGTCAAGTGCCTCCCGCTCCAGCCCTCTGTACAGCAGATCGTTCCACTCCGGAATCAGGTTATGCAGCGGGCACCCGAAATCCGACTGACAGAAGGGTACGCCGCAGTTCATGCACCGGGAAGCCTGCGCGCGCCGAGCCTCCTCGCTCTGCCATGTGTGCAGATCCTCAAAATCTCCCAGCCGTTCAACCTCGCTTCGGAAGGGATTCTCTATTCTTGCTGTGTCCAGAAATCCTGTCGCGCTGCCCACAGTCTCACCTCACTCATCTCAAAGGGTATTCATCCCGAAGGTTTCCAAAGGGCGATCGGAAAGCCCTTTGATCGCGGCCGCAGCCGCGAAATCTCTTATTTGTGCATATATTTCATATACTCATCCGAAATCACAGCCCTGAATTTCATCAGATATTCGTCAAAACGCTGCAGAATATCTGCTGCTTTTGACGAACCGGTCGCCTTCACATGCATCTCCAGCAACCGGTACAGCTCATCCTTCTGCCCTTCCGCCACCGGATACAGCTTCACATGGCCCGTGTTCAACCGGCTCTCCAGCTGTCCGCCTTCATCCAGAACCCAGGCCACACCGCCGGACATTCCCGCGGCAAAGTTATCTCCCACCGGTCCCAGCACGACCACCCGGCCTCCAGTCATATATTCGCAGCCGTGGTCGCCAACGCCTTCCACCACTGCCCAAGCACCGGAATTGCGTACAGCAAAACGCTCCCCTGCCATACCAGCCACAAAGGCGTATCCGCTCGTCGCGCCGTAAAGGGCTACATTGCCGATCAGGGTATCCTCCGCCTTCCACACGGAATCCACCGGTGGACAGACGGCCAGCGTGCCGCCGGAAAGTCCCTTGCCCAGATAGTCGTTCGCCACGCCGTAGAGCGTGATCTCCTGTCCCCTGGGCAGGAAGGCGCCAAACGACTGCCCTCCGCAGCCCTGAGCCTGAATCCGTTTATTCCCTTTCAGCATTGTGCCGAAAGCCCTGTCCGTGGTCATCAGGTGAACATGATCCTGATACAACCGGACGTCCGTCCGCTCCGCCAGATGGAAATCATGCTTTGCGGCAGACTGGAAATACGTATTCCGGGCAAACCCGGTCAGATCCGACAGGTCCATCACCGCGTTTCCCTTTACGGTCAGCAGGTCGCTGCGGCCCACCAGTTCATTCACGGTACGGGCACCAAGCTTTGCCATGATTTCCCGCATCTGCTCCGCAATAAAGAGCATAAACCGCTCCACATATTCCGGTTTGCCTCTGAAGCGTCTGCGCAGTTCGGGGTTCTGCGTCGCAATACCGAAGGGACAAGTCCCCAGCTGGCATACGCGCATCATCCGGCAGCCCATCGTCACCAGCGGTGCCGTCGCGAAGCCGAACTGTTCCGCACCCAGCAGCAGCGCCACCATCACGTCGTGGCCGCTCATGAGTTTGCCGTCAGTTTCCAGCGTTACCGTCTGTCTCAGCCGGTTGCGGCAGAGTACCTGATGTGCCTCCGCCAGGCCAATCTCCCACGGCAGACCCGCATGGTGAACGCTGCTCATGGGCGCCGCGCCGGTGCCGCCCTCGCCGCCGGAAATCAGGATTCCGCCGGCGCCCGCTTTGGCCACACCGCTGGCAATGGTGCCCACACCGGCGGAAGCCACCAGTTTCACAGTGATTTTCGCTTCCTCGTTGGAGCACTGCAGGTCGTAAATCAGTTCCGCCAGGTCTTCAATGGAATAGATATCGTGGTGCGGCGGCGGGGAAATCAGAGAAATCCCCGGGGTGGAGCAGCGGGTTTTCGCCACGCTGTCGGTCACCTTCGCGCCGGGCAGGTGTCCGCCCTCACCGGGCTTGGCGCCCTGCGCCATTTTGATCTGAATCTCTTTGGCAGAGAGCAGGTATTCCCTCGTGACGCCGAATCGTCCGGAGGCCACCTGCTTGATTGCGCTGTTCAGCTCCGTGCCGAAGCGTTCCGGCAATTCACCGCCTTCGCCACTGTTGGACCGTCCGCCCAGGCGGTTCATGGCTTTTGCCATGCATTCATGGGCTTCCTGCGAAATGGAGCCGTAGCTCATTGCCCCGGTCCGGAAGCGCTTCACGATTTCCGTTGCCGGTTCCACTTCAGAAAGCGGAATCTCCCGGCAGGCTTCGTACCGGAAGGAAAGCATCGAGCGGATCGTCCGCGGTCCCTCATTCTCCACCCGTTCGGCATACCTGTCGAAGGTCGCCCGGTCATCCGTCCATACCGCCTGCTGCAGCAGGTGGATGGTCTCCGGACTGTAAAGATGTTCTTCTGCGCCTTCTCCGCGCCTGTACTTATGCGCCCCGATGCTTGGCAGGCCCTGCAGTGCGTTCGTCGCGAACGCGGCATCGTGATGGAACCTGCTGTCCGCCTCCACACGGTTCAGGTCCGTTCCGCCCAGGGAGTATGGTGTATTCGTGAAATAAGTCTCCACGAAGTCCCGGTTCAGACCCACTGCCTCAAACAGCTGGGCACTTTGATACGCCTGCAGCACGGAAACGCCCATCTTGCTGGCAATCTTCAGCACTCCGGCTGTCAGCGCCCTGTCGTAATCCCGGACCGCTTCCTCCGAAGCTTTGCCAATTTGACCATTCCGGCACATCGCCCGCACGCAGGCATGGGCCAGATACGGGTTCACCGCCCGCGCACCGAAGGCGATCAGCATCGCCAGCTGGTGTACGTCCCGCGGTTCCCCGCTCTCCAGGATTACGGATACCGCCGTCCGCTTCTTGATTTTGATCAGATGCTGTTCCAGCGCAGACACCGCCAGCAGTGAAGGGATTGCCATCACGTCCGGACTCACACCCCGGTCGGAAAGGATCAGGATGTTGATCCGGTCGCGGCATGCCTGGTCTGTGGCCTCGAAAAAGTGTCCCAGCGCCGTCCGCAGGCTTTCTTTTTTGCTGTATAGCAGGGAAACCGTACGCACGGAAAAGTCCGGATGATCCATCGTCCGGATCCGTTCCAGCTCCTCCTCCGTCAGCACCGGGGTCGGCAGTTCCAGCACCGCGCTGTTCCCGGCTTCCCGGCTCAGCAGGTTCCCGTCGTCCCCCACATAGATGGAGCAGTCCGTCTTGACTTCCTCCCGCAGGGCGTCAATCGGCGGGTTCGTCACCTGGGCAAACCGCTGCCGGAAATAATCATAGAGCGAAGGATGTGTCTTGGACAGCGCCGCCACAGGCACGTCCGCACCCATGGAGACAATCGGTTCCGTCCCCTTCTCCGCCATCGGCAGGACAACGTCCTGCAGATCCTCCCAGGTATAGCGGAACGCCCGGCACAGCTTTGCCCTTTCCTCGTCCGGGATTTCTTCTTTCGTCTCCTCCGTCCGGGGCAGATCCTCCAGCCGCACCAGTTTCTTCATCCATTCCGTATACGGATGTTCCTTGGCAAAGCGGGTCTTCAGCTCGTTGCTTTCCGTCAGCCGGCCGGTCTTCAGGTCCGCTTCCAGCACATCCCCGGCCTTCAGCTTCCACCGCCGCAGGATATGGGCATTCTCCTCAAACAGCACGCCCGCCTCGGAGGAAAGAATCAGCCGCCGGTCGTCTGTCAGCGCGCAGCGCAGCGGCCGCAGCCCGTTCCGGTCCAGCGAGGCGCATACGGTATCCCCGTCGGAATACAGGATTGCCGCAGGACCGTCCCAGGGCTCCATCATTGTTGCATAGTAGCGGTACAAATCTCGCCACGGGGTTTCCGTTCTCATTCCCTGCCAGGGTTCCGGCAGTAGGATCATCCCTGCCAGCGGCAGCGGAAAACCGTTCATCGCCAGGAATTCAAGAGTATTGTCCAGCATCTGGCTGTCGCTTCCGTCCGGATCCACCACCGGCAGCACGCGCTTCATCTCTCCGCCCATCACCTCCGACCGCATGGTCTCCTCCCGGGCCTTCATGCGGTCGTGGTTTCCGCGGATGGTGTTGATTTCCCCGTTGTGCAGCAGCATTCGCTGGGGATGCGCCTTGCTCCAGGAGGGGAAGGTGTTTGTGGAGAAGCGGCTGTGTACCATCGCCATGCTGCTCACATAGCGCACGTCTTGCAGATCGTCGTAGAAGGACCGCAGCTGGCTGACCAGCATCATTCCCTTATAGACGATCGTCCGGCAGCTCATCGAGCAAACATAAGCGCCCGTGTCCTGGCGTTCGAAAACCCGACGCAGAATATAAAGCTGCCGGTCAAAGTCCTGGCCGGCAGCGGTCTCCTTTGGCCTTCTGACAAAGCATTGACGGATGCGCGGCATCGTCCTCCGCGCCCCTGCACCCAGCTGGGCCGGGTGGCAGGGAACTTCCCGCCACCCGATCACCGGAATCCCTTCGGATTCCGCCAGCTGTTCAAATATTCTGCACGTATTCTTCGCGCCGACTTCATCCTCCGGCAGGAAGAACATCCCTACGCCGTAGTCTCCGGCGCTTCCGAGGGTGACGCCTTCCTCCCGGGCCCACGCGGCAAACAGCGCGTGCGGCAACTGGGTCATGATGCCCACCCCATCGCCGGTGGTTCCCTCCGCGTCGCTGCCTGCCCGGTGAGCCAGGCGTTCCACGATGCACAGTGCCTGGTCAACCGTCCGATGGGTTGCCCTGCCATTCAGGTCCACCACTGCGCCGACACCGCAGCTTTCATGTTCCAGTTCTCCGCGATACAGCGGATATTGTCGGTCGTACATCTTACGGCCCCCGTTTCACGATTTGCTCTGCGTATTCCGTCATTTTGATGCCGTGATCCATCGCCTGCTTCTGCATCAGGTGATGGGCCTCGGGCTCTGTGATATGCAGCTGCTTCATCAGCAGTTGCTTAGCCTGTTCCACCAGTTCCTTTTCCGCGCCTGTTCTCCGGGGCATCTTTCGCTGATGAAGCTGGTTCAGCATCTCCAGCGCGCCGAGTACTGTCTGTCCGGACGTCGGAAGTGACAGCCGGAAAACCTCCGGCGAATCACAGCTTTCCAATACGTTGGATTTCGCAATCCACAGAATCTGCAGCCTGTTCCCGTAGTCCCAGACCAGATCATCCGGTGTGCAGTCCGGAATGATTCCCAGATAGATGAGTATGCTGTCGTCACATTCGGCAAGCGCCCTGCGCAGGCTGCTTTCCGATGAGCAGCACCGGTACACGGAAAAGCCGGAGGAGGCCAGCAGTCGGGACATCTGGTCGCGGTTCGTCTCCGACACGCCGGCGATGATCATTCGCGCCACGCAGCCTTCCCCCTCTCTTAATTCTGAACTCTGAATTCTGAATTCTGAATTAATACATCACAATGTACCGGTCAATCTCCCACTGGCTGACATGGGTACGATACGCATCCCATTCCTTCTCCTTGCCTTCCACATACTGTCCCAGCACATGTTCGCCCAGAGCGGCGCAGATTACGCCGTCTTCCTTCAGGCAGTCCACCGCTTCCTTCAGGTTGCCGGGCAGAGACTTGATTCCCTTCGCTTCACGGGTTGCGGCATCCATGGCAAAAATGTTCTCAGTGATCTCATCCGGAGGTGTCATGCCCTTTTCAATACCGTCCAGTCCGGCCGCCAGGCATACTGCCAGGTTCAGGTACGGATTGCAGCTCGGATCCGGGCAGCGCAGCTCCACCCGGGTACCCATGCCGCGGGCCGCGGGAATGCGGATCAGGGCGCTGCGGTTGCTCGCGCTCCAGGCCAGATAGCATGGCGCCTCATATCCCGGCACCAGCCGCTTGTAGCTGTTGACCAGCGGGTTGCTGATCGCCGCCATGCCCCGCACATGGGCCAGAATACCCGCAATGAAGGAATACGCTTCCTTGCTCAATCCGCGCTTGTCGGACGGATCGGCAAAGACATTTTTCCCATCTTTAAACAGACTCATGTTGGTGTGCATTCCGCTGCCATTGATACCGAACACCGGCTTTGGCATGAACGTGGCATGCAGGCCGTTCTTCTGAGCCAGGGTTTTCACCGCAAGCTTGAAGGTCATGATGTTGTCTGCGGCAGTCAGCGCGTCCGCGTACCGGAAGTCGATTTCATGCTGACCGGCAGCCACTTCGTGGTGGCTGGCTTCAATCTCGAAGCCCATCTGTTCCAGCGCCATGCAGATCTCGCGCCGGGTGCTCTCGCCGTGATCCAGCGGTCCCAGGTCGAAGTAGCCCGCCTCGTCCGATGTTGTCGTGGTCGGATGTCCTTCCTCGTCCATCTGGAACAGGAAGAATTCGCACTCGGGCCCGACATTGAAGCTGTAACCCATCTTCGCCGCCTTCTCCAGCACCTTCTTCAGCACGCCGCGAGGATCGCCGGCAAACGGCGTTCCATCCGGGTTGTACACGTCGCAAATCAGCCGTGCCACCTTGCCATGCTGGGGACGCCAGGGCAGAATCGTGAAGGTGTCCAGATCCGGCCGCAAATACTGGTCGCTCTCGTTGATGCGAACAAATCCTTCAATGCTGCTGCCGTCGATCATGATCTCGTTGTTGACCGCTTTCTCAATCTGGCTGGCGGTGATCGCCACATTCTTCAGCTGGCCGAAAATGTCGGTAAACTGCATCCGGATAAATTCCACATCGTCTTCCTTTACCAGGCGGATAATGTCTTCCTTCGTGTACTTGCTCATTGTCCTGACCTCCCCATAAAATCATAATCGAAGATAAAAGAAAGAGAGCAAGGTGCATCGGTTTGCACGACACCCTTGCCCTGATGGGCGTATCCTATCACCCGCCGGAAACCCTGTCAAGCATCCGGATTGTTTTCCTGATGTTTTTGCCGTCCTTTCCCCTGCCTCCCCTTTTCTCTCCGGAACGCCGCCATTAACCACTGCCGCCGGTCGCTGACCGCTGCCGCTGAATTGTACTCCCTTTGTTTTCCCGCTCCCGTTTCCCCTCCCTGTTCTTGACAACCGAAAACCGGAATGATACCATACCCTCCAACAAGGCAAGGGCGTCCTGGAAAGGATCCCTTGCCTTTTGATTATCAAAGGAGATGATCAAATGCCGGCGTATCCCGCCTGCTTCGCTAATCCGGGCATTTGCCAATCAGTATATTTCGGATTCAGTTTTAATTCTGAATTCTGAATTCCTAATTCTGAATTTTGACTACTTTATGGAGGCAATGCCTATGTGTTCTATATTCGGCTTGACCGGTTCCCGTTTTCCCCGTGACCTTGTCAAAACCTGCTTTGACCGTACCATCTCCCGCGGCCCGGATATGAGCCGCATGGTGGAAATTCCCGGCGGCGTCCTGGGTTTTCACCGCTTGGCGATCATGGGTCTGCATGAAGAAGGCATGCAGCCCTTTCAACTGGAAAATGACTATGTAGTCTGCAACGGTGAGCTTTACGGCTTCCGCCCCCTTCGTGCCCGTCTCATGGAAACCTATGATCTGAAAAGTGAATGTGACTGCGAGATCCTGCTTCCCCTCTACCGGGAATATGGTGTGGAAATGTTCAAAACCCTGGATGCGGAGTTCGCCCTCATCCTCTACGACGGAAGGCAGGGAAAGCTCATCGCGGCCCGGGATCCCATCGGCATCCGTCCTCTCTATTACGGCCATACGGTGGACGGCGGAATTGCCTTTGCCAGCGAGCCCAAGAATCTCGTCGGCATGTGTGAAACCATTCTTCCCTTCCCGCCCGGGCATTACTGGATCGACGGCAACTTCGTCCAATACGCGGATCCGGCCTATGTCGGTTACTTTACCATGAAGCCGGAAGCCGATGTCTGCGCCAAGCTCCGCCGGCTCCTAATGGACGGCGTGGAGAAGCGTCTGGATGCGGACGCGCCCATTGGCTTCCTGCTCTCCGGCGGTCTGGATTCTTCTCTTGTCTGCGCCATCGCCCAGAAGATGCTTCCCCACCCGATCCGTACCTTCGCCATCGGCATGGATATCGACGCCATTGACTTGAAATACGCCCGCATGGTCGCGGATTATATCGGCAGTGAGCATACGGAAGTCATCATCAGCGAGAAGGACGTGATCGAAGCCCTGCCCACCGTGGTTGAGCTCCTCGCCACCTGGGACATCACGACCATCCGGGCTTCTATCGGCATGTATCTCGTCTGCAAGTGGATCCATGAAAACACGGATATCCGGGTTCTCCTCACCGGCGAAATTTCCGACGAACTCTTCGGTTATAAGTATACGGACTTTGCTCCCTCTGCCGCCGCCTTCCAGGAGGAAGCCGAGAAGCGTATCCGCGAGCTGCACGTCTATGATGTTCTGCGGGCGGACCGTTGCATTTCCGTCAACTCGCTGGAAGCCCGGGTTCCTTTCGGGGATCTGAAGTTTGTCCGTTATGCCATGAGCATCGATCCGGAGCTGAAAATGAACACCCATAATATGGGTAAATATCTGATCCGCAAGGCCTTTGCGGACGATCATATTCTTCCGGACGAAATCCTCTGGCGCCAGAAAGCCGCCTTCTCCGACGCCGTGGGCCACAGCATGGTCAACGATCTGAAAGCGCTCGCGGAAAGAACCTATACCGACAAGGAATTTGAGGAGAAGGCATCGAAATACGATTATTGCCGTCCCTTTACGAAGGAGAGCCTCCTCTACCGGGAACTCTTCGAGCAGTATTATCCCGGCCAGGCCCGCATGATCCCCGACTTCTGGATGCCGAACAAATCCTGGCCCGGCTGCAACGTGGATGATCCTTCCGCCCGTGTCCTGTCAAACTACGGTGCCAGTGGCCAATAACCGAAGCGCCTAATCTAACGGCATTCGGGCCGAATGTCCAGGTCGGCGCCAGTGGCGCCTTTGTTGGAAGGGCAGGAAAGCCCTGGTCGCGTCCGCAGACGCGAAATTCTCCCTTTTCAAAAAACATTTCGTCCGAAGGAGCGCGAGGGCGATCGAAAAGCCCTCGCATCAATGCGATGCAAGACCTGATCCTGATCCTGGACTTCGGCGGCCAGTACACCCAGCTGATCGCCCGCCGCGTCCGCGAATGCCACGTTTATTCCGAAGTCATCCCCTGGAACGCTCCCCTTGCGGACATCCTGGCCCGCAAGCCGAAGGGCATCATCCTCTCCGGCGGCCCGTCCACCGTCCATGACCCTCATGCCCCGATGATCGATCCTGCCCTCTTTCAGGCAGACATTCCCGTCCTGGGCATCTGTTACGGCATGCAGTTGGCAGCGCACCTGCTGGGTGGCAAGGTTGAAAGGGCGAACGAGCGGGAATACGGCCGCGTCACCGTCCGCGTGAAGGACCGTTCCGGTCTTTTTGGCGGCATGAAGGACGCCTCCGGCTGCTGGATGAGCCATACTTGGCAGGTCACCGCCTGCCCGCCCGGTTTCCGGATCGCCGCGGAGACGGACAATTGCCCCGTTGCCGCCATGGTCAATGAAGAAAAGAAGATCTTCGGCGTCCAGTTTCATCCGGAGGTCACGCATACCGAAGAAGGCGGTATGCTGATCCGCAACTTCCTTTTCCGTTATTGCGGCTGCTCCGGGGACTGGACCATGAATGCCTTTGCCGAAACCGCTATCCGGCAGATCCGGGAAACCGTCGGCAAATCCGGCACCGTTCTCCTCGCTCTCTCCGGCGGGGTGGATTCTTCAGTCGTAGCCGCCCTGATTTATCGCGCCATCGGCGATCGTCTCACCTGTGTTTTCGTGGATCACGGTCTCCTGCGCAAAGGAGAAAGTGATCAGGTCTGCCACGTTTTCAGCCATCTGTTCCCCGTCCGCTTTATCCGCTCGGATGCCTCGGCCCGCTTCTTTGCCGACCTGAAGGGCGTCACCGATCCGGAAGAAAAGCGCCACATCATCGGCCGGGATTTTATCGAGGTTTTCAAACAGGAAGCCTCCACCTTGGGCAAAATGGATTATTTCGCCCAAGGTACCATCTATCCGGATGTGATCGAAAGCGGCCAGGCTACCAATGCCGCCGTCATCAAAAGCCATCATAACGTCGGCGGCCTGCCGAAGGAACTGGGCTTTACCGAGCTCGTCGAGCCCCTGCGAATGCTTTTCAAGGATGAAGTCCGCGCCCTGGGCGAAACCCTCGGCCTCCCGCGGGAGCTCGTCTGGCGCCAGCCTTTCCCCGGTCCCGGTCTTGCCATCCGGATCATCGGTGAGGTAACGCCGGAAAAAGCGGAAATCGTCCGGGAGTCCGATGCCATCTTCCGCGAAGAGATCGCCGCCGCCGGCCTTGACCGGCATGTGAATCAATATTTCACTGTCCTTACAGGCATCCAGAGCGTCGGCGTCATGGGCGACGAACGCACCTATGACTATACCGTCGCCCTCCGCGCCGTCACCACGGATGATTTCATGACCGCGGACTGGGCCCGGCTGCCCTATGATCTGATTGCCCGCATCTCCGCCCGTATCGTCAACGAAGTCCCCCACGCCAGCCGCGTCGTTCTGGACGTTACAACCAAGCCTCCTGCCTCTATCGAGTGGGAATAGTTTTTCGACCGTCGGTGGCGGATATTTCAAAAATCCATCTCAGCCGAAAAAGAGCAGGCTCCCCGTTGGGGAGCTGCGACTATTGGATTTGCAGATAATGTTTGGAAGAACTCCGGGATACCTTCATCTGATTGGTCCCCGGGGGATTTTTGTTTTCACATTGAGAGGAAAATGCTGAGTACCATCCAGGTGGAAAGTGCGTAAAAATGCCCGTGCTTGTCCCTGCCTGTTCGAAAAATTTTCTGCGTCTCTTCCCTGTCCAGCAGCTCAAAGCCGTCAAACATCTCTGATCCTACCGCGCCGTTATGGTTTAGTTCCTCCAGGCTGTCAACGGTGATTTCCGCGCACAGAAAGGCATTGCTTTCATCCGTCATGCCGGGGGAAGAAAACGCACACGGATTCAGGACGTAAACCCGATCGCCGTCCTTCACTGTCAGTCCGGTTTCTTCACGGATTTCCCGGACCGCGGCGCTGACCAGCGGATCCGGCTTATCTCTGTCCCCCGGATCCAGAAGCCCCGCCACGGGGCTGAGCAGGTACTGTCCGACCGGATACCTGTATTCATAGGACATCAGCAGCCGTGTTTCGCCTCCCGGCAAGTGGAGTATTACCGCAATCGTAACCGCGTCCGGAAGCATCTCCCGGAATTCATCGTCCGGTTTCGGCGCAACCAGGTCACCGATTTCCCTGCGTGAGGCTTCAAAGTAATGTTTCCCCGGCGCGTACCGCAGATCATAGCAATTCAGGAACTTTGTTCCATACAGCTTCTCAATATTGTTTTTGTCAATGGCCGTGTTCATCTTTTTCCCTTTTTTCCGCGTCACTTATTCCCGGTTTTGATAAATTCAATCAGTTTTTCAAGATCATCGAAATCGTCGTAATCGCCCATGATCCCTTCCCGGTGATAGATAATACCGGCTTTTTCATTGGCTTCAAGTCGATCAAGCAACGCCTCTGTCCCGTAACGGCGGGCATATTCCGTAAAGGCAAGTGCTTTGATCTTGCTGGCAAACAATCCTTTTCTGCAGGAAGTATCCTGACAGGCCCAGCAGCTGTCAACCCCTTTCGCAATGCAACACTTCCTGTTTTCGCACCATTCTGCATCCTTGCACCAGGACAGGTCCAGGAACCCGTCCTTTTTGCAGCCTTTACATTTCACATTTTCAGAACAAAGGCAGCAGGCCAGTCCGCATCTTGCAATTCCCAATTCACGTTTCATTTGCTTTCTCTCTCCTTCACGGCTTCCGCAGTACATAGGCTTCCGCCAGATTATGCATCATAAACAGTTCACCTGACACAAAGGAATTCTCTCCTGGTTTGAAGAACTGCCCCGTAATCTTACCGTCCGTTTCCCTGTAAATCTGTTCGTGCATCTTCTCAAAATGCAGTTCTTTCCACACCTGTGCCTTGTAGGCATCTTCGATATCCGTGTCCAGCTTGAGCGTATCCGCCATCACGTCACACAGGTAATAGATCGCGTATCCCGGTTTTCCCCAGTCATTTTGGCCGGGCATTGTAACTTCTCCTGTGGGCTGTCCCTTTTCGTTTCGCAGATAAAAGTTCTTTCCTGCGCGAGCTTCGTCATATTTCCCCAGGTCGACATAGATCAGCCCCCGATAAATCCTGTCCAGATTAAAGGCAGCCGCTTCAGGCACAGGTTTGCCCATGATTTTGAACAGCACAATCGTGTCGCCCATCTCTTCGAATATTGTCGCCATATAATCGATATGGACAAGATCGTGATTGACAACCGTCCCGTCCTCGTTCACATTGGAGCCGCTGATCATATCGCCGACTTTACTCCCGTCAACGATCTTTTCGCTCCCGAGATCTTCCTGCATGGCGGTTGAAGAAACCAGCATCCGCTCAAGCTTGTCTCTCCAATCAGGAGCCTTTTCCGAGTCGGGAAACATAGCGCCGGCAAGCGCGAGAATCTTGGCGCTCCACGCGATTTCTTCCCCCTTGGTATCTCCGGGATAAATGATTTTTCCGCTTTCATCCTGATAATATGGAATCTCGAAATCATAGGTCATTCTGTCCGCTTCATCCAGCACCATCCGTTCCGCTTTCGCGTAGTCTTCCGGTTTCATGCTGTCCTTGAGCAGCCACGCTCCCAGCCCGATATTCTCCGCCCACAACGGGCTCTGCCAGCTGTCTCCCCAGTACCGGTCCTCCTCATCCTCGGGATGATTGGAACGGTGCTCCGCCGCAACCGAATTGATCAGCTTGATGCACATTGCCTCCGCGTCTGCCCTGGATACGCCGACAATTTCTTCATCGTAATACCCGTAATGTAATGCCAGTGCGATGCAATAAATAGCATGAGATACCGGGCGAATCCCGTTCTCCGCCTGTTCTTTGCTGAGGTATAGGATAGGAAGCTCATCCGTATTCCTCCAGTCGGCAAAAGCTCGGGCACTTTCCCGGATGGCCGCCTTCCGTTCTTCCGTCAATTGCTGATCGCTTTTCATGCTGGTAGCCGCGGCATATACATAATCTTTTTCCGAAGACCACCATGTGTTGAGAATATATCGCAGATTCAGATTCATGATCTTTTCCGTTTCCGCATTCTCATCGATTGTCTCCCGGCTGCTGTCTGTTCCGGCAGGCGCCTCCGCCGGAGCGAACTGAACAGAGAACACAAAACAGAAGCAGACCAGTAAAACGACAATCATTTTCAGTATTGATTGTGGATGATATTTCTTCATCTTCTTTGTAACCTCCTTTGCTTTCAAGCTTATTCGTCATTCGTTTGTATCCTGGAAACCATGGTATATTCTGTACGGTAAGTATATCACTTATTCATCACCCGTTTCCCTCCAGCAAATCCTCTATAATGATTTCCGGAGAAAGCGGTGTCCAGTGTCCGGGCAGGCAGATTTCCGGATGAATCTTTCTGACAATCTCCGCCAGTTTTTCCGCCAGTCCCTGATCCACCGTCCATTCCGGGAAAGCGCCGCCGGTAGAATCACCGAGAATCAGCACCTTCTCCCCGGGTACCTCAATCAGGGTTGAATCGTCCGTATGCGGAGACTCCGCCTGAAATACCCGGACAGGACAGCCGCCTGCATCCAGCAGCATCTCTCCTTTAAAAACCAGATCGGCAGGCGTAACGATCACCGGCCTGTCGTCGGCATATTCGTTACGGATCCGTTTATCCATCTCAAAGAAGAATGCTGTGCCTTCTGCCGAGAGACAGTCACGGAAAGATTTCAGATGCTGATTTGTCCGTTCATTCGCAAGGCACAGCCCGTGCACCGCGTGCATCCCGAAGGTATGATCCCAATGCCAGTGAGTCAGCACAGTCAGCTTTGGCAGCGGCAGTCCCGCTTCTTCCAGCGCCTGGTAGAATTCCTGCGTATGTTTCGCGGAATGACCCGCGTCCACCGCCATGCTCCACCGGTCTCCGCGAATATAGCTGAGATTGGGACGATCTCGCTCCTCTTCATAGGGGTATACCCATATCCGTTCTGTCAGTCTTTTTAAAATCATATGTTCCGCCTCTGTTGCTTATGATTATTCTCATTGCGGAATCTCCCGCCTTCACTTTATCCGGCGCTTCCTGACTGATCAGGCGATTTCGCCATCGCTCTGCCTTCGACCGTCCTGAACCCGTATTTCTCATACAGGCCGTGAGCGTCTCTGGTAAACAGGAAACCGCGAAGCCCGGCGTATTCCGGCAAGGATGCAATATGGGATACAAGCGCCTTTCCAAGGCCCCGATGCCGGTAAGCCGGGTCGATAATCACATCGCATAGATACCAGGTTGTCGCATAATCGCTGATGACCCTGGCGAACCCGGCCAGCTTTGGTTCATCTTTCAGGTAGACCCCATAGCAGTCTGAGTTTTCCATGGATTTTCTGATCTGTTCTTTTGAGCGTTTATCCGCCCAGTAGGTGGTTTTCAGGAGCCTGACAACCTCGTTGACGTCAATCTGTTCCGCGCCTTCAACGATCCTGCAATTTGGTTTCTCCGGTTCCTGCAGCATGATCTTCAAATATCCGCAGGTAAACGGAAAAAAGTCGAACTTCTCAGTGCCCGTATGGATTGCTCCGTAGCTTTCATACCAGTTTCGCAGCACCGTGTTTTCCTCTACAATACTCAGGTTCATAGCGGTGCAGCCTCGCTCTTCAGCTGTTTTTAAGGCATGCCGAAGCAGGTTCCCGCCGATTCCATTGTGCCGGTATTCGGGAAGCACGGATAGGCTGCCAAGCTCACACTCTCCGGGACCCCGGAGCAGCAGGGAGTAATAACCGCAGATCCTGCCGTCTTCCTCATCCAGATACATGAGCCTGTGCTCGCTGTCCATGTGCCATCTCAGTCTTTCCACCGTGGTGGCAAAGGCCGTAAACCGGGGAGCATTTTCTCTGGTGAAACCGAACTCATCGGCAACAGTTTGAAAACTCTTCCTGATCAAATCGGCGCATGCGGAAAGCTCGTCACGTTTTACTTCTCTGATCATCGCAGTTTGCTCCTTTTTCAACCCTGTGGAACAGTCTCAGCCGCTGGGCTTCATTTGCGCTGAACCCGAACTTCTCGTAAAACGGGATCTTGTCCGGCATGGCGCACAGTTCCACAAATATTTCTGTTTCTTCAACACCGTGATCATTGATGAATTGAAGAATCTCGTTGATCATCAGGCGTCCGATCCCTTTTCTCTGATACTCCGGTCGGACGATCACATCTTTGATATAATAATCTAGGCCCATATCGCCGATCACTCGGGCCATCGCCACGATCTGATGATCATCAAAAACAGATACACGGAACAGGGTGTTCTCCATTGCCAGCTTGGTCTGCTCCAGTGAAGGTCCCGGTCCCCATACGGTTTCCCACAGGAAAACAAACTCCTCAGCGCTCAGCTCATTGTGCTTGATCGTCAGTTTGCTCATACCTGGCGCCCTCCGTTCTTCAGGATCTGATCTTTTCGAGCCTGTACAGCTGTTCCTCATCAATCTCGGTATTTCCGTTCTTGAAAGAATAACCCATCTTCTGATAAAACGGAAGCCCGGTGATGGAAGCCGGAATTTCAATCCGTCTGGCGTGCAGGGCAAATTCATCTTTTTCCAGCGTCTCTACAATTGCTCGTCCGATACCTTCCCCCTGATGGTCCGGATGAACAAAAATGCTGAACAGGCTGCTTTCATCCTCTTTCCCCCAGTAAGGGCCGATCGCACCGCAGCCGATAATTGCATCCGCGTCTTCAGCAACATAGAAGTGGGTCCAGGAAGCCCGCTGCAGCACATGCTCCGGCGTCTGTGTTTTTACCAGTTCTTCCATCAGTTCAGCGGAATAGTCCCCGACGTTTGAAATCCGGATCGTTGTGATGATCAGCTCAGAAACCGCCTGAGCATCCTGCTCCTTCAATCTTCTGATTTCCATTTCATTTTCCTCCTGACCTGATTTCAAAAAACCGCTTACCTGTCAGAGATAAGCGGCTGGCTGATCGATATTGATATGCCGGTTTACTCTTCCCTGACCTTCTGATGATCGGATACAACAATAGTGCGAACATGTTCCATCGTGTTCGCAGACATCATCTTGGCAGAAACAAATTCGAACCCGGTCATGGGAAAATCTCCTTTCCGGAAGTTTGCGTTGACTATACTATGGAAAACCTTTATTGTCAAGCGCTTAACACACACCGTTTTACGCTTGCAATTCAAATCTTTTTCATTCCCTTCCAATGTTCAGAAAGGCATGTTACAATGAAACAGGCATTTCGGCTTCCGCATGGGTATAGTCAAAAAACGATATACGCAAAGATTCCGGAGGAACGATTCCGTAATGGAGATCAAGAAAAAGCATCTGGACAGAAGAGAATGGTATACCGATTCCGAACGTGATTATTCCTGTCTGTATCATCAGGATGATTATTTCCGGGGCGGCATCGGATTGATTACCTTTACAGGATTGGCAAAACCTGATATGGTGAATACCGTTGAAGGTCCGTTTTGTATTGCCGATCAGGGATACCAGTGGCTGGAACTCGCTCCTGAAAACGGCCATTTTGTCCTGACAGCCATGTTTCATGATGAACAGTTGTTCCAGCAATATATCGATATCACGCTGATGAATGATGTTGCGGATAACGGCGATGCCGTATTTTTCGACCTGTTTCTGGATGTCGTCATTCTGTCGGACGGAACGCCCCGCATTGTGGATTCCGAAGAATTGGACGCAGCATTATCCGGCGGGATCATCTCCCGGAAGGAATACGATCTCGCCTGGCAGACAGCAGAAAAGGTAACTGCTTCCTGCAATTTGAGAAACGGGCTCATCAGGCAGAAGCTGTATGAATACCGGGATCTTTTCAGGTGAAAATCATCCACAACACAATGAGATCAGAAAAAAATCGATGAGCAATCAGCTCGGAAAGGAAACACGATGAGTAAGATCAGTCTCTCCCCCACCAATGACTATTGTCCCCAGACGCTTTTCCTTTATGGTACCTATGACGATGAAGGCAAGGCAGATTTCGGGCTCTTCTGCTGGTTCAGCTATATCTGGCATGGCGAGCTCGGCGTCATGGCCTGCATCGGCGGTGAAAAGCTGACAAAGGAGAACATTCACAAACGGAAAGTCTTCTCCGCCAACCTGGTCACCGAAGCGCTTCTGCCTCTTGCCGATTTTCTGGGAAACACCCAAGGCCGCGATCCGAAGAAAATGAACCTTAACCTGGAGATTGAAAAGGGTCGCATCCTTCCCGTTCCGGTGCTGACCGCCTCCCCTGTTTCCTTTGAACTGGAAGTAAATCAGTTCATTTCCCTGCATGACGGAGAAGTGATGCTTTGCACCATCCGTAATGTGCTGCAGGATGATTTGCTGGCAAACGGCCCCGGCGGTTCCCCTGAAAAGCTTGCCGCCATAGCCCCGGTCAGAACGACCTGCAACCGGTATTTCGGCTGGGACGGCAGTAATCTCGGCGCATGGGGTGAACCCCGGAAGAACCTTTGACAGTGCTGCCCCGGAGCAATATACAAAAAGAAGATACAGCGTATTTATCAAAGGAGGCACACCGGATGAAATACCCCTGGATTGATGGATACCTGATGGCCAAGCGCGGCGTAACCAAAGACCTGCAGGCGGAATGGAACTGGATCAGATATCATATTGGCGGGAAAATGTTTGCCGCCATCCTGCTGAATGACGGCAATCAGCCTTATTATATTAATCTGAAACTGGAACCGCTGGAAGGTGAACTGATGCGGCAGCAGTATTCTGATATAATCCCCGGATACTACAGCAATAAGCAGCACTGGAACTCTGTGAAGGCTGATGGGAACATCCCGGATGACCTGCTGAAGCATTGGCTGGACCGTTCCTATCACCTGGTATTGAAAGCTTTCAGCAAGCAGAAGCAGAGGGAGATTCTCGCGCTCTCCGTCTGCGGAACGGATTGTTCCGCCTGCCCGCTTCACGGAAGCATGTGCACCGGCTGTAACGAAGCCTGCGGAAAAGTGTTTCACGCTGGTGGAAACCCCTGCCCCATCTATGCTTGCTGTAACAACAGGCATCGCTATGCGACATGCGCTTCCTGCGGTCAGCTTCCCTGCGAAATCTGGCAGGCGACCCGCGATCCCTCCATGACCGATGAGCAGTTCCGAAAAAGCATCGAAGACCGGGTTGCAGCCCTGAAATCTGCGGAATGAACTGAGATCAGTTATATAACACATTCCGGCTGAAGGGGGCTAAGGGGGCGATCGGAAAGCCCCCTTATCATTTCTTCAATCATTCTGCCGACCCCATCCTCATCGTTTCCGGGTGCAATCCGGTCAGCAGCGTCCAGTACCGCCGGGACGCTGTTCCCCATCGCTATGCCGATCCCGGCCGTGCGGATCATGCTCAGATCATTGGAGCCGTCCCCGAAGGCGGCAGCCGCTGCTGTTCCGATCCCCAGATAATCGCATAAAGCCTGCAGTGCGGCTCCTTTATTGGCCCGCCCGTCATTGATTTCAATGTTCCGGGCAATGGAGGAGGTAACCGCCAGCTGAGGGAACCGCTCCGCCGTTTTTTGCATCGCAAGTTCCTGCGCCTTTGCCGTCTGACAGAACGCCTGAATCTTCTGTACCGCTTTTCCCCGCGTACGGATCTGCTCCTTCAGATCCGGTACGGGCTTCCGCAGCGACAGGATCATCTTCAGATAAATCGGACTGGGTGCATAGCGGTCTGCTTTTTTCAGCATTTCTTCCGTCATGTACGCCTGACCGTCCTGGTAACAGTCATAGATTGCCGGAAAACCGTCCAGCCAGTCGAACACCTCCAGTGCCGTCCCCTGCGGAATCTCCGCGCGGTACAGCACCCGATCCTCTTCCCTGTCGTATACGGCCGCTCCATTGGCCAGGATCAGATAACGGATGAAGGGAAGCCCTCTGATCTCCTCCGGAAGTCCGGCATAGATCCTGCCCGTGGCCGGTACGATACGGATTCCCTTCTTCGCTGCTTTTTCCATGGCATTCCGGTTCCGCAGTGTCAGCCGTTTGTCCGTTGTCAGCAGCGTCCCGTCCAGATCCATCGCAATCAATCGGATATCCTGCATCTTTTCTAGTCCTCAAATCTGTGGCAAAGCCATCTGAATCCTCCTGCCGGCACCTTCACCGCGCCGGCATCTCCGACTGTCCCGTCCATCAGATCCGTGTATTCTTTCTCGTCCCGCAGCCAGGCAGTCGCGTCCTCGCTTCCGAAATTGAACAGGGCCAGGATCTGCTCCTTCCGGTAATACCGGCCGATTCCGACGATGTGGTTGTTCCCCGTGTCCAGGATCCAGGTGTCCGCCTCCGTGTCAAAAGCAATATGCTCCGCGCGCCGTGTCTCCAGTTCCCTGATCGCGGTGAACACACGCCCTTCCGGAGTATCTTCCCTTTTCCTCAGTTCGGCCTTGGTCCAGTCCATATCTCCGCGGTGCAAATACCGGCTGTCTTCCTGCTTCAGCGGATCATCGTGATACGCGTTGTCGTTCTCCTGTGCAATCTCGTCCCCGCTGTATAGCACCGGCACCCCACTCAGTGTGAACATGAACGCATGCAGCATAATATCCAGCCGGATCGCTTCCTCCATGGCCAGTTCATCCCCGCTCTTCCGGGCAGACTCTATTCCGCACAGGGAGGCCGTCGTACCGCACAGGCGTGCGTCCCCGAGCCGCGGATCATCGTTGTACAGTTCGCCTCGCGCCGGGCTGTCCGGCCATTTCCCTGTCAGGTAATCGTTCAGGAACCGCTTGTGTGGGATTTCCTCCGCTCCGAACTGCCGCAGAAAATCATAGTCCAGTCCCCAGCCGATGTCGTCATGGCAGCGCAGATAGTTCAGGAAAGTGTATGCCTTCGGCAGCCAGAACACCTGCTGCAGCTGATGCGCCAGCAGCCGCACGTCCCGTGTCGCCACCGTGTGCCAGAGTGTCGCCATCGTGGTTACGTTGTACAGCAGGTGGCATTCCGGTCTCTCCACCGTCCCGAAGTAAGGCACTACCTTGCTTGGCTCCATCACAACCTCGCCAAGCAGCAACGTGCCGGGACAGACGATTTCGCAGACAATGCGCATCATCCGCACCAGTGAATGCACCTGCCTCAGATTCCGGCAGGTTGTGCCCAGCGTCTTCCAGATATACGGTACCGCATCCAGCCGGATGATGTCGATTCCGTTGTTGCACAGGAACAGCATGTTTTCCGTCATGTCGTTGAACACCGTAGGATTTGCATAGTTCAGATCCCACTGGTAGGGATAGAAAGTCGTCATGACGATCTTCTGCGCTTCTTCACACCATGTGAAATTCCCCGGTGCCGTGGTCGGAAACACCTGCGGCATCGTCTCGTTATACCAGTTGGGAATGCTCCAGTCGTCATAGAAGAAATACCGGTGCTGGAATTCTTCCTCCCCTGCCCGCGCCCGGCGTGCCCATTCATGGTCCTCGCTGGTGTGGTTCATCACAAAGTCCAGACAGATCGCGATGCCGCGCTCATGGCAGTCCGTCGCCAGTTCGGCCAGATCCTCCATTGTCCCCAGTTCCGGCTGAACCTTGCGGAAGTCACTCACCGCGTAACCGCCGTCGCTGCGCCCCTCCGGGCTTTCCAGTAGCGGCATCAGATGCAGGTAGTTGACCCCGCATTCCGCAATATAGTCCAGTTTTGCCCGAACCCCCTGCAGGTTTCCGGCAAACGCCTTCACATACATCAGCATGCCGACCATTTCATGGCCCTTGTACCAGTCCGGGCATTCTTCCCGGGCCCGATCCATTCCTTTCAGTTTTTCCGGCCGTTCCGTCCACATGCGGTACAGCATCTCGGTGAAATAGGCGTAGGCTCCCATATCATTGTGATACAGTTCGCAGTACAGCCATTTCAGCTCGTTCTCATGCTTGCGGAAACGGGCGGCATATTCTTTTTCCCACGTTGCGTTCATGCTGTTCCTCCTCCTGTTCGTCTGTCGAAAAAGATACATAATCAAAGACCGCTCTCCCGGTCCCTGATGTTTCATTCATTCTGTCTGTTCGATTGTATCATGATTGTATCAGTCTTCGCAATACTTTACGCGGCATATAATCATCAATTGGAAACTGTAAACCTCAACGTCGCCGACCCGTCCGGGTTCCGAACACCCGGGTCGGTCCCCGTTGTCTCTGCCATCTTCTTCAGCACCCGCTCCGCGTCATCCCCTGTCAGCAGGCAGGGAGAGTAGTTGTTATGCCGTTTGTCGCTGGTGATGCTGATTGGATAGAACGTCAGCGCAATTTCCCGTAGTTTCCCGGTCTCAAAGCGCAATTCAGCGCGTACCGCCAGCGCGTCATTGTCCTTTGCAAAAGTAGTTCCGCCGAAGGAGCAGTTGCCGAGGCTGTATACAATCGGCACATTGTCTTTCAGCACCACACCCTGCAGCACATGCGGATGATGCCCGATCACCAGGCAGGAACCGGCTTTCACAGCCCGCTCAACAATTTGCGCCTGGTAGTTGTCCGGCGGGCGGTAACTGTACTCCGTCCCTGCGTGCATCACCGTAATCACCGCCGCGCAGCCGAGGTCCCTCAGTTTCTCCGCCTGCGCCGCGAAGCGTTTGGCCCGGTTCCCCGTCAGGGAATAGTTGACGCCGAGAAACCCGATCATCAGGCCTTCCTCGCTCCGCCAGATCGCAGGCGCGTCCACGCCGAACCAGCAAATGCCCGCTTCTTCCAGCGCCTTCTTTGTGTCCGCGTATCCTTCGTCTCCGTAGTCATGGGTGTGGTTGTTCGCCACCGTTACGCATTCAATGTTGCCTTCCTTCAGGATCTGTGTGTTGGCTGTCGGTCCGATAAAATTGAATTCCTTTTTTTCTTTTTTCAGTTTCCGGTCGCTCAGCACAACCTCCAGGTTTGCCACCGTCAGGTCATCCGTTTCGGTCAGCTGCTTCAGGTTTCTGAAGGGAAAATCCATTCCGTTCTCCGTAATCCGGCTGGTGAAACTCAGAGCCTGTCTGGCTTTCTTCTCTTCTCCCCCGAGGGTACAGTCCCCCAGGAAGGTCATCGTCACCGTTCCGTTATACTCGTCGTCCGGAAGACCGAGCGATTCCGCAGACAGTTCATCCGACACCGTATACCAGTTCCCGGATGCCAGGCAAAAGCACGGAATCATCATAAAAGCCGCTACCCAGGCCGCAATTCTCCTGACCATCATCCGCTCTCCACTCTCCACTCTGAATTTCCCATGTGTATTTTAGCATGCAGGCCGAATGGGTTTCAGGGGGCGATCGGAAAGCCCCCTGATATCATTCCAGCGTAATAGTAAGTACACTGAAGAAAACAATCAGCAGAATCAGCATCACCAGTTCCGTCTTCCATCTTTTCTGCAGCAGACCGATCGTCTCCCTCATGAAGGCGTTCGGCCAGAACCACCACTTGGTCTTGCTGCCGAGTCCCTCTGCCCGCACGCCGGCTTCCGCCGCCCACAGGCCGCTGCGGAATACGTGATAATTGGTCGTGGCAAAGGCTACTTTCCCGTGCGGCTGCATCTCTTCCATAATTTTACGGGAAAAAGCCATGTTTTCCAGCGTCGTCGTTGATTGATTCTCAATTCGGATATACTCCTCCGGTATTCCCTGCTCCAGCAGGTAGCGTTTCATCGCTTCCGCCTCGGGCATCACCTCGTCCTTTCCCTGCCCGCCGGAGGGAATCAGGATCGCTGTCCGTCCGTTTTCCTCCCTCTGCTTCTTCCAGAAGGCGATAGCGCGGTCCACCCGGCCGCGCAAAAGCGGAGGCAGCGTTCCGTCCTTCCGGAATCCGCACCCGAGTATAATAATGAAATCCTTGTCCTGCTCCGGGATCATTTTCGGCGCCAGCATTCCGCAGATCATCGCGCCTGCCAGGATACATTCAAAATAGACGAACACCGTTGCGTAAACATTCTGTAAAGTGTTCTCCGCCCGGCCGACCCATTCCGGCCCGGGAAGATCCCGGTTGAACAGCAGCCAGCCGACGACCTCACCGAGAATCAGCGCGATTCCGATTCCCAGGCCCAGCACATTCTGGATCCGCGGCCTTTCATGTCGCAGCAGCTCAATATTGCTGATGATCATCGCCGCCGCAAAACACAGGACCAGCGGGGCCGTCAGCATCATAAACTGCCAGGGAGCCGACGCGATCGCCGAGTACGCGCTCATCATCGTAAAACCGGCCGGATCCAGTATATGCCGAATCGTCAGGTTCAGCATCACAACGCCTGTCACCAGGGCGAAAATCGAAAAACCCGAGAAATACAGCGACATGTAGTCGTAAAAATCGGATCCTCTGACCTGCCTGAAACTCCACGCCATGATCGCCCAGAGCAGCAGGCAGAACACTGTAAAGGCGATCATTACCGCTGTATCCCCGGTGAACCCGCCGGTGTTCGAATCGTATATCGTTTTATCCCGGCTGACCTTCAGCTCATGCTTCGCAACGATGTTCCCTTCCCGGTCCAATACTTTCAGCGATGTGTCACCTTTCTGCCCCGGGCGGATCGGCACCCGCAGGTACCCGTTCCTGATCTGCGGTGTTCCTTCCGGAAGCGCCTCCTGTCCTTCCGATTCCACTCTCAGCTCGTCCGCCCGTTTTGCGTCTGTCGGGGACAGAGGGATCACCGCGTAGTAAGTGTTCTTCATCGTCAGGCGGCAGACCACGCAAAATACCAGCAGGATCACTGCGATGATCGCCATCTTTTTCACCGCCTGTTTCATGAGTCCCTTTCCCTTCCGCTCCATCCACTTTCCCCCGTATATCTTCCATCAGATGCAAACTCTGATCTATCCGTTCTTAATTCTGAATTTTGAATTCTGAATTCATCCCCTACCGTCTCCATCTTCCGTTGCCGTGACCGTTGCCGTAACAGCTGTCGCATAGCCGGTAAGGCCAGTTCCATGGCAGGTGTCGCCGGCAGGAGGGGCAGGTCCGCTGCTGCAGCTTCTGCGTGGACAGGATATGAACTATTCCCCGGGAAATCAGATCCTTCCGCCGTTGAATCTCATCCATCAGTTTCTCCGGTTCCGGCAGGAAAAGCCGTGTATAGTTGTAATACAGATCGCACCTCCGGTAGTCCGCCTCCATCGCGTCCAGCATCCGGATCGTACAGCTTTCCGGATCAAGGATTTCCGGCATCTCCGGAATTACATCAATATGCTCGCCATGACATTCCGCGTGGTACATGGTCTTCCATCGGCCAAGCAGATCCGGATCCTTTTCGTCAAAGGGAATGCAGATAAACCGGTATAGCAGCTGCCGGTCGGTCTTCGGGGTTTCCATCATCTCCGCCAGTTCTGCCATTCGCACTGTTGAAGCCTTCGAGAAGCATCCCTTGTCCTGCATCCGCAGCCACTGGTCCAGGATCTGCGTCAGCGGCAGAGGGATGCCCAGCAGGGAATCCGGAAACCCGATCACGCCTTCTGCCAGCGGCAGCAGAGGCCGGGCTAGCGCCCGGGCGATCTCTTTCCGGAAGCCGAATGCATTCACATAGCCGATCTCGTATTTTCCGTACCGTCCGGCCCGTCCGGCGATCTGCTTGATCTCCGCGTCTGTCAGCAGCCTGACGCTGTCCCCGTCAAACTTTTCGTTTTCCAGAAACACGACCCGCTGAATCGGCAGGTTCATCCCCATGGCGATCGCATCCGTCGAGACAACAACCTCCGTTTCCCCCTTCATAAAGCGGTCCGCCTGGTTTCGCCGCACGTCCGGCGGCAGCGCCCCGTAAATCAGGGAAACCTTATACCCTCTGGTTTTCAGTTCCGCAGCCACCGCATGCACCCGTGCCTTGGAAAAAACAATCAGCGCGTCACCCGACTGCACAGACGTCGGAAACTGGAACCCGATCGTCTCCACTTCCAGGGGTGTCATCCGTTCATGCCGGATCACCGTCAGCTCGTCTCCGCATTCTTCGATAATCCGGGTCAGCAGCTGCTCCGCGTCCGGCGACGCGCAGGCATGGATTTCCTCCGCACAAAGGCCGAGGATTGCTGCTGTCCAGGCGCCTCCCCGATCTCTGTCCGCAATCATCTGGCATTCGTCAATCACCGCCACGTCATAGCGGGTTTTCAGGTCAGCCATCTCGACCGTCGATGACTGTACCCGATTGAAGGGCACCCGGATCTGCTCCTCCCCCGTCACCAGCGAACAGGGCACGTCGTCCAGGTTCAGCGCCTCAAACTGCTCCGCAGCCAGCAACCGCAGCGGCCCGAGGTAAACCCCGCGCTCCGCGCCATGCAGGCGCTGCACGCCTTCATAGGTTTTTCCGGAATTGGTCGGCCCCAGGTGCAGATAAAAATGCCGTTTCATCTGCCGGGCCAGCGGATACAGGTCCCGGTAGTGTTCCGGGATCGCGTTCAGCAGCGCCGCACGGATCTGCTTTTCCCGCTGCCAGGCTGCGTCCGCTTCCTTCTGTAGGCAGATCAGCCCCGGGTTCTTTTCCAGCAGCCGCCTAATCCGTTCCCGGGAGAACTTCTTCTCCAGCGCGTTCAGGATCATCCGACTGCTCCGCTCGGCTTCCCTGCGCACCGCGTTGGCCACGGTCTCGCCTGAGGGTAGTTTTACATTCCGGCAGCTGGCAAGCTCCGGCATCGCTTTGCCCGCCTCATTGCGCAGGTAGGATCCCAGTGAGCCCGGTTGAAAAGCGCGGTCCACCGACTTGTGCGTCAGCCCGCCTGGGAAAACAGTTTCCATAACCCGGCGCACAACAAAGCGTTCCCCGTCCGTATCCCTGAGCCGGGCAGCCTGATCCCCGTTCCGCAGCCACAGCACTACCCGGTTCTCGGCCCGGTTGGTCAGCTGCCCGATATTATCATCAAAGAATTTCCGGAGTTCCCCGTCCTGGATGATTCTGCATGCTTTATAGGCCTTCTCCAGCGATACCCGGCTTTTCTCCACCGTCCGCAAAAAAGCAAGATCAATCTTCCTTCCGGCCCTCAGCTCGGTTTCGATCATTTTCTCCAGCCGATCAAACTCCGCCCGGTCTCCACTGAGAACCAGCTCTCCCCGCAGCAGGCCCTGCCATACCCGGTCCCGCCGCTGCAACTGCCGAAGCGTACTCTGAAAAGCTTCGCTGTTCAGGTATTCCGCTTTCTCCGCCGGGGACATGGCGCGGGTAATCACCCGCGTTTTGTTCAGTGCATGCTGATACAGCCACCGTGCCCGTTCGGGCAGAATGGCGTGAATATATGCCTCCAGCGCCTTGCTCTCCCGACTCATCCCGGCAGCCTCCCAACATTGTTATATGTAGTTATTTTATCACAAAATCCCCACCTGATCAAAAATTCATTATCCAGAGGCCGAAGGGGTTAAGGGGTTCGGCGCACCCGGAGAAAGAGCCAGTGGCTCTTTCTCAGCAGAGAACGGGCGGCAGCCCCGGAAGATCGGAAAGTCCCCTTATAATTTCTTCTTGTTTTTCATACTTTGCCACAGCACATCCGCCGCGTCCGGCGCCTGTTTTGCCGGTTTTTCTTTTTTCACTGTTTTCCTTTTCTCTGCTTTTTGTTGTGGTTTTTCTTCCTTTTCCGCCTTTGCCGGCGTCTCGCGGAACAGGTCCAGCCGTCGCTGGGCCACGTCAAACACAAACAGCAGCATTGCCACTCCCAGCAGTATCGGACTCAGATCCATCCGTTTCCGGGCTTCGGTATCCGGGAAGGACAGCAGCTTTTGCGGAGTCTCGCAAACCGATCCGCCGCTTTCAGCCGCCAGTTTCTCCAGTGCGCCCGTATCCTCCCGTCGTTGGTCATATTCGCCGGTCCAGCCGATCACGCACCCGATCTCCGCCGTTGCCAGCTCATTTCCTTTTCCGTCTTCCGCCGTAATCCGGACCGCATATGCGCCGGCAAGAGAGGTATCCGTCTCCCCTTCTAACCGGGTATCGGAAACCCGTTCAAGCGTGACGATATCCCTCGTCCCGTCCGGACGGATTACTGCCGCCGTGGCATGTGCGGTTTCCTCCGGCACCTCTGCTTCCCAGGTGATCCGTCTCTCGCTCATGGACAGTTCTCCCGCACCGTTCCAGTCGGGCAGGATGAAGGAGAGCATCCCGGCGAAAAACTCCGCTGCCCTGTCCCAGTTCAGGAATGCCTCGCTCCATCCCCCCTGCACGTCGCTCGTCCAGCAGGCAACCCGTCCGGAGCCGTACTGCCACCAGACCAGCACCGGATCCTTCCGGTCGCTGCACAGGCATACCGTTGCCAGCGGTTTCTCCGTCGCTGCCAGATAACCGCCCAGTTGCGGGAAGCCGGGAAAGTCCGTCATTGACGCGTCCGTCACGATCGGTGTAAATACTCGGTTCTGCACATACGTGCCGGAGATCATCATCGTCTCTTTGGTAAAGATTCTCGGCAGGCTGTCAAAAGGTCCCGCCGCATACATCCGCCCGTTTCCCGCTTCTGCCATCCGGGTCAGTCCCGTATAATCCGCGCCGTCACCCACAGCCACCGTTGTTACCGTGATCCCCGCCTCGGCCATCCGTCTGACTACGTCAAGGTATCCGGTATCCCCGGCCTCGCCGTCCGTCAGGAAGATTACATGGCAGTAGTGGGCATTCGCGTTCTTCAGCGCGTCGTAAGCCATCATCAGAGGAGAATAGAACGCCGTACCGCCGCCGGAGCGAATGGTGGCGATCTGCTCCTGCATTGCTGCAACGTCTGTCACCGGGCTCAGCGGCACCACCCACTTCGCTGCGTCGTCAAAGGCGATCACCCCGGCCTGGTCACGCTCGTCCAGGATCTCCAGCGCGCTGCATGCGGCCTCCCGCGCCAGCGCCAGCCGGGTCACGCCGTAGTCTCCGTCCAGCATAGACCCGCTCTTGTCGATCACGAGTACCAGTGCCGTCGTCGGCAGGTCCATCCGGTTCCGCACGTCAATGGTTACCGGCAGCATGTTTTCCAGTGCGCTTCCCCGGTATCCACCCAGCGCGTAGCTTTGGTCCCCGCCGAACACGGCCACGCCGACACCCAGCTCCTTCACCGCGCTGTCCAGCGCCGCCGTCTGCGCGTCGTTCATCTGTTGCGTGTCCACGTTCACCAGTGCCACCGCGTGATATGCCAGCAGATCCGCCGCCTTCTCCGGCAGCATACCCGCCGTCAGCGTCCGGGTTTTCATTCCCGCCGCTTCCAGCATGCTTTTCAGTTGTGTCCCCGCCCCGCTCTGTCCCTCGGCAATCAGCACCGAAGGTTCGCCCGCGATCACTGTATAAGCAGCTCCGCCGTCGTTGGCGGATACCGCATCTCCCGGTAGCAGCACTTTGGCTTCCACGGTGCTCACGCCTGCGCCCGTCGCCGTCGAGTCAAAAGCAAAGGAGTTCTCACCGCGGCGCAGTGTCACTTCCCGGCTTTCCGTTTCACCCAGGTCCCGTGTCAGCAGCAGCGTCGCCTTCCCGGCGGTGTTGGCATGCACCGTCACCCGGGTCGTATATTTCTGTCCTGTGTAGAGAGAGGCCGGCACCGTCACCGAGGTCACTTGGGCATCCGCAGCGTCCCGCGTGCCGGTCTTCAGCACATTCACAGGCAGCCCGCCGGCGGCCGGCAGCAGGTTTTCCTCCCCGGTCACCAGCCCGTCGCTGATCACCGCGATCCCGCCGTTGGAATCCGCAGGCAAAAGCGCGCTTGCCATCTGGAGTGCCCCGTACAGATCGCTCCCGCGGCGGTCCGCCCGCACTTCGGAATCATCCGGCGGTGCTTCCTGTCCCGGGGAACGGACCACCGTCGTATCTGCGCCATAGGCAATAATACCGGTCTTCCGTTCGCCGGCTTCCGCCAGTGCTTCCTTCGCCAGCCGCAGCGTCTCCTCCTCGTTTACCGACGCGGAAACGTCGATCAGCAGGAAGGCCGTCCGGTCCGGACTCGCAGTCAGCAAACCTGTTCCGGCCAGTGCCAGTGCCGCCAAAATAATCAGAACATACCGCAGCGCATAGGAGATTCGTTCTTTCCGGGAACGGCTTTTTCTGAAATGACAGATCAGCCACACAACCAGCGCGCATACGGGGATCGCCAGAAGCCGAAGCGGGTGCATAAACTCAACCGACATACCGGCTCACCCCCATTTCCGCAACAAGCAGCAGCAGGAAAAGAAGCAGCAAAACATCCTTCAGCTCCCGGCCTTGTTCGTTTGTTCTTTCGTTCTTTTCCGCTTCAACGCTCGGCGCGGTATCCCGCGTATCGCTTTCTGTTAGTGGCATCAGGCTTTCTGTCTTCTCTTCCCGTGTCTTTTCTTGTTCCAGCAGCGTATTCAGGATGTTCTGGATCAGCACCGGAAAATCATATTTCAGCGGCAGGTTCGTATTGTGCAGATCAAAGCCGAGCACAACTGTGTCCTCTGTCCATACAATCACCGGGTCTTCGCCCAGCCTGACTGCCTTCCGTCCTCCGCTGATCGGACGCCAGCTGCGGAAGAAAACGTTCCTCATTGTTATTCCTGTCGTCAGCGGGCTCTCCAGCACCTCCGTCGCCGGACTTTCTGTCATCCCGAGCGAAGTCGAGGGATCCCCATTCTCCCAGCTGAAAACCCCGAAGGCCGTCGCCACCGGGTCGTATGTCTCAGGTTTCTGCGTTGTCAGAATCAACGGATCATTCCCGAGGATATAGAGGTCTGCCTCTGTGGAAGCCAGTGCTTCCGTGTCCGTCCGCATCACGGTCACCTCCGGCCGCACCTTGAGCGCGCTTTCAAGGAATACGCTGTCGCTGCCGCCCGTGGTACCCGAATGATTCCCCGTCGTCACCGCAACCCGTAGCTCTTTCGTTTGTTTCACGGATGTTTGTGCCGTATTATCAGCTTCCAGCGCATCCTTCTCCCGGATCTTTACGCTTACTGTCTGTGTCTCGCCGGGGATGTCAAAACTGACCCCGGTCGTTTCCCCTGCGGGAATGGTGATCTCACTTGCCCCGCACAGCGTTCCGTCCGCCTCGCAGATCAGAGTCACCGTGCACTCCTTTCCGAAGTTCGCCGTCCTTGCGTAGGCTTTGCCGTTTTCCGCCGTCAGGGAATAAACCGCCCGGTTCTCCGCCGCTTTTCCGACGTTGATAATGGCTGGCGTGTTTCCGCCTTTTGTATGCAGGTCTGACAGTCTCAGCGCGTCGGAAAAGATCATAATCTGAACGGAGGGACGGTCTTTTTCGTTCATGCCGTCTCCGCTCCGCGCCAGCGCGCTGGCCAGCGCCAGTGCCCGGTCGATGTCCGCTCCGCCCCGCCCGCAGGCAATGGAACCGATCGCTTTTTCCGCTTCCTCCCTGTCTCCGTTCAGGATCAGGCGCTGCGCCTCGTCCCCGGCGGTGATCACGGTGATCTCCTCCTCCGCCGGCAGATCGCCGATCCGTTTCAGGGCTTCCTCCTTTGCCGCTTCCAGCCTGCTGCGACCGTCGCTCTCTGCCTGCATACTGCCGGAGATATCAAAGATGAAGATGCTTCTCCCGGCCGTGCCGCCCGGCAGTGCGGGGCGCATCAGTGCCAGTGCCAGCGCCATTGCCGCCAGTACCTGCAGCGGTAGCAGCAGATTTTTCATCAGCCGCTGGAAAGGCCTGTTTGCCGCGTAGTCACGCACGCTCTTACGCCAGAGGAAGACAGACGGAACCTGCCGCGGCAGAAATCTCCTGCGCAGCAGATACAGCACTACAATCATTACCGGTGCCGCCAGCATCCACGCAAACCCCGGATTCAGAAACCTGATCATATCTCTCCCTTATATCAACACATGCGGGCCGAAGATCCAGGGCAATCGATCGGAAAGCCCTCTTGCCTTTATGTTCTCCCCTTATATCCATCTTGCTGTCCCGCACACATGCAGCCGAAGGGGTTTAGGGGCAAAGGCGCCAGTGACGCCTTTGATAATTGAGGAAAGCCTCCCTATCCTATATCATCCTGCTGCTCGACAGAAGCGGGATAAATGACTCCTCAAACGCTTTATCACCGTCCAGCAGCATATACGGTGCCTCATGACCGGAGCAGTTCTCCCGTACCGCCTTCAGGAAATCATCCAGCGCCTCCCGGTAGTTTTCCAGCGCGTTCCGGTCAGCCAGCAGATCGATCTGCTCCCCGCTTTCGCTGTCGGTCAGCTTCAGCGCTCCTTCCATTTCGGGCCGCAGTTCCCCGCCGCTCAGCACCTGGATCACCGCCGTCTCCTGCCGCATATAGCGCAGGTAGTCCAGCGTCTCCTTCAGCGCATCCTCGGTATATCCGTCCGTAATCAGGAAGCACAATCCCTTCCGCAGGCCCTCCGTGCTTTTCACCGCTTCTGTAATGGTCCCTTCCTTCCCGTCCGCCACACACCTGTCCAGAAACGCGGTCAGCTGCGCAAAAGCCACCCGGCCGGACATCTGCGGAAAAAGGACCGCCTTCCCGTTTTTCAGCACATGAAGCCGCAGCCTGTCCCCGCCTGTCAGCGCAAGATATCCGACCGCTTCCGCCGCACAGCGGGCTGCCTTCCACTTTGCCCCCATGGAAGCACTCGCATCCAGCAGGATTGTCACCTGGCTTTCCTGCTCCTCCATGAACAGTTTCATATACAGCCGGTCAAACCGTGCCAGCGCGTTCCAGTCCAGCCGCCGGATATCATCTCCCGGAATGTATTCCCGGTAGTCTGAAAACTCCGCCGAGGATCCGGTCTGCCGGGACCGCCGGCTTCCGCCAGCGCCCCCCTGCGCCCTTCCCCGCATCATAAGCCGCAGCGCATCCAGTCTGGCTAAAAAAGCATCTGTTAACATTTTTCAATCTCTTTTATAAGCTCATAATTTCACGAAAGTAAAACTTGTTTCGGCCGAAGGTTTCCAAAGCGCAATCGATCCGAAGGGGTCTAAGGGGGCGATCGGAAAGCCCCCTTCATTACTTTTCCGAAACAGAAGCAATGATCTCTTCCACCACTGTTTCTGTGTCCTTCCCCGCGGAAACTGCTTCGAAGTTCAATGCGATCCTGTGCCGCAGGCAAGCCGGAGCCGCAAAGCGGATATCTTCAAACGCCACATTGAACCGACCCTTCGCCAGCGCGCGCACCCGGGAAACCAATAGCAACGCTTGCGCTGCCCGGGGACTAGCTCCGAACCGCAGGTACTTTTTCGTGACTTCCGCCGCGTCTGCGTTCTCCGGATGGGTCGCCAGCACCAGCCGCAGCGCATATTCCTGTACGCCGGAGGCCACCGGAACGCTCCGCGCGGCGGCGCGCATCGCCAGCAGTTCCTCTGCGCCGATTACCTGCTGAGCCTCCGCCCCGCCGTCTTTAACGGTCAGATCGACAATCGCGCCCAGTTCCTCCAGCGTCGGAAACGGCACCAGTACCTTGAACAGGAATCGGTCCAGCTGCGCCTCCGGCAGCGGATAGGTCCCCTCCTGCTCTACCGGGTTTTGTGTTGCCAGCACAAAGTACGGTTCCGGCAGTTTCCGGGTCTCCCCGGCAACGGTTACCGCGTGCTCCTGCATCGCTTCCAGCAGCGCCGCCTGGGTCTTGGGCGTCGCCCGGTTGATTTCATCTGCCAGCACGATGGAGGAAAACAGCGGTCCTTCCTGAAAGCGGAATGTATTCCCTTCCTCCGTCCGCACCAGGATATTCGTGCCGGTAATATCCGCCGGCATCAGGTCCGGTGTAAACTGGATCCTGGAAAACGGAAGGTTCAGCACTTTCCCAAGCACCCGCACCAGATGAGTCTTGCCCAGCCCGGGCACACCTTCCAGCAGCACATTGCCTCCGGCGATCACCGCCATCAGCAGATGTTCCACCACATCCTGCTGCCCGATCATCTCCTTGGCGATCTCCGCCCTGATCCGTTCATACTGCTCCGCGAATTTCTCCGCACTTCCTGATATCCGTTCACTCATGCATCCAACCTCCTGAGTCTCAATTCTGAATTCTTAATTCTGAATTCTGAATTATTTCTGTTCTGTCAGCAATGAATAATACTCATTCACCCATTCCCGCTCCTTTGTCGTCAGGTTCTCCCGTTCCGCCGCCCTCGTCTCTGTCTCTTCATACTCGCGGAACACCTCGTCCCAGGGCACGCTGCCTCCGAGGCTGCCCTTCCCGGGGCCTGTCTCCGCCTGCAGGCTTTCCTCGTTCCCCACCCGGTTCTGGTTTGTCATCTCGTCCCGTACCGTCTTCTCAATCCGTTCGGGATCATAGATGGTTTCGTACTCCGCTTCCTTGTATTTCGGATCCCGGTTTCCCCTGACGGTCCCGTTCTGTTTCCCCCCGCCGGCCTCTTCCTCCAGGTTCGTGCTGCCTTCGCCCGCTCCGTTTGCTGCCTGATTTCCGCTTCCGCTTCCGGCTCCCGGCGTTCCCTGCCCGTTAAGTCCTTCACCTTGCCCTTCGCCTGCCTGTGATCCGGCAGTCGTCGTTTGCGTCTTCAGCTTGGCAGAAGCCGGATTGACGGCTGATTTCAATGCCGTCAGCGCCTTCTGCGTCGACAGTTTTCCGTTTCTGATGCCGCTGTCCGCTGGGCTTTGGCCGATCTTTCCGGTTGCCGCCGCTCCGGTTCCGTCCGCGGCTTCCCCGTTCTGATTTCCGCTGCCGTCAGCGTTTTCACTCCCCGCGCCGTCATTTCCGGCCGCCGTATCTCCGGCCGTCCGCTCCTGCATCTGTTCCAGCCGCTGTTCCGCCCGGTCCAGCGCCACCAGCGCATCCGTCTCATCCCGGCTGTCGAGCAGTTCACGTTTCAGTTCTTCCGTCAGCCGCCTTAGTTCTGTCCGTTTTTCCGGGCTCAGCCGTTCCTCATCTTCCTGCGCTGCCCGTGCAATCTCTTCCGTCCCTTCCTTCAGGGTCTTCCGCAGCGTTTGCCGGGCCTCCGCCTCCTTGTCCCGCGGATTCGGGATCAGCAGCAGCGTCATGACAAGTATTCCGCAGCCCAGCGCCGTCAGCAGCTGCTTCTTCGCGCTGTCAGGGCGGATTTGTCGGACGTCCAGTTCCTGCAGGGTCCGGCAGGCGTCCTCCCGCTGCAGTTTGCAGATTTCCGTTTCGGATTCTGTCATTTCCAGAGCTGTAACAGCCCTTTCCTTCAGGCCGCAGCCGTCCGCGGCTTCCGCCGCCGGCCGGTCCTTTACGGGGCGCAGTGCGTTCCAGGCCGCAAACAGCAGCGTGAATCCCGCCGCGGGCAGCACTGCCCACAGCCACTTGTCAGCTACCGGCGTGAACAGCGCGATGATCCGCAGGATCAGCGCTGCTCCAACGCCTGCCGCCAGGCCCCATGCCGCGCCCTGTAAAAACCGGTTCCGCCGTATCCGCCGCTTCACCGGTCTGAGGCATTTTTTTAATTCGTTATTCATTCCAACGTTTCAGGACCTCAATCTTTCATTTCTTCCCCTAAAGCATGCTGTCGAAGGTTTCCAAAGGGCGATTGCACTGCGGTCGCCAGTGGCGACAATGTCGCAGGGTAATCGTTGAATAAGAGGAAAGCTCTCTTATTCTTTTCTCCGGCTTTTCCGAATCAAAAGCGCTGCCACCCCCGCCAGCGCGGCGGAAACCAGAACCAGTCCTCCCGCGCAGATCACCGCAATGATCCTGCAGTCCGCCCGGTCCATCATCAGCCATGTACAGTAAATTCTGCCCCAGCCGTGTCCGGTCATGTAGTCGGTCAGCACATGTAGCTGTCCCTGCACCAGACTCAGCAAACCGAATCCGGGGTTCAGGTACAGCAGTTTCGGGATCATTGCCCGGGCGCCCGCGGGTGTCAGTTCCGCGTATTTCGCCGCGTCATAGACCACGTCCGTAATCTTCTGGGAATATCCGAAAAGGAACGGCAGCGTCGTCACCACACCGATCCCCAGCAAAACGATATAACTCATCACACCGCTGACCACCGTGCTCCTGCACAGGGAGGAGCAGAGTACACCCACCGCCGAGCAGGCCAGCGCCACAGACAGCAGAAACAGTGTCCCGGTCAGGATCTGGAGAACCGTTACCCCGCCCATCATCAGGCACAGGCACTCCGCCGGCATCGCGCAGATGATCAGCAGTGCCAGCAGTGCGAAACTTTCCAGAATCTTTCCCGTTACAATCCGGAAGGAACCGGTATTGGTTACCAGCAGCAGATCCAGCGTCTGCCGTTCCCTCTCCCCGGCTATTGCGCCGGAGGTCATCGCCGGGGCAATCAGGAAAAGCATCACAAACTGCGCTCCCAGCATCACCGCATAGCACAGCGGCCCGCGTTCCATCGCGTTCAGATACAGTTCGTCTTTCAGGAAGCCGCCCATGATCGCCATCGCAAGCACCAGCAGCGCCGCCTCATAGGCGATCACAATCAGCATTGTCCGGAATGTTCTCATCCGGCGGATGGCCGAAAAGCTCAGAATCGGATTAAGCATCCTGTGTCACCTCCATAAAGACTTTTTCCAGGTTCATCGGCGCCCGATGGAAGTCGCATACCGGTAAATTTCTGGTCACCAGTTCCCGCATCATGGCCATGCAGACATCCTCTCCGCCTTCCAGCCGGACCCGCAGCAGGAACGGTTCTTCCTGTAGAATTTCCGTAATGTACGGCAGTTCCCGCAGGCAGCGAACCGTCTCCTCCACCGCTTCCCCGCCGGCATTCTCCGCCAGGCGGATATCCAGCGGCGCGTTTCCGTTCATCCGTTCCGACAGTCCCTCCACGCTCCCGGAAAAAACCAGTTCTCCATGGTCCAGGATCGTCAGGCTGTCGCACATTTCCGACAGTTCCGGCAGGATATGGGAGGAGATCAGTACTGTCTTTCCCATCTCCCGCAGCGTCCGCAAAATCCCCTTCATCTCCGCCCGCGCCCGGGGATCCATACCCGAAGCGGGTTCGTCCAGAATCAGTAGTTTCGGGTCGTGGATCAGGCTGCGCGCCAGGCACAACCGCTGCTTCATGCCCCGGGACAGCGCGTTCACATATTCGTTTCCCTTCTCCTGCAGCTGTACCAGTTCCAGCAGCTGTGCTCCCATCCGCTTCCGCTCGGCCGCGCCGATCCGGTAGCACCGGGCATAAAAGTCCAGATATTCGTTGCACGTAAGATTGTCGTACACCCCGAAAAAATCCGGCATATAACCCACCAGTTTCCGCGCCTTCTGCCCTTCCCGGATCAGATTCGTCCCGTCTACCCAGGCCGCGCCGGAGGTTGGAGCCATCAGCGTCGCGAGGATACGCATCGTCGTCGTCTTTCCGGCGCCGTTCGGTCCCACAAAGCCGTGGAGCTGCCCGTCCGGAATCTCCAGCGACAATTCCTTAAGCGCCGGAAACTTCCCGTAATTCTTGCACAACTTCTCAATCTTCAGCATGTTCTCTTTCCTCAGTCCGATCCTTCATCCTCAATCCGCAATCCATTAATTCTGAATTCTGAATTATTGATCATTCTCCACTCTGCCTTCGACCGTAATCGTCGGCGTGGGGATCTCGGCGTACAGTTCCTGCGTTGTCGGTCGGAACTGCAGATACAGGTTCCCTTCTTTGTCCAGATAGTTTCCGGGGGTCGCAATGTCCTCGTTCAGCCGGATCTCGTCCCATTTGCCCGTCAGCGCGTTCAGCGCGTATGGCTTCATCTGGCTGTTGTAATAGTTTTCCATCGTCAGTTGAAGCTTTTCAATTTTTACGTCCTTCAGCCTGCTCAGGTCATAGCGGAATGTCGGCGTTTCGCTCAGCGTATGATAGTAGGTCGCCCTGGCGGCTTGTTTCATATCCTTCACCGGCATGCCCGCTTCGTTCGTTTCCACCCTCACTGGCACGTCCATCCCGGCTGCGCGGAATACGATGCCGGTCCGGCCGATATCCAGATACCTCATCTCGGCTGTCAGCTGCCCGAAAACGGTCATCTTCCCGACCGGCCGGCCGTCCACGTTCAGTCCGGTCTCCGGCAGTCCTTCCGGTTCAGCCGTATAGACAAACCGCGTGGTTTCCGGCGCGACATACCCGCTCCCGTTCTTCTCGCGGAACAGCTGGTTCGCCGCGCCGTTGATCATGTTCGCGCGCGCATAGCTCGGATTCTTTTCCGAGCTGCCGTCCCACGTTTCAACATAGTTCAGCGCGGCGCAGGTCATTGAGTAGAAGTCCGTTCCTTCGCCCATGTAGAGGCCGCCGTCTTCATATTTCGGGTTCTGGGGATCCGCAAGCTTTCGGTATGTCAGCGCGGCTTCCGCTTTCTCTCCCGGTTCCAGATCCGGCACGGAAACGTATCCGAAGTTTGTGATCACGTACCCGCCGGTCATTTTGTGTTCCGTTCCGTTCAGGATTTCCGCGTGAATGCCGTCCTCCTCCATCCAGATGGAAGCGTCAATCTGTCCCTGAATGCCGCTCTCCGCTTCGCTCATCATGTTCACCGTCTGCCACGGTGTCGTGCTCTCCGCGGTCAGGGCATTCTCTCCGCCGGCAATATAGCAGGTACGAAGGTTTGTCGGTTCCTGTTCCTTGCCCTCGTCTTCTTCGTTATAGTCAATATAGTCATAGTTCCGGATCCTCAGTTTTTCTCCCTTCGTGCTGTAGCTGTGCCGGCCGTATTCCGGGCTTGCCACGCTGATTCCCCGGTAACTCCGGATAGTCCCGTTCGACCCTTGAACCATGTTCTCGGCAATCACGGCCATGGGCTGGTTTGCCTCGGACGCGCCGGACAGCAGTGCCAGGCAGATCACCGCGATAACTGACAGCAACGGAAGCGCCACCCACATCCACTTCTGCCGGTTCATCCTTTTCAGTCCGGCCCAGCACAAGCCTGCCGCCGCCAGCATCCCTGACGCGATCAGCAGGGCAGGCAGCAGCTTCGTCTTTGCCTTCACCGGCACGCTGCTTCCGGCGAACACCGTTGAATCCCCCTGATCCTCGCCCTCGGAATACAGTACCACGCCGTACAGCTCCGAATCATTGTTGACCAACATCTGCTGCCAGTAGTAGTGCATCAGCTTCTCCGCGTTCAGCCTCTGATCTCCGGTTTCAAAAGCGGATGTGTAGATTCTTCCGGCCCCCGCCGCCGAGCACCATACAAGCCCGCGGCCTTCCGCGTCCTTCGCCAGCGGTTCCGCACCCGTCAGTTCCGCCAGGGATACCGACGGTCCTCCTCCGGTTTCCGCCCGTCCGATGGATTTCTGCAGCCCGGCAGTCACGCTGTCGGAGGTCGTGAATCCCTTGATTTCCAGTCCCGTATCGTCCCTGAAGTACTCAATCGCCCGCACGCCGCCCGTGCCTCCGCCGCACAGCAGGATATGCCCGCTCCGCAGCCAGGCGTCCAGCACCTCCCGTTGTTTTCCGCTCAGCGTCACGGGATCGATGTCGTCCGTCACGATCATCCCGAAACTGTTCATCAGCCGCTCGTCATCGGGAAAGGTCTCCGGCGAAAGCGCCACCGTCTGCCATAGCTCATACCGGCCCAGGGTGTCGTTTTCCCTGTCAATGGTCAGGTTGTTCAGGTTCTGCGGCCGGGTGCTCAGCACACCGATCAGCATCGCCGAGGGATTGGCCAGTTTCTCCGGTTCCGCGTTGACTGCGCAGACGGTCTCCCCGTCTTTCGTGATTTCCGCCGTAAATATATCCTGCTTTATATAAACTACGGGCGCAAGTGTATATTCTTTCTCCGCGCCTGCCGGAAGGGAAACCGGGATCTCATACCGGTCATATTGTTTGGCTGTGGCGTATGCGTTGATGCCCAGGCTTCCCTCGAAGTCTCCCCCGTTGTTCCGGATCGTAACCCGCACCGGAAAAGCCTTTCCGTAGGTAATCATCCCGCTGTACCCGACGTCAGCCGTCATTTCCAGTGCCGGATTCTCCACTTCCTGATGCATCGTTATGGCTGCCGCCGATCCCATCAGCAAAACCACCAGCGCAACAGTAACCGCAATCAGTCCCTTTTTGGACATAACCAACTATTCCTCCGTAATTGCTTAATAACTCTTTTTGCTTCTCAGTTCAATCTCAATTCTGCGCCGAAGCCGAAGGGGTTTTAGGGGGCGATCGGAAAGCCCCCTGTTTCTCCGGAGGCGTTCGGAAAGTCCCCTTCCCCTCTTCTATCTATACGCAGAAAAGTACCCGCTTGTTCCTCAAAAAATCTGTAAACTATTTTAAAAACTTCTTTCAGGAGCTTTCAGAAGAAGAAAGTCTTCCTCAGATGGGCATGCAGCGGCGGGATCAGCGTCGCCACAAACAGGAACAGGCCCAGCGCGCCGAAAGCAATCACACAGTACAGCGACCAGTCAAACATCTTTGTCCCGAACGTAATATGCGCAAAAAACTCAATCAGCATAGTGCTTGCCCCGATCACAATCAGGTACAGCCCCAGCAGCCGCAGTCGCCCCGCTTTAATATACCGGAAAATGGCGACGCCCAGCAGCGTCAATATCGCTACGATGCCCGTCACCGGGAAGGCAAATGAAAGGAACCAGTTTTCACCGTTCTTCACGCAGATATAGAGCAGGAAACCCGCCAGGCACGCGAAATCGATCGGCAGAAAGATCATCGGCCGGAACCGGGGAAACAGCAGCGGCAGCAGCACCCAGACCCAGGCCATCGCCAGGCTCATCATCACATAGCCCGACCAGCCCACTTCATGATATCTGTGCAGGCACAGGAACAGGCAGGCCATCGATACACCGACCATAACCAACGACAGCAGCCATACCAGCAGCGCCCTTCCGTGCCTTTCCTCTGCCGGAAGCCTGTCCGGATACAGCGCTCGCTGCTCGCCGTCCTTTCTGTCCGGGTGGATCACTGCCGTATGGCACAGCGGACACTCCGCCGCGCCTTCCTGTAGTTTCACCCCGCAATATACGCAATACATATCTGCATCACCTCATTACCTCGAAAACTTTCCGGCTCCACTTTTAATTCTTAATTCTGAATTTTCCTCTTTACGTTGCTTTCAATCTCCACCGGAATCCCCAGCTCCACCAGCCGGGAAAATACCAGCCGCTCCAGTTCCGATTCCCGGATGCTCCGGATCATGTTCACATATGTTTTTCCCTTGAAGCTGACCACGGAACAGTTGTTCGGATAGCTGAGCTGCACGCCGATAATGAACTCAAACCGCTCGATTTCTTCAGCCATCTCTTCCGGGACTGCGATCGCCCCCATATTGGAAAGGTTCAGGCATCCTTTCTTTTCACCGCTCAGTGCATAAACCGCGCTCATGACGATATTCTTGATCGGCAGCGGCACCAGCCGGAGAAAAATGCTCTGCTGCGGCTCGACGTTCTTGGTTACCCGTCCGGCCATCCGTTGGGGAATCGTCTCCGCCGCCAGCTGATGGCCGATTAGCCGGCTGATCTCCTCATGCGTGTATTCGCCCAGCCGCGGGTCGTATCCGAGGTTCACGGCCAGCGTAAAATTCCGCATCGTACCCATCCCGAAAGTCTTCCGCAGGTTGACCGGAATAGTGATTTTGACCGGTTTTGCCCGTTTCCCGATCTGTCCTTTTTCGGTCTGCAGTTCGCCAACGGCGCCTGCCAGCACTGCCGCCAGGTAGGCCGTCACCGTCACGCCGGTTTCATGAGCCTTTTCCAGCAGCTTGTCAGTCGGCAGCACCCCGGTGACGATATGGCGGAAACCGTCCGTTTCCGGCGTTCCGGTCAGGTGGTATGCCGTGTCTTCCGCCCGGCCGATTGTCCCCGGTGCCCCGCAGTGAAGGAAGCAGTCCCGCGTTTCCTCCCGCTTCGGCTCCTCCCGCGGGTCAACCAGTCTTCCCTCTCGGGGAATCCGCTTCCCGTACTTCAGCTCCAGATATACCGCCGTCAGGTTCTGCAGTAATGTCATGCCGCCCGTCCCGTCCGTCACGGAATGGAAAAACTCCGCAGCGATCCGATTCCCGTAATACAGGAAGCGCACGCAGCAGGTATGCAATTCTTTTTTTGTCATATGTGTCAGGGGATAAGCGTAGTCCTCCCGGGCTTTCGGTGCCTCCCCGACTGTCTCCAGGTAATACCAGAAAAAACCGGCTCTCAGCCGTACAAAGCAAGTGGGAAACCTCGGCTTCAGTTCCGCGATCGCGCAGTTCAGAATTTCAGGATCAACCGCTTCCCTGAGCGTCACTGATACCCGGAAAACATTGTTCCAGTTCTTCCGGATAATCGCCGGGAAAATCAGCGCGGCATTGTCCAGCCGGTACCATTGTTTCTTCATCTCAGCCTCCCGCGCCATCTTACCACCCTGTGTTCTCCCCGTCAATCGTCAGCTCCACGCCTCCGTGGCGCGGGTCCGGTTCTCAGCCCGTCATACGAAATCCCGGAGCTCTTTTCCAAGCCCCGGGATCCTGTCCCTTACCTTTCTTCTGACGAGCTTACAGCACCACGATCGTGATCCCGTGATTCATCCTGCCGTAATCCGGATCACGCGTGACAGTCTTATCCTGCTCCGCCAGTTTCCGGGAAGCAGCATCCGTCGGTCCGAAGTCCTCTCCCGGAATATAATCCTTAATCAGCCGTTTTCTCTTCATGGCAGCCAGTTTATCCCTGACGCCGATCCGGATCTTCCCCCCGCGTCCGGAGCTTCCGTATCCGTGGATCAGCTTCACAGCCTTCGCCCTGCTCACGCGCATTTCCTGGATGCCCATGTTCATCCGGCTGACCGCGTCCTCCACCAGCGGCATCCCGTCCTCCAGATTCAGCCGCGGGATCCCGCCTCCCTGCTTTTTCCGCCGGGGCGCGGGCGAATCATCTTTGACAATCGGAATATGCTCCCTGGCCAGATATTCAAGGAACTCCCGCGTTTCCTCTTCGGATGACACAGAAGAAACCTCAGCCTTTGGTACCGGTGCCGGTTTCACAGGCCGAGTCTCCGCCGGCTGTTCTTTCTCCGCAACAGGATTCCAGGGAAGCAGATGATTCTTCCTCCGAATCATTTCCGCTTCCCGTTTCTGCCTGGCGTTCATCTTCTGCTTCATAACCGAATCACCGTCTTTTTCACCTATGATTTTGGATCAGTTCCGGGAATCATCCGGCTTTCCGGTAAAACCGATCATTTCAGCAAAGCATCTGTTCAGCTCAGTCCAGTCTTTATTTCTGTCATCCGGCAAACTGTCGCTGATTGCTTTTTGTTTCTGCAGTTCCTCCCGGATAAAATCCCGGATCATCGGGATATGTGGATGATGCTCCCCTTCGGTCGTAACCTTCTTTTTCTCCAGCAGATCGTCAATGGCGGACCGAAGATCCGGTTCCATATCCATTTTCAGAAGGTCATCGAAAAGAACAGGCGGAACAGCGTGAAAGCGTTCAATATACCGGGCAGCCAGCAAAGGACGGAGCGCATAGAAATACTTTTTATACCGGACAGTATCCTCTTTCAGATATCCAGCCCAGGTACTCATGGCTGTTCCGTAGTAGTGATATACCGCTGCTTTTTCAGAAAAGTATTGCTTTGCTGTTTCCCTGATTTTATTCCATTCATCAGTGGTTCTGTAAACCACAGGAGATTCACTCCACTCGAACAGGGTGGCATTCCCGCGGGCAAACTGTTTCAGGGCTTTTTGCAGATCCCAGCCGTTAATGTCCAGGACCTCGTCAAGTTTCCATTCGATCACATCGCGCGGCTCATCCAGCCGGATATAATCAACCGTCGGACGCACATAGACAAAACGCACGTCGTAATCGCTGTCCGGCGAGGCAAATCCCCATGCCCGGCTGCCGGATTCCACAGCGTGCAAAACGCGGACCCCGTACTGCTCTTCTATCTTTTCCAACTCGGAAAGGATCGTATCTCTTGTATCCATCAATAATCCTCCATCACTGCATGTCGATTGATCTTTTCAACAAATGCGCCGACTTTTTCCAGATCCGGGTTGTCCGGCAAGGTAGTTTTCTGCGCGGATTCCTGGAAATGGTGCTCGTAATGATCCAGTATTTCGTAGAACTCCGGCTTCATTGTCCCGTCTTCCGCCATGAATCCTCCGTTTCGGATTTTCATCAAAAGCGGAAGATCCTCCTGTCTGCAGATAATGATAGTGTGCTTTTCCAATATGTCAGTGACTGTCATTAACAAACGGATCAGATGCATGGCATGCTTGTTAAGATGGTTCTCATCCTTCTTATGATTCCGGTGGCCGATCTTGTCATAATTGCGCACCACACAGTGTAAAGTATCCAGCATGCTGTTATAATCGCGCAGCGGCAGATGCTGATAGTTTGCATCCACGAAAATCTCTGTTTCCATTTCCGGGGTTACGGCCTGATCAATGTACAGGCGGACGGCACCGGTGCCGGAGCGGGGATTACGGCGATTGAAATCATCCATCGCGTTCTGTACGGAATTCAGGATATGCTTTTCCTTTTCTGTCTGCGGCAGAGAATCTCTCGCAATGGCATTCTGCAGGCGGCGAAGCTGAGCGCTGGCATATCCGCCAAAGGCTTTGATGGCACGCTTGGACAGGAATAGGGATTGATTTTTAAGCAGTTCATCTCCCAGCGGGGAAAGGATCATATATTTATCCCGGGGAAGCCCGAGGATTTCGCAGCTGTTCGGATTGCAATCCAGCAGAAGTTTTACCAGCTTGTTGAAACCATATACAACAGTATCGGTGTCTGTATCCACATACTGCTCAAACGCCGTCAATCCCAGAATGTCTGACGGTGACTGCATAGCAACTCCGCGGAAGTCCACGTCACTGCCTTCCCGGTTGGTGCCGTATCCATAGCTTCCGGATAAACCCAGCAGCATGATTTTATTCGCAAGATGATGGTTTTCACGTAAAAAAGCGTATTCTTTTCCTTCAAGCATCTTCGTGAAATCCGGGGAAGGCATCATCAATCACCTCGGTTTGATTTTCATTTGCCGTCTCTTTTGCAGCTCTCCGTAATGCTGTTCTGTTATTATAGCGTATCAATCAAATTTTTTCCACACAATCACATCAACCGGCGCCGGTCGGTTTGTCAGACAAACGGATTTCCCTCTGTTCATTCCTTTTAATCTGTGCTATGCTTGTCTGTGGAATGTTTTTCGGACAACAATGACGCTTTTGCATTGCGACCGTTGTTTTTTGACATCAAGGCGAAGAAAAAGGGCAAGATCATGAAAAAGACAGTATTGATCATCGGGGCGGGCCCGGCCGGGCTTACAGCCGCATATGAACTGCTGCACCGGTCAGAGGAGTATGACGTAATCGTCTTCGAGGAAAGCAATGTTTACGGCGGGATATCCCGCACTGTCTGCCACCACGGCAACCGGATGGACATGGGCGGTCATCGGTTCTTCTCAAAGGTTCCGGAGGTCAATGACTGGTGGGAAAAGATGCTCCCCACCCAGGGTGCCCTGCCGTATGATGACGTTCTTCTCGGCCGGACAAGTACGACGAAGCCCGGCGGCCCGGATCCGGAAAAGACCGATCGGGTCATGCTCCGACGGAATCGCCTTTCGCGCATTTTCTTCAATGCCCGCTTCTTTGACTATCCGGTCTCCCTGAAATGGGACACCATCCGGAACATGGGTTTCGGAACAACGGTCGCCGTCGGCTTCAGTTACCTGAAAACAGTTTTCCACAAGCGGGAGGAGAAGTCCCTCGAGGATTTTTACATCAACCGTTTCGGAAAAAAACTGTATTCGATGTTCTTTGAACGCTATACCGAAAACCTTTGGGGACGGCATCCCCGGGAAATTTCCCCGGAGTGGGGCGCCCAGCGAGTCAAGGGATTGTCGATCCGGGCCGTTCTCGGAGATATCTTCGGGAAACTCTTTCACAGAAAGAACCGGAAGGTTGAAACCTCGCTCATCGAGGAGTTTGCTTACCCGAAGCTCGGCCCCGGCCAGCTGTGGGACCTTACCGCAGAAGCGGTGGAAAAGAAAGGCGGAAAGATCATCCGGAACGCCCGGGTTACGGAAATCAGAAAGAATGAGAAAAACGAGCTGACCGGGCTCGTTTATGAGCAGGATGGAAAACGCGTTTCCGTATCCGGCGATTATGTAGTTTCTTCCATGCCGCTGAAGGATCTCGTGGCCGGGATGGAGAACGTGCCCGCGGCTTGCCGTGAGATTGCCGCCGGCCTCCCGTACCGGGATTACATGACCGTCGGCGTGCTTACGGGAAATCTGAAACTGGAAAACAAAACAAAGATCCCGACGCTCGGAGATATCGTACCGGATAACTGGGTCTACGTTCACGACCGGAACGTGCAGATGGGCCGTTTCCAGATCTATAACAATTGGTCACCGTATATGGTGAAGGACCCGGAACACAGCGTCTGGATCGGCCTTGAATACTTCTGCAACGAAGGTGATCAGCTCTGGTCAATGACTGATGAAAGCTTCGCAGCTCTTGCCGTCCATGAGATGGTCGTCATGGGGCTGATCGGGAATGAAAAAGATGCCCTGGACACCCATGTCGAGCGGGTAAAGAAAGCATATCCGGCCTACTTTGACACGTATGACCGGATTGACGAGCTGCGTTCCTGGCTGGACACGATTCCGAACCTCTTCTGCGTCGGAAGAAACGGCCAGCATCGCTACAACAATATCGACCACAGCATGTGCACTTCTTTTGAGGCTGTCAGCAACATTCTCTCGGGCGAAACAAAGAAGGATAATCTTTGGAATGTGAACACCGAGAAGGAATATCATGAGGAAAAGCAGGAAAAACACGAATGAGGCGATCCGGGATCATTGCCGGCGTGTAAACTGTTCTTCGCTGCAGATCATCCCTTCATCATTCACAAGGATCAGCTCGGAATCATTCCCGACTTCAAAGGGAACCTCTGTTTCAATGACTGTATCCGGCGCGATCAGCTTGGGAACAGGCACCGTAAAATCCCGCGTTTTGTTTGTCAGATAAACGTTTTCAAGCATGTGGTTGATATACGCGCTTCCTGTATTGTAAACGCGAAGCCTTGTCTTTTGCTGGCCGTTTTCCGGTTCCGAACTGACGATTTCCCAGGAAGCCCTGATCCGTCCGTCTTCCGGATTCCTGCAGTACCAGAAAAGCGGCGTCGAATGTTTGTACAGCACCAGCTGCAGATGTCCTTCCCGGCGGATTCCGTCAAGCAGCTGCTTGAGCCTGTTCTCCGCGTCAAGCAGGTGCGAGGTTGCAATGTAGATTTTGTCATGATCCAGGACGGCCCTCACTTCTTCGCCGCAGTCGCTTTCTTCAAGAAAATAGGTGTCGCCGTAGATCAGGTTGTCCGGGTATCCGCCGATACTGTTGTTTTTGTATCCGTTTCTGTACTGGTAACCGAATCGGGTCAGGTAGTAAACATAGACGTCTTCATCGCTTTGAATGTTTTCCCGCAGCCAGTCGACCTGATCGTTGGTCTCTTCCCCCTGCCAGTAAACATATTCCGGATTCGTCCAGTAGTTGATCATGCCGGCTGCAAGTACCACAAGAACGATCGGCAGCACCGTATGGACGGCGCCGGTCAGGATCCCGTTCATTCCTTTCCTGCGCATCACTTCGGTCAGGTCGGCAATTCCGCCGAAGCAGAAAACAATCATCGTCGGGATGAAAAAGAACCAGATTCTGGGCGCCATCGGGAAAAAGTGGACGGATGAAGCCAGCACCGCCATTACACATCCGGCCATGATCCAGAACAGGATATGATTCCTGTGTTGGATGAACGCAAGCACAACGGCCACGGCGGTTAATACCAGCATGATGATCTCGGTTCTGTCAAAAGAGAGATAAACGTCGTGGATCATTCTCGCGTCATGGATCAGCTGGCTTCCTGTATGCGGAAGCAGCAGGAACGCGTTCATGTCCCAGCCACCCTGCATATCGGCGCTGGTTGCAACCTGGCGAAGCCAGAAAAAGTAGTGCACAAGAAAACTGCTGAGAATGCAGACGCCGATCAGAATGATCCTGAGCAGTTTCTTTCTGTCTTTTTCCTTCAGGGCATAGATTCCCTCGACGATCAGGCATCCGCCCTCAATAAAGCAGACGGGGTTGGAAAGCCAAATCGAAACAGCCCAGATCAGGCACAGCGCCGGCGTTTTGATCCGTCCTTTCCTGAACAGATCAAACGCAATCAGCGCAATCAGAATAAACAGGCCTTCTGTAATATACTGTTTGAAAACATTTGAATATGTCAGCGCATAGGGCAGATTCGCAAAAAAAGCCGCGGCAGCCAATGAGAGAATCACAGAGCCGTGCAGCATCTTTCTGACAACATAGTAAAGCAACCCGATCGTCAGCGTATATGCAATGACGGACCCCAGTCGAAGGACAAACTCCGTATTGCCGAATATGACTGTCAGTATTTTCTCAAAATAAAGCCATCCGAGCGGCGCCAGCTGATTGTTGTCAAAGGCCCCGTCCCACAGGTTAGCAAGCGTCCTGTTTGAAAAAGAGTCCGCCAGCATCGCCTCATCCAGCCATAATGACCGGTTCACCATGTTCATTCCGACACTGGTCCCGATCCCGCAAAAACAGACAACAATCAGCAGCACGACGATCACCTTTTTGATCCAGGCAAACTTCGTCCCTTTCCCATCTACCATCGTCATCTCAGAATCTCCCTGTCCCTTCTCTCCGGTTTTAATCAGCAAATGATCGTCGTCAAAAACGGTTTGATTATAGCATAGCCGATTAAAGAAGTCCATTTTCCATCCCTTCCTCCTTATTTGGGTTTTTCTTAAATATATGTGCCCAAAATTGACAATATGAAATACTTTCATTTGGTGATATAATAAAGTGATATGGTTTTGGCGCATTCGACGTTATGTTTAAGGAGGCCGCAATGAGCAATTGTGACGCACTGTCAGTCAGCGCAAGGCTGGAGGCCGATAAAACCTTTGCCACGCTCTTTGATATTCTGCGGGATTACGGGGATACCCCGGCTTCCCTCTGGCTCAAGGGCGATCAGGAAATGATGCGCACCTATGCCGAGTGGACGCGCCGGGCAGATGACTATGCTGCCTGCATCGCCTCCCTGGCAACTGAAAGCGGCTGGATCGGCATTGCCGTGGATACCTGCCGCCAATGGCCTGCCCTCTTCTGGGGCGTTATGCGCTCCGGGCACAACGCTCTTCTTCTGGATGCTTCCGCTTCCGACAGCGTTATCCAGGGTCTGCTGGACGAAGCCGGCTGCCGCCAGATCATCTCTCTGAAGCCCAGAGGCCTGGCCGGCAATATCCGGCAGATTGATTTCAAAACCATCAAGGAATCGCCTCATACCATCGGGTTCGAGCCTGCCTGGGGCAAGTATGTCGCCCTGTGCACCAGCGGCACCACCGGCACCAGTCGGATCTTTGCCTATGATGGCAAAGCTGTCTGCGAGCAGGCGCTGAATTCCGTCACCGTCTTTAAGGACAATCCCCGCATCATCGGCCGGGATAACCGCGGCCGCAAAATGCTGGCCTTCCTGCCCTTCCATCATGTCCTGGGCTTTATGGCAAACGTCATCTGGTCCTGTTTCATGGGCATGACTAATGTTTATCTTCAGGACCGTACGCCCAACACAATCATTACCACATGCCGCCATTTCCCGCCGAACTTCCTGGTCGTGGTCCCGCTGGTGGCCAACGGCCTTGTCAGGTCCGTCAAAAAAAGCCTGAAAAAAGAATCAAAGGCGAAACAGGCAGCTTTTGAGACAGCTGTCGGCGTTTCTCTCGCCCTCCAGTCCGTCTCCCCGGAGGCCGGGCTGCGCCGGGCACAGAAAAAAACTTTCCTTGCGGTCAATGAGAAACTGCTCGGCACCGAGGTGGATGTCATCATCCTCGGCGGCAGCCATACGCCTGCTGAAACCCTGCGGACCCTGAACGCCATGGGGTATTATACGATTACCGGTTACGGCATGACCGAGACCGCCATTAACGGATTTGAGCGTGGCATGGATGTCCGGCATCGCCTGAACGGTTCTGTCGGCAAGGCCCTCGGCAGCTCTGAGTACCGTATCGTCAAACAGAATGAAGGCGACAAAACAGGCGAACTGCAGGTCCGCGGTCCCGGCATCCATGTCAGCCGTATTGTACAGGGCGAAATTCTTCCGCCCGATACGCTGGAGGGCGGTTGGTTCCCCACCGGCGATATCGCCCGGCTGGATGACGAAGGCCGTCTGTATATCCGCGGGCGTCTGAAGGATGTTATCATCAACGAATCCGGGGAAAACGTCTATCCCGATGACATGGAGGACGCTTTCAGCACGCTGAAAGGCGTGGAGCAGTTCTGCGTCGTCGGTTTCCGCCGCAAGCGGCGGGACAGGAACGAGGATGTCGTCCTCGTCATGAATGTCGGGGAGAACTATACCGACAAGGCTTTCCTGAATGATCTGGCCGCGAAAGTTTCCGCCATCAACGCAAAACTTCCGCTTCATTCCCGGCTGAACCGCGCCCTTGTCACGCCGAATTCCCTTCCTCTTGTTTCCGGCATCAAGGTCAAGCGCATTGAGCTCAAGCGCATGTATGAAGAAGGAGACCTCGCTTACCGGGAGCTGGATCTGAACGCGGGCAACGTCGGTTCCGAGTCGGCTTCCGTCGCCAAGGTTTCCCCGGACACTGCCCGTCATGACGAGATTCTTCGCAAAGTCCGCGCCATGTACGCCGAAGCGCTGGAAATTTCCGAAAATGAGATCACCGATAATGCTAACTTCATTGAGGATCTGCAGGGCGACAGCCTGCAGGTGCTTTCCATCGCCCTCAAAGCCGAGGAAGAGTGGGGCATCACCATTCCTGCCGAGGATTACGGCCAATGCGCCACCGTCGCCAGCATGGCCCGCGTGGTGGAGGGCCTGCTGGACGGCACCACCGAAAGTACAAAATCAAAGGAACGCGTTCCCGTCCGGCCCATCATCCGCTTTGAGGATTCCCCGGAGTATAAACACTTCCTCGAGCGCCAGGAAGCATTGGTAGGAAAAGGGGACAACCCCTATTTCGTCACGCATGAGTCTCCCCTTCTGGACACCGGCATCATCGACGGAAAAGAAGTCCTCGAGTTCGGATCCTATAACTATGTCGGCATGTCCGGCCGCAGGGAAGTCAAGGACGCCGCCAAAGCCGCCATCGACAAATATGGCACCAGTGCCAGCGGCAGCCGCCTCCTCGCCGGTGAAAAGCAGGTCCATAAGGATCTGGAGCGGGAAATTGCGGACTGGAAGCATACCGAGGACGCGGTGGTCTGCGTCGGCGGCCATTCCACCAACGTGACCTTTGTCGGTAACTTCTGCGGCAAGAATGACCTGATTCTCTATGATGCCCTCGCCCACAACTCCATTGAGCAGGGCTGCAAGCTCTCCGATGCCACCTCCCGGCCCTTCCCCCACAGCGATGTGGCAGCCCTGGAATCCATTCTGAAGAATCAGCGAGCCTACTACGAGAAGGTGCTCATCGTGATCGAGGGCGCCTACAGCATGGACGGTGATATCGCCCCCGTGCCGGACTTCGTACGCGTCAAGAAGGAATATGGTTGCTTCCTCATGGTCGATGAAGCCCACAGTGCCTGCGTCATCGGAAAGACGGGCGGCGGCGTGGATGAGTATTTCGGTCTCGCCGGTGATGATATTGATATCAAGTACGGCACCCTTTCAAAGGGTCTCGGCACCTGCGGCGGCTATCTGGCCGGCAAAAAGTGCCTCATCGATTATCTGCGCTATAACATGCCCGGCTTCGTTTTCAGCGTCGGAATCTCCCCGGCCCTGGCCGCGGGCTCTCTGGAAGCAATCCGTACCCTGCGTGCCCATCCGGAAATCATGGAGCATCTCCGGACCGCCATCCGTACTTTCACTGAGAGTGCTAAGCGCCGTCATCTGGACATTTGCCTGGCCGGCGAAACCGCTGTTCTCCCGGTGCTGGTCGGTAAGGATGAGGATGCCTGGTTCCTCTCCAATGAGCTGAAAAAACGCGGCGTCTCCGTGCCTCCGGCGATGTATCCTGCCGTTCCGAAAGGAAAAGCCCGCCTCCGCTTCTGTGTCATCAGCGAGCATAAACCGGAACAGATCGAAAAAGCGCTCGATATTCTGGAAGCCACCGCCCGTGAATACGGCATTGAGCTTCCCCGCCGCGATTACGATTGATTCCGTTTTATAAACAAACTGACGAGATTTTGTCCCGTCAGTTTGTTATAATCGAACCATTTATTTCTGAATTGTCTCTTTTTCTCAAGCCGGCCGAAGGGGTTTAAGGGGGCGATCGGAAAGCCCCCTTATTTTCTTTTCTCTTTCTCCAGCCAAACCGCCAGCACCGCCACATCCGCCGGATTAACGCCCGGAATCCGGCTGGCCGCACCCAGGCTCACCGGCTTTTGTTTGTCCAACTTCTGCCGCGCTTCCAGCCGCAGGTGCTCAATTTCCGCATAGCGGATCTCCGGGCTCAGTTTTGTCTCTTCCATCTCCCTGGCCCGGCGGATCAGGGTTTCCTGCTTCTCCAGGTATCCGGCATATTTGACCCGGATCTCCGCTTGTTCCGCCGCCTGGGACGATACCTCCGCCCATTCCGGATGCAGCTCCGCCAGATCCTTCAGGCTGATTCCCGGCCGTTTCAGCAGGTCCTCCGCCTTCAGGCTCCCGGCGGTTTCCGGTTCTCCCTTGCTTGTCAGCAGTCCGTTCAGCGCTTCTCCCGGCGCGAACCGTGTCGTCTGAAGCTCCTGCAGCAGTTTCTCCGTCTCTTCTTTCTTTTTCCGTGTTCGTTCCAGCCGCTCTTCCCCGGCCAGTCCGGCCCGGTATCCGATCTCCGTCAGCCGCAAATCCGCGTTGTCCTGCCGCAGATACAGCCGGTGCTCGGCCCTGGAGGTCATCATCCGGTATGGTTCGTCCGTTCCCTTTGTGGTCAGGTCATCCGTCATCACGCCGATATACGCCATGTCCCGGGTCAGGATGACCTGCTCTCTTCCCTGCAGGCCCAGTGCCGCGTTCATCCCGGCCAGAATCCCCT
>Ga0265298_10000441_pt1 | contig 62232 bp, 69 predicted proteins | sample AusTroGonzalo_MG_3_FD_193486 | JGI IMG/M metagenome (GOLD analysis project Ga0265298, IMG submission 193486) | Bovine rumen microbial communities from tropical cattle in Woodstock, Queensland, Australia - Gonzalo_01 | ecosystem: Host-associated > Mammals > Digestive system > Stomach > Rumen ... | reverse complement strand
TTGTTGGAAGCTCACCGTCATCTCCCTGCACTTTATATAAACGAAAAATAGAAAGTGAATAGTATAATGGTGGGAAGTTGGAGCCGCATGGCTTTAGCTTTTTCACCAAAGTGAAAATTAGTCCAACGATAACCAAAATACAGATAATATTTATATTCCTTCCGTTGAGTTTAATGCAATTTATTTGTTGAGACATTGTGCGTCGCATTTTGCATCAACGGAAATGACGGTGAGACAGGTGTTGGATTGGGGCTTCTTTATGGAAAAACATCATCAAGAGATTAACTGGGATGAATATATACCTTATATCAAACAGGAAGGAATGTTCAGATTTTACAATCTGTTGGGATTGTTCTGCATGACACATCTCGGTTTTGATGCATCAATATTCCATGGTTTGCTTGAGGATAATCTTCTTGATAGATTCTCCAACGAAATCATGGAACCGGAATTCAAAGGCAAGGAGAACGGGAACTTGCTGTGGTCTCTTTGGGTAAAGCCAAGACGATGGTGGCATAACAGGTGGAAGAACAGACTCTGTTATACGGAGAGTGCATGGGAGGAATTTGCATATGGGCTTTGGGCTAAGGTGTTGAAGCCAAGTCATTTTATACAGTAAAATCATTATTCATAAGATATGAAAAAAGCATTAATTACGGGAATTACAGGTCAGGATGGAAGCTACTTGGCCGAGTTACTATTAGAAAAAGGATATGATGTACACGGAACGATTCGTAGAAGTTCGGTGGACTTCAGAGAGAGAATAGCACATCTGGAGGGTACTCCGCATTTCCACTTGCACTACGCAGACCTGGGCGACTCAATGAGTGTGCTGGGCGTGATTGGTAAGGTACGCCCCGACGAGATATATAACCTAGCAGCACAGAGCCACGTTCAGGTCAGTTTCGACTCTCCTGAATTCACAGCTGATGTTGATGCCGTGGGTGTGCTCCGCATCTTGGAAGCAGTAAGACAGCTAGGCATGACCGATAAGTGCCGCATCTATCAGGCTTCGACATCGGAGTTGTATGGTAAGGTGGAGGAGGTGCCTCAGAACGAGAATACTCCGTTCCATCCTTATTCACCTTACGCTGTTGCTAAGCAGTATGGTTTCTGGATAGTGAAGGAGTATCGCGAGGCATACGGCATGTATGCTTGTAGTGGTATTCTGTTCAACCATGAGAGCGAGCGTCGCGGTGAGACGTTTGTAACACGTAAGATAACACTAGCTGCAGCTCGTATCTCTCAGGGGTTACAAGATTGTTTGTATCTTGGAAATATGGATTCTCTGCGCGACTGGGGCTATGCTAAGGACTATGTAGAGTGCATGTGGTTGATCCTACAGCAGGAGAAGCCTGAGGACTTCGTGATTGCTACGGGTGTGCAGCATAGCGTAAGAGAATTTACTGAATTGGCTTTCAAACATGTAGGTATTGAACTGAAGTTTGAGGGTGAAGGTGTCAACGAGAAAGGCATCGTTGTGAGTGGCCCAGAGAACCTGATAGGTAAGGCAGTAGTTGCAGTGAGCGAAGATTTCTATCGTCCTACTGATGTTGTCAACCTTTGGGGCGATCCTACAAAGGCTAAAGCCAAGTTAGGCTGGAATCCAAACAAAACTTCATTCGAGGAACTTGTGAAGATTATGGTTGAGCACGATATTGCCAAAGTTGCCGCAGAAGGTGCCGCCGCCAAAGTTCGCACTAACCTTGCAGAGTACCTCGAAAAGGGAATCGTTAAATAAAAAGTTGAGAGTCGATAGTTGAGAGTTTAGAGACAGTCCTTTAGTTTAGAGTTTTGAAGTATGGAAGTATTTGGTTATCGTAAGTTGATAGCTTATCAGAAGGCAAAAGAGGTGGTAAAACACACATATAAGCTTCTGAAAAAGTTTCCAGCAGAAGAACGCTATGCAATGAGTGACCAACTTAGAAGAGCTTCTGTCTCTATAACATCTAATATTGCTGAGGGAATAAATCGCTACTCAGTGAAAGACAAGTCTCATTTTATTGAGATGTCTTATGGCTCACTGATGGAGGTTTCTTCTCAGTTCGAAATAGCAGAAGAACTAGGATATATCACAGCAGAAGAAAGACTCAGTATGGATCAGTTGATTGAAGAAGTGGCAAGGCTATTGTCAGGACTTCAGAAAACTTTTAAACCCTCAACTGATTAAACTGACTCTAAACTCTAAACACTCAACTTTAAACTAATTGAATTTATGTTAGACAAAAATTCAAAGATATACGTGGCAGGCCATAACGGCTTGGTGGGCTCTGCCATCTGGAACAACCTGCTGCAACGTGACTACTCCAACCTTGTTGGCCGAAGCCATAAGGAGCTCGACTTGACAGACCAGTATGCTGTCAAGAAGTTCTTTGATGAAGAACAGCCTGATGCAGTTGTCCTTGCTGCTGCCTTCGTAGGTGGTATTATGGCAAATTCACTGTATCGTGCAGACTTCATCATGATGAACATGAAGATCCAGTGCAATGTCATCAGTGAAGCCTATGCCCACGGTGTGAAGAAACTACTCTTCTTGGGCAGCACCTGCATCTATCCCAAGAATGCACCTCAGCCTATGAAGGAAGACTGTTTGCTGACCAGTCCGTTAGAATACACCAACGAGGAGTATGCCATTGCCAAGATTGCGGGCCTGAAGATGTGCGAAAGCTATAACCTGCAATACGGCACGAACTACATCGCCGTCATGCCTACCAACCTCTATGGTCCCAACGACAACTTCCATCTGGAGAACAGTCACGTCATGCCAGCCATGATGCGTAAGGTATATCTGGCGAAGTTGATACATGATAGAGAGTGGGGGAAGATTGCCATTGACCTCGATAAGAGACCTGTAGAGGGCGTGAATGGCTCTGCATCTCATGAAGACATCTTGAAGGTGCTAGCCAAGTATGGCATCTATGATAATAAAGTCGTTCTATGGGGTACTGGTACTCCATTAAGAGAGTTCCTGTGGTCAGAGGACATGGCAGATGCCTCAGTACATGTGCTGTTGAATGTGGACTTCAAGGATGTGATTGGCATTGAGAAGTACTCGAGTGTACACTTCGGGGCTTCGACGGACGGGGCTGTAGATAGAAACCATTCCGCTGGTCGTGGAGGTGCTATACCAAGCCTAGGCGAGATCCGCAACTGCCACATCAATGTGGGCACGGGCAAGGAACTCACTATCCGTGAGCTCTCTGAACTCGTGGTTAAGGCTGTCGGTTTTGAGGGAACGGTTGATTTTGATGCCTCGAAGCCTGACGGCACGATGCGCAAACTCATCGATGTGAGCAAGTTGCACAGCCTCGGTTGGACGCATAAAGTGGAGATTGAAGATGGGGTGAAGAAGTTATTTGAGTGGTATAAGAGCTCGTTGGAATAACCTTGCATTGTAGAGACCCTAAGGGTGTAAGGATTATTACAAATAGTTTCGTTAACTTCAACCTTTACATTAAAAAACCTTTATTATGTAATGAACGAGTCACATTGTTTTATTGTAAGTTATGATCTTTGCAAACCAGGCAGAGATTATAATACTCTCTATGAAGCACTGAAGAAGTTTGAAAGGTGGGGAAAACTTACCGAATCGACATGGGCTATTGTTAGCAATATGAACCATGTGCAGATAAGGGACCATCTGATGCAGTATATGGATAGCAATGATCGACTGATAGTTGTGTTGAGTGGACAATCGGCTGCATGGAACAGGGTGATAGCTGATAATCAGTGGGTGAAAGAAAATATCGTAAAGTAATGAAAAAGCATTTTCCAGGTTTCTATCCCTATAATAATCAAGAGTTGAAGGACTTATTAGGCAAATCCACAATTGTCTTTGGTGCTTCAGTTTTGCTTGATTTGTTGAAGATAAGTTATGGTATGGATTTTCTTGATATAGTTAATGAGAAAATTGGGACAGAACGCCTCTGGTTGCCCTATGATACAGCCTGGCTCTATCATGAGCGATTGGCGAATGTTGTTGATGAACAGATAAAAAACGTGGATAGTGCTGCATCTGCGCTCAATAGGTTGAAGGCTAGTTTCTCGGATACCGGACAACACCCGTATATACCTGACACGTTGACGGTGGACTTCGATAAAATGATGAACAAAATAAAAGAAGCCCTAGATAAAGATAGGAACTTTTTGTTAGGTCACCTTAATAACTCTGATTTGCGGAAGCGTATAGATGAACTATTTCAAGGTAGAATAGGTGAGCCTTACGAGCAGAACCAACTTGAGCAATTATATCAAGAGAGTGAGGAGAGGCATAAGCAACGCAGGCACCCAAGTATTGATTTCTCGAGTAGTAAGAATATCCGTATCAGACATCATCGCTTGATAGTATGGAAGCAAATAGAACTATATGCCAAGGAGAAGCAGAAACCTATTGTGCTTGTGTTGAATAGAATCACGCCTAATTGGTTCTTCATCTACAATGATGCAATGGTAAGACCGCATCAGAACTTGATTAACGAGTTTATCGAAAATACCAAACAGAATATCTATATCATAACAGCGCATGAACTAATAGATAGGCTAACAGGAAAGAAGACACCAAAGATCAATAACCTACTGACCCAACTGAAAAACAAACCAGATTTTACCTATAATCAGCAGACTGACTTGAAAGATAATACGGCAACAGCATAATGAATAAGAATCCATTCTCGATATATGACTTTATGGGCTACCTGTTTCCTGGGATGATGTGCTATATCATCGTAGCATATTGTTTCAGAATGGGTCTTGATATGGGGGAGATTACGAATATGGATAACTTGAGGAATCTTGTTAAGGAGTCTCAGATGGAGTTTAGCCTTGAAAAGTCTGTGATTATTATCGTTATAGCCTATATTTTAGGGCATATTATGTCATATCTATCTTCAGTAACCATTGAACTGTTTGCACGAAAGGTGTTTGGGTATCCATCAGAATATTTGCTGGAGAGAGGAAGGGGCAAGAACTGGTGGAAAATGTTGAGGGCGTTTTTTGATTCGGAGGCTCATTCTTCTAATACTAAATGGGCTGGCATTAAGACGAAACTTCGTATTGTCATGAAAGTGTTTATAGCCTTGTTGTTATTTCCGATAACATTCTCTACATTTACTTTTGCCTATTTCTTTGATATCAACGGGTGGATTGTAAGACCGTTGGATGATTATTTGAAGAGTACGCTCAAGGTAAAGGAGTTCAGACTAGCAAATAAACTGGGCATCAACCATCCTGATGTGAACCAAGAATGTGACTATCATAGGATTGTAATGCACTATGTGTATTTAAAGATACCTGAATCGCAGCGGAAGACTGACAATTATATTGCTCTGTATGGATTCCTTAGGAGTATATCGTTTGTGTTTTGTATAACCTTTTTTGCCTTTGGAGCATATGCACTGACGACAATTGATTGTTCGCAGTCTTTTGATAAGAGCATGCTGATTACGTTATCTCTGTTTTTTACACTGTCTTACATATGTTTCTTGGGATTCGTGAAGTTTTACAGACGCTTTACGTTGGAGAATTATATGGCCATGCTGACTGCGATGCCGGAAGACCAGAGATGAATGTTCGTATAGAGAATTGTTGCATATGAACATATTTGAGATACAACAGTCGAAGGATGATAGGGAGTTCGTTTTAAAAAACGGAAGCCTGGAGTTTGAGGTGTTTGCTGATATTCTGAAAACAGCAGGCGACCTTCCGTATATTGGGTCGCTATTCAAACTTGGGAAGGTGGCGGTGAACTATATGGACTATCGATTCGTGAGGAAACTGCACTTCTTCTTAGCTGAGTCGGAGAACATTGATCAAGAGAGGAAAATAAAGTTCTTGAGTAGTTTTGATGAGAAGGATTATAAACGTATCAATGCCATGATGACTCACCTGCTATATTCGGCAGAGGAGGACGGAAAGGCCTCTCTGATGGGAAAGATATACAGAAGTAGACTGATGGGAGAGATTGATGATGAGATGATGCTAAGGCTATGCTCGGTGGTGAACAGGGCTTTTCTGGCAGATTTGGATCATTTAAATGAATATGTAACAGAGAACGATAGTGATGACTATATACGAGACAACTTGAATGCGCTTGGATTGCTGCAGGATTTAGGAAGTGTGAAGTTTCCACAGCAAGGAAATCATGTAATTCCAACATTTGGAAATACTATATATAAGCTTAATGGTATCGGCAAGGAATTGCTGAGGATAAAAGGATCTAATTAAAAAGCGATAATATGAATATGAAACTTAGGAATATTCCTTTCTCTCCGCCGGACATGACGGAGGCAGAGGCTAAAGAGGTACGTGAGGCTATTCTCTCGGGTTGGATTACTACTGGTCCCAGAACCAAGAAACTGGAACAGCAGATTTCGGAATATGTGCACACGGACAAGACGGTATGTCTGAACTCTGCAACGGCTGCACTGGAGATGGTGCTGCACCTGCTGGATATTCAGCCGGATGATGAAGTGATAGTACCGGCATATACGTACACGGCAACGGCATCGGTAACGCAACACGTGGGTTGTAAACTGGTGTTGGTGGATAGTCAGAAGGACAATGTGGAGATGGACTACGATAAGTTGGCTGCTGCCATCACGGAGAAGACAAAGGTGATTGCACCAGTGGATCTGGGTGGCATTGTGGCTGACTATGACCGTGTGTTTGAGATTGTAGAGGCAAAGAAGGGCTTGTTTAAGCCTAACAATGCTTTGCAGGCGAAGATAGGTAGAATAGTTGTCTCTGCTGACTGTGCTCATTCGTTTGGTGCTTCGCAGAAGGGCAAGATGGCTGGTGAGATTGCGGACTTTTCATCGTTCAGCTTCCATGCGGTGAAGAATTTTACGACTGCTGAGGGGGGATCCTTAACCTGGCATCTTCCCTTTGGGAATGAGCCAGTGTTGGTTAATGGTGAAGGGTTAATGGTTCAGGGTTTTGATTATTTACCTAATGTACCTAAGAAGGAGGGGGAGACTTGGAACGAGTTGCTTTACCGCCTAAGTCAATTGTTTTCACTACATGGTCAAAACAAGGATGCTCTTGCTAAGACCAAACTTGGTGCCTGGGAGTATGACATCATTGGCCCTTGGTACAAGTGCAATATGACGGACATTATGGCTGCATTGGGTCTGGTACAGATGGAGCGCTATGAAGGCTTGTTGAAACGTCGTCAGGAGATAGTGGCGAAGTATGATGCGGCGCTAAAGAACTTGAATGTGTCAGTTCTGAACCATAAGGGGTCAGACCATTGCAGTTCACATCACTTGTATTTGGTGCGTCTGCTGGGTAAGACCCGTGAGGATGCCAATAAGGTAATTGAGCAGATGGCAGAGCATGGCATTGCCTGCAATGTGCACTACAAACCACTGCCTATGATGACGGCATATAAAGCACTGGGATTTGACATCAAGGACTATCCCAATGCTTATCATCTGTTTGAGAATGAGGTGACATTGCCGTTGCATACAAAACTCACAGATGAGGATGTGGAGTATGTGATTGGTAACTTCGTTGATATTATCAAGAATCTTTGATGAAAAGGATTTTCGACGTTATAGCGAGCGGACTTGGGCTCATTGTACTGAGCCCACTATTCTTAATACTTGCTATCTGGATTAAACTGGATAGCAAAGGGCCTGTATTCTATCGTCAAGTGCGAGTCGGCTATAAGAACAAGGACTTCCGTATCTTTAAGTTTCGCTCGATGCGAGTAGGAGCTGATAAAGGGAGTCTGGTGACCATTGGCGGTAGAGACCCTCGTGTAACAAAATCAGGTTATTGGATACGTAAGTTCAAATTGGATGAACTACCACAGCTCATTAATGTATTCCTGGGTGATATGTCATTGGTCGGTCCGCGTCCAGAAGTGCGTCACTATGTGGACTATTGGACTCCAGAGCAAATGCATGTGCTGGATGTTCGCCCAGGAATCACAGATCCTGCTTCTATTAAGTTCAGAAATGAGAATGAACTGATGGAACAGGCTGAAGACCCTGAGAAATACTATATTGAGGTCATCATGCAGGAGAAAATTAAACTATATCTGGAGTATGTGGAGAAGCGTAGCTTCTTCTACGATTTGGGGTTAATCTTCAAAACGTTTTGGGTGATAGTCAAAGAGAGATAATGGATAGACAAGATCTAATAATGCGTCTGAGTGACTTTATGGAGAATGAAACTCGTTCTTGCTCTATGGATTTTGGAGGCATTACCCCTCTTTATGTTTATCGCATGTGGAATGGTAGTGTTGCCATTGAAGATATTGAGGCGGCAATGGCTGAAATAAAGTTTCCTGGCCGATGAAGAAGATAGTAAAAGCTTTATGGCAGTTTTGCTCTTATGTGTTTGTACCTCAGTGGGGACGCAAGAGATATAATATGTAAGATGTCTGATGTAAGACATAGACAAGTCGGTCATGGAACTATTGGTTTGAGAGAGCAACTTCCAATAGTGATATGGCCGCTTGTCGGTTTTAAGAAATGGCATTAGGATGCAAGAGGAGGCAAACAAGCAGAAGCGCATGGCTCTGAAAACTCTTCACGAGATGTTGAACGGGATGAGCGTGGAACTGGCAGAGAAGGTTCATCTGCTGTTCATGGCCAACTATATCGACTACTCAGACTATGACTTCCGTGATGATGGGCAGGTAGAAAGCTATTGCTGGTGCTACAGAGACCTCTTCGAACTGAAAACAAAAGAGTCACAAGAAATCGTGAACAGTCAACTCATCGAATTCTTGGACGAGTGGCGGCAGGATGCTCCCTCTCGCTATCGGAAGGCAAAGGATGATATCTGCTATTGGATTACTGACGAGTGGTACAACTTCGAGTCGCCCATGCAGAAGGAGATAGAATCGGCTTACCAAGCGGCCTTGAAGAAGAAGAAGGATGATATTGCTATTGCTTTAGCCTTGTCGTCATTTGCTCGGAAAACGGCAGAACTGGTGAACAGCGGAGCATACGAAGCTGCTGCCGGTAGCTGCTATGCCATCTTCAGATGTCTGGCCAAGACATGCAAGGAAAATGAAGATTGGTTTGCTGGCATTACAGGTTATGGTGATACCTACACGAAACTGGCGATATTCACTGAGGCTGTAGTGGAACTATACTGTCACCTACGCCAAAAGCCCGACCTCTCAAAGCGCATGGCCGATGAGATGGATATCAACCTGGAAGTGTTCAACCTCGAAACCGATTTCTTCGGTGATCTGCATTGCAGTTCCCGCTTCACAGACATGCTCTGTGATGACCAAGCCCAATACCAGGACTATTCCGAGTTGGATGAGTGTCCCATGTGGGGGATGTGGGTGAAGGAAGGGGGAGAATGAGATGTTGGACGATATGGACTTAGACCGTTATGACAAGGTTAAGTGTTCGAAGATAGAAGGGATGTTGCCGAAGCTGATGAAGATGGTGGAGGAAGAGATGAAGAATATGAGATAAACTCGATGGGGAAACCATCGGGCACAGGGACTACTAGGAATGGTCGCGATGGTATCGCAACATACGAAGACAATAAGAAAAGATTATGGTTTTTAAAAGGGTATTACATCCAGTAGGGCAAGGGGCGTTTTTTACAGAACAGTTCTATGATGAGAGTGGTAAGGTGGTACACAACGTGGTGTATGACTGCGGGAGCTTTACCAGTCAGCCAATGCTATTGGAGTATGAAATAAGGAATACCTTTGAGAAGAATGCCCATATAGACTTGCTCTTTATCTCGCATTTTGACGAGGACCATGTGAACGGACTAATGACACTACAGAATCGAACAAAGATAGACAAAGATACGAAGGTAATAATACCGTTTAAGTACCCTTATCTATTGATGGTGATGGATGATGATTATCCTACATTGGCAAGGTTCGTGATGCGAATGTTCAATATTGGCGCTCAGGTAATTGGGATAGAAGAAATTAGCGGAGAGAATGTACGTCGCGACCCTATTGCGATAGTTGCCCCCATGGGTAATGCCCCCATTGAAACAGAGAAAAATGTAGGGCCGATATGGTATTACTATCCGTTTATGTTGCCTGACCAGAAATCGCTACAGAAAGTGTTTGAGGGAAAGGTAAAAGATATAGTAAAACTTGATGATCCCAATGAGATACTGACGAAGCGGAAAGAACTTAGGAATGTATACAAGACCATAGGTAAGACGAAAGGTGGTGTGACGAGGATTAACGTGAATACGCTGTTTATGTTGTCGTTTCCTGCTGTAAATGTCGCTTGCAATACAAACATCTGGCATCAAATAAATTTGAAAGGGAACGTTGCACCTACTTGTTTCTACACAGGGGACTCGAACCTGAAGGGTAATGGGTATGATGAGGTTAAGCAAAAGGTGACGGATATACTTGATATTTATTCGAAGGGAACCAAGGTTTGGATGATGCAGGTGCCACACCATGGTAGCGACAAGTGCTTTCCAGACAAAATGGCAGATAGGTCTGATGGATTTTTTGAGTGTGCGTTTGTGAATTGCAATCCGTGGCATAGGCAGCAGGTGTTTGATAGCAGTATCATTGGGGAGTTTACTCACAACAACAAGACTCTTTTACTGGTGACAGAATGTTACCATTCGAGGGTTGAGGTGATTGCTGAACTTTTTCCTCAAGATAAAAAGGGGTAATGATGTCGACGGATGATTTTTTTAGTAATCCTGCGGTGGTGGAGCTGCCGATAGAGGATGAAGGGTACAGGTATGATGCGAACTATCATGTGAGGGTTTGGGCGGATACGAATGACGTCAGGCTGATTGTTAGACTGAATAGAGGGCTAAGCAGGCTGATTGAATTGTACTTGTCGATGGAACTTGATGGGATTAATGAGCTTGGTTATTGGCTTTCTATAAAGGATACAAAGAAACTGGTTGCAATACGAGTTTTGAAGAAGTTTGTAGTTCGCGTATTGAGCCTGATAGACTTAGCGGTGAATAATGGTGCAACCTTGTTCATCAGGATAGATGAGAGCAAGGCTTTGGATGAATCGGAGAATGAGGAATGCAAGCCGTTGTTCGCCAATGTTGCCAGCAAGGATGTGAGAATAAACACCAAACTGCTGATGGGTGTGCTGAAAGAAATGGGCGCGCATCAGCAGTTGAGCATTTGTATAAAGGTGGAAGGATGAAAGTAGACTGGATGATGTCGAAGCTGATGAAGATGGTGGAGATGGTTGCGAGGGAATTGCAACATACGAGACAATAAGCCCTGCGTCAGACTTCAGGGAAAAGTGACAAAAAGCGATGACACAGGAAGAACGATGGATGACAAGATATAAGGAAGTGGTTAGTTTCATTGAGACTAACCACAGAAATCCTTCACGTCATCGAATAGAAGAGCATGATATGCTGAATTGGGTTAAGGCCAATAGAAAAAAGATGAATGCTGGAGGACTAAAGGGAACACGATTGTCATTGTTCGTTGAACTGCTTTCCTTAAGTGAACAATATAAACGTAAGAATCAGTGGGAATGAGGGTTATAAGATAATCTTAATGGGATTTATCGCGATTTTTTATGTTAGAGGGATGAACTTTTGCATATATTGGAGATTACGAATAAGAAGGCTATAATGGCGAAATCCGTTTTTGAAAGAAATAAATATGAAATATGGAAAGAAAAGTATTTTATGGTGAGTATACGCTCCGTCATTGGATGGATTTGATATTGAAAGGGAATATCATACTTCCAGACTATCAAAGGCATTTCGTATGGTCGAAGGAAAGTGTTGAGAAATTCCTAATTCAGTTGAAAACAGGATTGTTTGTACCACCAGTGATACTCGGCTCGTTTAAGAAAATAGAGAATAATGATAATATTATTCTGGATGGACAGCAAAGGCTGACAAGTGTATTGTTGGGTTATCTTGGTATTTATCCCAAATTCGAAGAGTTTAAGGAGCCTGTTGCACCTCTGTATCGTGATGGCGCAGAGGATGATCTTGATGAAGGTGGGGAGGAAATAATTGCATGGACATACAAAGAAATACTTGATAAGAAAAAGATATTGTTGGAGAGGGATAAGATTCGCAATAATATAGACTTGGCTAAATATGAATCTTTACAAGAAAAATCAAAGTTAAGCGAAGCGGAGTTGTCTAAGTTATTTCTTGGTTTTTCATATATAGTCCCATCAACAACAGATACAATTGAACAGCAGCGCTTTTATTCTACAGTATTCAGAAATATCAATCAGCAAGGTGTAGGACTTAGTGGTCAGGAGAGCCGCAAAGCGTTGTATTATCTTGATTCAGACCTTGTGCCATTGTTTGAGGCAAAATGTTATGAAAGAACAAAGGTTATACAAGATAGTAAGCCTATGGGGTATGACTTTGTTCGTTGCCTTGCGTTTCTTTCTCAATACAGGAAACAGAATACTGAGGCACATATAGCTGTAAAGTGCTATCGTCAGGAGCAATTGGAGCAGTGGTATGAAGATTATATCAACGCAGTAGTTGAAGACAGTGATAGTAAACGGTTTGGAAAGTTCTCAACCCTTATAGGGAAAGGCAATATACCTCAAAGAATACAAAACTTGTCAAGGTATGTAGAGGCTCTGGGATATGCCAAACAGTATAACACCATTATTGAAGCCGACTTGTATAACTTCGGGCTAATATATTACGTAGTTGTTTGTGGTTATACGCTGAAAGAGGATATGTATAATGATCTCAAAGATGCTATTGCTGCAAAATACGAGGTAATAAAAGCTGTAGATGCTCATAGGAGATCGCCTGGAAAGGTAACATATTTGAGAACTCGTATAAAAGAATCAATCACTGTTTACGAAAACTATGTCAATGCCCCAGTTCCAGCATAAGCAATTCATAGAGACTCCGATAATTAAGCTGTTGCATGATGTGGTTTCTGATTCAAACAACATCAGTAACGGCATGGAGTTTTATTCAACAAGTGGTTATATCATGCACTCCTTGTTCCTCCGTATGACAGGAGCACAGGAACAGAAGTTCAAATGTGTTTGTTGGGATTTGGCAACGGTGGACTATGAATATCGTTATAGCAGATACAATAAATGGGAGTTAGGAGAGTGCTCAAAATTGAAAGATAAGAGCACAGTGTTTAGTGATTTGGTGAACGCAGTCAAAGCCTATAACCCCAAATATTCAGTTTTCGGAAATTCATCAGACAACAAGGTCGATTTCCTGGCTAAAACGTTATCTGAGATAAAGAAGATTCTTGACGGAAGTAACTTAGTGAAATGCTTTCCTGGAGAATATGCTGATTTTGAGGATATATTCTCTCATCTCCATCACAATAATCTCGAAGCTGGCAATCAGTTGTTCTGCTGTGCTGATAATACAACATTTGAGAATATGAATGATGAGCATGTACTAGCTATGACTTATACGCTGCTTTATAAGCACCGTAACAGATGCGCTCATAATACACTTTCATATCAAATAAACATACCTACATTTCAGGAGTTAAACAATGTATATGTGCAAAAGTATTATAATATATTTCTGTTCATTGCAATATTGATTTCAATAGATAGACTACTGATGCAAGTATATAGAAAATACCAGAAAGTTTTGATTGAGTTCTAAAATGGGAAGATTGTTTAGACTGTTAGGACTAAGAGTTCTCGCACCAAATAGTATAAGTAGATTAGCGGTTCGTGATATACAGTGTATGCAAAAGGCACTGTATGGCAGGACAGATTGGTTGTACTTCTATGAGGGTGTGGAGATAACTGACGATAAAATCAGCTTTCAAAATTATTTTGCGGAAGATCAGGTGCTGTTTGATACCAGCCGAGTGTCGCTAAGTTTCAGTGCGATAGTAGGTAAGAATGGTACGGGCAAGAGTAGTACCATTGATATGGTCATCAGAATATTGAATAACCTTGCTGCTGCTATCATTGGTGAAGGTGAGGAATTTAATGCGGCTGAGAGACTACACTTCGTGCCTGGTGTATATGGTGAGCTGGCTGCGTTGATAGAAAAACGAGTGGTTATAATTAGGAGTTACGGCCAGTCATTGAAACTGATATACTACAAAGAAGCAGATAAAAATCAGTTTGTCTGGGAAAAGACCAACGAAATATTGGATATAGAGGAGCAGGCCAATGATCCTGATGTGGTGAAGAAAAATAAACCAAATGAATACGCAACCCTGACAGAATTGTTTTATACAATTGTGTGTAACTATTCCATGTATGCCTACAACTATCTGGACTACATGAGAGAAGCAGACTGGCAAAAGACATTTGAGGATAATAGCTACAGAGTTTCTGAAGATGACGTTTGGCTAAAGGGCGTTTTCCACAAGAACGATGGCTATCAAACTCCTGTAGTAATACATCCAATGAGAAGTGGCGGCATGATGAATGTGCCAAAAGAAAACAAACTGGCAAAGGAGAGACTGTTATCAATGTTATACTATAAAGACACAGACGGCCAGTTCCCATTTCGCTATATAAATGATGATTTGGAAATCATGGCCTTTCATCTTCCACCGTTAGATGACAAGAAGTTTACCAAGGGGAAGATAAAGGGTACATTAGAAATCAAGAAGGGCAGTATGCTTTATGATGATTTCGATAAATACTACAACATGATACTGAAATCATGGATGGATTGGATGGAACTTCCGATGCCAGAGGGTAATGGAACCTTGGAACACCAATATGTGGTGTATAAGACGTTGAAAATTATCAGAACGTACAAGCAATATTATCGTGTAAGCAGGAATCTGTTCCGAAAGAATTTTAACTCAGATCTGTTTGGGAAACACATGGAGATGATGCATAATGACACCAGCCATGTGACCCTTAAACTTAAAAGATGTCTGTATAAACTAAAGTTCGGCCTCTATTCAAATGGTGCTCGTGCAACTTATCCACTTGATGAGACTTACGAGGCAGCTCGGAAAGTGTATGACAGCATTGAAAATGCAAAATGGAACATCAGGCTGATAGAGCTGCTGCCACCACCAACCACTAGTATTGTTTTCCAAATCGTTAAAAAGGAGAATATCAGGGGAGACCACAGCTATTCAGACATGGATGTAATACCGTTTGAGGGGTTGAGTAGTGGTGAAAGGCAGATTGCTTATACGGTTAGTAACCTGATGTATCACTTGATTAATATTGATTCTGTAAGTTCAGAGTATTTATTTGGCAAAAACGAGGAGGATGAAAAGGAGTTCTTACTGAAATATAAGTATGTAAATATCATGCTTGACGAAGTAGAACTGTATTTCCATCCAGATTTGCAAAGGCGATTTCTTCATTACGTAAAAACGGCAGTCAATAACATACAGTTTGAATCTGTTAAAGGTATCAATGTGATGGTGGTGACTCATTCGCCATTTGTTATCTCCGATTTGCCTCGTAAGAATATCCTTTTTATGGGTGAGGAAGAGGACTCTGGTGAAACATATTGTGCCAATATCCACGATATGTTGAACCAAAGTTTTTTCATGGATTATTCAATTGGTGAGTTGGCAAGAAAGGAACTGCACCATATCATTGGTCTGCATGAACAGATGAGGAATAAAAATCAGATGGATATGATTAAACAGGACTTGACGAAGAACAAGGGAAAGTATGACTATCTGAGCAAAACTATTGCAGACGAATATTTGAGGAGAAGCATCAAGGGGATGCTTGCAGAATTGTACGCTGAGGTACTTGGAAGGAAAGCTGCCCTTGATAACGAAATCCAATCTATGAGGGAAAAACTTATGGAATTGGAGAAAGAGAGGAAAGAGTATGATTAAGGTTGAATACGGGTTGCCTAAGGGTGAACTTAATAGTCGGTACTTACTACTGTTTAATCCGGAACTGGTTCATATGGACCAGGTCTGGAAGGATATTCTAGTTAAAATAGGAAAACAGTACAGTACCGCTAACATTCCGACTGATATTCGTAAAATTCTTACAGCAGATTATCCTACTTTGGTAGATATATTCCAAAAGTACATAAGTTGGAGAAGGCTACCTAAGGTCAGGAAGAAAGAGTTGATACAACTGTTTGACTATAAAAAGTATCAGCCTAAGATTGCAGCATTCTTCATGGAACCCAAGAATAGGTTTCTGATACATGTGTGCCATTATTGCGGTACTGCGTATATCAATGCATATGGCATCTTGAATGATTATAAGGACAAGTACCATTTCATCAAAAATGCCAGTTTTGAAGAATTAAGGAAGTTCATACCAGGGAATCTGAGCGACCGGACTATCAAGAAAATAACGGATAATAGAGACTATTTCACTTGTTTAGATGATTTTGATAATTTAAGTTGTTGGCATTCATATAGGAAAAGTGACTCTATCAGGTTGAATTCGGACAATCATTTTGACTTGGATCATGAGTTGGATAAAGGCACCTGCCCGATATTAGCTTTATCGCTATACAATTTTGTACCAAGTTGCTCTGTATGCAATGAGAAGTTGAAACATTCTGCTACAATAGGTGATAAAACAAACAAGAACGAACTAATAAAGCTGAGCCCCACGAGCGATGGCTATAATTTTGACGGAAATGTGACGTTTAGTGTATTACCACGGAGGGCATCAACCTTTGGGTTTGTAAAGAACAAAAAGAAATATACAATAGACGTGACCTGCCATGATGCTGATTTTGAGAAAAGCGTTGATATGTTCAGGTTGAAACAACGTTATAACTATCACAAGGTATTTGCGTTGCGGTTATTGGATTTAAAAGAGCGATACTCTGCAGGGAGCATTAAAATGATAAGTAATCTGATGCAGGGTACTTCACCTCGTCCAGATAGATATACTGAACAACAGATATATGAGGATATATTTGGCGAGGAGTATAGTAAAGTAGGCCATCGGTGCTTTGACAAGTTAAGAAGGGATATACTTGGTTGATGGTTTTAGACAGGACATGATATACAAGAGAGAGAAATGAGAAGAAGGCTCTATACATCAAACTATACAGGGATTCCGGCTTACCTCATGGACTTTGGGTTCGGAGGTTTCCTGGGATATGGTAGACGTGTGTCCTGTTTTGTGGGTGAAGAATAGCTGAAGATGTATGAAGGATGACGTAAGAAGAAAGATGGTTCCTGCTGAGAGGCGCAGGGAGTAATGGATGTCTCAACGGGTAAACCGTTGAGTACAGACGGTATATATAAGGGCATCCCCCGATTCGGCTTTTCGTGAGCTGGGTCGGGGGATGTCTGTTTTTGGCTACTGGCGACGGTAGTTGCCGACGACCTTGTAGATTTCGATGATGATGTCCTTGGGGATGCTGGACTCTACAGGAGTGCCATCGACCATCTGTGTGAAGTTGATGCTTTGCTCGTCTGGCTGCGTGACAGACACCTTACGGAGAACTTTATATTCGCTGGTAACTACGACGCAGATGAAATCACCAGGAATATATTCTTTCCATGAAGTCAGACGCTTCAATGCAATGATGTCAGCAGGCATGATGAATGGTGCAAGGGACTTATCGGTGTTGATGCACATGAAATCGAAATCTCCTGCCATAGGAAAAGATATAGGTGTTTCTTTACCAGTAGATATAGGTTGTCCGTTGCTATCCAGACACGAATCAAAATCCGTGTTGTACAGTAGCTTTTCATCAGCTGACTCTATGCGAGGTCCAAAAGGCTTGTTTCTGCCAAGGAACATATTTCCTTCACCAGTATATAGCCATGCAGCACTCACATCATATTTCTGACAGAAGAGATCAATGGCCTTCTTGGTAGGCTTCTGCCAGCCGTTCTTGATTTTGCTCAGTACCTGGTCGTTGGTAACGATACCTTCGCGGTAGAGTTGTGCTCCTGAGAGGCGCAGTTCTTCAGCAGCTTTTGCAAATCTCTCTGCTACACCTTGCATGACTTCTTGTTCATTGATTTGAGTCATAATGTTTAAATTTTGCTAAAATCTGACGTTTATCGGGAATGAAAATTATAAATCTCTTGCTTAAAATTATAAATATCTGTAATTTTGCAGCCGTTTTAACTGCTATTCGGGTGCAAAGATAAGTATTATCTCCGAAATATGCAAGAAAACGCAAAGATATTTTATAATGAATTTATAATTAAATATAATTTTAAAGATAAATAAGTGTAAAAAGATGGAGATTCCGGTAACAACATTGCAAGCGATGCTAACGAATGCTGCTACGCTTGGTGCGATGTCAGCGGTGAAGCGGCTCGATCCAGTCAAGGATGAGTTGAAAGCGTCAGAGGTGAGAACCTGGTTGGGGAACGACAGTAAGATGAGTCGTAAGTTTGATGCCATGGTCAGGAAAGGAATGATCAAGGGCTTCAAGAAAGGAACCAGCCAGAACTCACCTTTTTATTATTCCAAGTGTCAGATAGAAGCAGCGTTTGCTGCTGTAAGATGCAAAGACCTGCTATGAACGAAGAAACAGAACAACGAACGGCTGGGTACATCACTTTGCCATTAGCGGTGCTGGATGGCTGGGTAGGGCAGAATGCCCAGTACCTGAAATGGTGGACTCAGCTCAGGCGTGAAGCCTCTTGGACGGGCAAGACCGTCTGGCATAACCACCAACAGGTTTACCTCCAAGCAAGACAGGTCATCGTAACGGTCAATTCGCTAGTAAAGCAGTGGCAGGTAAGTAAGCCAACGGTGATACACTTCCTACAGCGATTGGAAAGCGAAAAACTCATTGAGCGACAGACCGATAGCCGTAAGACCATCATCACCATTACCCCATTGGGATGGGCTGATTCAGAGGTAAAGCAAGAGGTAGCACCAGTGGTAAAAGTTGACCACGATGTTGACCACCAAAGTTACCACCAACCTTTACCACCTATTATTAATAATAAAGAGAAAAATATTATAGCCAGTGGAGGAGCGCGTACGCGCGAGGAGGTGGCTAATCATGATTTTGATGAGATTATCTCTTTTTTCAATCAACAGATGAAAGGTAAGGGCATTCAGCAAGTAGCGATTATCACATCAGAGCGCAGACAAGCCTTTGAGCGTCTGATGTCGCAGACGGGCGTGAACAAGGACACGCTGAAGCAAGCCATCATGAATGCAGCCGAGAGTGACTTTCTGAACGGGAAAGGACCAAAGGGATGGGTCGCCAGCTTTGACTGGATGATGATGCCACAGAACTTTCAGAAGGTGTTGGAGAACAACTATCGCAACAAACCAGTAACACAACAAGTACAGTATGGGACAACCGATGGATATCAAGACCCTCGTAGAGGTGTTGAAGCGTCAAGGACGAGCTCTTATGCTTCCGGGTATGACAGACCACTCTAAGTTAGGTGTGGATGAACAAAGCCTAACTGCACTGTTGGAAATGGCGTACCGCAAGCAGGTTGCCATGCGCAGAGTTGCTTATGTTCCCAACAACCTGACCAGTGGCGCCATTAAAAAGCTCGCTCATATTCTGACAGACAGAAGTGACAACCGTTTTATGATTGTACTGGACGGCAGTACCGCCACCGGTAAGACCACGCTGATGACTGCCATGCGACAAGCCTTGCGTTGGCTGACAGACCATAGGCTGGTTTCAGATGATGTCGGATTGAGAATCCTTGATGCCACCAAGATCTGCACATTGATGGACTCCAGCAGAGATTGGAACGAATTGTTAAGCTGGCCGTCGTACCTCGGCATTGAAGACCTGGGCTGTGAGCCTGCAGAGATACTGAGATGGGGCAATCCCCTCTATCCAGTACGAGAACTTATCACAGAGCGTTATAAATTACGCCTTCCCATGGTGGTGAGTACCAACCTCGACAGTGACCAACTGAGAGAGCATCTTGGCCTAAGGATAGTGTCCAGAATGAACGAGATGGCTTTCTATATCCACTTCGAAAATGAAGACTTCCGCAAGCTGGCATGGTACAGTCACCATCCAGAAGCGAAAAACTAAGTGTGAAAAGCAACGAATGAAAAATGAATGATGAATAAGGTGTACAACTAAGAGAAAATAACAAATAAAACTATACAATGAAAGAACTTAGTCCAGAAAAGAAGCTCCGACTGGAAAAACTGGAGCTATTAACCTATGATGTGGAAGTGGGCAATACCCACATAGTACGAAAGGTGAAAGGAACGAAGCTCAATGCAGCTTTCCTGTTAGGCGAGTTGAGCGACAACAGACGAACGATGATAGTCCGTCAGGTAGAGAACGATAGAAGACCTGTGAGAGTGGAGAACAAGAACTATGAGGATGTGCTCAGAAACATCCTTATCGGTTATATCCAGAGCAAGCGTTGTAAGCTGCCGTTCAACGAGGACTTCGCCTGTGAGCGACTATCGCTGAAATCATGGCCCAAGGACTATATTGATGGCTTTATACCTAATGACTTCCGTGTGCAACCAACCTTTCTTGATGAGCTGGCGAGAATGGTAAGCATTCATGTGACAGCCAATTTCCTGTCAAAACCGCACAAAGAAGCAGCATGATGAATATTTACCAAATTAATAATAGCAAAAACATGACAATTAATCTATTATCTTCCGAAAAGGAATTTGAAGACTTTTGTCTAGATGCTTTTAAGAGCATCTTACATGGTGAAATGTTTCCGTACAGTTTGCGAGGAACATACCACCTAGTGTTTAACTCATGGGACGAGGCAGTGAATGAGCTTCAAGGAAACGGTGTTGAGGGCTATACCTATCAGGAGAAGCCTGAAGACGATGACTACCTTCTCAGTTTGCACGGCTTTACCCAGCATGTAGTGATGCAGGATAAGACACTGGAGCTACTTGCCTGTTTCTGTAATACAACATACAGACAGCAGATGGCCCTCTTTGACATCCCGGTACGCTTTAATACCAGATGTGAAAAGAAGGAAAATGGTAAGATGAGAGTTGTGCAGATACCTGTCAATGACTTCCAATCAAAGTGCTTTGTTCCCCGTCGTGATGGACACATGACCAGTTGTGGTGACCTGTATGCCAAGACTTGCTTTGACAAGTTCCTGCAGGAGTCAGGTTTCTCAGTGGGCACCGCGTCAGTTGCCGCTGCTTATGGTATGCCAGAAGAAGGACTGCTGTGTACATTAAAGCAGAACGACGTCATCATTGATAACGATGATGATGCAGGATGGGAACTGGCAGAGGCACTAAGGAGTTCAGATCTGATTATAGAAAAGATGGATGTTGACGGAATACCAGAAAAGCAGTGGACTTACAAAGGACTCTACTTTATCTGGTTGCTACTCACTAAGAATTGCTCTGTCAGACCATGCTGTGACAGAAAATGTAGTGAGGAGTGAGAATAAAGATCATACGATTTGTTTGTTAATAAAAAAGGAAAGCGCTGGCTCGTGAGGGTCAGCGTTTTTTGTGCCCATATGCAAAGGAGGGAATGAAAAGTATATAAAGGTTATAAAAGTGTATCTCGGTTGAAATATTATCTATAATTTTGCAGTCGAATTCAGGAAAACAACGAAACAAACGAAAAAGAGAATACTATGAAATTCACAACACTATTGACAATTATCATCATGGGCTATGTCATCTATTACGCCTATCAGATTATTCACGACCTATTCTTTACCAAGGGCGTGCTGTCTGATGAGCTGCACATAGAGGAAGAGGTGGATATAACAGGCGAGGTAGAGAAATACCAACCTGTCAAGGTCAGCAGGGAAGACATCCCACTGACAAAGACATCCACCAAGGAGGAAACCTCTCAGGATGACGGTCTGACCCAGATGTGCGGCGGCTACACCATTGATGAGCTGCACAATGCCCTCAGAGAGGAGCATGACAATCCGGGCAGCACAGCCCTGAAAGATGTGATGAAACTTTACGAATAGATTTAAACCTTACGGATGAAAAACACACAATCCCACTTTAAGATTTTCAAAAACAAAGTAAAACAATGAAAAACACACTATGCAGAAAAACTGGAGCAAGCTCTGCTCCCTTTTGAAGTCATGTAAGACGAAGTTGTCTTACCAAGGTTTGAGATTCGCCAGCTTGGCGTTGATGTTGATGATGAGCACGGGCTATGCCATGGCCGATGCCGGATCGAGTGCCATCACAGGTGCTGTCGGTACCTTCAAGGGTTACATCGACCCTGTGCGAAACCTTCTCTATGTGATTGCCGCAGTGGTCAGCATCATTGGAGCCTTCAATGTGTTCTACAAGATGAACAACGGAGACCAGGATGTCAAGAAGACCATCATGATGACCATTGGCGGTTGTGCCGCACTGGTAGCGATGGCCGTTGCCCTGCCTAAGTTCTTTGGCTATTAAGCTATGGAAGCGAACTACGCAGGTTACCCCGTGTATAAAGGTCTCCAGATGCCCTTGGAGTTTATGGGCATCCGGGGACGCTTTATCCTCATTGCCGCAGCCACCTTCGGAGCAGCCTTCCTCGGCTTCATTGCCGGATATGTCCTCTTTGGACTCGGCATTGCCCTGCTTGTGCTGGGTGTCAGTGCCGGAGGCGGTCTGCTTACCATCTATCTGAAGCAAAGAAACGGCTTGCATACCAAGCAGAAAGAAAAAGGAATCAAACACTATCATCATCTGTATGAGCACTAGGAAAAACACACTGGACGGACTTTTTACGGGCATCGAGGACATAACCGATGCACGGGGCAGAGTTGTGAATACCGTGCTGTATAGCAAGGCCGGCAACTACAGTTCTATCTTCGAGATAGAGAACCCCGTGCAGCAGTACTGTACCGATGCAGACCAGTACTATGCCTTTATGAACGTGCTGGATCATATCCTCCAGACCCTTGGTGAGGGCTATGCCCTACAGAAGCAGGACATCTTCTGCCGACAGGCCTATCACCATGACATTACCCCTGATATGGAGTTCCTGACCCAGAGCTATTTTAAGTACTATGAGGGCAGACCCTATACCGAAATCCGTACTTTTATCATTATCACCCAGGAAACTAGAAAGAGCACCTTCGTTGCCTATGACCCCAAGAAATGGGCAGAGTTCAATAACAAGGTGCAGAAGGTAAAGGACATTCTGGAGGAAAAAGGCCTGCCCCACCATCTGTTAGGCAGAAAAGAGATAGACGAATACCTCCACCGCTTTATGGCCTTTGACTTCAAAAAAGGCCCCTTTGGTATGACGAACCTGAAGTGTACCGATGACTGTCTGAAGATGGGAGATAAAGTCGTTAAGAACTTCTCACTCGTTGACATCGACGTGATAGACCTGCCGACAGTCATCCATCCTGTGCAGACCAAGCCCGTCAACGGCTACCCGGTCAGTACCGATTTACTGTCGTTCCTCTCCACAGTACCTCTGACGGATTGTGTGGTCTATAACCAGGTCATCCAGATACCAGCCCAAAGAAAGGAACGTCAGCGACTCATTGGCAAGAGTAAGCGCCATGCTTCCATGCCAGACCCCAGCAACAAGATTGCCAAGGCCGACATCGACGAGGTACTGGAGGTCATTGCTACAGAACAAAAGTCACTCGTCTGGACAAACTTCAACGTCCTCGTGTCCTGTAAGCCAGAACATCTGACCAAGGTCACCTCCTACTTAGAGACCAAACTCTTTGAGGTGGGCATAGCCCCAAGTAAGTCAGCCTATAACCAGTTAGAACTGTTTATGGACTCCTTCCCCGGCAATGCCTATAGCTTCAATAAAGACTATGACCTCTTCCTGACCCTGCAGGATTCTGCTTTGTGCCTTTTCTATAAGGAGCGCATGAAGCATGACGAGGTGACACCACTGAAGGTATTCTATACCGACAGACAAGGAGTACCTATCGCCATTGACTTCACCGGTAAGGAAGGAGAAAAGAAACTCACCAACAACTCGAACTTCTTCTGCTTAGGCCCAAGTGGTAGCGGAAAGAGTTTTTCGACCAATACCGTGGTGCGCCAGCTCATCGAGCAGTGTACCGATGTGGTGATGGTTGATACGGGTGACTCGTATGAGGGTATCTGTGGCTATTTTCATGGTACTTACATTTCTTACAGTAAGGAGCATCCTATCTCGATGAATCCCTTTAAGGTCAGTGATGTGGAGTACCAGCAGAACTTCGGAGAGAAGAAAAACTTCCTGAAGTCCCTCATCTTCCAGATATTTAAGGGCAGCAAAGCACCAGAGAAGCTGGAGGACACCATCATAGATACCGTGCTGAACGAGTATTATGATGCCTACTTCCATCCCTTTAGTGGTTATACCAATGAAGAAAAGGAAGAGCTGAGAAAGCAACTCTTACTTGCAGACAAACGTAACGGTAAGTATGGGGAGTATATCGAGGCTATCGAGAATGACGCAGATGTAATCACCACTGAAGGTGAAAAACCAACTTCCGACAAACAGACCTATACCGAGGATGAGAAGGCACATCATGCCAAGGTACAGCGCCTTGTAGAGAAGTTGCATAACCTGGCTGATGACCCGTCGGCCAGCGTGGGAGAGCGCGAGCATGCCAATAATCAGTTGATGCGTCTGATGCCAGAGCTGATAGAAGGTCATTATCTGATGAAGATAGACCAAAGAATAGAGCGTATGGAACGCCAGAAACGTGACTTGAAAGTGACGAAACTCTCTTTTGATACCTTCTATGAATATGCTTGTGAGCGCATCCCTCAGATGATGGAAGAGAAAGGCATTGCTTTTCCCATCAATGAGTTTGCGGCTATCTTGGAACCCTTCCATAAAGGCGGTAAGATGGACACCATTCTCAATAACGACATGGACTTGAACCTCTTCGATGAGAAGTTCATCGTGTTTGAGATAGACAAGATCAAGGATGACCCTGTGTTGTTCCCCATCGTGGTGCTGATTATCATGGATGTCTTTTTGCAAAAGATGCGTATCAAAAAGGGACGTAAGGCACTGATTATCGAAGAGGCATGGAAGGCCATCTCTTCACCGACAATGGCAGAGTATATCAAGTACCTGTATAAGACCGTGCGAAAGTTCCACGGCATCGCAGGTGTTGTGACTCAGGAACTCGGTGATGTGATTGATTCGCCTATCGTAAAAGAGGCTATTATCAACAACTCCGATATCAAGATACTCCTGGATCAAAGCAAGTTTAAGGACAGGTATGATGAGATAGCCGCTATCCTCGGTATTACTGATGTACAGCGACAGCAGATCTTTACGATTAATAGTCTCGATAACCACGAGGGACGCAACTACTTCAAGGAAGTCTGGATTTGCCGTGGTCATAGCTCAGATGTCTATGGTGTGGAAGAACCGCCGGAGTGCTATATGGCCTATACCACGGAACGAGCCGAGAAAGAAGCCCTGAAGATATACATCAAGTACTATGGCGGTGACACTGTAGAGGGCATCCGATATTTCTGCAGAGATATGGAAAAGGCTGGACTGACGGGTAAATACCTGAAGTTTGCCAATGAAGTCAATAAACAACAAAAAGTCATGGAACTATGGGACAAGACAGCATGAAACGACAAATGACTAGAATCATGGTACTGTTTCTGGCCGCACTGGTCAGCACAGTCCCTGCCAATGCCTGGTGGCGTGTGAATACCGACTATTGGACTATTATGCAGGTCGGAGCGAACACTACTGCTGAGTCTGGAGCGGAGGGAATACATAATAACACCCTTACAGAACAACGGAAGAAGCAGGAGCGTATCGCTGAATATACCACAGCTATCAATGTCATCAGACAACTCTATAAGCAGTCCATGCAGAATACCAAGGGCTTTGGAGAGGAGAGTAGGTACTACAAACTCATCGGAGAAAATGCCCTCTATATTGTGACCAATATCCCTGTAGCTGTGAGCTGGCTTGCAAGAAAGCCCCATATTAACCTGCCCCTGTGTATGAATGAGATCAGTAACCTGACGATGAAAACCGAACAGTGTATTGCTGGCTTTGTGAACATCGTCAACAATGGTCATGTGAAGTCGCCACTGAAGGACAATTCGCTAATACCAGGTGGAGGTGGCAGAGCCAATATCGGTCAGGATGACGGCTATAACTTCATGAGCCGTTCAGACAGGATGGGTATGGCCAATGACATTCTGGAGGATTTAGTGATTGTCAGGAACAACCTCGATACTCTCATCTTCCTCTGTCAGACCAACAACGGACTCGAAGACCTGCTGATGGAACTCGATCCAGACACATGGTGTAATGCCATGCAGATGAAGTGGTCGGTTGGTGACATCGTTAGAGGTTGGGAAGACTTTGGGTAATTGACAATTGATAATTGAGAATTGACAATGAAGAAGATATTAATGATAATGGTGGTAGGGGTGGGCATGACATGTCCACAGACAGGACTTGCAGGTGTCTTGCCCCATGACTTGCCCACTATCGAGGCATTGATTGACCAGCATAAGCTGTGTATGGGTGCCGAAGATGCGAGTAACCAGCAGTTGGCTGCCAATGCCAGTATCAAGGCTATGGTGAAGGAAGTCGCCCAGAAATATGACGATGTAAAGAGTATTCTTGATAAGAAGAGCAATGATGCCTTGTCATATCTTGCACTGGCAGCAGAGATGAGTCGTTGCGTGACGAATACCGTCAGGCTGACGAAGGAATATGCTGCGTTTACCAGCTTTGCTGCAGACCATGTCAAAGGTAAGCCCTTGGTAACCTGGTATGCCTTTGAAGCCAACTATAAGGTATCTAAGGAGATCAAGAATATCAGGAAATTGTATCTTGCTGTCGCTGCATCAGAAACTCAGTTCTTCAGAGCCACCAACAAGGAGCGTATGAATATCATCTGGACACTGAATCAGAGCATCACCAATATGCGTGATATCATCCAGCAAGCCTATATGTGGTGCGACCTGTTGGTAGGCGGGTATATTCATGAAAGTCATATCTGGGAGATTATTGATATGTCTGTACTAGAGGATATAGGAAAAAGTGTGATTAAAGACTGGCCAATATGAGAAAGACACTGATACTTGTAATAATGGGTATGGCTTTACTGCCACAGGTTAGTGAGGCACAGGTATATGATGAGGAAAAGCGTCTGCAATGGCGGTCGATGGAGGCCGGTCCGTTGGGATTTGAACCAAAGTTCTACTACTGGCTGTTCCATAACAGCTACGCCCACCATGAATGGGAATGGGAGTGGCATGGATTGTTCCATAGCGGATTCTATCTGAATCTGAAGCCCCATAAGAGTGATGCCAAACCATTGCTTCCGAAGCGTACGTTGGGTGCAGCGACCGATGAGTGGACACGGGAATCTACCGATGCCCAGGAAAAGAACTTCAAGCACCAGTTGGAGCAAGAGACACTCGCTGCCGCAGACCGACGTATTGATGCTGCCTATCTAATGTTCAAAGATGACTTTAATGAGATGCAGAATAAGATTTCCGCAGGGCTGACTTACTGCCTAGCTAATAGCAAAGGCGATACCAATGTCATATCCTTGGTTAACAGCCTCTCCAACCAGAATCGCTTTATCACAGAGCAGGTCAGCTATGTGCATAAAAGCAGTAACGGCTATGAGCTGGAGAATGCCAAACGTGAGGAGTGCTATATCAAGCTGAAGGCAGATATGGAAAAGGTGACACAAAGTACCATCGATTTGATGAGATATGTAGAAGTTTCAAAATAAGGAGATAAAAAGATGAACGAATTGTTATTGAACTGTAGCATGGGAAGTTTGTTCCTGACGATGGGTTTGCCAACATTAGACCCAGTGATGACCAGTGTGCTGGACTATATCCACCAGCACGCGCTATTCTTGGGCTCGTGGGGAGGCTTTGCCAAGTCGTTGGGACTAATACTCGCCATGTGCGTGACCAGCTATGAGTGCTGGATGATGATGCTCGGCAGACGCGGTATTGACGTGATGAAGCTGTTCCGTATCGTGGGAATCTCACTGTGTATCGTCTCTGCTAATGCCATTGCCGATGCCGTGGCAGCACCGGGAGAGCAGATGGGACGTGTAATGAAGGCACAGGCAAAGATCAGTCATCAGCGTATCGATGCCTTGGAGAAACACGAGGCCAAACTGCAGAGCCAGTATCTGGACAGGTTACGAGCGCATAACGACTCGCTGGACAGAAAGCGTAGGGCAGAAGCCAAACTCTCAGAGGATTCTCACTGGTGGGAGGAAGTGAGCTATGCCGTGAAGAACATGGATAATGCCGTGTCTGAGTGGGCTAAGGAAGCTGCCGTCATCGCAGAGACCAAGATAGCGGAAACCATCAATATGCTACTCCGCTATATCGGGGAAATTATCTATCAGGTGATGTATTTCGGTATGCTGCTTGGGCAGGCCTTTATGATGAACGTCTTGAAGATTTTCTGTCCAGTAGCCTTTGCCCTCAGTATCGTACCGCCTTGGGCCAGTGCGTGGAGTCAGTGGATCAGCAAGTATGTGAGCCTGTCGCTATGGGCACCATTAATCTATATGTGTAGCATCTATGCGGATATGATACTGAAATATACCATTCTGCAAGATACCACCGCCTACACCACGCTGTTGGGTAGTGCCAGCTACTCATGGGGAGAAATAGGTGGTCTGGGTATGCAGGGAATCGGATCGACTTGTATGTATGTCATAGGATTATTGGTCGGAGCCATGCTTTTGAAGTTCGTGCCAGAGTTGGCATCTTGGATAGTTCCCGGAGGAGCCAGCAGCAGTATCGGCAATGCCGTTAGTTCGATGACCACCACAGGAGCAGCTGCCGCAGGAGGCGCAGCAGGAAGCTTTGTCGGATCAAGCATCAGTGTGACACGTAACACCATGGGAAGTGTAGCCAGAAGTAGTGCGAGATAATAGACAGTATAAGTAATAAGAAAAAAACAAAGATAACCATGTTAATTGAAAGTTTAGAGAAAAAAACGAAGTTGGCTATGTTCACGGTTCTGCTGGCAGTCAGTGCCAGCGCCGTGACTTGCGGCCTGTGCTTTTACTTTGCCATCAGTCTGGTCAGAGACCAACAGCAGCAGGTTTATGTGTTGGATGGGAGCATTCCGTTTATGGCAGAGCGCAGTAAGAATGAGATGACCTTTGATATAGAGGCCAAGGCACATATCCAATTGTTCCACCAATATTTTTTCAATCTCTCGCCTGATGACGAGTATTTGAAGTGGACTTTTGGTAAGGCCATGTATCTGGCCGATGAGAGTGCTTTGAGACAGAAACAGGCCATCGAGGAAACTGGCTTTTACTCGCAGTTGCTCTCCAGCTCTGCCGTAGAGACCATCGTGGCAGATAGTATCGAACTTGACAAAGACCAGATGAGTTTCAAGTATTACGGTACACAGATGATCAAACGACGTACCAATAGCGTAAAGCGCAGTATCATTACCGTAGGAAAGTTGCAGAATGTGCCGAGGACGCAGAATAACCCACATGGTCTGCTGATTACCAACTGGCGAACGCTGGAAAACAAAGATCTGAAATCATACTGATAATTGACAATTAATAATTGATAATTGAAGTACCATGAATATATTCAAGAATAAGCAGACGCACGAGTATAAGGAGAAGGAGCGTTACCGACTAAGAAGAGCCAGAATCTGGGGCTATAAGCTGGGTAAAAAGTACGGGATTGGTGAAAAGGTCGCTAAGGCCAATGCCTGGGCAGAAGGCCATAGACGAAAGACAGCAGGCATCCTGTTCAGCGTGAATACCTGTATCTACCTGATAGGATTTATCTTGTGTATGTCGGGAAATCAAACCGATGGCAGCAGTATCAAAGACCCGATGCAGGACTTGGCCCAGATCCAGCCGATGTTTTCACAGTTGCACCATATCGAGGACATGAAGACCGTACAGAAGAAAACCTATGTCCAACTCAGCAATCAGGCGGTAAAGCTCAAACGGGAAGTGGACTCGTTGATGGCCATGCCAAGAAAGACCCATCAGGATTCTGTGCTGGCCTTACAAAAATATGATGAATTGAAAACCATTTTGAACAAATAACCAAAATAGAAAGAACCATGAAGATAGATTTCAAGAAAATCGATTTGCGACAGGGAAAGTACTGGTTCCCGCTGGTACTCTTCGTCCCCTTGGTGGCTATTGCCTATTTCTCCTGTGAGATGTTTAAAGGCCCGACAGAGCAGACAGGGATGGTCACCGACAGTATCAATACCATGATGCCAGAGCCAGCAGGTGACGGATTGCATGGAAAGTTTACTGCCATGGAGGACAACATCCTCAGAGGTGACGGCTATACCGCCATCAACGCCCTTGGCGAGGAAGAGCAAGGCGAGAGTGATGACGAGAATGTCTATTCCGAAAGTGAGATGGACCGAATTGACAAGGAAAAGGCAGAGAAGAAACGCCAGGAGCAAGAAATGGCCGCTCTCCAGCAACAGCTCAAAGAGTCGAGGATGCACATCAACCAATATGATGACCGCTATACTGGCCATAGCAGTAATGGCAGCCAGCAACGGGAGATGGAACAGTTTGAGGAGCAGATGCGCCAGATCCAGGAGCGAAGCAGAAAGATGGCACGGGACATTACAGGTGATGACTATTCATCAAGGAATGGTCAGCAGGCACAAACCAATCCGAATGGCCAGATAGCAGGCTATGACATCTACGGCAATCCTATCATGGCCAACCAACAGCCCAAGAAAGACACTATAGCCGTTGTTGCCAAGGCTGATGACACCCATGCGGAAAGCTTCAATACCGTTGCTGATGACGAAAAGCTCGATGACCCGCTGATTAAGGCCATGATAGACAAGACCACCAAGGCCCATGAGGGAACCAGACTCCGCTTCAAACTGTTGGATGATGTAGTTGCCATGGGTGTGAAACTGAAGAAAGGCACCTACCTCTATGGCACTGTGACCGGCTTCGGTCAGCAGCGAGTGATGGCAGATATTACCAGTATTCTAGTTAAGGATAAATTTCTGAAGATCCACCTGTCGGTCTATGACCTTGACGGTATGAAGGGCTTCTATGTGCCGGAGTCAGCCTTTAGGGATATGATGAAGAATGCCGGTAGTGCTGCCATGCAGAGCAACATCAGCTTTGACTCCAACGGTGGTAACGGTATCTCAGCACAGGCACTGGCTCTACAGGCTCTGCAGAATGCCTATCAGAGTACGTCTAGTGCCATCTCACAGGCTATCAAGAAGAACAAGGCAAAGATTAAGTATAACACCATTGTATATCTGATTAACGAACAATAAGAATAACAAAAGAGTAACCATGAAAAGTATGAAAAAGATTCTATTTGCAGCAGTGGCTTTGATGGCCATGAGCACAACCAATGTAAGTGCAGAGACAACGCAGTCCAATGACGTATATCTGAGCACCATCTATGTCAACGAACAGGTGACCACCCATCTGATTATGCCAGAGACCATCCGACTGGTGGATATCTCCACTGATACCATCGTCGGCAATCAGGTCAATGACAACATCGTGCGTCTGAAACCCAAAGGTGCGATGCAGGACTATGAGCAGGCTGGCATCGTGACTGTCATCGGAGAACGGCATATCGCCCAGTATAAGCTTATCTATCGTAGTTGTCTGCCATTTGCCAGCACCCGCTTCACCGTTCCGTACTGGGATATGCAGGAATACCAGAATCCCGACGTGAGTATGTCTGTAGGAGAAATGAGTCGTTATGCCATCCGCATCTATAATACCAAGCGCAGCGTGGAGAACATCCATACCAAGAAAGACAAGATGAAGGCATGGGTGAACCATATCTGTTCAGCAGGTGACTACTTCTTCATTGACTTCTCACTGGAGAACAAGACCAAGATACCCTACGATATTTCAGAGATCCGTGTCAAGCTGGAGGATAAGAAGCAGAAGAAAGCCACCAATTATCAGAGTATCGAGCTGACGCCAGAGTATATGCTCAACTACAACAAACACTTCAAGAAACGTTATCGCAATGTGCTAGTAGTAAAGAAGCTCACCTTCCCTGAGGCCAAGGTCTTGAAAATCGAGGTCAGCGAGAACCAGATTTCCGGCAGAACCATTGAGCTGAACATCAACTATGATGATGTGCTGGATGCCGATTGCTTTGACGATTAAACAAACAAAGGTAGAAGAGCATGATTCAGGAAACCAAGGAACAGCAGCAGATGTATAATCTGTTCCGCTCGTTCATCTATATTTTCTTGATTATCGAGTTGGTGATGCACATGCCTGTCCATACAGGGAGTAGCATTGCCAACTCCTTTTTGCAGATGATAGCCAGACTGGGCTTTTTTAATTCTGTGGTGTCGTGTAAGGTGATAGAGTTGGTGACTATCTTGATTACCTGTGCAGGAACAACGGCACGACGAAGCTTGAAGTTTGATGTCAGGAAAATGGTCGTCTATCCGTGTGCAGCAGGAATCACCCTGACCGTGCTATGTATCTTTGTACAACAAGGTCACTGGGGAACGAGCATTGCAGGCTATAGCGTAAATAGACTGCTGTACCTAATATGCTCCGTTGTTGGTGTGATGTGTATTCACCGAAGCCTTGATGCCATTGCGCAGTACTTTAACTGCAAGCTAGGTGAAGACCGCTTTAACTTTGAGAACGAGAGTTTCCAACAGTGTGAGCAGTTGGTGGAGAACAAGTATAGTGTAAACATCCCGATGATCTTCTATTATAAGGGCAGGATGCGCAAAGGCTGGTGTAATGTGGTGAATCCTTTTCGAGGGACATGGGTGGTAGGAACGCCAGGTAGCGGTAAGTCCTTCTCAGTGGTGGAGCCATTCATTCGGCAGCATTCGGCCAAGGGCTTTTCTATTGTCTGCTATGATTATAAGTTCCCCACGCTTGCGACTATGACTTTTTACCATTTCAACAAGAACAAGATGCTTGGGAACCTCCCTGAAAACATGGCCTTTAACATCATCAACTTTACCGATGTGGAGTACTCGAACAGAGTGAACCCCATCCAACGAAAGTATATTCCTGATTTGAGTGCTGCCTCAGAGACAGCAGCCACACTGCTTGCAGCTTTGAACAAAGGTGCAGGACAGGCAGGAGGTGGTGGAAGTGACAAGTTCTTCACCAATTCCGCAGAGAACTTCTTGGCAGCCATTATCTATTTCTTCGTCACCTTTCGTCCTGTGGCATGGAAGAATGGCAGAAAACTGCATCACATGATTATCAGTGACGGACGGAAACTGGAAATTAAGATACGCATGTGGGATGACTATGTTGCATTGGATAAAGATGGTAATGTCGTTCTCGACTTCACAGATAAAGATGGCAATAATGTCAGCACCGATGCCGATGGTATGCCTGTCACCTTGAAAGGCTTTTCGTATGTCGATAGAGAGGGGAGCGTAGTTTTTATTGAAGATGAGTTCTATGAGGATGATGAAGGACGAATCACCCAGCCCGACACCTACACGGGCGAATACAGTGACATGCCCCATGTACTCAGCTTCCTGCAGCTCAGTTATGAAGATGCCTTTAATATCCTGATGCAGGATGAAAACATCATGTCGCTGATGGCACCATTCAAAAGCGCTTACGATAACAATGCCATGGATCAGTTGGAAGGTATGGTTGGAACACTCCGTGTCAACGCTGCACGACTGGTGTCGCAGGAAGCCTATTGGGTCTTTTCGGGAGATGATTTCGACCTGAAGGTGTCAGACCCTAAGAAGCCCTCGTATCTGATTATCGCCAATGACCCGGAGAAAGAACAAGTGATTGGCTCTCTGAATGCACTTATCCTAAACCGTCTGACCACGAGAGTTAACAGCGGACAGGGAAAGAACGTGCCAGTCAGCATCATCATCGATGAGCTGCCAACGCTTTATTTCCATAAGATAGACCGACTGATAGGTACAGCCCGAAGCAATAAGGTCAGTGTGACGATGGCATTCCAGGAACTGCCGCAGTTGGAAGCCGACTATGGCAAAAACGGTATGCAGAAGGTGATAACCACGTGTGGTAATGTCTTTGCAGGCTCAGCAAGAAACAAGGAAACGCTGGAATGGTTGCAGAATGACATCTTTGGAAAGGTCAAGCAGACCACCCAGAGCATCAGCATCAATGATGAGCGAGTATCGACCTCCTTCAATGAGAAAATGGACTGTTTGGTTCCTGCTGCCAAGATTGCCGATATGGCCACTGGTTGGATCTGCGGACAGACAGCCCGAGACTTTACGCCCACAGAAGCGGCAGCTATGCACAGTGTGAACCTCGAAGAAACCGACGAGTTCAAGACCACCAAGTTCTTCTGTAAAACCAACTTCGATATGAGACATATCGAGGAAGAAAAAAAACACTATACCCCCTTGCCCAAGAAATACTGTTTCGAGAACGAGCATGAAAAAGAGGTGATGCTGGCAAGAAACTTCCGACGCATCAATGAGGAGGTGACGCAACTCACGGCCAGTTTGCTTGGAAAAGAAAACACCCAATAAACGAAGAAGCCTGCCTCCAATGCGAGACAGGTTTCTTTCGTTATAGCGTATTAGCTATGGCTCGGACTTTGGCGTTATAGGAGTCCATGTTTTCCGCATATCCGATACGCTTCAGGAATGCATAGTAATCTTTGTCCTTCTTGGGGTTATAACGTCGTTGTATCATGCGGACATAACCGGCAACAGACTCTTCCCAGGAACGAAAACGGTAGTAATCACGAATGGATGAGTTATACAGCCCAAAGAGGTTGTTGTAGTTCCGGCAAACATTCGAAGAACCGTAGCCCGTTTCAAGACAATACTGTGCTGCTACAATCTTTGGGTAAAGTACACCGCAGTCCTTCATGACCTTGAATAGGTTGTGAAGGTTAAGCGGTCTGTCAGGTCTGGAGGCAAAATGTAAGTTCTCCATTTCTTCCTGCAAACCACAGATATAACTGTTCAGATGATTGATGAACGGTTCAGGATCTATTGACTTCCACACTCCTTCTACAAGCCTTTCTGCCCGGATATGCAGATGTGGGCCTGTTGACTTACCTGTATCAGAAGACAAGGCCACTATCGTTCCTGCTGATACAATATCCCCTTCTCTGACAGCAATCAGTCCTAAGTGACCATACAGGATGCGTAGTCCTACATGGTTGATGATGACATGATGCCCATAGCCCGATTCACTATATACCACCTTTTCGATGACTCCTGGCATCATTGCGTAAACCAGAGAGCCTTTGGCACAGCGCAAGTCTATTCCGTTGTGGAATGTTCCCTTAACAAAAGTGACAGGATCCTTGCGATAGCCATAATCAGAAGTGATGTGGATAAAGTCCAAAGGCAGCGCTACAGAAGTACGACGGTTCAGCAGTTCCATCATCATACTGTCTTTGATAGAAACGAATAAAGGGACATCGTACTCGATGGCTATTTCCTGATGCGAAGGAAGGTCAAAGTATTCTTTTGAGCTCTTTTGTTCAGAAGCCGCTAAATTACAGGAATCCGTCTGAACCTCTGAAATCGGCTTACTTTTAACTACCTGTGGCAGCTTTTGAACCGTATTAAACTGTGCCGGACAAGATACTGGAATTGTCGGCAGGAATAAGAAGTATAAGAAATAATTTTTTCTGCTTTTCATGGTATTATTTGTTTTAATTTTGCACTCGGTTTGAGAAACCAAGTCACTCCTGAATACGAGTGCAAAGGTACGGAAAACTGACGAGGAAATCGAAAGAATAAAAACTTTATATCCTCTAAAGTGAACCCTGCCACATTTTAATAATAAGGTATAACAATCAAACAAAAGAAGAGAATGGGAAAGCTATTTGGTGAAAGAGAACTGAGTAAGAAAGACTTTGAGCGTATCGACATTGATGTAAGGTCGATGCCCAAGGAGATCAAGGAGAAACTGCTGAACGGTGAACTCACTCCATTAGTGGAAATCCGTGACCAGCTGGATAACGGCATCATTGTCACCATGCCTGTGAAACTCCGCTTGCAGCGAGATACAGACGGCAATGCCGTGCTGAAAGCCTATCCCGTCAGCAAGGACATCGTGAGCGACCTGAAGCTACAGGATGCAGAGCAGAAACGTCTGCAGGCTGGTGAGGTCATCCAGAAGGACATCCGTGAGGGCAACCGCACGAGAACCATGTTCCTCCAGTTGGACCAGGAAACGAAGTCGCTGTTGAAACGAGAGGTCAACAAGGCTGAGATTGACAAGCGCATCGACGAGCTGGAGCATGTGAAGGACATCACCCTTGGCCAGAACCAGCGTCAGGCCATCAGGGAAGGAAAGCCCGTGGAACTGGAGATAGGCGATACCAAGGTAACAGTCGGTGTTGACCTCCGTCAGAACTCAGGCTTCAAGGCTATTGACGGTGATATGTCGGAGTGGAAGCGTCAGCAGGAAATCAAGTGGGACATGGCCAATCCCGGTCAGATGGGCTACTGGCAGACCGACGAGAACCGTTGGGAGTACAAGCAGGTACAGGAGAAGTACAAGATGTCGGAGGCCAAGAAGGAAACCAAAGAAAAGACTGTCAAGGAGGACGTGCGACAGACAATCCGCTTCAAGTAAGAGAACGAAGGTATAACAAAGTAAAGATTGAATAAAGGATAACAACAATGATTCTTGCCATTTCTTAGATACTATGAAAACACGAGACCTTATAATCTATACTGTGAAAACACACTTTTAAATTCAGGAAACATGGAGAAAACAGGAAATACTTATGAAGAGCTTGTACAGCTCAAAGAATCAGGAGAGATAGGCTGGCGCGAGTTTATCCGCAGACAGCCTGAGATGGAGGATGACTACTATCATTGGTGCGTGGAGAACGACCTCGACATGAACGAAGAAACAGCAGAGGCGTTTATGACCCTCACAGAGGAGCATGTAGTGGCGTAGGAGCAGAACTCCAAAGTTAATAACAACAAAGTAATGACTACACTATGGAAGATAACAAGGATAACAGTGTAAAAGAGACTGAGCAAAAGCCTCAGGAGAAAACTGAAGGTAAGACTGGCGGTAAGACGATGGCAGAAAAAGCCATCGACCGCTTCGCTCAGATGATGGTCACCCGTCTGGAGGAGATGAAGGGTCAGCAATGGGAAAAAGGCTGGATTGACGGAGGCGGCAGGACACACGGCCTGCCCCAGAACCTCTCTGGTCGCCGCTATTCAGGACATAATGACTTCTTCCTCCAGCTGCATACCGCTGCCAACGGCTATGACGTACCCGTCTATGCCACCTATAAGCAGATAAAGGAAGCTGGAGCCACTATCGCCAAGGGTGAGAAAGCCATGCCCGTCATCTATTGGAATGTCACCCATAAGGATGAGAACGGTCAGAAGGTTTCTGATGAAGCCTACGAAGCCATGACCAAGGCAGAACAGGAGAAAGTCAAGACCATCCCCATTATGATGGGCTACTATGTCTGGAACCTGCAGCAGACCAACTTCCCTGAGATAAAGCCGGAGCAGTATGCGAAACTGACGGGACAGTTCAAGGCACCGCATATCGAGGATGCTACTGGTATGTACACCTCCAAGGAGTTCGACCAGATGATTGATAAGCAGGCATGGGTCTGCAAAATCAACAATGTGGATGGTGCAGGCGCTTTCTACAGCCAGTCGAAGGATGAAATCACCGTTCCGACGAAGAAACAGTTCAAGATTCACGATACCCCTGAGGAAATCTATAAGGACGGCATGGAGTACTACAGCTCCATTGCCCATGAGATGGCCCATTCAACAGGTGTAGAGAAACGTCTTGGAAGAGACATGGAAGGTCATTTCGGTGATAAGAAATATGCCAAGGAAGAACTCGTTGCAGAACTGACCGCTGCCATGGTCGGTAATACGATGGGCTTTGACAAGCGCATCCTCGATAATAACGCCAAGTATGTGGACGGATGGATGGACACCCTGAAAAAGGAACCACGATTCATTCTTAGTGTGATGGCCGATGTCAATAAAGCCTCGAAAATGATCCTCGACCATGTGGATGCCCAGCGTCTGGAGATGGGTATGACAGCCCTCCAGCCCAAGGAAGAAGCAAACAACGGGAAAACAACGGAAGCCAAGGTTGCCCCAGAGACCAAGATGGATATAGCAGCAGAACCCATCGCCAAGCCCAAGACCAAGGCAGAAGAAAAGGCAGAACTTGCCAAGGAAACAGCAGCCGTCTTTAAGGACTTGAAGGAAAAGCATCCCGATGCTCTGCTATTGATGCGTAAGGGTGACTTCTATGAAGCCTTTGAAGAAGATGCCAAGAAAGTATCCAAGTCAACAGGCTTGAAGGAACAGCATATCATCAAGGAAGGTTTTTCCAATAAGGAAAACAAAGAAGGTGAAAAAGGCGTTTCCTATGTCAACTTCAAGAACACCAGTCTTGACAAGTACCTGCCCAAACTCGTCCGTGATGGCCATCGTGTTGCTATCGTCGATAATCTTGAGGATATGGCCAAGCAGCGTATCAGCGAGAGAAAAGAGCAACTAGAGCAACATGTAGCAGCTAAGGCACAGCAGTCTGCGTCAGCCAAGACCATTCCCTTGGATCAGTTCAATAAACTCGAAACCGAGGATGGTAAGAAGATAGACCATTTTGCTGTGTTCAAGATGAAGAGCGGTAACTACGGTGTGAGGGCTATGGTGGACGGTCAGCAGATGAGTGTCAAGGCACTGGACAAGGAAGACAGGAATGCCTTCTTTGAGCATACCACCACTAAAGCTGCACTCGTCCAGAAGTACTATGGCAAGGAACTCTCCCAGCCAAAGCATGAGGAACGTAGCAGAGCCAGGGCGATGTAATGGATGTAAGAAGTAAGAGACAAGAAGACAAGAAAAGAAAAAGTACAAAGATAAAACGATGTTTGAAGAATATAAGGCGTTCAAGGAAAAGGTCGGTGTGGATGATGTCGCTGCCTATCTTGGCTATAAACTCGATAGAAAAGCTGGAGTCGGCAAATATGTCGAGTACAATATCCGCGATGGTCGGGGGCGTAAGATAGACTCCATTGTCATCAGTCACCCGGGCGACAAATCCAGCCAGACCTACTTCCATAGGAACGGAGCCAGTGGCGGCGATGCCATCAGTCTGATCAAGGCAAACATCAATAGTTTTGGCGTGACAGGCAGCAGCGAAGCAGAAATGCTTGCTGCCGTCATGTCGAAGCTTACCAGTGATGACACTTTCATTACCAAGGCCGAGGACAGGTATAGGGACATGAAGCCCCAGACCTTTGATATTGGGCGCTTCCAGATGGAGAATGCAGCAGAGCATTTCGAGGCAGTGATGTCCTTCTTCAGGGCACGTAGCATTGATGAAGAGACAGTGAGAATGTTCCTTCCTTTCATCATGCGTGTGACAGATACCGAAGCCCAATATAAGTATAAGGACTTGGCATTCCCCTATACCAAGCCAGGCTCAGAGAAGATAGAAGGTTTTGAGTTACGCGGCTATAATAACTTCCGTCAGAAGGCACCAGGCACGAATAGCAGTAGTGCAGCATGGATTGCCGATTTTACAAAGGAACAGCCCGATAGTGCCAAGAATGTCTATTTCTTCGAGAGCGGCTATGATGCCATGGCTTTCTATCAGGTGAACAAGTCACGACTGATTCTCGAAACCTCCGTATTCGTCTCTACGGGTGGTACCTTTTCCAGTCAGCAGATCAAAGGCATTACGGACTATTATCCGCAAGCCAGATACTGGGACTGCTTTGACAATGACATCCCCGGCATCCTCTATGGTGTCAGGATGGAATCACAACTGAGTGGTCAGTTCATCAATATCGTCACTACTGATGATACCGTCATCTTCCAAAAGGGAGCTAATGAACTCCGTCTGAAGAAAGAGGAAGTCACCCTGCCCAAGGTCAGAGAGAAGTTAGGCTTGGAAAGACATATCTATGTATGGAAAGCCCCGAAAGCCTTTAAGGACTGGAATGACGTGACAATGAACAAACCCATGAAAGACCTGCCTGTAAAGAGCAAGTATCAGAGAAACGAGAACCTGAGGGAAAAGAGAAGAAAGGGTACATTATGAGAAGAATACAATATACCATCATCATGCTGTTGATGGCAGTAACAAACATCCATGCCCAGCAGACAGACCCAGCACTGACGGCAGCTGTGACAACTCAGACTTTTACCTTAAAGAGTCTTTTTGATGCCCGTCACAGCACGCAGGAAAAGATATTGGCTGCAACAGGTATTGAGAACGTACAGTTGCAGCAGTTGCATGATATTGAGAAGAAGGTATTCGACTATATGGCCAATGTCTCAGGACTGATGCAGAACCTCTATCAGGTGAAGCGTACGACAGAGCTTGTCACGGTGGAGATACCAAGGAATATCAATGCAGTCACTAATGCCTGCAAGGGACATCTGAAAGGTACGGCTATTGCTTTGGCCGTTTCAGATGAGGTAAAGAGTGTCTATACCGAGATTGCCAGTCTCTCTGCTCTTTGTACCTCACTGGTTAAGACCAAGACCGTTGACGGAAATAAGGTGAACCTCCTCAATGCCGCAGAACGCTACTGGCTGTGTGAGAAGATTGTATCGTCACTGGAAGATATCAATTCAGCACTTTACATCCTCTCCTGGCAGATACAGTACTTGTCATGGGAAGACCTTTGGCGAGGTCTTGATCCAGAGACCTGGTGCAACTATATGCAGGGAAAATGGATGGCTGAGTCATGCATTAGGGATTGGGATGACCTGTTGAAGTAAATAAGAAAAAACATAAGGAAAACAATAGTAAATACACTTTAATCAAACAAAAAAGAAAATGGAAAGCACAAAATCAATCGGCATCTGCCCCATTTGCGGACAGGGCCACATCACAGAGCACCCTTTCGGATGGGCGTGTGACAACTCAAAGAAGAATGATGACGGAACTTGGTACAACTGTAAGTTCGTCGTGTTCCGACAGTATCACGGAGCCAACATCACCGAGGAAGACGTTAAGACACTCTTGGCAACAGGTGAGACAGGTGAACTTCAGATGTGCAACAAAGAAGGAAAGCCCTTTATCGGAAAACTCGTCATCAAGGAAGGCAAGGTACAGTTGGTATTTCCTCCCCGTTACCTCGAAGGACGTTGCCCCGTCTGTGGAGGTCGTATCAAGGTGACTGGTAAGGGATATGCCTGTGAGAACTACTTTAAGAAGGATGAAGGGCACTGTAACTTCTTCATCAGTAGCACACTCTGTAACAGAGTCATCACGGAACAGGAGGTGGAGAACTTTCTGGCAGGAAAGAAGCAGATTCTTGACGGCTTCTGTTCCAAGGCAGGCAAACATTTTTCGTCTTTGCTGTCCACCACGGTTGAAGGAAAGGTGATGCTGAACTCCACTATCTGCCAGTGTCCTCAGTGTGGTGGTGAGATACGAGTCGGACCACGAGCCTATAACTGTTCCAACTACAGCAACGAGGATGTCAAATGTCAGTTCTCCATCTGGCGAACCATCGACGGTCATGAGGTGACACCCGAAGAAGTCAAGCAGCTCTGTGATAAGGGCGAAACGGACGAGGTCATTCATTTCTACCGTAAGGATGGCAGCCAGTTCGACAAGAAACTGAAGATGGAGGATGGAAAAGTCATCCTGGCATAAGCAAATAATAGAAGAACCTTCATAATAGTATTATAACAAACAAAAGAAGCAAAATGAAAATCACAAAGTTTATTCCATTAGCCATGCTCTCAGTGGTGCTGCTGGCATCCTGTCAGAGCAGAGAGAGTAAGATCAACAAGTTAGTAACGAGTCATCTGGAGCAGTCACTGGAGAATCCCGAGAACCTGAAGGTGCTTGAGATTGCAGAGCCAGACTCAGCCTTTGGCCTGAACTACTTTACAAAGCAGGAGCAGGCCTATATGCTTGGCACCGTCACGAACGTCACCAAGGTCCTGATGGAGCGCACGGCATATATGACCAAGCCAGACTTGGATGATGCATACACGATGACCCTTGCCGACTTAGAGATGCGTATGTCCACAGGACTCTTTTCGGGAATGCTCGGCGACTGTAAGAAAGGTGCCTGGTCAGGCTGGAAGGTCAGAGTCACCTATACCTGTAAGAGCAAGTACGGTTGTATGTACAAGGCTCAGCGATGGTACTTCCTCGACAAAGACTGCCAGACCGTTATCCGAAGCTTTGACCTGCCCATTGTGAGCACGGATAAGGCAGACAAGACTACAAAGTCAACTGCCAAGAAGAAGCAGGGAAATGCTGCCAGTAAAATTATGTTATCAACAGGAAAGTAATAACCCATAAAAACGAAAAGAAAGAATGAAAAACACAGTCAACAAGTATTTCGAGGTCAAGGTCAAGATGCAGAAGACCCAGGAGGATGGCACTCAGAAAAAGGTCAGTGAGCAGTACGTAGTAGAAGCTACCACCTTTGGCGAAGCTGAGCGTCGTATCACAGAATGCTTGAAGCCCTATATCGAGGGTGAGTTTGATGTTACCGACATCAAAATAGCAGGCTACTGTCAGATTATCAACACCAATCAGGATGCCGACAAGTTCTTCAAGGCCAAGGTTTCCTTTGTCACCTTGGATGAGACCACCGGTAAGGAGAAGAAAACCTCTGAGCTGTATCTGGTGCAGTCTGATACGCTGGAGTCAGCAGAGAGTGATGTGAAGTCATTCCTGAATGACGGCAATACCACCATCAGCAGCATTTCAGAGACAGTCATCCTTGATGTGTTCCAACTGGATTGAAGACCATGAAGGTAGTATTAGCAGAGAAGCCCAGCGTTGCCCAAAGTATAGCCTGTATCGTAGGAGCCACCCATAAGAAGGATGGCTTCTTCGAGGGCAACGGCTGGCAAGTTACTTATGCCTTTGGTCATCTGATACAGTTGGCCATGCCGGAGAACTACGGCTATAACAGCTGGTCGAAAAGCAATCTTCCTATGTTGCCCAAGGAGTTCCTGATGATTCCCAGACAGAAGAAAGAGGGCAAGACCTATAAGAATGATCCAGGCGTGATGAAGCAGCTCAAAATCATCAAGCACCTCTTCGAGGAAGCAGACTCCATCATCTGTGCGACAGATTCAGCCAGAGAGGGAGAAGCCATTTTTAGATATATCTACAATTATCTCGGCATCAAGAAACCAGTCTTGCGTCTATGGATCAATAGTCTGACTGATGCCGCTATCAAGGACGGCTTTTCAAATCTCCAGCCTGATAGCAACTATGACAATCTCTTTCTTGCTGCCAAGGCACGTAGTGAAGCCGACTGGCTCGTGGGCATGAATGCCACACAGGCCTGCAGCATTACGGGAAAGTCGCTCTATTCCATTGGCAGGGTGCAGACACCTACACTGGTGATGATAGTGGAGCGATACCTGCAGAATAAGGATTTTAAGTCTGTTCCTTTCTGGCAGGTTGCACTGAACACGACCGATGGCGTAAAGCTGATGAGTGCCGGTAAGTGGGATGAGAAGGCTCAGGCAGAGCGAGCCTATAACACAGCAAGCAAAGCCCGTAATGGGAAAGTCATTAAGGCCGAGAAGAAGCAGAAGACGGAACTGCCTCCATTGCTGTTCAGCTTGACAGATCTGCAGAAGGCTGCAAACTCCAAGTACGGCTATTCAGCTGACAAGACGCTGAACATCGCCCAAAGTCTCTATGAGAAGCAGCTCATATCCTATCCACGAACTGGCTCTTCGTATATCCCCGATGATGTGTATGACACCATTCCTGGACTACTGAAGAATCCCGTCTTTGATAAGTTCAGAGAAAGTGTTGATGCCATCGTAAAGCCATCCAAACGTAGTGTCGATGCCTCGAAGATAGAAGACCACCATGCTCTTCTTGTAACGGGAGTTAATCCTAAGACCAAGGACATCAAGCCCGATGAGCAGGTAATCTATGATATGATACTTGGCAGGATGGTAGAAGCCTTCTCACGACCCTGTGAAAAGGAGATTGATACCTACACCGTTGATGCCGGAGGCTATCTCTTTACAGTGTCGAATACCATCATTCTCCAGAAAGGCTGGAGGGCTGTCTATGGTGCTGCTGACAAAGAACGCACAGCTGTTCCTTCATGGTATCAGGGTGAGACCATTTGTTTTACTGGTGCAGAGCTGCAGCAGGGGCAGACCAAACCCAAGCCGCTGCATACCGAGGGTACATTGCTTGCAGCTATGGAAACCTGTGGTAAGGACATCGATGACGAAGCACAGAGAGAGGCCATCAAGGACAGTGGTATTGGAACACCAGCCACCAGAGCGGGCATCATCGAAACGCTTGTTGCCCGGAACTATGTAGTCAGGGAAAAGAAATCGTTAGTACCAACTGCCAAGGGTATGGAAATCTACAAGATTGTCAAGGACATGGATATTGCCAATGCCAGTCTGACGGGACTATGGGAAGCAAAGCTCGCAGCCATCGAGCGAGGTCAGTTGAATGTTAGCCAGTTCAATAGTGACATTGTGGAGTACACCAAGCATGTGACTGATGAGTTCCTGCATTCAGACTTGAAGCCAATCCTTACTGGTAAGCAGACAGTGATAGAATGTCCGCTATGCCATCAGGGGCATATACGCTTCTTTGATAAGGTAGCCAACTGTGGGAACGAAGGCTGTAACTTCCATATCTTCCGTACCATCTTGGGAAAGAAACTGACCAACAGTGAACTGACCGACCTTATCATCAAAGGTCAGACCCGTGAACTGTCAGGCTTCAAGTGTAAGGACGGAAAACCATTCAAGGCAAAGCTAAAGAGAGATGATAAAGGGAGCGTATGCTTCGTGTTTAACCAGAAAAAATAGTAATTAGCGATGACAAAAACGATATCTAACATTGAGAAAAAACAGCGCGGTCTCTCTGTGAAGTATGACGAGCGCCGCGTTTATGAGCTTGGTTTCGGTAATCCTGATAAGAATTTCAGGAATTACAAGTTCTTTACTTGTGACATGCATTTTGGTCTTGCTCCGACTATTCTGGAGGAAGCAGCTTTCCAGCTGCTCGGCTATGAGCGTTTTTCCATTACCGGTATGGGTGACAAGACTGTTATGCCAAACCCATGGGATGACCTTTTTAATACGCTTAAGTGGGCTATTGACAATAAGGGACTTAATCCGGACTACCTTAGACGTTTGAGCAAGTATGACTTCTCCGTTCCAGAGAATAAGAAAGGCGAACGTCCACAGCATACTTCTGATGATGAGTGGGAGCATTATGTCAAGCAGGTGAATAGCAATGAACGGCGTATCTTCTCATCTGAGGAACTTCGTGAAATTGCCGCTATTCTGCCGGATACGTTAAAGCTTGACCTGTTCAATGACCTTGTCAATATCAGCCGTATTGCTGATGTGCATGCAGTTGTCAACCATATCCTTGTGCAAAATGATGGTGACGATGCCGTGCGTTTCGTGAATGCCGTCAAAGAACGTCGACAGTTGCTTCGTGATCAGGGACTTCCTGTTAATTCCGATGCAGACCGTAACATTATTCGGGAACTTCTCACGGAAAGCCCGTTGCTTGCTATGCCAATGACAAGGGATGCAGCACGGAATCGTCTGCCTGAATCATCAAAACTCTTGGATAAACAGAAGTCAGACAATAAGATAGCAAAGAAGGTAAAGATGAACGACAGTCAGGAGAAAACCCCTCGCAGATCGTTTCATCGTTAAGGTGAAGAGTGTAATAGGATAAATATCAAACCAAAGTAATAAAGAATAATATGAAACAGACAAAATCAACAAAAACAGTAGCTGCAAACATGGTAGTGAAAAGAGTAGTACTCAAACAGCTCAATAATGAGAAGTTCGGTACGATAAAAGTCGTCAAGACCGAAGATGGTGAAGGATTTGCCTGCCTTGATGACCTGTGTGACATATTGAATCTGTCTAAGAAAGACGTGATAGAAAAACTTGATGGCCACCTGCATACTGTCTCACCCAAAAAGACAGAGGTGACAAAGTATGATACGGACTATGTGGATGAAGTCGGAATCTATCTGCTGTATTTCCTAAGTAAGGAGAAGTATACCATTCAAGTACAGAATTGGTTGGACAAGGAGTTCTTCCAGTCGCTGCATGAGCAGCACCGTAACGATACAACTGCAGATCATGACACGCTTGTCTTTGATGTGGACTTTCAACGTCAGGTGCTGCGCAACATGGCCACCGCCGACAATGTGATAAAGTCTGGTCATTTCATGAAGGTCAAGGAGATACCAGAACTGACGCAGTCACATCTGATAGGGTGGTGGCATAATCTCAATGACCAGACGATTTTTATGCTTCAGTTTAACTGCCAGTCTGACTGTTATGTCTATGAGAACGTCAGAATGAATGTCTATCTGCGAAAGATGGTTGACGGTAGGATTGATATGTGCGCCATGCACATCAGTTTCCTTGATCTCGATGATGACAATCGTGAGTTCCTTGTAATCGATACTATCATTCCCAGTAGTGTAGTATTGGACGGCTCGATTCTGGATTTTATCATGGAAGACCAGTTTGCAGACGTGGATATTTTGGAACCAGGGGATCTTAACACTATAATGATTTTGAATGGTACAATGTCATTCCATCGCTCACGTCGTATTGCGAAGAAGGAACAGCAGGGTCTCATAGAGTTCTTGTAGTTAGCCGGTAAACCAGGACAGAAAAAAGGCAGGGAGTCGTAAGTGATTCTCTGCCTTTATTTAGTATTGACTGCTTTCTAATTGAATAGCTCAAAACTCTCCACATGTATTGCAAATGGTAGAATACCTAGATGCTGAAGTCTTCCAACGATGATTGCAGGATGTGTGTTGTATTGAGCAGCATACCGCTTAATTGCCGTTGTTCCGAAATCATTACCATCCAGAATGTTGTTCATTTCCTTTTCTGACAGCAATACGTCTGCAGAGAAGTCATCTGCCTGTTTCTCCTTTGCCTTCTGCTCTTCATTATATTCAATATCTTCAAGGAAGATCTCTTTCTTTCCATGGAGGAGAATATGTCCTATCTCGTGGAAGAATGAGAACCAGAAAATATCATATCTCTTGCTTCTTCCAGAAAGTTGAATGCAAGGGATATTGTTAATCCATCTTGTAGAGCCGCTAATAGGTGCCTTCTTCAGACAAGGAGTATATATGAGCTTGATACCACACTTAGCGCATAAGGCCTGCAATTGTACAGGGAAGTCTGCAGGTTTCCTGCGCATAAGGTCTTTCATTGCTGGTATCATACTTCTTAATAGCTTATCTGAATACTCTCCAGCAACAGAGGTCTCAGAGGCTTGAAGTTCACCTCTTCTTAGCCATGCAGATATCGCATATGGCTCCTTTGTGGTGGCAAGAGAAATGCGGAAAGCAACTTTTAATTGCTGATTCATGTAATAGTTCTCCCAAGCATTTGGTGAACTTACTCCAAAGAAGTTTAGAATGACAGCAGTTTTTTCTTCTTGCACGGTTTTCTTCTCAACCCAGCCTTGGTTGACCATGTCTGCATAAGGAAATTTTTTTGCCCAGTCTGCGAATGAAATGATTAGAGCATGACGCTTAGTACGGGCAACGCACTCATCATAAATACGTTGTCTGTTCATCCAGAAATTAGCAGGGATCTTTGTAACGCTTTCGAAAGCTACAGCCATTTCAGGGGTAATAGAACTGTCGCCTTTGATAATGGCAATAACAGTCTTCTCTGGTTTGGATGTACGCACAGCGAACTCCTTAACAGACATACCCATTTCTTTCAATTTCTCATCTAAGGTTGTTCCTGGGTGAGAAACATTTTCCGGGATGTATAAGTTTTTTGTTGCCATATTGTTTTTGTTTTAAAAGTTATTTGCCGTGGTAGTTGTCTATTTCTTCTATCTCAATGCTGTCAATTTCAATCCATATATACTTACCATCAGGATCAGTTGGTATGGGGCGGGCGGTAGGAGTGAAAATCAATCTGTATGGCTGGTCTAAGTCACATGCCCATTGGCTTTTTCTGTCGCCCTTCAATTCGTGGTAATGACCTGGCAGATATCTGGTCTCTTCCAATGTACTGGCTGCGTAGAGATCATCCAGTCTCTGCTTATATAAGCCTGCCCTCAAAGGACCGAGTTTCTTGATACGCTTTTTCTCATCCGAAGCGTACTCTTCAAGTTTCTTTGTACCAAATGATATCTTCACGCGTTTCTTAATTTTGGGTGCAAAGGTACAAATAACTTTTGATTTACACAAATTGTAAACCAAAAACTTGTAATATTATAACCTTTTTTATGAAATTTGACACTAATTCAACTCATTTTCGCTGCTTGTTGTCTTAATAATAACGCTTCCATACCTCATGACTCGATAGACGTTTGTTCCAACAGAAATGGGCAGAGTAATGATACCGATAGCCATAGAAACTGCCAGTTTGATGACCATGAAGAATAGCATAGTCAGGCAACCGCCGATACAAATCATGTTGTTCATGAAGCCGGACAGCACTGACAGACCACAGAAGAGTGCTGCCATGGCATAGCCGTCAAAGATACGTCCGTCGGGAACATTGTCGAATACCAAGTTAAGACGATACCCAATAACAAAAATTACTGAGTATAATACCAGACGCAGGAAAGCCTCACGAAAAGCCCTTGCCTCATTATAGTCGCTGAAAAACAGGGAAAGAATCCGTCCCATTCTCTTGAATACTGTCGTGTTTGTTGTTGTCATCATAGTCGTACTGTCTTTAAAGTTGATAAATGTGAATTGAGCCATATCCCTTTTGTGGAGCATCTATCTCCATCAGGGTGCAGCCAAGACACATTAGCGTGCCTCACGTGGACTGGGCATGTAATGTGCCAGGCTTGTCACCCGATGGAAGAAACTGCCTGTCAAAGAATACCTCCCTTGTCTTTCTGCATCCGCAGGATCTGTTCTTTGTTGCGCTCGATGAAGGTACGGCATACTGCATTGAGGATATTGCCGAAGTTGAACTGTCTGCAGTTGATGCGGATGATGTCCAGAGCCCGCTTGATGTCCGGCTTCAGAACCACGGTAATCCTGTTCTCGTCGGGATTGTCGTTGTAGAACTCCGCATATCTGACCATCATATCCCACTCACCAGAACCAGCCTCGATGACTGGCTGCACATTTGTTTGCTTGCCTCGACGTGTCCTTGCGACTTTCGGCCTTTGAGGTGTCGTATCTACCTGTGCAACCTCAGATTTTTCATTCTGAACAATCTCCTCACCCTCAGTATCAGAAGCGGTTTCCTCTGCTTTCGTAACCACCTTCTCTTCCGATACCGTAGGAATCGGATCATTCTGTGCATCCATGAATGCGCCCAGAGAATCCAGATTAAGGATGTCGGGCTGCTGAATTAACTTGTTTGCTGCCATAATTATTCCAGTTTTTGAAGTTCATTGTAAATCATGTCGAAGGCAGGTGCAACGCACTCAGCCTGAATCTTCGTGTTCCCGAAGGTGTTGTAACGGGCAATGTCAGCCCTGTCAGCAACCATCGGTGTGACAATGCCACCTGCCTGTGCCAGCGCCTCGTCCGTTTTCTTCCAAGTCTGAAGCTCCGCTGCCGTTCCTCGGGTACGGATGACGAGGTTCGGTACAAATATCAGTTTCGGTTTCTGCCGTCCTTTGAGGTAGGTTATCCAGATCTTTCCCACTAGGTTGAGAAACTTCTGAGTTGCAGAGAGACAATTGAACTCATACTGATACGGACATACAATCACATCGCTGAAGCCCAGCAGAGGCACCATACCTTCCAGATAGATATTGCCGGGAGAGTCGAAGAGATAGATGCCGTTGGCGGTCTTTACTGACTTTAATAGCTGTGCCGACTGCTGCAGACGGTCAATCTCAATCTGCTTGACCTCGTAAGGCACCTTATCCGTTTGCAGGCTCTGGCTGTCGAACTTGCGCTTGTCAACGATGGAGTGCTGACGGTCACAGTCCAGTACACAGACATCAGAAAGCTTTTTCTCAGAGAGATAGTTGGCGAAGAGCGTACACAGGGTGGTCTTACCTACGCCACCTTTCTCATTCGCCCAAGTAATGGTAATGTTCTTTTTCATTGCGATACATATTTAGTTATTACTAATTCGATACTACTTATATACTCAGTTAAGACCGACGGATCATAGCCCGTTCATCATCCACCTCACCGTAGCTGTTGCGGTTTGCATCCGGATTGTAGTTGATGCGGTCACTGCTGCCAATCTCATTCGATATAGGACGGGACTTGCCAGATGCTACATGATGTTTGTGCTCAGAGGTCTCGATGTCAGCAGAACGTGAAGTTTTGAACTTGCTCATGTCTATACCACTGGCTTCAAGGTCAACGACCTCCCTCTTTGAAGGATTCACGCAGAAGAACTTGTCTTCAAAGCGGTATGTCCAGATACCCTCGTCATTCAGACGGTCAAAGATACTCTCGTCGCTACCCTTATCCTTTCCCAGCTCCAACTGTTCGTTGATGGTGTAAAGGGTGGAGTAAATGTTATTGCCATTCTCTGAGACATGCAGATGCTCAGAAGATACATTGAACATTTTGGAGAGTAAGCGAACCTGTTGGTCGTTGACTGGCGAAAAACCCTGTACCCAAGCCACCTTATCGTTGTACTTGATCTTCTGTACGAGATAGTCGGCCAGCTCCACCTTGTCCTTTCCCATGATGATATTGCCGTGCTTGATATAGCAGCCATAGAAACGGTGAAGGTCATGATTGAGGTCGAAGGTCGTTGCCAACGGATTCTCCCGAAGCTTGTCCTCGATGAAGAAGTCCACCTTCTGAAGCTTCTCCTCACGGCTCTGGAACTGGAGCAGATCCTTGATGCCGAGAATGTCACCACCTTTGAATACAGACTTAGTAGCATTGTCCACTACCATATAGCCATAAGGCGAAAACTCATTGCCAAGGAACTTGATACTGATGCCGAATTTTTTTTTCAGCATTGTCTCCAGTTCCTCACGGCTGGTACTCTGGTCGCGGTACTTTTTGAGTATAGCCCGAAGCTGACGGATGCGCTTCTTCTCTTCATCACCGTTCTTGCGACAAAGTTTCTCTATTTCCTTGACGGCAATCTTATCCTGTACCTGCCCACCTCTTTTAATATATATGTCCTTGTCCAGGGTATAAGCCTCGTAGCCCGAAGTCTCGAAGATGGCCATAAACTGAGAGACAGACTCGAAGTGATAGGACTTGGCCAGTTTCATCATTTCAGAGTTCTGGTGTTTCTGGTCAATGCTCATGATCGACTCGATGGCCTTCAGTGAACGGATGTTCTCCATCGAGTCAGCAATCTTCTTTCCTTCCGGACTGATACGGCTTGTCACGATATGCAGATGGTTGTTGTCCGTGTCGTGGTGAAAGTACATCAGAACAGGCTGCCCCTCATTGTTATAGCCCATCTTGTCTAAGTACTGGTCAGCAATCTTGATGAGTTCTTCCTTGGAATACTCAGAACCCTTACAGGAAATGGCAGCATGAAACTGAGTCATCCGTGTACGGTCATTCCTGGCAGAATAGTCCATGAGATAGTTACGAAGAGACGTGATACCTCTCATATCGGGAGCATCCTGCAGATACCCGAAGTTACGAATGACCACTAATTCAGCTACACCATTCTCCACCTTCCGCTCGTTGTAGCGGACGGCAGAGAAGGTCGAACTGGACTTTAGAATCGTTGCTATCATACTGGTTTCTCGCTAAAGATTCGTGTAAATATTTTATGTTCCGTAGCTGCAATATCACTGTTCAGAGAGAGCAGCTGGTGCAGTAATGGCTCAACAGAAGAAGTGATTACCTGCATATTATACTCACCGTTTGCAGCTAGCAGGTTGCAGTAATGCGCTATCTGATTGAGGTTGTTCCCGATGCGGTTCAGATCTGATTCGTGCTTCGATATGAGCGGATAAAGCAGGTTCATCGACTCGATGCGACGCTTCATTAGCGTGTCATCATAGTGGGCTACCGCATCACGTATCATGGCGCTGATGGAGCCATAGTTTGCCGCCTTTGCCTCGAACATATCCCTTTCCGTACCGCTTACTCGGAGCTTGACAATCTGGTCTTTGTTTCCGGAATCTTTCATGGTTACTGAAGAAGTCTGTGAGTTGCGAACAGACTCGTCCTCCCAGCCGAAGGTCTGGCAAGTGGCGTTTTGTGGTCACAAACGCACAACTTGCAATCCCATCAACGATGGAGCCGTCTGTCCTGTTGGACACTCCCCGGAATAAAGGTCGGTCAGAGCCGTTGGCGGAGGCCTGCCAAAATTGAAGCCGATGGAAATCCATCGCCGAAGTCGTTGCAAAAGTACTCATTTTCATTTGTCTATGATGTCGTTTTAAAAAGTTTATTCACTTGTGCATTCATGCGGTTGTACCTTTGTACAGATACAAACTTGTGCAGTCGTGCCCTTGTACATGCATAATTGCACACACTTATGCAGTCATCGTTTCATGCAGTCGTGTCCTTGTACGTTTGTGCAAGCACGATTGCACAGTCTTGTTCGGTTGTGCCCTTGTGCCTGCACAATTGCACACAATGATGCAGTTATGCTTTGGTGCTCTTGTGCTCGTATGCTCTCGTGCTTGCACTCACGCATACATTCGTGCAGTTGTACGTTTGTGCAAAGGTAGCAGGATAGACAAGGCTCAGAAGAGAACCCTGCCATCCTGCCTATATGATGGCTATGCCCAGCAGAACCTTACCCACTTACTCTCCTTGTCGCACTTACTCAGGGCCTCGCGGAGCAGAGATACCAGCTCGTCATGACTGATGCCGAAGTTCGTACAGATGCAGTCAATGTCATCCCCGTCCTCCAGATGCCAAGTGGCTACCTGTTCTACGACGCGCTCCAAGTCCTCCCTGTCAACCTGGAACTCGTCGGGGATAGCCTCGCCCTGTCCGTCTGTGAGAAAATCCACGTTGCACTCGAATACGATGTTGAAGAGACGGAGGAAATAGTCCTTGCTCACATCGTCATAGTTCCTAATCCACTGCTGCAGGTCACCCTGTTCGTAGCTGACCCTGTTAACTGTTGCAACTTTTAGTTCTTGCATGTCGTTTGAAAAATTGTGGCGGGCTGGTTAGACCCGCCGTTACCTTTGTTATCAATGATGGCGGTCGTTATGCCGCTTTCTTATGCTCGATGTACTTGGCTCCCGTTATGAGTACCTGGTCATCCCGGAACTTGACCCTGCACTGGAGTACAGACCAGCATCGGTGGTTCTTACGCCTGTAGAGTCTGATGTAATAGACCTCCTGCTGATTACCCGTCTCCTTCGCATAATGCTTGATATGCTGGCAGGCGATTCGATACGAGGGCAGTTCACTGGCAATCTGCTGCCCGCCTGTTTCTGTCTCTACATTGAAGTAGAAGCGGTGTTTGGGATAAACTGTTGTTTGAGTCATAACTGTGAATTTGAAATTTATCGACTAAGCCTGAGTCCCGAGGGGGATGAGATTTTTCCTTTTTCTCCGTCTCCTGGAGTGCAAGCTTTTTTTTATTTCCTTCATCGGCTGAAGCATCGCCGTCGGGGTTTTCGATTTTTCCGGTGCCGTTAAGAGTGAAAGATCAAGAGCTCATGACCGGATAATTTCGTGCGTTCTTCTGGAATACCCGGCTTTGTCCGAGTATCAGACAAAACGAGAAGCCTGCCGGAAGAAAGCAAGCGAAATAGCAACGTGGTATTTGGTCATCAGCTCCTTTCACTACCTTTGCACCGCAAAATCAGAAAACCAAGGCGAAGCAGGGACAATAAGATGAGGGAAAAGGGGCGAGCACTCCAGAATAGACAGACGGAGAAAAGCTTAAGGCCTTCTCATACGTGAAGCCATAAGGCATTCCCGAATGCGGAGCCAAAAGGAATTGGTAAGTGATGGCACAGCAACCCTGCTATGCCGACTCTCCCGACATGCCAGTTCCGTTTGCCAGCAAAGGCCTCACGGGAATGAATGCAGAGGATGAATGGTGCTGCGGTTCATCGTTGTCGATGACAGACCTTGTCCTGCCGAGCGTTTCGGTATATTAGGCTTGCCCAACATACCGAATCCCGAGAGCAGAATATGGTCTGAGCAGCAAGGGGAATACTTGTCAGAAGTGTGCGTGTCTGAACAGGACCCCCGCACTCCAGACGTGTATGACCAGATCCAGGCATCCGGCATCCGTTCCATGTGAGGACTGTCGGCAAGCGGAACAGTAAGGCACAGTGACAGCCGAACCTTACGCTGGCAGAAGGGAAACAATAAGGCTTTCCATGTCTGGGTGTCAGACATGAGCCAAAGGGCCGGCTATCACATCAAAAACGGGTTCACAGTCAGTAAACTATGAACCCGGAACTATCATAATCCTGTGATTTCAGTCACGAACCACCCTTGCTAACCAGCAAGGCACGTTATGGAAGAAGTTTATCTTCCGTAACATGGTATTTGCCGCTTCGCGAGAGTCAAAGGTCTTTGCGCACTCAGGGGCTTTAGTCCAGGTAATACGCTTTTTGCTGAAAGCAGCCATGTATTCCTCGTTGTCATTCTGTATGATGTACTGTGTCATAACCGATAATTTGAAGGTTGATCATAAAAAGAAAAATGCCCGTATAGCCGGTAGCACAGCTTATAGACGGCTATTCTTTGCCGTCCTCGTTATCTTTCATAGTTAGAATTTCCAGCTTGGTGACAGCGAAGATGATCTTGCTGCGCTTCTTGCCATCCTCTTCCCAAGTGTCTGGGCGAAAATATCCGTGGCAGCCAACGTACTTACCTTTCAAGTCCTTCAGCTCATCCTTCTTGTCGTTGGAGATCCATTTCTCAATAGGAAGGAGTGCGGTCTTGGTAGACTTCTCATCACCCTTGTTCTCTGTGTGGCTCACTGAAAGGCAGAAACGAGCAACTGAGCTCTTCTCAAATTCCTTAACTTCAGGTACTGTAGCGACGAATGCGCTGATTGAAAACTCATTAAACTTTTTCATAATTTCTAAATTTTAATTGGTTTATATTCAATTTATTCGAGGCAACCAAACGACGCGGAAAAGTGGTGCGACGGGGATTTATCTGTGAATACACGTTTTGTTTATTGCCCATAGGCAAAGACTTGTCGGTAAAGAAAAAGGAAGATTCATGGAAAAATCATTGTCCAAGGCCGGAGGCAGTCCACGCAGGGCCGAAATCAAAAAGGCACCCGCTTCGTAACTTCGCGGAGAATAAATGAGTATAACGCCAAGATTAAAATAGAAAGAAAAAGTAAGAGTTGATAGCGCATAGGTAACAGTGCCGTTATGGAATGGAAGGAAGAGCCAGTTGCTTCTGCCAGTGAGCCGGAGAACAAACGTGATGAGTGCCAGGAATGCTCCCATGTTGAGACGGTACCTCAGACAGCAACGACACGATGAATGAGCAGGCTAAAGGGATAACAGGCTGCTACACCGGTAAACGCAGAGACAGGAAGAGGATAGTAAGAAGCCAGCATAGGATGAAAGCAACCATTGGAGATTCATGAAAGATAATGGGGACGGCAAAACCCAAACAGAGACTTGTGCTACTGGCCATACGGGCATGACTGTAGGCACAGCACATCAGACATGGCACACTGATAAATAACTTTTAGAATTTGTAATAGCTGGCCCAGAGTGCGCAGGCATAATTACGATGCAAATATGATACCATCGACCATTACTCAGGTAACAGCCTAACGAAAGGTCATTTTGGCGTATTCACTTCTGCGTTTCTTGTTAGCTTCCTTATTCTTGGCGCATCACCAAAGAATAAGGAAGCCAGGCTTTTTCGCCTGGCATTACCTTTATCGGATTAGATCCTTCCTTCTTCCATGTAGGAGTAAAAACACCCGTCAGTCACTATCACATGGTCGGCTAAGTGGATGCGCATGACCTCGCAAGCTTTCTTCACGCTCTGAGTCAGCATATCATCATACTTGCTTGGATGGAGATTACCACTGGGATGGTTATGGCATATGGCCATGATAGTTGCATTATTGAGGACAGCTTCACGCATGATGATGCGCACGTCAACACTTACCTCTGTCAGTCCTCCCATGCTGATGCACTCAGCCTTTATAAGTCTGTAGTTGTTGTTCATCAGCAGGATGTAGAAATGCTCCGTTTCCAAGTCCATCATCTTCGGCAGCATATAGTTATAAATACGTGTTGCGGTTCCCATATCGGGCTTGAGTGCTGCCATTGCATTCTGCCTGCGTTTGCCGAGTTCTACGGCTGCAAGCACTTTGCAGGCGGTAGAGGTGCCCACACCTTCTACATCGTTGATTTCATCGAAACGAGCCTTGCCGAGGTTGTTCAGGTTTTGGTCGAACTTGTCGAGGAGGTTCTGAGCGATGTCAACGGCGGTGTTCTTGCTCGTTCCGCTACCAATGAGGATGGCGAGGAGTTCTGCGTCAGAGAGCGCTTCTACACCATACATCTGAAGTTTAACACTTGGGCGGTCTTCGGTTGCCCACTGTCTGATGGTCAGTTTCACGGTTCCTGCCGTGGCTGCCTTTACTGCTGTAGCTGTATTCATAATCTTGAATCTTAATTAAGTTGTTTCTTCTTGAACTGCTTGGTCTTTGCGAGGAACATAGCCATTCTGACGTGTGCGCCTGCCTGCTCCATCTTCTCACGGAAATCATCGGAGGTTCTGCCCGTGGTGCAGATGTCATCGATAATGAGGATGCGCTTGCCTTGAAAGAAGTCCGTGTCAATCCATACGTTATCCTCGGCTGCATGCTCTCCGCTGATATGAACCTTTTCACGTTTGCCGATAACCTTGATGTGGTCGAAGCCGTTAATAGCACCGGTCTTGGCACATACATTCTCGGAGAACTTACGGAAACGTCGGGTGTAGGTGCGCTGACAACTGGCTGGGATGCAGACAATGATGGTGTCTTTCAAGTCCATGAGCGAAAGAGTCTTTGCAAAGAGCCTTGAAACTCTCTCGGTGGCGTACTTGCGTCCACTTTTGAAGTCTATGATAAGGCGGTCTGCCTCCTGCGCCTCAAATGATGCGTGTCTGAGGTATTTTTGTGGGAGGTAGCTCATCAGTGCGTACTTGAAAATGCCTTGCTTGTCCATGTTCTGCGATTTTGCTTTTTTATGCGGATTCAAGAGCTGTGAAGTGAGTTCCTATTGAATCAAGTCCGAACTCCGTGAACCCTTCGTTTTTTTTTGCGTATTTCTATCGCCGTTTGTTTCGTTCCTGCGGCATTCAAGAAGGTCGCTGAATGGATAAGGCAAGTTTTTCAGGCAAAATACTACCCCTGATAAGGGCGTGGAGATTTTCCCGGAAACCCTTGCGGCATGAACTTTCCATTCCATAAAGCGGGTTTACCTTTGCCACAGGAACGTATCTAACGGGCGTAACGGAAATACACAGCGAAGGTTCGCGGTTCGGACGGCCAAGCTATAGGCTTGCACCAAGAAGAAGGTAGTCACTCCCTTGTCAAGGAACCACGAGGAAATGTTCAAGAAATCTATGTAGTTCACAAATTCGTGAACATGCCAGAAAGTTTGAACAAAGAAATCAATTGAAGTTCGATTAAATTATAAAATGAATTTTGGGAAAAATCGAACCATTTTGATGGCTGGAATGTTATTCAAATTTGAAGTTTATTTGAAGTGCGATTAAGTTCTAATTTAATCGAACATGTCTAAAAATCGATAAATATTCATAAAACAGGAATGACCTTCAAATTTATTTTGTATTTTTGTGCACATGAAACAAAAGGGATGTGAATATGGCACGAATAGGGTATGCAAGGGTAAGTACAACGGGACAGAACCTCGACATGCAGATTGCTGCACTCGAGAAATCAAACTGTGATAGGATATTTGTTGAGAAAGTATCTGGTGTAAAGGAACGTCCAGAGTTGCAAGCAGCCTTGAAGTTTATGCGAGCTGGTGATACGCTTGTTGTTTATAAGTTCGACCGTATAGGAAGATCTTTGAAGGACTTGGTAAATATCTTTGCTGACCTGCAGAAGCGTGACATTACCCTTATTTCGCTGAAAGATAATATTGATGCTACTACAAATTCTGGCAAGTTTATGATGAATGTCTTTGCTGCCCTTGCTGAATTTGAGCGAACGATTATTATCGAAAGATGCCAGTCTGGTCGTGCTGAAGCGAAACGTAAGGGTAAGAAGTTTGGTAGACCAAAGGGAATACCTAAGGATAAGATAGCTGCCTGTAGCTCTTTATACAAGAGTGGGCTGAGCATTGCTGCAATACAGCAGCAACTTGGTATAAGGTCCAAGTCAACGGTGTATAGGCTCTTACGGATCAATGGAATTGAACCTAGTCGGAGGTAATCAAAGACACTTTCTGTGACTTTAATATGAATGCACTATTTTATACAAAGTATAAAATTAAATGTGCGCTCGCACGCGCGTAACTGCTTTATACATAGTCATTTATAATGACTATGTATAAAGCAGTGCGGGCTGTAACCCCCCTATAGGGGGATTACAGAATGTGGAAATGAAATAACGATTAATGAGAGAAGACGCAATTTGGCCAAATAACCAAGCGAAAACTTACCAAACAACCAAATAAAAACTTACCAAACAACCAAACGAAAACTTGCCAAACAGCCAAATAAGATTGTATCAATTCACATTTCAAGCTGAAATAATATCGGTAATTTTGCAAAAGTTACCGACCTAATGAATGTTAAAAGATAGTTGAATAAGGTAAACGAATTGTTATGACTTGAATCATTCAATACAATTTGCATTAAAGTGGTTTTGTCTTGTTTTGTGGCTTAAAAACGAGACAAATTTCCTTTTGGGTATGATTTTAGCCCATGAATTGTTAAAAAATAGCTTCTTTTTGCATTTTTGTCTTGTTTTGTGGCTTAAAAACGAGACAAAATATGTATCTTTGCACCAAATTTGTATTACAATAGCAATTATGTTACAGTCAAAGACGATAGAGCAGACCGTGAATGCATTCCGTTCAGACTATGTTTTCACGTATCGGGATTTGGGATTGCCTCCTGAATCCAGTGCCAATGTTATACGTAAACTAAACCGTATGGCAGATAGCGGCGTGATCCAGCGTCTTTCAAAGGGTCGTTTCTATAAGCCGAAACAGACGATGTTCGGAAGCTTAAAGCCCAGTCAACAAGAGGTTGTAAAGGACTTATTGGAAAAAAATGGTAAGATAATAGGTTATTTGACTGGAGTTTCCATTTTTGGCCAGTTAGGTCTTACTACACAAATCTCCAATATCATTGAGATTGGCGTGAAAGGGAAAAAGAACAATACCCGTAGGGGTATGTATTCCATCCGTTTTGTGCAGCAAGCCAATATTATAACAAAAAGTAATATTCCTCTGCTCCAATTGCTTGATTCTATAAAAAGTATTAAGCAAATTCCTGACTCAACACCAGATAGCTCATACAATAGAATTAGAGAAATAATTAAATTTCTAGATGAGAAAAGCCTTGATTTGATGATTAAACTTGCTATGAAGTATAATCCCATGACAAGAGCCATTGTCGGAGCCATTATAGAAGAGTTGTATGGTGAAGAACGCGCTCGGATTTTAAGAGACACACTTAACCCTATTACTGTATATAAAGTTGGCTTGACCAAGAAAGTTTTATCGACTAATAATTTCAGAATCGTATGACAATCGGTATTCATAGCCCATCGCATTTTTATGCAATTCTAAAATGAGTACTAAAAACCGCCGTTTTTGTTACTTTTTCAATAAACTCTTGCAAATCACAATAATTATTTGTATTTTTGTGCCAAAATTGGTACTTTAATCTAAGTATCATAAATATAGAACAGTTTTAATTTTGGCACAGGCTTATGATAATCGGGTATGCACGTGTAAGTACGCAAGATCAACAGACGCTTAGACAAATTGACCAACTGAAAGATTTCGGTTGTGAAAGGATTTATGAAGAGAAAGCGTCAGGAACCAAACGTGACAGAGTAGAGTTGATTCGAATGATGGATGCCCTTCGAGAAGGAGATGTCGTCATTATCACAGAATTGTCTCGATTAAGCAGATCTGTTAAGGACCTGTTTGAAATTGTGGATAGAATCCATAATATCGGTGCAGACATTAAGTCTTTAAAGGAATCGTGGATTGATACAACTACTCCTCAGGGTAAACTTCTCTTTACAATTTTTGCTGGAATAAGCCAGTTCGAACGCGACTTAATCCGTCAAAGAACTATTGAAGGATTACAGGCAGCACGTGCAAGAGGTCGCAATGGTGGTCGACCTCCTAAAGAAAAGTCAAAGGTAAAACTAGCATTGAGTATGTATGATTATAAGGTCTGCTCAATATCTCAGATTTTGGAAACAACCGGGATTAGCAAAACGACTTTATACAGATATATAAGGCAACAAAATGGCAATCATTGAGTCATGTATGTGTATTATCTGGTAAGATTTCTCTTAAAAAAAAATAAATTATACGCGGTTGTATTATACGCACGCGTATAATTTTGTATCTTTGCATAAAATTTTAAGCTTGTAAATAGATGGAAGTACCTTTTCAATACGGGAGATTAGCTGAAGCTAAAAGCTTCATTGATAGAATCGATGACAGACGGGAGTTGAAGAATTTCCTGAGTCATGGGATTAATACTATATTGGTATCCCCAAGACGATGGGGTAAATCGTCGTTAGTGAAAGAATCCATGAAAGAACTTGTGGAAGAGGAAAAGAATATTAAAGTTTGTTTCTTGGATGCATATAAAATACATACAGAGGAAGAGTTTTATAATAAATTCGCATCGGCTATTATACAAGGTGTTTCATCTACTTTGGAGCAGAAATGGGGTGATTTCCTACGATTCGTGAACCGCCTGACACCTAGCATAACGATTGCAAGTGATCCAATGAACTCCATTGAGGTGGATTTGAAGATAAATCCTGTGAAAGAAAATCCGGAAACGATTCTTCAGCTCCCAGAGAAGATAGCTATCGAGAAGGGAATCCGTGTCATAGTTTGTATAGACGAGTTTCAGCAGTTGGCAAATATTCCTCATTGGGAAAGATTGGAGTCTATGCTGCGTTCAGAGTGGCAGTTGCAGCACCATACGACCTATTGTCTGTATGGAAGTAAGATGCATATGATGAAGAAAATCTTCAATAACTCCAGGAGCCCATTTTATAAGTTTGGTCAGATGATGCAGCTGAAGCGAATATCCAAAGAATACTGGTTGCCGTACATTGTCAACAACTTTGAAGCTACAGGTAAACATATTACGGAAGAACAAGCGGAGAAGTTGTGTGAAAAGGTGAAATATAATTCATGGTATGTCCAGCAATACTGTTTCTTTGTCTGGTCGCATACAGAAGGAATCGTTTCTGATGAGGATATTGACCGGCAGTTAGACATGGTTATTGATACTAATGCGGAAACATTCCAAAATGAACTTGATGAGCTGGTACCCTCACAGATTGCCTTGTTGAAGGCAATTGCATCAGGCGAAACGCATTTTAACGCCAAAAATGTGGTAGAGAAATATCGTCTTGGCCAGTCCCAGACTATCACAAGGAACAAGAAGACACTTGTCGAAAAAGATTTGGTTGAGAAAACTAGAGATACATTTTCCTTCGTGGATCCGCTGTTTGAGCTTTGGTTAAAACGCGAATATGGGATAGTTTAATATTATGGCTCGATACTGAAAGATGAGTACCGAGCCATAATTGTGTTTGACAGGACTATTTGAACGTTTACGGTTTCTGGTTTTCCTTGATTTAATAGTACTGTTCATCCGTAAGGATGATGTAGCCGCATAGGGTCATGCCTACAGACTCTGCGGCTTTGGTGAGTCCAACCAGGGTTTTATATAAAAATAGATAAGATACTTGCCTAATTATGAATTTATACTTATCTTTGTCTAACAACTCATATATTTATCAAATTATAATAAACCCTTAAAAAGTAAGTTTTTAGATGATTATTGGTTATGCACGTGTTTCTACGGAACAACAAAGTTTGAATAGGCAAATAGACAGGCTTCAAGAAGCGCACTGCGAGAGAATCTTTTCGGATAAAGTGAGCGGTACTAAAAAAGATCGCCCAGAGTTTACAATGATGATGAACACGATCCGTGAAGGTGACATCATCATTGTCTGCGAACTTTCGCGTCTTAGTCGTAAAGTCAAGGATATTTTTGCCATTGTCGACAAAATACACGAATTGGGTGCAGACATTAAATCTTTGAAAGAAGAATGGCTTGATACGACAACTCCAACAGGTAAGCTCCTCTTTACCTTCATTGCTGGCATTAGCCAATTTGAACGTGACATGATTCATGAAAGGACAATGGAGGGGTTGAATGCAGCTCGTAAACGTGGACGCTTAGGAGGTCGTCCCAAAATTCCAACAGATGATGTCGAGGCAGCCTTGAAGATGTATGATAGCAAGAGCTTTACGTTGGCAGAAATAGAAATGCGTACAGGTGTAAAGCGTCCAACTCTATACCTTTATTTGAATAGGAGGAAGAATGGGGAACTATGATTTCTGATAGATGCTTTTTTCTAGTATGGTATTTACAGCGCAGAAGTCTATAATACTGCGGT
>Ga0265298_10000440_pt1 | contig 62251 bp, 49 predicted proteins | sample AusTroGonzalo_MG_3_FD_193486 | JGI IMG/M metagenome (GOLD analysis project Ga0265298, IMG submission 193486) | Bovine rumen microbial communities from tropical cattle in Woodstock, Queensland, Australia - Gonzalo_01 | ecosystem: Host-associated > Mammals > Digestive system > Stomach > Rumen ... | reverse complement strand
TTTATGACGGCACACCGGTGACTCGGCGTACGTTACAGTCTCGTTGAGCAGCTCGCGAGCGATCTCTTGTTCTGCGACGTTCTTGCCTTTATTAAATTTCTCGAGTTTATGGATGTCTTCGTAGTCATAGAAAGCGATGCAGTTACCCTCGCCGCCGTCACGTCCCGCTCGGCCGGTCTCCTGATAGTAGCCTTCGAGGCTCTTCGGGATGTCGTGGTGGATCACGAAACGGATGTCGGGCTTGTCGATGCCCATTCCGAAGGCGATGGTTGCCACGATGACGTCGACTTCTTCCATCAGGAACTTGTCCTGGTTCTCGCGGCGTGTCTGGCTGTCCAAGCCGGCATGGTATGGCAGTGCTTTGATGCCGTTAACTTGCAGAGTCTCAGCGAGTTCCTCCACTTTTTTACGGCTCAGTGTATAGACGATGCCTGATTTTCCGGGATTCTGTTTGATATATTTTATGATGTCTTTTACCACATCTTTCGTCTTCGGTCTTACCTCGTAATACAGATTCGGGCGGTCGAACGACGATTTGAATATCTTGGCGTCTTGTATCTCGAGGTTTTTCATGATGTCCTGCTGCACCTTCACCGTGGCCGTGGCTGTCAACGCTATTATCGGCAGCTTCGGATTGATGGCGTTGATTATCGGGCGCAGACGGCGGTATTCCGGACGGAAGTCGTGGCCCCATTCCGAGATACAGTGTGCTTCGTCGATGGCAAAAAACGCTATGTCGAGGCCGCGCAGAAACTCCAGCGTCTCCTCTTTCGTCAGCGATTCAGGAGCCACATACAGCAGCTTCGTCTTTTTGTTAACGAGGTCTTCGCGCACCTGCATCAGCTCGGCTTTCGACAGCGACGAGTTCATCACGTGGGCTATGCCAGTGTCGGCGCCGAAGTTACGAATCATGTCAACCTGGTTCTTCATCAAGGCAATAAGCGGTGAAACCACAATCGTCGTACCTTCGCTAATCAAGGCCGGCAGTTGGTAGCACAATGATTTACCGCCTCCCGTCGGCATCAGCACAAAAGTGTTGTTTCCAGCGAGGATACTCTTGATAATAGCCTTCTGGTTACCCTTAAACTGGTCGAATCCGAAGACGTTCTTCAGCAAATCATGCAAACTTTTTTCATCAATTTTTGCCATAGTTTCTGCATTAAAAAATAATCCTTATCTTTGCATCGTTATTTTTACAAAATTATAACTTTTAATTTTAATATAGCAAGAAAATTTTAAAAAAATTTTACATAATGGAAAATTTACGTGATATAGCACTGCAAGTCATTGATAATGAAGCAAATTCGATACTCGGATTGAAGCAACTTCTTACCGATGATTTTGAAAAAGTGGTCGAATTAATATATAATTCGAAAGGAAATGTCATCGTTTCCGGCATCGGAAAAAGTGCAAATATCGCGCAAAAAATCGTCGCCACGCTCAACTCGACGGGCACGACGGCTGTCTTCATGCATGCCGCTGACGCCATCCACGGTGACTTGGGCATCATACGCGACGACGACGTGGTGGTTGTGGTATCCAAGAGCGGCGAGACTCCCGAGATCAAGGTGCTGATACCTTTAATAAAAATAAGGAAGAACAAGCTCGTCGCCATCGTCGGCAACCGTGCGTCATACCTAGCAAACCAAGCCGATTTCGTGCTCGACACCACCGTGCCGCGCGAGGCCTGTCCAAATAACCTCGCCCCGACCAGCTCCACCACGGCGCAACTAGTGATGGGTGACGCCATGGCAGTGGCTTTGCTGAAGATGCGTGGATTCACGGCGCAGGACTTCGCAAAGTTCCATCCAGGTGGTGCATTGGGCAAACGCCTTTACCTCACCGTGGGCGACCTCTGCGTGAAAAACGGCACGCCACAGGTGAGTCCCGACGACATCATGACACAGGCCATCATCGAGATATCAGAGAAGATGCTCGGTGCCGCCGCCGTCATCGAGAATGGACAGCTCGTGGGCATCGTCACCGACGGCGACCTGCGTCGAATGCTGATGAAACACCCGAACATCGAGGCGGTGAAGGTACGCGACATCATGACGAAAAACCCGCGCACAGTAGAGAAAAACGCTCTCGTCGCCGACGCACTCAACATCATGCAACATAAGGAGATTTCAGTGCTTCCAGTGATGGACGGCACCAAATACATCGGAATGGTTCATATTCACGACATCATCAAGGAGGGAATTATATAATGTTACTCAGAACAGACACTTTGGTCAAAAAATACAAGCAGCGCACCGTCGTCAAGGGTGTCAGCATCGAGGTGAATCAAGGCGAGATCGTGGGACTGCTCGGTCCCAACGGCGCTGGCAAGACCACCACATTCTATATGATTGTGGGTCTCATCAAGCCTTTCTCGGGCCACGTATACCTTGATAATGAAGAGATTACGAAATTCCCGATGTACAAACGCGCCCAGATAGGCATCGGATACCTCGCGCAGGAGGCTTCGGTGTTCCGCCAGATGTCGGTCGAGGACAACATCTACTCGGTGATGGAGTACAAAAAAGACATGACGAAGGCGCAACGTATCGAGAAGCTCGAGTCGCTGCTCGACGAGTTCGGACTGCAGCACATCCGCAAGAGCAAAGGCATACAGCTGTCGGGCGGCGAGCGTCGTCGCTGCGAGATAGCGCGTGCGCTGGCCATCAGCCCTAAGTTCATCCTCCTCGACGAGCCTTTCGCAGGCGTCGACCCTATCGCGGTGGAAGACATCCAGCGTGTGGTGGCAAAGCTAAAGACAAAGAACATCGGAGTGCTCATCACCGACCACAACGCCAACGAGACGCTGTCAATCACCGACCGCGCCTACCTCGTGTTTGAAGGCAAACTGCTCAAGGCGGGCACACCTGAAGAGCTCGCCGCCGACCCTATCGTGCGCAGCCACTATCTCGGCTCGAATTTCGAGCTCCGCAAAAAAGAGTTTTAGTCTTCTTGCCCTTTGAAAATCAGAAGGTTAGTCTTATTTTTATCGTAGATGTCATTGGCGATCTCGAGCAAGTCGCCAGAGGTGATTTTTTCCAGCTTCGCTATCGTCTCGGGCAATGTCTCGATATGCTCCTCGAAGAATCCTGCACGCACCATGCTCAGCAGGTCGTTCATCCCCGACTCGTTGCTCAAAGCCACCTGCCCGATGAGCTGTTTCTTGGCGTTTGAAAGCTGCAACGTGCCAAGTCGCTGGGTCATGAGTTTATTTAACTCCTTGTAAACTAACTCGATAGAACGTTCCTGCGAGTGCGGGTCCACACCCATGTAAATGGTGTAGTTGCCCGTATCGGAATACGCATTGTATTGTGACTCAATGGTATACGCGAAGCCGTATTTCTCACGGATGTTTAGGTTAAGCCGCGTGTTCATGCCCGGACCGCCAAGGATATTGTTCAACAATATCAGTTTCAGCTTGCGTTCGTCGTTGTAAGGATACGCCAGCCCGCCCATGATGACGTGTGTGAGATGGTTTTGACGCACCTCGACATGTGTCGCAGGCTTGTTTTCGAAAAACGGCACCCTCTCAAATGGCAGCGCATCACCTTGATAATCAGCAAAATACTTGTTTGCCAGCTTCAAAAACGCCTCAAACGAGATATTACCGATGCACGCCAACACCATCCTGTCAGGCGCATAATGCTGGTTGCGGAAACGCACCATGTCGCTGCGCGTGTAGCCGCTAACCAAGTCGATGGTTCCCAATATGTTACGTCCCAGCTGATGTCCACGATAAAGCAGGTTCTCAAACTCATCGAAGATCTCGTCGGCAGGAGTGTCGCGATACGAGTTGATCTCATCCAGAATCACCTCTTTCTCCTTCTCCATCTCGTTTTCCGGGAAGGTGCTGTTAAACATGACGTCGGCGAAGAGGTCCATCGCCTTGTCGATATGTTCTTTCAGGAACGAGGCGTGGATGCACGTCTCTTCTTTGGTGGTGAACGCGTTGAGGTCGCCGCCCACGTTCTCGAGGCAGCTCAGGATATGATAGGCCTTACGGCGCTTGGTGCCTTTAAACACCAGATGTTCGATGAAATGCGCGAGCCCGTTCTCATCGGCTTTCTCGTCGCGCATACCCGCGTTGACCATGAGCGCCAAATGTGATAATTCACCAGCGCGGTGCCGGTGAATTACCTTTATTCCATTTTTTAAAATCGCCTGTGAAATCAGCTGTTCGTGCGACATTTTATTTCACTCTGAACATACGGAAGAGGTCTTCGTCAGATACCTTCACGTCGTTGTTAAATGATGATTTCTTTGCCATCCAGTTGGTATCCTGTGCCAGACCGTCGAAATCGCCGAGCACACGGTATGAGCCATTAGGAGCGAGGTAAGGGTTGCCACTGTTTTCGAGCAAGATGACAGCCACCTGGAAGTCCTTCAGTCCGCCGTATGTGTCATTCCATTTTCCGCTGAAGATGGTCGACTGCAAGGCATACATACCGTTAGGATAGCCTTCGGTGAGGAAGTAGCAGGTGAAATTCTCGCCTTCACCAACGCTGTTAAGGTTACGGTAAACCTCCTCATAATACTGATTGTAATCGTCATCCCACTGTTTTCCGTAGAAATTCACGAGACCGTCGTTGGCTCTCTCAAAGCAGAGATAACGGTCGTTGTAGAAAACCACAGAGTCAGGATAAACGTATGTCGGGTCAAGTGAGGTAGCCATCAAAGCGTGTGGATGTGACACAAACTGGCCTCTCACTGGAGCAGGATTATCACCTGAATACACCACGAAGCAATCACTTATAACTTCACCTATCTCATTTGGAAGCACCGATTCAGGCACATGGCCGTTGACCGGGTCCGGTGACCAAGGCTCTTGTGGGACCGGTGTCGGCTCCGGTTTGGGGTCATGTTTGCATGATGACGAACCGAAAACCATGAATGCCACTAATAATGCACTGAGAATCAATGCCAAAGACTTAGTATTCTTTTTCATAACTTCAAAAATTTGTATTTTCAATCTGCAAAAGTACTACAATTTTTTTAATTAATAAACAATCTTTTAAAATAATAAACGAAATCAGAAAACGTTTATTATATTTGCAAATGCAAAATTCATATCAACATGAAAAATAAGTCATTGATAATCATATTGTTGCTAATCGTCCCAATTTTCGCGAAAGCGCAAAAGGACATCAAAACGGAGAAAATTTCGACGTTTATGTTCGAGGCGACTTACGCTTATCAGTTTCCGGGCAAGGACACCAAGACGTTGTATACCAACAACAACACTATTGGTGCCAGCTTGGTTTACAAGACCAAAAGCAACTGGATATTCGAGTTAAACGCCAATTTTATCTCGGGAAACCATGTTAACATCGACCGCAAGGAGCTTTTCGGCGATGTCCTTGACGCGCACAACGAGATTATCACTGGCGACGGCATCTACGGAAGCTATGTGCTCTATCAGAGAGGCGCTCATTTTCAAGGAAAAGTGGGCAAGGTCTTCCCGGTCTTGGCGCCCAACCCCAACTGCGGATTCTTTGTGGAAGGCGGCTTGGGATATCTCTTCAACCGTATCAGGACCGAATTCGGCTCGTATGCCTCACCACCTCCGGCGATGGCTGGCGACTACCCGTTGGGTTACGACAGGATGCGCGGAGGCTTCGCATGGTCGGGTGAGTTCGGATACCTCTTCATGAGCAACACACGAGCCCTCAACTTCTCGCTTTCGGTAGAGTTTATCCAGGCTTACACCAAGCCGAAACGTCAGTGGGACTTCAACCTGATGTGCAAAGACACCAACACCTACATCGACCAATACATCGGGATAAGAGCCGCAATATACATCCCGACATATAAGAGAAAACCGGCAGACTACTACTATTACTAATTGAAATGAGAATCTTATATACGTTTTTCGTACGCTGCTATGCCGCTTTGATACATATAGCAGCCTTTTTCGGCAATAAAAAAGCCATACTCTGGCGCGACGGCCGCAAAGGACAATGGTACAAGCTCGCGAAGCAAGACCCTGACACTCAATGGATTTGGGTCCATGTGTCGTCGCTGGGCGAGTTCGAGCAGGGCCTCCCGATAATAGAGGCAGTGAAGAAACGCTTCCCGCAATACAAGCTGCTCCTCACCTTCTTCTCGCCTTCGGGCTACGAGCTCAAAAAAGACTTTCCGCTCGCCGACATGGTGGCTTACATGCCTATCGACACCATGACCAACGCACACCGCTTTGTGAGACATTTCAACTTCAAAGCAGCCATCTTCGTGAAATATGAGTTCTGGTTTAACTACATCAACGAGCTCAAAGACAAACATGTGCCGCTATTCTACATTTCGACGACGCTGCGTAAAAGCCAGTATTTCTTCAAGCCGTGGGGCCGCTGGTTCAGAAATCATTTCTACGATGTGGAGCATTTCTTCACACAAAACGAAGAGACCGCCGAGCTGCTTAGAAACATGGGTATCAACAGCTTAACCGTTGCCGGCGACACCCGCTTCGACCGTGTCTACGAGATCGCACACCAGGCGCAACGCTTCCCCGACATCGAGGAATTTATCGGCGACAGACAATGCATCATCGCAGGCAGCAGCTGGCCGTCAGACGAGAAACTGATGTACAACTTCATCGAGAACATGCCTGAAAACTATTGCTTCATCATGGTGCCACACGACATCTCCGACTCACACATCAAACAGATCGAGTCGCACCTCAAAGATTATCAGCTGTACACCAATTTTGAGCCAAGCAATAAGACCAGAACATTGGTAATCAACAAGATAGGCATTTTATCAAAGATTTACAGATACGCTCGTTTCGCATACATCGGCGCAGGATTCTACGATGGAATCCACAACATCCAGGAGGCTATCGTGTACGACGTGCCAGTGATCTTCGGCCCGAAATACCACTCATTCGAAGAGGCCGTCGACCTCGTCGAGCTGAAGGGCGCATTCGTGATCAACAATCAGAAAGAACTTGAAGACATGTTCTACAAGTTTATCAACGACGACGAGTTTTACAAAGACGCATCGCAGATCTGCCACAACTACGTCTCAGGCAAGATCGGTGCGACCAAAAAGACAATGGAGGTTTTAGAAGGATTTTTATCATGACAACATTAAGATTTAGAAGCGACGACAAGGTTTCCGCCAAGGTATTCATCCTTGATTCAACGGAAAACATTACAAAAATCGGTCTTAACAAAGACGAAGCCGATTACGTTAAGAAAATGTACGATGACGACAAGAAGAAAACTGTCGTAATCAACAGATACACAGAGTGTTACCATATCTTTTTCATCGACAGCGAAGAGCCCGAGAACAAGTTTATGGAGCAGTGCCGCAAGAAAGGCGCCTCCATCTGCAAGTGGTTGAATGCCAATAAGTTCGAGGATGTCTTGATTCAAAACATCGGAGGCAAACGCTGCGTGAAGATGGGCACCGCCGAGGGTATGATGCTCGCCAACTACGAGTTCAACAAATACAAGACCGATGCCAAGGCTAACACATTGAAAACCATCTACTTCCTTGACGGAACAGCTTGCGACGACTGCATGGAGAAACTCAACATCACCGTCGAGGCCACTCTGATGGCACGCGACCTCGTGAATGAGCCGGTAAACCATCTCAACGCCGAGAAACTCGCCGAGTTCATCAGCGAGAAGGTGCGTTCAGTGGGCGGCGAGGCCGAGGTCTTCAACAAAAAGAAGATCGAAGCCTTGAAGATGGGCGGTTTGCTCGCCGTCAACGCGGGAAGCATCGACGAGCCTACGTTCACCATACTCGAATGGAAGCCTGAACATCCTGTCAACGAGAAGCCTATCGTGCTCGTGGGCAAAGGCATAGTGTTCGACACTGGCGGATACAACCTCAAGACCTCGACATTCATGAACGACATGAAAGACGACATGTCGGGTGCTGCCACCGTGGCATGCACAGTGTATGCTGTGGCCAAGGCTAAGCTTCCATTACATGTCATCGCCCTCGTGCCTGCCACCGACAACCGTATCGACGGCAACGCACGCGTGTGTGGCGACATCATCACGATGTACGACGGCACCACAGTGGAGGTCCTGAACACCGACGCTGAAGGCCGTCTCATACTGGCCGACGCCCTCGCCTACGCCAAGAAATACGACCCGATGATGGTGTTCGACTTCGCGACACTCACAGGAGCCGCATCAAGAGCCATCGGACCAGTGGCAACAGTGGCTATGGAACACAATGCAGAAGAGATATACAAACAGCTCGAAGCCGTTGGCGAACGCGTGTACGAACGCCTCGTGAAGTTCCCATTGTACGAAGAATACGGAGAGATGATCAAGTCAGACCTCGCCGACATCCAGAATGTCGGTGGAGCATACGGCGGCGCCAGCACCGCTGGTAAGTTTTTGGAACATTTCACCGACTATCCGTGGGTGCATTTCGACATCGCGGGCACGGCATTTCTCGAGAAGGCCGAGGCCTACAAGCCTGCTGGCGGCGTCGGAATCCACGTGAGACTGCTCATGCGCTTCTTCCGCGACATGGTGAAGAAAGACTAACGTTTCTTTTTAAAGAAATCGGTCAACATTTCGAGGCATTCCTCTTTGAGGATGCCTCTTTTTATTTCGGTTTTGGGGTGTAACAGGTTGCCAAATCTTTGGAAGCCGTTCTTAGGGTCGTCGCACGCCCAGACGACACGCTTAATGTGGCAGTGCTCCAACGCGCCCGCGCACATCACACATGGCTCGAGCGTGACATAGAGCGTGCAGTCGTCCAAGTATTTGGTGCCCAACGCGTTACATGCCGCGGTGATAGCCAGTATCTCGGCATGTGCCGTCACGTCGGTGAGTAGCTCGACCTGGTTGTGTGCGCGGGCGATGATCTTGTCGTTGACCACGACTACCGCACCCACCGGCACCTCGTCGGCATCTGCGGCGGCCTTGGCTTCAGCCAAGGCCTGCCGCATGTAACTCTCGTCTGAAAAAACAGATAACATCAGTATTCCCTTACATCAACAAAATTGCCGTCCTCATCGTAGTATTCCCAGATACCACAAGGCTTTCCGTCGCAATAATAATTGATGGTGTTGATATTGCCATTCTCAAAATAAATAATGCCCTTGCCCTGACGCTTGCCTTTCTCGAAGGTGCCCACGCTCATCAGCTCGCCAGTGGGATAATAGCCGCGATATTCGCCTTCGCGTTGATTATCAACGACATCACCCTCAAGCATAAGAGCGCCGTTCTCATGATACCACTTCTCAGCAACCCAAGTCGAATCGGTGCCGACAACCTCATAAATATAGGTGACATAAGGGATATCGGTCTCAGCATAGCAATGAATCACCTTCTGGACCTGTTTCGGATTTTTATCCTGACAAGCCGCAAAAATCAGTGCAATAGCTGCAAAAATCAATAGTTTTTTCATATTTTATCTGTCAAATTCCAATGGTTTTCCAAAAATATTGTCTTCTACTTTTCCATCATGATAAACGAGTTTACCATTGACAAAAGTATGTGTGACATTAGATTTTACCGACATGCCGTCGTACGGTGTCCAACCGCATTTGTAAAGCACATCGTCGTTTTTAATCACTTTTTCATGATTCAGATCGACCAAGACAAGGTCGGCGTAATAGCCTTCGCGGATGAATCCTCTGTCTTTTATCTGATACAGCTCCGCCGGATTGTGGCACATCAGCTTCACAATCTGCTCAAGCGAGATGATGCCCTGGTGATAGAGGTTAAGCATCATGTCGAGGCTGTTTTGTATCGACGGGAAGCCTGATTTTGCTGTGAAATAGTTATCGGTGAACTTCTCATGCCACAGATGCGGCGCATGGTCGGTACCGATGGTGTCGATATGGCCGTCGTTGAGTGCCATCCGCAGTATCGCGCGGTCGGATGCCATCTTTATCGCCGGATTGCATTTGATGGCATAGCTGTATTTCTCGTAATCCTTATCGCAAAACGTCAGATAGTGCGGGCATGTCTCAGCCGTTATCTTCTTGTCCTTCAACGGGATATCGTTTCTGAACAATGTCAGCTCCGACTTGGTGGAGATGTGCATCACATGCAGCTTGGCGCCGAACTTCGTGGCCATGTCAACGGCCTTCGCTGTCGATTTGTAGCAAGCCTCCGTCGTTCTGATAAACGGATGTATGCTCGCGTCGGCTATCACCTCGCCTTTCGACTCCAAATCCTTGCAGCACACGGTGTTTTCGTGAATCGTCTGTTCGTCCTCGCAATGTGCTGCTATCAGACATGGCGACTCGTTGAACAGACGCACCAAAGCCGAATCCTCGTTCACGAGCATATTGCCGGTGCTCGAGCCCATAAACAGCTTGATGCCGCACACTTTCTTCGAGTCGGTCTTTACAATTTCGTCGATGTTATCGTTGGTCGCACCGAGATAAAACGAGAAATTTGCCGCCGATTTCTGTGCCGCGAGGTCGAATTTCTGCTTCAGAAGCTCCTGCGTGGTCGTCTGCGGGTTGGTGTTTGGCATGTCCATAAACGATGTCACGCCACCTGCCACTGCTGCACGGCTCTCCGTGAAGATGTCGGCCTTCTGTGTCAGCCCGGGCTCACGAAAATGCACGTGCTCGTCAATGATGCCCGGGATCAAATACAATCCTTCTGCATCAATGACAGTTTCCGTAGAGACACGATTAATCGTGTCTTTACCAGGGATGATTTCCGTGATTCGGTCGCCATTTATGACGACACTTGCCAACGTGGTAGTCCCCTCGTTGACAAGTGTCGCGTTTTTAATGATATAGTCCATTATTGTTGTCTTGGTTTGATTTTACCACACATTCCTCTCCATCTCAGGTTGATTACGCCGAAGATGGCCTCTCTGAAGATGCCGCCCGACATCTTTGAGGTGCCTTCACGACGGTCGGTGAAGATGATCGACACTTCTTCGATCTTGAATCCGAGCTTCCACGCGGTGTATTTCATCTCGATCTGGAAGGCGTATCCGATGAACTTGATTCTGTCGAAGTCGATGGTTTCCAGCACCTTACGTGTGTAGCACACAAAGCCGGCGGTGGTGTCGCGCACCTTCATTCCCGTCACGAAACGGACGTATGCGGAGGCGTAATACGACATCAGGACTCGACCCATCGGCCAGTTGACCACGTTGACACCGCATTTGTAACGTGAGCCGACAGCGAGGTCGGCACCGTTGGCGCAGGCGTCGTGCAGACGGATGAGGTCGTCGGGATTATGCGAGAAGTCAGCATCCATCTCGAAAACATATTGATAATCACGCTCTAACGCCCACTTGAAGCCGTGGATATACGCCGTGCCGAGACCGAGTTTACCCTTCCTCTCCTCAATGAAAAGCTTGTCGGGGAACTCCTGCATCAGACGTTTCACTATGTCGGCTGTGCCATCGGGACTGTTGTCCTCAATGACCAGAATGTGAAACTCCATCGGGAGGTTAAAGACGTATCTGATAATCTTCTCGATATTTTCTTTCTCGTTATACGTCGGGATGATGACTAAGTTTTCTGCCATAATCAATTAAATATCAATCTGTTAATTCGTATTCGTTTGTATTCTTCATACCAGACTTGCCCAAATAAGGCTTCAGGTCACCTTTCACTTTCAAGACCTTATACAGATTCTCCGGGTGGTCTTTCAAGTTGATTGAGCGGATGCCTGACTCAGCATTGCTCGGCAGATAAACCACCACGCATTTGTTGATGTCGCGCTCATTCTCATTGTCAGCCAAGATGAAGTTGGTTGTATTTTCATTATAAGTGAATTCCGGACCCCATGAGATCTGCGACTCATTGGTAATGTTACCATTTGCTATGTTAGCCGAGCCAACGATATAGCCTCTTATCCATTGACCGTCCTGGCCTTGATAGGCGATACCGGCTGCGATGTTATATGGGTCGTTCTGGGTACCTGAGCCCATTGGAGGAACGACAGGCTCCTCGCATGGGTCGTTATTCATCTGAACCTCAGAATATGCACGGATTGTGAACTGCCATGCGCTACCGCTGTCGTAATAAGTGAGTATACCTGTTATCGAGCCGTTGCCCTGAGGCAGCTGCTTGTTGGCGAAACTGGCATAGTTGCTGGTTCTCACGATGATTTTCGAATCCTGAAGGACACAGTTGTCATCATACTGGTTGAGATTATACTGTCCATATGCATCTGTAGGTGCGAAGGTGTTGACACGGTCAGCAGCCGCAAACTCCACATGGTTAAACTTCACCAGATGGCAGATATAGTTGGCGTTCACGTCGAGAGTGCTGATTTCTTCTGGCTCGACAGGTATGTTGTTTGCCAAGATGGTGATGTTGTTCGGGTCGAGGTCCTGAATCTGTGGTGTGCCGCTGTATTCCGACAAGGTGGCGCCTTTCAGATACACACGAATCGAGTCGCCGTCGCGCAAGCCGCTGGTGCTCTTCATGTAAAGCTCGATGGCAGCATCGCCGTCCTTGATAAACGAGGCCTTGTAGATATTGCCCGAGGTCTCATCACCGATCACGATGCCGTAAACAGAGGCATCCTGGGTGAATGTGTGTGTACCCTCGGCGTGCCACATATACAACAGGGTGTCGATGGTATAGACATAACCTACCGGCAAGGTGAAATCCACATCCGGAACAGGGAAGCTGTTCTTTCTCACGTCCTTATTCATGCATGAGGTAAGAGCCACCATTGCGATAAGAACCAATATGCCGATTTTTTTTATTGACTTTAACATTTCTTTAATATTTTGATTATCAATAATTTACTATTCTTTAATCAACACATTCTTGATCTCCCATGAGCCCGAGTTGCCGTTCTCGCTGGTGTATTTGAATGCGATGTGGACGTTGTCGTAACCCAGATAGGCGTTCATGTCGATTTCGCCTGAGCTCACAAATGTCCAGTTGGTGCCAGCAGGATAATTCGGCACTTCGAGCTTCGTCCAATGTGCATCATCAGGTGACGTCGGGTCGTAGTCGGTCGACACCATCACGAAGTAGAAGTCAGACGGGCTGCCCGAGTTGAGTTTGTTTGCTGCGTGGTCAAACGTGAAGACTGCCGATCTGTAGTCGCTCATGTCGATTGACGGAGAGATGAGCCAGCTGTCGGACTGGTAGCTTGTGTTGTTGGTGAATGCACTTGCCACCATGCCGTAGCTTGCGTTGAACTTCCACACGTAGCTGAGTCCTGGTGCGAGATACACGTTGTTGATTGTAAACTCGCCCTGTCCCTGGCTGAATGGCTCGCTGAATATCACCTGAGGCTGTGGTGCCGGCTCGCCTTCTCTTAAAGTAATCGACTTTATTTCGATTGTTCCGGCAGCGGTGTTCGTTGAAGTGTATTTCACCGCCACATTTACAATCTTTCCGATATACTCCGCAGGTATCGCCAGTTCAACATCAGTAAAGCTGAAGTCGTTGTTCTGAATCTCATCAGGAATCTGTGTCCAGGTAGCCGATGCAGGTATCGAATCGTATGTGTAATCGTCTGAGATCCAGAATGTCACATCATTATTGATGTTATTGAAATATTTGGCTCCATAGTTGACTGCCATCACGGCTTTATCGACATTCTGGAGGTCGGCAGGCGATGAGATGAGCCAGTCTTCGTTTTCATAATATGCTTTACCAGAAACGTAACCCGTCATGGTTGCCGCGCTGAAGTCGATATGCCACACCTGGTCGCCGATGACATTCTTGGTGACATATGTGCCGAACGACGAGCTAAAGCTCTGGATATAAGGCAATTCCATGATTTCGCCGCCTTCGCCGCAACGTGGCTGCACGAGGTTTACATCAGCAAGGGTTCTGATAAGAAGCTGCCATGTGGTATTGTAAACCGAGGCAATGCTCATCAAAGTGCCTTTGCCTGCAGGAAGCAGTGCTGCTGCAAACGAAGCGTAACCACTTGTGCGCACTATTATCGACTCGCCTGAGCAGCTCACCAGCGATCTGTTGGTGTTGCTGGTGCCGTCAGCGTAAGTAAGGCCTTCGTATGTCTCAAACTGCACATTGTCGAGTCTCACAAGGTCGCAGAGATGCTCGCCTGCCTCGATTCTCGAGATAGTGGTGTTGATAGGTTGAACTTTGTCGTAGCAGCCTCTCTCGTATATCACGATAAGGTCGTTGACATCATGTTCCTGCACCTGGATCTGCGGCAGTTTGCTGTATTCCGAGATTATTGAGCCATAAAGCGAATAACCGATATAGTCGCCCACTTTCACGTTGAAAGCGTCACTTCCGCCGTCACTGGCACCTTTACGGTAAACGGCAATACATCTTCCGTCGGTGCCTCTCAGATAGAAGGTACGGTAGATGTTTCCGCCCGATTCGTCAGCGATGACGTAGCCTTTCACCGTCGCGTTTCTGTCCGATTCTTTGTCAAATATGAAAGAGCCCTTGGCAAGGGTGTCCAGAATCTGTCCGACAGTCCATTCGTTACCGCTCGGGAATTCTTTGATGTCAGGTTTGTCCAAGTCTTTCTTGCAAGACAGGAGCAACATCGATACACCTATTAATAATATAGCGATTCTTTTCATGATTTTCCCCTTTCCTTAATATCTGATTGTTAAACTTAAGAAGTAATTGATTCCGTAGAGGTACGAATACTTCGGAGGGAAACGCTCCGGATCGTCGTAGTCTGAACGAAGCTGTTCATAACCGTAGAGGACGATGTTCTTATTGTTAAGTAAGTTATTGACGCTCAAGTTAAGAAGGATGTAATATCCTTTGATACTCCACGACTTGCCGCAGTAAAGGTCGAGTGTGAACGCATCGTCGAGTTTCTGCTGTTTGAGGAGCATGTCGGTACGATAGTCCTCAGCGTAAAGGTGCTCGAATGTCTCCTTTGTATGGTTTGTCGGGTTGACAGCCAGATAATAGTCGGCGAAGTAATTGGCATTCAAGCTAATCCACCAGTATTTTGGTGAGTTGTATTTCACTCCGATGGAGCCTGCTGTCTGCGGCATCTCGCCCACGTAGTAGTTTTTGAGGTAAACGGTCTCGCCGTCGTAGATGGCGTGTGCGTCGTTGTCTTCGTAGACGTACACTTTCGGGCGGTTGGTGTAGCGGTGCTCACCCACTGTTCCAGCCAGCTGTGCGCTGATAGTCGGCGTGATGTTGATATCTGCGCCGAGCTCGATACCTTGCGAGATCTGGTCGATGCCGTTCATGATGTAGTTGACATATTTGCCTGTCGACTCATAGTAGAACGAGCGGTTCCATGTGAGCTGTGCGAAATGTGTCTGATAAGCCGAGAGACGTGCCTTAATGAGTGGTGAGCGGTATTCGTAAGCGAGGTCGAAGCCGAAGATATGCTCATTGTCGACGTTGTTCACGATGGTGTTACGCACACGCGGTGCCACGAAGACGCTCCTGAAGTCAGGGGCTTGGCTCTTCAGCATTATGTTGGCCACGATGTAGTTACGTCCGTTGAGAGCATAGCTGGCACCGCCCTTGAAACTGCCGTTGAGAAGGTTGAGTTTTTCCGAGTCGCCGTATGACTCGTTGCCAAGGAAACGTCCGTTCTCGAAGTTACCTGTACGGTACATCTGTGTGTAGAAGGCCTCCAAGCCGACGTATGTCGACCAGCGGTTTTTCACCCATGTGAGCTCGCTCCATGCAATGACTGTGTTGACGTTGGCGAGATAGTCGTATCCGATGATGTCGCCCACTTTCGCGACGTGGTTCTTGTTGCGTATGTTGGTCTGCTGTTCGTCAGAGATGTCGAAAGCCTCGCCGTCGGCATATTTGTCGATATCCAAATAGAAATCACCGCCCAGGAGGTCGGCCACTTTCTTATAATAATGTGTCTTCGAGATACCCAACTTGATGCCGCCATAGACATGGAGATAAGGGTTGAACTCGTATTTGAAGCTGCTCACAATACCATATTGGTTCTTATCCTGACGGCGTTCCTCCACGATATATTTTGAGGAATAACCGGTAATGTTATTTCCGATGGTATTGTTGGCGTTCATGATGGTCTTAAGGTTCCTTGAGTTGGCCGCATACATGTTATCCCAGTTGATCTGGTGATAATCCTCATTATTGATCCACTGATAGGTATAAGCTTGGTAGCCTTCCAGGGTGTAGCCTTCTTTTCCTTGGTCGAGCATATATTTGTAATAGCTCGGGAGGTTACGGTAGTAGTCAGGACGCGGGTCGGCTGCCTCGCCCCATTCGAGAGCTGTCGAGCCGCCTCTTCCGAACCAGTAGTATGCTGTGGTGTTGACCTGCCATTTGTCGTTTGGTGTCCAGTAGTGCTGCAGCTGGAACATCGGCTGGTTATAGGTGCTCACGCGGGCGTTACGTTTGAAACGCACACCTTTCTCGCTGGTCTGCCAGCCCCAGTTCGGGTTGTAGTAGTTGTCGCCGAGGAGGTCAAACGTCTCCTGCACGGCCGGCGAGGTGCTTGCACGCTGTGACGGAGAGCCGAACACCAGGAATCCGAGCGAGTGTTTCTTGTTGATCCTCTTTTCTGCCGAGAAGAAATAGCTTGTTCCGTTATACCACACGCCTTCCGACCAGCTCAGCGGGCTGTTCTCGGGTGTGTAACGTCCCGACAATGAGAACGAGAATGCCCAGCCGTTTTTCATCAAGCCAGTGTTGTACGACAGCATCAGACGATGGTTGTACGAACGGTTCGACAGCGAATAGCTGAACGAGGCTTGTTTGCGGTATAAGCTGGCTCTCGTGAAGATCGCCGTCACTCCGCCCGGACCTCCGAAGTCGTCATAAGTGATGCCCGAGTTGACCAATATCACGGAGTTACGCATCACATCGTTGAGTCCGCCCCAGTTCGAGTAATATGGGCGGCCACCGTCAGGGTCGTTCATGAGAACGCCGTTGATCAACACGTCGGTGTATTTCGAGTCGTAAGCGCGGATACGGAACCTTCTTGTGCTGAAGTTATATGCCGCGATGCTGTTGAACGCGTCACGTGCCGACTGCAAAAAACTCGAGATGTCTGTCGAGCTCTGCGCATCGTCATAATCCGTCTCAATCATGATGATTGTAGGCAATGTGGTGTTTTCGTCTTTGACAGTGTCGTTCAACACAGTGACGTTCTCCACCAGCTGCGCATTCAGCTTCAGGCCAAATGCAGCAATCAGAATTATCAGTAGATACTTTTTCATTTATTAAATTTTAATCGCACAAATTTACATGATTTTTTCCAATAAAAATAAAAAAGGTGAAAAATTAATTATTAATCTTTTTATTTCAGTTTGAAAAATTTTATCTAACTTTGTATCCAAATATTTTGATTTATGTTAAGAAAATTAAATCTTTTGGCTATTGTGATGCTGTTCGTCATCACCTCTGCGACAGCCCAACAGAAGTACAAAGTCGGTCTCGTCGGTTTCTATAACCTTGAGAATCTTTACGATACCATCAACGACCCGCATAAAAACGACGAGGAGTTTCTGCCTCAGGGTAAGAACGCGTGGAATACCGAGAAATACCTGACGAAGCTGCACAATATGGCTTACGCCATCTCGACGATAGGCACCGACCCGAACGACAAGATACACACCGAAGAAGGCTTGTGGGTGCTTGGCGTGTCGGAGATCGAGAACCGCAAGGTGCTCGAGGACCTCGTGGCACAGCCGGAGATTGCCGACCGCAACTACCAAATCGTGCATTACGACTCGCCCGACCGCCGTGGTGTCGACGTGGCATTGCTCTACAACCCGAAGTTTTTCAAGGTTACCAACCATAAGTCATACCGTCTGAATGTGCCCGGACAGCCCAACTTCATCTCGCGTGACCAGCTCGTGGTGACAGGCATCCTCGACGACGAGGAGTTCAGCTTCATCGTGATGCACTGGCCTTCACGTTACGGAGGCGAGAAACGCTCACTGCCCGGACGTATGGCCGCCGCAAGCCTCTGCCGCCATATCGCCGACTCCATCATGACAGAACGGCCTAACGCCAAGATTATCATGATGGGCGACTACAACGACTACCCGACCAACAAGAGTATCATCGAAGGTCTGCGCGCAAAAGGACGTGTGGAGGATATGCAAGGCGACGACTTCTACAACCCGATGTGGAAGATGCATAAAAACGGCGAAGGCACCAACTACTACCGTGACGTGAAAGGCGTGCTCGACCAATGTATCATCACCCCAGCATTGCTCAAAGACGAAAACGATCCGTTTGCGACATATCAGATGCTCAAGCCGATGGTGCATTCAAAAGAATACCTCAAACAACACGACGGCCGCTACAACGGCTATCCATGGCGTTCGTTCGCCGGCGGCGTGTGGCTTGGCGGTTACTCCGACCACTTCCCTGTGTACATTATTCTGCTTAAAAGACTTTAGCTTTTGGCCATTGGCTATTCCTTAACGTAAATTCGTTTTACGCGCTGTGAGATGCGGGTCATGATCTCGTATGGGATTGTGTCGCAGGCCTCTGCTATGATCTCGATCGGATGGTTGTCGTCGAACAACACTGCTGTGTCGTCTTCCTGACAGTCGATGCCAGTGACGTCGATCATGGTGAGGTCCATGCAGATGTTGCCGATTATCGGCGCAGGCTTGCCGTTGACCCAGAAACAGGCCTTGCCGTTGCCCAGCTGACGACGCAGTCCGTCGGCATAACCTATAGGAATCACTGCTATCCGCGAAGGTTTCGTAATTTTTCCGTGGCGGCCGTAACCTATGGTCTCGCCAGGTCCGTATTCCTTGATCTGCTTGATTGTCGACTTCAGCGACATCACGTTGTGGAGCTTGCCACGGTCTTCGTCGACAATCGCCACGCCGTACACTCCGATGCCCAGACGCACCATATCGTATTGATAATCAGTGAATCGCGTGATGCCAGCGGTGTTCAACAGGTGACGCATGATCTTGTATGGGAACGCCGCCACTATCTTCGAACTCATCAGCTCGAACTGTCCGATCTGATGCTTCACAAAATCGTCTTCCTCCGGCATGTCGCTCGTGGCAAAATGCGAGAAAACGCTCATGATTCGCAGACTTGGATTTGCTTTCACACGCTCAATCAAGGTGTCGATATCTTCGGGAAGGAAACCGAGACGATGCATGCCCGTGTCGACTTTGGTATGTATTCCGACAGGCTTTCTGAGAGGCCTATCCAGTTGATTTATAGCGTCTTCCAGCTGCGAGAGACAACGGAAGCTGTAGATGTCTGGCTCAAGGTCGTTGAGGATGATGGTGTCGAAGGTGTTGGTTTCCGGCGTCATCACCATGATTGGCAGCTTGATGCCACGGTTACGCAGGTCGACGCCCTCGTCGGCATATGCAACAGTAAGATAATCGACATGATGGAATGCGAGAGCGTTCGACACCTCGTAGTTGCCGCTGCCATACGCGAACGCCTTCACCATCACCATCATCTTGGTCTCTTTTTTAAGCTTGCCGCGATAATAGTTGAGGTTTTTGATGAGGTTGTCGAGGTTGATCTCAAGCACCGTCTCATGCGACTTCTGCTGAAGCACCTTCATGATGCGCTCAAACTCGAAGCTACGTGCGCCTTTGAGCAGAACTATCTGATTTTCAAATAGTTTCATCGGATGGTTGTTGAGGAAATCGCTTGTCGATTTGTAGAAATAGCAATTGTTTGAGGTTCCTCGCTGCGCTCGGAATGACAGCGTATCTTTGTGGCGGCAAATTGCTTCGCCGATGCCGATAAATGTGTCAACGCCTTTATTTTCAATAAGTTGGGCGATGTCTTTGTATAGGTCTTCCTCTTTTTGTTCGCTCTGCAGGATATCCGACAGTATCAGCACCTTGTTGTCGTGATGTTGCGCATTCATGAAGTCGAGCGCGATGGCGAGTGCGTTTCGGTCGTTATTGTATGAATCATTGATAATCAGACAGTTACGAACACCTGCTTTAAGTTCCATTCGCATCTCCACAGCCTCGAGATGTGCCATGCGTTCGGCGATGACATCGTTAGGGACGTTCAACAACAATGCCACGCACCAGCAGTTGATGGCGTTCTCGATTGAGGCGTTGTCGACGAAGGGGATAGTGATTTCCATGGTTTTGCCATGGAATTTGCCGATTATGCATGTTGAGACGCACGGCCGTGCGTCTTTACGATTTATTTCTGAAACAAAAAGATCGGCATTTTTATCGGTTTTGCTCCACGAGAAGGCAGGGATTTTTGCATTGGCAATTGCTGAAGCGATTTCAGGATTATCAGAGCAATATACCAACTTGTTGGTTTCTGCAAACAGTTTCAGTTTCTCCTCAATTTTTTGATTGATATTCTCAAAATTCTTTCCATGAGCGGCGCCGATGTTGGTGAAAACGCCTATTGTAGGTTTTATGATGTCGCGCAGTTTCTCCATCTCGCCCGGTTGCGATATGCCTGCTTCGATGATTGCCACGTCGTTCGAAGGTTTCATCTGCCACACCGACAGTGGCACTCCGATCTGCGAGTTGTAGCTCTTCGGGCTGCGGCACACCGACATCGAGGGCGAAAGTATCTGATACAGCCATTCTTTCACCACCGTTTTGCCATTGCTACCTGTGATGCCGACCACTGGTATGTCGAACTGTGTACGATGATATGCGGCGAGGGTCTGCAAGGCCGCCAGGGTGTCGTCGACGACCACAAAAACGGCGTCGGAATACTGATTTTCAATGTTTTTGTGTGAGATGACGAACGCTTTTACGCCTTTTTCGTACAAATCTTTGATATATTTGTGCCCGTCGTTCCTTCCGCTGTCAAGAGCGAAAAACAACGTGTTTTCAGCGTCAATAAGCAGTCTGCTGTCGAAAAGAATATCTTCGACAATAATTGTATCTGATTGATTACCAATCACTTTGCCACCAATAATATTGGCGATGCGTTTTATCGTATAACCTTCGTTTTGCATAATGCAAAGTTACGAAATTTTTACATAAATAATTGATTTTTAAAAATTTATTAAAATTAATTTGGAATTTTGAAAATCATTTTGTAATTTTGACGCTTTAAATACGAGCTCTTACCATGACACCACCAATCAAGACATCCAATCTCCCGAGAATCGGTCTCACACAAGGTGACATCAATGGCATCGGTTATGAAGTGATTCTCAAAGTTTTAGCTGATTCGCGCATTTTTGAAGCATTTACCCCAATCGTTTACGGCCAGTCGAAAGTTTTTTCGTATTACAAGAAAAATTTCGGCATGGAAGAGATGTCTTACGCCGTGATACGTGACGCGTCGCAGGCGCAGCCCAGACGCATCAACATCATCAACCACACCGACGAGGAGCTAAAGGTGGAGCCAGGATTCTCCACTCCGATAGCCGGAAAGGCATCGTTTGCGGCCCTGAAACTCGCCACCAACGACCTGCGCAACGGTCTCATCGACGCCATGGTGACAGCGCCGATCAACAAAAGCAACATCATCTCCGAACAGTTCCAATTCAAGGGCCAGACCGACTATATCAAGTCGTTTTTCCCTGAAAATGAATATATCACGCTGCTTGTCAACCATCAGATGCGCATCGGCTTTGTTACGAACCACATCCCGTTGAGAGACGTGCCGCCCACCATCACTAAAGAATTGATTATCAAGAAGATAAAGCTCATGCATGAAGCCTTGGTGAAAGACTTCAACATCATGGCACCAAAGATCGCGGTTTTAGGTTTGAACCCTCATGCCGGCGACAACAACATCATGGGTAGCGAGGAACGCGACATCATCAAGCCTGCGATGGAAGTCGCTAAGGATCAAGACATTATGGCCTTCGGTCCCTTCCCTGCCGACGGTTTCTTCGGCTCCGACGCCTGGCGCAAATACGACGGCATCCTGAGCATGTACCACGACCAGGGCCTCACGCCGTTCCGCGTGCTCGCCATCGACGGCGGGGTGAGCTACACCGCGGGGTTGCCTGTGGTGCGCACCTCCACGACACACGGCACCGGCTACGACATAGCAAATAAAAATGTCGCAGACCCGGAAGCCATGCGACATGCTATTTATCTTGCGATTGATATCCTGAATAATAGAGTTAAAAGTTAAAAGAGTAAAGTTAAAAGCCTTTTAACCTTTAACTTTTATCTTTTAACCAAGAATTATTGTCTATCGTATGTTTGTACTTCGTCGTACACGTATTCCAATTTGATTCCGGCCTGACGGAACATCTCCTCCGATTCGGCACCGTCGTGATATTTGCGCTGGCACACCACGCGCACTATTCCACAGTTTATTATCAACATCGCGCATGTGCGGCATGGTGTCATGCGGCAATACAAGGTGGCGCCTTCCAGCGCGATGCCTCTGCGGGCGGCCTGTGTGATGGCGTTCTGCTCGGCATGCACCGTCCTCACACAATGTTCGGTGATACGGCCGTCAGCGTGAATCATCTTACGGAACAAGTGTCCCACCTCGTCGCAATGCGGGAGTCCGCGCGGCGAGCCGACGTAGCCTGTCACCAGGATCTGACGGTCCTTGACGATGACACAGCCGCTACGGCCACGGTCGCAGGTGGCGCGTTCGGCCACGGTGTCGGCCAGATTCATAAAATATTCATCCCACGAAGGACGTTTATACTTCTGATTCTCAATATCTTGCAACACCTCTTCCACCTTATTGTGAAGGTCTTCGATGCTGCCGTTGTTTTGGAACACATAGTCCGCCTGATGGATGCACTCGCCGAGGTTCTGTTTGTTAGGGTCGGCGTTGTTCATCTCACGCTCCTCGTTGGCGCAGAACGTCTCGTAACTCACTGAGTCTGTTTCACTTTTACGCTCAGTGATACGCTCATAACGCACTTTACGGTCAGCGTCGACGGCAAACAGATGGAAGTTGCCTTTCGAGCGTAATGCCGCTATCTCACCAGGAGTGCGGATACTCTCAATGACAGCGTCCTTGCCGTTGTTGTAGGCACGGTCGTAGAGCTGCTCAGCGATGTAGCTCGGGCTGTTGTTGGCACGCAACTCATTGGCTACCATTGTCAAAGTGTCGCGGTTCACTTCCATGCCACGACGTTTTATCTCTTCAGCGAGGAAAGCGCGCACCGAATAGTGCACGTAGCCTTTTTTCTCCACGAGATATTCAACTATTGTGCCTTTTCCTGCACCTAAAGTTCCTGTGATTCCAATGATGTTCATAGTTTTTATTTTTTGTCGCCTGCGGCGAGAAATCTTACAAAATCTTTTTTAAAATCTTTCAAAATGTTCTTCGTCGATTTTATTTTATCTCTTCTTTTTTGATGTCGTGAATCCACTGTTCCATTGTAACTGGATGATATTGTTCCAGTCGCTGAAACAGCTCCTTCGGGTCGTCGGTGACGATGATGTTTTTGTGATGGTCGCCACGCACGAAACCTTCTTTGATACCGCGTTCCATCCATTTCACCAAATCGTCGTAATAGCCCAATGTGTTATACAGCGCGACAGGCTTATCGATGAGTCTGAGCTGGTCGGCGACAACCACTTCCGAGAACTCGTCAAGGGTGCCGAAGCCGCCTGGCATAGCGATGAATGCGTCCGACTCGCGCATGAGTATTTCCTTACGCTCCGCCATGGTCTTGGTAGGAATCATCTTTTGAATTCCGTTGTGACCAATCTCATGATTTAGCAGGAAATCGGGCATCACACCCACGACATGCTTGCCGCGTGCCAGCATTCGGTCGGCAATCACGTTCATCAGACCGATGCTGCCTCCTCCATAATACAAGGTGCAGTCGTTGTCGGCGAGAACGTCGCCAAGCCGCGCCGCCGCCTCAGCGTAGCGTTTGTCGGTGCCCATGCTGCTTCCGCAAAAAACACAAATGTTTTTCATCGTCAAATTTTTGCAAAAATAATATTTTTTTTAAAAACTTTCACTTTTTTTCGTCATTTCGAGCGAAGTCGAGAAATCTCCGCCAATATTTTTGTTATGAAACATTCTTTTGGCGGTGATTTCTCCATTTCGCTTCATTTCATTACGCTTCAGTCGAAATGACAGAGAAAATATTTATTCCTGTTTCAATTATTTCGTCTTCAAAAATGTATTCCGGATTATGCAGCGGCAGATGGTCCTCGCCGCAACCCAGTCCAAACATGCCGATTGGGCAGATGTCAGCGAAACGCCCGAAGTCCTCCGACCAGCGGAACGGCTCGTCAAGATATTGATAGTCAAGGCTTAACGACTCGGCGGCGTTTTTTACAATCTCCACTGCCTCATCAGAATTCATGGTGGCTGAGAACGCCTCATGGATGCTGCTCCCGAACTGGAAATCCTGTTTCTCGGCGACCATGGCGCAGAGCTGCACCACGTCGGCGGTGAGATGCTGCAGTTTCTCGTTGTCGAACGAGCGCAACGTGAGCCAAATCTCGGCATGCGCAGGAGCTACACCGAAGGTCTCCTCGCCCAGCACGGCATGTGTCATCGTCATCATGGTGAGAGGCTTTTCGTCGCGAAGCATCTCAGCTTTCTTGCCGAAAATATCGAGAAGTGCCGACAACACATGCTGCGGGCTGTGACCCGTCTCAGGTTGCGAGGCATGCGCAGTGATGCCGTCGAACATCAGTTTCAGGCCCAGCGAGCCTGCTGCGAAACAGCCTTTTCGGAGTAAAATCTTGTTTTTCGGATAGCCCGGGATGTTATGCAAGGCAAAAGCCACATCTGGCTTAATTTGCTCGAACAGCGGGTCGGCGATGACACGTTTGGCACCTTGTCCAGTCTCTTCGGCAGGCTGGAAAAGCAGTACCACCTCGCCTTTTTCGGGACGTTTCTCACTCAATCTTTGCGCTAAGCCAGCTATTATCGAGGCATGTCCGTCGTGGCCGCAGCGGTGTGAGCAGTGACGGTCGCCTTCAGGGATGTTGAGAGCATCGATGTCACCCCGGATCAAGATACGTTTCCCAGGTTCTTTCCCCTTGAAAATCACGGCGACACCGTATCCTCCGATGTTGCGGATATGCACATCGGGATGCAGATTTTCCAAAAAAGAGTTCAAAATCTCGTTTGTCTTGACTTCCTTGCCCGAAAGTTCGGCGTTTTCGTGCAATAAATGACGTAATTCTATAATTGTTTTCATAATATTCATTCAGTCTGAGATTTATTCACCAGAGGTGGATGCTTTCGCAAGCTCAGGTCTCCATTCCGCTTCGCTTCAGTCGAAATGACGTTTTAATCTTGTCATTTCGAGCGAAACGCAGTGAAGTCGAGAAATCTCATTATTAAAATGCAAAATTACAAAACTTTTAACTTTAAACTATAAACTTTTAACAAATTTTTGTATTTTTGCAGTTTGGATTAGACTATATTTTTTAGAAATGAGTGTGTTATATCCTTTGAAATTTAAGCCTATTTTCCTCGAGAAGATCTGGGGCGGGCAGAATGTCAAGTCGTTGTTGCACAAGGACTTCGGCAAGCTGATGAACTGTGGCGAGATGTGGCTGCTGTCGGGCGTGGACGGCCAAAACAGCGTGGTGGCGAACGGTCAGTTTGAGGGCGACGAGCTCAACGACCTCGTGGAGACATTCATGGGCGACCTCGTGGGCGACAACGTTTTCGACCGCTACGGCGAGACTTTCCCCTTGTTAATAAAGGTGATAGACCCGCTGACATGGCTGTCGGTGCAGGTGCATCCCGACGATGAGATTGCACAGAAGATTGGCCTCGAGAACGGCAAGACCGAGATGTGGTATGTGATGCACGCCGACAACGACGCGGAACTCGTTAGTGGCTTCAACCGCGAGGTGACAAAGGCGGAAGTAGAGAAGCTCATTTATGACAAGAAGATATCGGAAGTGCTTAACTATGAGAAGGTTAGCGACGGCGACGTGTTTTTCATCCCGGCGAGAAGGATTCACGCTTTAGGTCCAGGCTGCATGGTGATGGAGATTCAACAGACCAGCGACACCACCTACCGCGTATACGACTGGGACCGCATCGACCAGCACGGCATGTACCGCGAGCTGCACATACCGCAGTCGCTGTTCACCTTGAATTACAAACACGAGGACAACTACCGCACCGAGTACGAGCGCGACAAGAAAGACGCTACTGTCAAGATGGTGGAATGCCCTTATTTCACTACCAATTTCATCAATCTTGAAAAAGGCATGGCGTTGGCGAAAGACTATTCCGAACTCGACTCGTTCGTCATCTTGATGAGCGTCGGCGGCAGCTTCACCGTGAAATACGACGGCGGCGAAGAGATTGTCGGCATAGGCGAGTGTATCTTGGTGCCAAACGTCATCAACAAATTGGAAATCAAAGCGTTAGAAGACTGTAAGATATTAGAAACATATATTGTATAACATTTAAAATTTATATCATGAAAAAATTATTTGCTTTCCTGCTTTTCGGCTTCATGTTTTTCGGCCTGAGTGCCCAAAACAAATCAGATTTGCCGAATATCACATTGAAAAACCTTGACGGTGAGTCAATTAACATCGCAGAATTGAACAACGACGGCAATCCGTTTGTGATGACGTTCTGGGCCACCTGGTGCGGTCCGTGCGTGAAGGAACACAACGCCTTGTCAGACGTTTACGACGACTGGGTAGAGGAAACCGGCGTGAAGATCTTCTCTGTTTCAATAGACGACGCCCGTTCGACAGCCAAAATCAAACCGTTTGTCGACGGTAAGGGCTGGCCTTTCGAGATACTTCTCGACCCTAACGGCGAGCTGAAACGCGCCATGAACGTCAACAACCCGCCTCACACTTTCCTGTTTGACGGCGACGGCAAGATTGTGTGGCAGCACACAGGTTATCTTGATGGAGGCGAAGAGGATCTTTACCAAGAAATCCTGAAGATTTCTAAATAAAATTATGAAGGGACGCGCTGAATGCGTCCGATGGTTATAAGTTAAAAGAGAAAAGTTAAAAGAGTGTTATGAAAAAGATATTATTTGTATCTTTTATGATTATTGCCTTGACGGCGAATGCTCAGGATTTCCTGAAGAAATCGAAGGTCAGCGGCAACTTCCAGATGGACGGCAACTACTACTGGGCCGACAAAGGCATCGGCATCACCGAAGAGGACATCAACGGTAATGAGTTCGGCGCTTACGGCTTCGGCAAGATACAATACCAGCTCGGCGACTTCACTGCAGGTATGCGTTTCGAGGCTTACCAGGTGACCCCGATGTCGGGCTTCGACATGAGAGTCGACGGCATGGGCGTCGCCAACTACTTCGCCACTTACGACGACGGCACCATCGGAGTGACCGTGGGCGACATCTACGACCAGTTCGGTAACGGATTGGTATTCAGGAGCTACGAGGAATGGACTCTGGGCTTCGACAACGCTTTGAGAGGTATTCGCGCAGTGTTCCGTCCTTGGAACGGCGTCACCATCAAGGGATTGTATGGAAAACAGCGTTTCTACTGGGCTGGCTACGGCAACGACGTACCTGCGTCTGAAGAGAAAGGCCTCGTGCGCGGCGTCGACGGCGAGTGGGACCTCAACCAGAGCATCAGCTCAATGAACGACAGCAAGTTACATGCCACTTTGGGCGGCAGCTTCGTCAGCAAATATGAGGCAGACCAGAGTCTCGTAGTGGGCTCAGACGAGCTTATCATGCCACAAAACGTGGCATCGTACGCTGGACGATTCAACCTCGGCTACGGCCGCTTCGCGTTGTCGGCAGAATACGCACGCAAGATCAACGACCCGTCGTTTTTCAACAACTTCATCTACCGTGATGGCCAGGAATTGCTGGCATCGCTGTCGTATTCGCAGAAAGGTCTGGGCATGGTGCTGCAGGTGAAACGCGTCGACAACATGAGTTTCAAGTCGAACCGTCTCGCCACACAGAACGACCTCGACATCAACTTCATCCCACCTTTGAATTACACGCATACGCACAGTCTGCCTTCGATGTTCTCGTATGCCACCCAGCCGCTCGGCGAGATGGGCGTGCAGTTCCAGATCAACTACACCATCCCGAAGAACACGGCACTCGGCGGCAAATACGGCACCAAACTGGCATTCAACTACAGCCAGGTGAACGACATCAAGCGTGACTCAATCATGGTGGACGGCGTTAAGATGATAAACCAGCCAGGAACAAAAGGTTACAACTCGAATTTCTTCGCCATCGGCGACCGTATGTTCTATCGTGACCTTAATTTCGAAATCGAGAAGAAGATCAACGCTAAATGGCATCTCACCTTGATGTACATCAACCTGTATTACGACATGGAAACCATTGAGAATCATCCAGGTGCGGAGGCTGTCAACGCCAATTTCGCATTCGGCGAGGTGATTTATAAGATCAACAGGAAGAACAGCGTCCGCTTGGAGTTGCAGCACATGTGGGACAATGTCGGTCCTAACGAGACAATCGACATGACCCATGCCGACTACTACAAGAAACGCGGTAACTGGTTTGCGTTCCTGCTCGAATACACCATCGCGCCGAAGTGGTTCATCTCGGTGGCCGACAAGTACAACTACGGCAACCCTATCGCCGACAACCGTGACCATTACATCACCGGTTCGTTTGGTTACATCAAGGATCAGACGCGTATCGCCATCAGCGGAGGCCGTCAGAGCGAGGGCCTGGTCTGCGTGGGAGGCGTCTGCCGCACAGTGCCGGCATCGAGTGGAATATCACTAACGGTTACAACTTCGTTCTAACCGTATGATTCGGTGCCCTTCGGGCAGAAATCCAACAAAATCTAAATAAAAAATCTAACAAAATAATCTACGAAGAACATTTTGAAAGATTTTAAAATAGATTTTGAGAGATTTTGAGCCGAAGGCGACCCAAAAAAAGAAAAAGAATAGAAAAATTAGAATAAAAATGAAAAGATTTTCTTTGATTTTAGCAACAGCGGCAGTCATTCTCGGAATGATGTCGTGCGATAAGTTGAAAGAGCCTTATATCGTCGAACCTATTGTGGAAGAGAGCGACACCATCCCGTTGACACCTGACGACATCGCCAATTTTGATGGGAAGGTCGTGGTGTTGTTGGAAGACTACACCGGAGTGAAATGCAACAACTGTCCGGCTGCTGCCGAGATAGCGCAACAGCTTCAGGAGCAGAACGAAGGCCATCTCGTGGTGCTTGGAGTGCATCCTAAGACCCCATTGCAGAACCCTGCCGGCGGCTTCCCGGATTTCAGGACCGACGACGGTCATGAGTGGAACACCGAATTCAACATCGGGGCATATCCGAACGGCCTGGTGAACCGCACCGGCGGCGTGCTCGGAGCAGCACAATGGACATCGGCAGTCAACAACATCATCGGTCAAAATGCGCCAGTAAGACTCATCGTGAAGACAGAGTACGGCCACAACGGACAAGAGCTGAAGATCAGCGTGCACTCGAAGTTCCTCGAGACAGTCAACAGCAGCGACGTGCGCCTCACAGTCTGCATGATGGAAGACAGCATAGTAGGCAAACAGACGACACCGACAGGCGTTATTGAAGACTATACGCACCGTCATGTGTTCCGTGGTACCGCCGATGGTCAGACATGGGGCAGAGTGTTGAGCAGCGCTGAGAGTATCGCCGAAGGAAGCAACTTCATCATAAATATGAAGTTTACATTGAGTGACGAATACAACGCCGACCAGTTTTACATTGTGGCTTTCATCAGCGACAACACGACAAAAGAGGTCTTGATGGCGGCTGAGACAAAGATAAAATAAAAAAAGGAGGCCTTTTGACCTCCTTTAGTAGCGGGGGGCGGATTTGAACCACCGACCTTTGGGTTATGAGCCCAACGAGCTACCGGACTGCTCCACCCCGCATCGTGATTTGAGGGTGCAAAATTACAACATTTTTGCTCTCGTGTCAAGAGTTTTTTGAAAAAATTTTAGAAATATTTGAAAAATATGGATCATAAAGCAGGTTACGTCAACATAATTGGCAAGCCAAACGTCGGAAAATCAACGCTTATGAATGATTTGGTGGGCGAAAAAATCAGCATCATCACGTCGAAAGCGCAGACCACACGACACCGTATTTTGGGCATTGTGAACGGCGACGACTTCCAGATAGTGTTCAGCGACACCCCTGGAATCATCAAAAATCCCGCCTACAAGATGCACGAAATCATGAATCAGTATATCAACGTGGCGTTCATCGATGCCGATTTGATACTGTACGTAGTCGACATCACCGACAAGAAAACCGACGAGGACACAATCGAACGCATCAAGAAAATGGAGGTGCCGGTGTTCGTTTTGTTGAACAAAATAGACCTCTCGACACAGGAAGAAGTGGAGAAAGCGGTGGCATTCTGGCGCGAGACGCTTCCAGCAGCCACGGTGTTCCCTATCTCGGCAATGCATCAGGCCAACATACAGTTTGTGCTGGAGAGCATCATCGAGAAACTGCCTGTCTGCCCGCCTTACTTCCCGAAAGATGAGCTCACCGACCGCTCGATGCGTTTCTTCGTGACGGAAATAATCCGTGAAAAGATACTGTTGAATTACCAGCAGGAAATCCCTTACAGCGTTGAGGTTGTGGTGGATGCATACGAGGAGAGCCAGAAACTCATCAACATCAAGGCGACGATTTTCGCATCGCGCGAGTCGCAGAAGGCTATATTAATAGGTAAAGGCGGTTCAGCCATCAAAAAAGTCGGAATACAGTCGCGCGCCGACATCGAGGAGTTTACCGGAAAGAAGATTTTCCTTGATTTGAGAGTGAAAGTCGATAAAGATTGGCGTGACAATGAGGAGGAGTTAAAACATTTTGGATACGAGGCATAGATAATCACTCGTCATTTCGACTGAAGCGGAGCGGAATGGAGACCTGAGCTTGCGAAAGCATTCACCTCTGGTGAATAAATCACCGCCAAACAATTCTGACGGATTCAAATGCCGGTGATTTCTCGACTTCACTTCGTTACGCTCGAAATGACGTAACAAATAATGAATATGAGTAATATAGTTGCAATAGTAGGTCGTCCGAACGTCGGAAAGTCGACGTTATTCAACCGTCTGGTGCAGAAGCGCCAGGCCATTGTGGAGGAAAGTAGCGGCGTGACACGCGACCGCCATTACGGACACAGCGACTGGAACGGCAAAGCGTTCACAGTGATCGACACGGGAGGCTATGTGGTCGGCTCGGACGACATTTTTGAAGAAGAGATAAGAAAACAGGTCGATCTGGCCATCGACGAGGCCGACGTCATCATCTTTATGGTCGACGGACAGGCCGGAGTGCATGTGTTGGATGAAGACGTGGCTTTGATTTTGCGCAAATGCAAGAAAAAAGTGATATTGGCGGTCAACAAGACGGACATCCCGAGCAAGTTCGGCGAAGCGGCTGAGTTCTACGCCCTCGGACTGGGTGAGATATTCCCGTTCTCGGCCATGACAGGCACCGGCACAGGCGAGCTGCTCGACGAGGTGGTGAAATATCTGCCAAGCGACACCACTGAGGATTATTCGGATTTACCGAAATTCGCTTTGGTAGGCCGTCCGAATGTGGGTAAGTCGTCGATGATCAACGCGTTCCTGGGTCAGGAAAGAAACATTGTGACAGACATCGCGGGCACCACGAGAGACAGCAACAACACGCATTTCAATGCTTTCGGCATGGACTTCATGCTGGTCGACACAGCCGGTTTGCGCAAGAAGAGCAAGGTGTACGAAAACATCGAGTTTTACTCGGTGATGCGTTCAATCAGAGCCATCGAGGAATGCGACGTGGCGATTTTGATTATCGATGCCACCGAAGGCTTCGACTCACAGGATATGAACATCCTGAGGCTCATCGAACGCAACAAAAAGGGCTTAGTTTTGGTGGTCAACAAATGGGATCTGGTGGAGAAAGACAGCAACACCCACCTCGCCTTCGAGAACTTGATTCGTGAGAGGACAGCTCCTTTTGTCGATTACCCTATTATCTTCACCTCGGCCATCAACAGACAGCGCACTTTCAAGGTGCTTGAGATGGCGCATAAGGTGTATGAAAACAGGGAAAGAAAGGTGCCGGTACGCGAGCTCAACGACACCATGCTGGAGATCATCAACAGCCAGCCGCCACAGATCGCGTCAAGAGGCAGATATCTGAAAATCAAATACATAACACAGTTGAAGAGCCCTACTCCGCAGTTCATTTTCTTCTGCAACCTACCGAAGGACGTGAAGGACAACTACGTGAGATTTTTGGAGAACAAAATCAGGAGCATCTGGGACTTCCATGGTGTGCCGATACAATTATTTTTCCGTGAGAAATAATTTGGATGCCCTTACGGGCAGAAATCCAACAAAATCTTTAAAAAAATCAAACAAAATATTCTACGAAAAAAAATCAAGGAAGAACATTTTGAAAGATTTTAAAATAGATTTTGTAAGATTTTGAGCCGAAGGCGACCCAAAAAATAATATGGACAACGAAGAATTAAGAATAGATAAATGGCTTTGGTGCGCGAGGCTTTTCAAGACCCGGACGCTGGCTGCTGATGCCTGCAAGGGCGGTAAGGTGAAGGTCAACGAGGTGTCGATGAAGCCCTCGCACGATGTGAAGGTCGGCGAGGTGATTGCCGTGCAGCTCGGACAGCTGCATAAAGTCGTTGAAGTGCTGAGCATCCCGAAGAGCCGTGTGTCGCCGAAAGACGTGCCGAACATCTACATCGACCGCACGCCGACGGAGGAATACGAGCGCATTGAATTCTTACACGCATATAAAGCGGAATACAGAGACCGTGGCGCCGGCCGTCCGACGAAGAAAGACCGCCGAATTCTTGATAAACTTAAAGGAGAAGATTGACATTGATTTCAAACGTTCAAAATATAAACATCGCGGAATACGACTATCCGCTGCCAGATGAGAGGATCGCGAAATATCCGCTGCCCGAGAGAGATGCTTCGAAATTATTGGTAAAGACGCACGGCCGTACGTCTCAACAAGACGTGTTCCGTAACATCGGCAATTACCTGCCCGAGCGATCCGTTTTGGTGTTCAACGAGACCAAGGTGGTGCGCGCTCGACTGCAGTTTGTGAAGGAGTCGGGAGCAGCGATAGAGATCTTCTGTCTGGAGCCTGTCACCGGCAACGGCGACTACCAGCTGGCGTTCTCAGCGAGTTCCCCGGTGGAGTGGCACTGTCTGGTGGGCAACTCCCGCCGCTGGAAAGACGGTGCGCTGACAATGTTGCTAACAATCAGGGGGATGGCCGTACAACTGAATGCCGAACGTCTCGAAAAAAACGATGCCTATTCGTTGGTAAGGTTCTCGTGGGAGCCTGCGGAGATCTCGTTTGCCGACGTGCTCGAAGCGGCGGGAGAGATACCCTTGCCGCCGTACCTGCACCGCGAGGCGGAGCCGAGCGACAGGGAACGTTATCAGACCGTATTCGCCAAATATGAAGGCTCTGTGGCGGCCCCGACAGCATCGTTGCATCTCACCAAGCCGCTGATAGCCAAGCTCAAAGAGATGGGACACACCATCGAAGAGGTGACATTACATGTGGGAGCGGGCACATTCCGCCCTGTGGCGACCGACACCATCGGCGAGCATGAGATGCATTCGGAATCCATCATCGTGAAGCGCCAGACCATCGAGCATCTGAGAGATAACACCGACAGAACCATCATACCTGTCGGCACTACAAGCATGCGCACCATAGAGTCGGTGTATTGGATCGGGGTGATGCTGCTCGAACAAGGCTTTGAGGAGCGCAACCTCCATGTAAACCAATGGTTTCCGTATCAAGACAGAGAGAAACTGCCGACGGCCAAGGAGAGTCTTGAGGCCATCTTAAAATACCTCGAAATGCATCATTTGGATGCTTTGCATGCCACCACGGCTTTGATGATAGCCCCCTCCTGCCCTATCATGATCACGAAGGCGCTCATCACCAACTTCCACCAGCCGAAGAGCACGTTGCTGCTGTTGGTTTCGGCCCTCATCGGTGACACGTGGAAAGAGGCGTACCAGTTCGCCCTCGACCACGGTTTCCGCTTCTTGAGTTACGGTGACAGCTGTTTCTTTATGCCGTAAACAAACGTTATTTTATCCTATTATAAAGATAATCAGCGTAGTTTCTCAGCATCACCTTCTTATCTTCCGGAACATCTATCTTTTCAAGATGTTTTAACGAACTCTCGTAATAGTGCGTCATCACGTCGGCGACTATTTCCTTTACGTGATATTTTGCAAAGATATCCAAAACAGCCTGCATCTTCTGGTCGTCACGGCCCTTTGGCATCGAGAAATAGCCTTCGAGACGTTTTTTATCGTCTGCGGAAGCAAGCTCGAGGGCTTTCAGATAGAGATATGTTTTTTTATTGTCTGCGATGTCGCCGCCAGGCATCTTGCCGAAAATCTTCACGTCGCCATAGCAGTCGAAGAGGTCGTCCTGCAGCTGGAACGCAATGCCGAGGTCGATGCCGAAGTCGTAAACGGCCTTCATGTTGGCCTCGCTGGCACCAGCCACTATAGCACCGATTTTCAGGACAGAACCCAGCAAAACAGCGGTCTTCAGACGAATCATCTCGATGTATTCATCCAAAGTGACATCATCGCGGGTCTCGAAATTGAGGTCGTACTGCTGTCCTTCGCACACCTCCAGCGCCACCTTGCAGAGCTCCGCCAAGATAGCTTGCGAATAGGCCTTGTTGGTGCCCAGCGCATACATAAACGCTTTGATGAGCATGGTGTCGCCCGAGAGCAGCGCGATGTTGGAGTTCCATTTGTGGTAAACGGTCTCCAAGCCACGACGCAGCGGAGCCTCGTCCATGATGTCGTCGTGAATCAGGGTGAAGTTATGGAATATCTCAGCAGCCACCGCCGGTTTGAGACATTCATCGATGTCGCCGCCAAACATCTCGCACGACAACAACGCCAAGGTCGGACGCATACGTTTGCCCTTCTGGCGCATGGTGTAGTCTATCGGAGCGTACAACTCGCTCGGAGTCCCCATAAAATCTTGATTCTCAATAAATTGAGTTATCTTTTCCTGAATTTTTTCAACCGATGTCATATCTTTTTTCTATAAAATGTCAAAACTAAGGCTGGAAGCACTAAGATATTGGTAATCAATGCGACGAGCAAGGTAAACGGCACCAGGAATCCCACTATCTTCGTGCCGCCGAACGACGAGAAGGCGAAGATCAGGAAGCCGCAGATGAGGATGCTAGCCGAGTAAATCATGCTCGGACCCGTCTCCTGGATGGCCGCCATCACCGATTTCTTGATGTCGTTGTCGTTCATCTTCATCTGAAGACGGTATCTCGCGAGGTAATGTATGGTGTTGTCGACGCTGATGCCGAGTGCGATGCTGAACACCAAAATCGTCGACATCTTCAGCGGGATGCCGCAGAATCCCATCACGCCAGCGGTGAAAAGCAACGGTATCAGGTTAGGTATCAACGAGATAACCACCATCTTGAATTTATGGAATGTGATTGCCATCAGCAAGGCGATGACGATGAATGCCAAGAACAGCGAGTGCGACAGGTTGACAATCAGGTAGTTGGTGCCTTGGAGCGTCACCATGGCGCTGCCTGTCATCACCACGTCGTATTTATCTTTCGGGAAGATATGGTCGATCTGCGACCTGAGCGACCGGCTTATGGCGTCGATCTCAGGTGTTGTGACGTTGGCCATTTGCACCGACACACGTGTGCACTGCATCTCCTTGTCCATGTATTGGGTGACAATGGCCGGCATGTCGCCGCCTTTGGTCTCCGGCATGTATTTCATGATGAAGCCGAACTCGTTGTTGCTCGGTATTTTAAACTGCTCGCGTTTTCCGTTGTAGAAGCCCTGTCGGGCGAATTTCACCACCTCGGCAATGCTCAGAGGCTCGCTGAACTCCGGATAGAGTGCCAGCGTATCCTCCAGCTGCTGCACTTTTCTGATAAAAGGCGCATTCATGATGCCTTTAGGCTTGCGGGTGTCGATGGATATCTCGAAAGGCATCACGCCTCCTACGTTTTCCTCAAAGAACATGATGTCTTTGTAAAGCTTGTCGCTCTTGGCAATGTCGTCGACCACGCGTCCCGATGTAGTGATACGCGAGGCCCCGATCACACAAACTATCATCAATGCTACAAGCACCGCGAAGATAACGCGTTTACGAGTCAGCACAAACGTCGAGACCTTATCCATGATATAGTTGGTGCGCGGGTTGTTCATGTAGTTGACCATCTTGCCTTCAGGCTTCTTCTGATAGCTGAAGAACGTAGGCAGAAGCACCATCGTCATCGCGTAAGTGAGCATGATACAGATACTTGCGAGTATGCCGAACGGCACCAGAAGTGCGTTACGTGTGATGATGAACGAGGCGAAACTCACCGCCGTGGTGGTGTTGGTGAGCAGGTTGGCGGGCCCGATACGCACTATCACGTTTTTCAGGGCCTGAATCTTATCGTGACAGACGTCGAACTCGCGGTGGTATTTGTTGAGCATGAAGATGGAGTTCTCCACGCCTATTATTATCAATAACGGAGGCAAAACACCTGTCAGAATGGTGACTTCGAAGTCGAGCAGAGCCATTATTCCGAACATGTATATCACCGATATCAAGACTATTGCCATCACCGACACCAGCGGACGCCACGAGCGGAAGAACAGATAAAGTATCAGTCCGGCCACCACTATGGAGAGGAAGGTGAAGCCTACAATCTCTTTCACCATCTTTTGGGTGGTAATCTCGCGGATATAAGGCATGCCTGAGACGTGCATTTCGATACCATGTCGCGCGCCGTAGTCGTTCAGAAACGCTGACAATGCATCGGTTAGCGCAGTACGTTCATTGGTGTTAGCATGCTCATCGTCGAGCGTTACGAGCATCATCGTGGAGTGCGTCTCTGTGTTGAAAAGCAGCCCGTCGTACATCGAAAGGCCTTCGATGACTTCTTTTATCGAGTCGACCTCTTTCTGCGACTGCGGACGGCGCCCCACCACCTGCGAGAGTTGGAATTTCTTGATGCTGTCGTTTTTTACGATATTGAAAACCCTTGTCACAGAGAGACACTCTGTCACTCCGTCGATTTTTCTTATGTTTTCGTTAAGATCGTAATAATCCTGAAAGTTCTGCAGCTCGAACAGATTGTCGTCGATCATCCCGATGAAGATGGCGCGGCCGTCGGGGCCGTATTTGTCGAGAAACTCGCGATACACCACCATGGTCGAGTCGTTCTCGGGCAAGGTGTTGGCGAGGTTGTGGCCCATCTTGATGCTGAAGGCCTTCAAACCCAGAAATATCAGTAATAACGAGGCAATCACGAGGTTCAACACCCTGTGATTCATGATATAGTCGGCGATTTTATTCCACATATTTCGCAATTAATACAAATTGCAAAAATATGAATTTTTTATTTAAAAATAACAAAAAAAATCGTCATCAAGCCCAAAGCTGTTTGCCGTAGGTTCGTTTATAAACGAGATACGAGATGGCGCCGTATGCGAACGTCTGTATCCACAAGGCGTTGAGTTCATGCTGCACGTCGGCGAGTGTGGCTCCCATCTCGGTGATTCGTACATATCCGTTGACGCCGAAGGTCGAAGGGAACAGCCACGAGAAGCCTTTCCAGAATATCGGTATGTTGCTCGACGGCCATGATATGCCGCTGGCAAACAGCAACGGGATCGACAGGAACACAAACATGATGATGAACGACTCTCTGTCGTGTGCTATCGACGATAGCGAGATGCTGAAGAACACACATGCCGCGATGAACGGCACCATAAACGCCAGCAGCGTCTGCCAACGCCAGATATGTATGAGTCCAAACAACAGCGGCACTATGCACACGAGGTACACCGCCACGATGACGTAGATGGTGAATATCACCGTCGACTTGCCGATGAGCACCTCACTAGGGTTCTTGCCAATGATATGAGGCTCCGCAATGTGTTTGCGCACCTTCTCGCGCTCCTCGCCCGCCATCATGCCCACACCCAACACCATGGTCTGCTGGATGATCATCATCAAGACAGCCGGGATGAGAAAGGTGGCGAAACCGCTCTGTGTGTTGAACATCGGAACATATTGGTACTCAATAGGATATTGGAACGCCGATATTTGTTGCTCGGTGGCTCCAGGTATCAGCGCAGCTTTTATCTCTTTGTTCATCTCGAGCGACACCTCGGTGCAGCTGCTCAAAACTGCTTTATAATAAAGTATTCCGCTCATGTCGGAGTAGAGCTCGACCACGGTCTGACGATGCTCCGCCACGTCTTTGGCGAAGTCTTCAGGGATGTAGATAAGGCAGTAGGCATCACGATGATGAATCATCTTCTTCGCTTCTTCCATGTCCTGACAATGTGAGATGACATTCACATCGCCCGTGGCATCCACACGGCGCACAAACTCACGGCTGAGCTGCGAATGGCTGTTGTCGACGACCACCGTGGGCACCTCTCTGACGCTTTCATTATTATAGAGATATGCGTAAAGAAGCGGGTACAGCAGAGGCACGATGATGAAGAAGACGACCACGCCCTCGTCGAACAACGCGCACTTCATCTCATACGCCCAGACTTCTATTATATTTCTTAACCATTTCATAATCAACAGTTTAATGCATATAATGGTATTCCAACAGGAATTTTCTCAAACGTCCTAAAAGCATTATCGGCAGTCCCCAGAATGCCAGCATTATCGCGATGTTGAGCCACGAATAGTACAGTGGCAGTCCGTTCAACGCCTGGTCGACATATATCAGAAAATAATGACGTAAAGGGAACAGCCATGCCAGTGCTTTCAGTGTAGCTGGGAATGCCAGGTGCGGGAACGAGAATCCTGATATCGGGAATGAGAGCACGCCCCACAGTGTGGCGAGACTCAATGCCCAGCGCAGTGAGGGCACCAGTCCGCAGAAGAAGACGCCGAGCGCCAGCGAGGCGTTGATGAGCAAAAACATGTCGAGCACCATCGGCCAGATGCCGCTGTTCAACGGGAAACGCCACGCCCCATAGAGCAGGAACAAGCAGAACAAGCCCATCAGCGACCATGTCACGACCTGGGGCAACAGCTTGCCAATCAAGGCCTTGACGATGTCGTTGTCGGCCATGGCGAGCCATTCCTTGGCGGTCTCTTCCTTCATCTCGACGTAAATGGAATATATTGCCACCTGCATTATCAGAAGCATGATGATTCCTGGAAGGATGGTGTTTGAGAGGTATATCGAGTAGTTAAGACTCGGGTTGTTGACGGCATGCATCTCCATCTTGATAGGCTGCAGCACCGCCATGGCCTGGTCTTCGGTGTATCCCTTTGCATATAAAGTAGCTCTCCCGACAGCTCCCGAGGCATATTCCGACATCATCTTCATGTCGCGGTACGCCAGCGAGCCCGGTATCAGATACGAGGCGGCAGTGTAGAACGACACCACCGGCTGTTTGCCCGACACTGCGAGTTGTGTGGTGCCTTCAGGGATGTAGTAGAACGCATATATCTTGCCCTGCTGCATCGCCTTACGCGCCGACGCGAAGTCGGGATAATGCTCGATGATGTTGGTTTGCTGGAACGCGTCGAGATTGCGTATCACCTCACGTGTGGTGGAGGTGTTGTCTTCGTCGACGACACCGGCAGGCAGTTCGGCAGGAAGCCCTTCGTCCATCAGCGTGGTGAAAAACAGGAACGCCATGATAGGCGCCAGCACCATGCAGAAGGTGTAGAGGCCGCGCGAGAGCATTCGTTTCTCCTCACGTTTGGCGATAGCTATTATCTGATTCAGTCCTTTCATTTTTTATCCTCACCCACACGGTAAATCACTGTCATTCCTGGTCTGAGGCCCGGCACCTCGCTCACCGGCACGGCACGCACCTCGAAGGTCTTGAGGTCGTATTGTCCGGTCTGCTTGGTGGCTTTCCACGCAGCATAGTCGCCACGGTCTTTCATGTAGTTGACTTCCATGACGACCGATGCGCCTCCCAAGGCGGGGAACTCGGCGACGAACTGGCTTCCGATAGGGAGCTTGCTGAGGTTGTCCTCACGCACGTTGAAGGTGGCCCACATGTCGTCCATCATGGCGATGTTCATGATAGGAGCGCCTGTGCCTACAAGCTCTCCGATGTGCGGGAAGATGTCGGTGACCTCGCCGTCGGCGTATGCCAGCAGTATCGTCTCGTGGATGTATGAGTCGACCTCTGCCACCACGCCTTTGGCCTGCTGCACCTTAGCGGCGGCCATCTCTTTATCTTCTTTCTGGGCACCTTTCACAGCCATGTCGTACTGCGACTTAGCGGCTTTCTCGGTGGCGATGGCAGCGTCGTACTGTGCCTTGGTCTCATCGTATTTCTGCTCGCTCACCACGCCTTCTTTATAGAGGTTGCTTACACGTTTGAACGATTTCTCCCAGATGTCGCGGTTCACTTTGGCTTTCTGCCACAGCTCGTAAGCGCCTTGTATCTGCTCCTCACGTGCGCCTGCCTCAGCCTTGTCGTTCAACGCCACCGCAGCGGTCTGCACCGCCTCGGCCTGGGCTTTCTTTGCCATGACCTCAGGTGCCTCGATGATAGCGAGAGTGTCGCCAGCCTTCACCTTGTCGCCTTCTTTAACTCTAAACTCCAGGATTCTGCCCGGCACCTTGCTCGAGACACGGTATTCCGTGGCCTCCATCTGGCCCTGCATGATCTCGCTAACCTTGCCGTACGTGAGTGATCCTATGACACAAACGGTAGCAATAACCAACCCCAACACCGCCAATGCGATGATAGTGTTTATTCTTTGTGTTCTTTCTGTTGCCATAATATTTTAAACTTATTACTTTAAACTTTAAAACTTATAAACTAACTCTAAACTTTAAACTCTAAACTATTGCAAATTTCCTACTGCTTTTTTAAGATATGTGTTTGCCATGATGACATCGATTTTGGCGTCGATGTACTCCGAATGTGCCTGTATCCACGATGTCTGGGCCGCTTCGAGTGTCGACGAAGGTATCATGCCCTCGTTAAAGCCCACTGTCGCAATGCGCAGGTTCTCCTCAGCATCCGACATCTTCTCGGTGGTCATCTGCAGACGCTGTTCGGCCTCTTTTATCTGTTTCTCATATTGGCTCACCTGCAGCATCACCAGCTCTTTGGTGTCTTCGAGCTGCAGCTTGTAGATGGCAGCCTCCGACTTGGCTTTCTGCACCTTGTTGTAGCCTTCACCGAAATGGAACAGCGGCACCTTGGCGACGACACCCACGTTGTACATGCCACTGAACTTGTTCTCGAAGCCGTTGAAACATGATGGGTTTGTCACGATATAGTTTCCGAAGACAGCCACCGTAGGCAGGAAGTCGGAACGTGCGATGTTCACCTTCTTGTCGTAGATCTGTGTGGCGAGCGACAGGCTCTGCAGCTCCGGACGGTTGTTCATGATGTAATCCTCGGTGTATTCGTTGTTGTAGGCAGGCACTATCACGTCCTCGAGTTGCTCGTCTTCAAGCGTGATCTCGCTGTCGAGAGGCAGGCCTATGCTCTGGCAGAGTAGCATCTTCGAGAGTGCAAGGCCGTTTTGCACCTTTATCAAGGTGAGCTCGCCGTCGTTGAGTTTCACCTTCACCGAGAGCATGTCGGCGTTGGTGGCCATGCCCTCAGCCACGAGCTTCTCCACGTTATCCGACATGGTGCGCAGCAGCTCCACGTAGTTTTCGGTGAGTTTCTCTTTGTTGGCGAGCGACACAATCTGCCAGTAAGCCTTGTCGGTAGCCACTATCACCTCCTGTTGCTCAGTGGTGAGCTGCATCTGGGCGAGGTCCTGGGCATAGCGTGCCATCTTGTTGTAGGCGCGGATCTTACCACCAGCGTAAACAGGCTCCTGCACCGTTATCATGCCGGCGTACACGTTGTGCGTGTCAAGGTAGAACTCATTGGTGATCTCCTGTCCGATGGCGTCGAGAGCCTCAAGCACCCCAACATGATGCATGTTGTTGATAAGGTTTTGGATGGTCTCGTTGTGATTGATAATATAAGCCATATATGGGTTTTCCATCAGCGATTGGATGATCGGGTCGATGTGACCGTTTATATTACCCTGAATCGCCGAGCCCATGGTGTTGATGGCGTTGATTTTGTCGTCGCTCAACAGCTGGATCGCCTTCTCGTTATACATGTAGGTGCCCTCTGCACTGACCTTCGGCAGATAGTTTGAAAATGCGATTTTCTTATCGTAATCGGCCATTTTCACCTTTTCTTCGTGAATCTTGATGTTATTGTTGTTTTCAAGAGCCATGTCACGGCAGTTTTGAAGCGAAAGCACCTGCGCCCCCATACCGAGCGATAATGTGCAAACCACAAGCAAAACAGCCAGTTTCAATGTTTTTGTTTTCATAAAAGATATATATTAAGTTATATTTTCTCAAAAAATGACCTAAAAAATCAGGGTGCAAAAATACAACAATTTTAATTACGACAAAAAGCAATTTTTTACCCAAAATATATCTAAAGGTCGAATTTTATGAATAATTTTGGCAACATATTAAATTTTATTAGTAATTTTGTCGAAATTTTTTATCAGGATGGATAAGGGAAGATACAACAAATTTACTCTTTCTAAAGTAAAAGAACTTTTTTTAAAAGATGATCTGGTTAGCATTGGCGACGATTTTATTTTGGCACGTCAGCGCAACAATGTCGATTGGGAGATGCTCCGCTATCCGAGCCGTATCGACGGTTTTTTGGCGGCCTATTGCCGTAAAGGCAAGTTCAAATGCACCATCAACCTCAAGGAATATGAGATTCACGACGGCATGATGGTCGTCAACACACCTAATAATATTATCCAGCTCGAGCCTGTCGGTCCGAAGGAAGAGATTGTGGAGCTTACAATTATCGCTGTCTCGCAGAAGTATATGACCACTTTCAGTGCCGACTTCAACAAGATTTTCGTCGATGCCCTAAGCGTGCTGAAAAGCCCTGCCTTGGAGATGCTTCCCGAAGAGATTGAGATTGCATTACAGTACTCGCATCTTATCGATACTGTGATAAAGACCGACTCGCCATACAAAAACGACAGTGTGGGTTATCTGCTCACCTCAATTTTCTATCTCATCGGAGGATTTCTGACGAAGAGACTGCATGCCGAGGAGGCGAGCGAAGAGGCGCAGCCCACCACACGCCACAAGAAGCTGTTCGAGCTGTTTATCGAGCAGGTCGAGAAGCACCATCAAAAGGAGCGTTCGGTGAGTTTCTATGCCGACCAGCTTTGTATCACGCCGAAATATCTCTCCAAGATAATCAAAAACGTCAGCGGTCTGTCGGCTCCCGATGTCATCAACAAGTACGTGATACTCGAGGCGGAGCATCTGTTACGCCATAGCGATATGAATATCAAAGAGATAGCCGACCATCTCAACTTTCCGAACCAGTCGTTTTTCTACAAATATTTCAAGGCGCACACGGGCTTCACGCCGAATGAATATCGTCAGCAATAAAATTTTTTATATTTGCAAAAAAATTAATAGCCATGTCGATAAGAAAACACATCCCCAACACCATCACCTGCTGCAACCTCTTAAGCGGCTGTGTGTCAATACTTTTCATTTGCAACAACCATCTTTTGTGGGCATCAGCGATGATATTTCTAGCTGCTGTTTTCGATTTCTTTGATGGTTTTGCGGCGCGTGCCCTCGATGCCAAGTCACCCATCGGCGGTGAGCTGGACTCATTGTCGGATGTCGTCTCCTTCGGTGTGGCGCCGTCGTTCATCGTGGCGTGGCTGTTGAGCAAGACCGGCATCGGCTGGTGGGTTCACGATGTCAACCTCTTCCCTATGCTCGCCTTCATTTTGGCGGCATTCGCAGCTGTCAGGCTGGCGAAGTTCAACATCGACACACGCCAGAGCCATTCGTTCATCGGGTTGCCGGTGCCTACGGTAGGATTGTTCATCGCCTCGCTGCCGTTCATGCTGTTTGCGATAGGCAGCGACACCTGGGTTTATAGTGTGGTGATGAGTCCTTATTTCCTGTTGGCGATGGTCGTCATCTTCAGCTGGCTGATGATCAGCGAGGTGCCTTTTTTCTCTTTTAAAATCAAAAATCTGAGATTTAACGACAACGTGTTACGTTATTTTGTGGTCATCTTCGCCATCATCGCGGTGATTATCATGAAGTTGGCGGCGTTGCCGTTTGTGTTCCTGTTTTATATTCTGCTTTCGGTTGTCTGTTACAGAGGAGATAAATAATTTTAACAAAAAAAAAATGTAGAGACGCCATAATATGGCGTCTCTACATTTTTTGATTATCAATTGTTATTTCTTTATCACCTTAACGATATTACCATTCGCTCTCACGAAGTAAATGCCTGCGTTGAGGTCTTCGACGTTGACCTGAACAGTGCCCGAAGCCATCTCGATGCGTTTCACGACCTGTCCGAGGCTGTTGTAAACCATAACCTCCGACTGTGCTTCGCCAAGATCGATGTTCAACACACTGTTAGCAGGGTTAGGATATACCATAACATTTTGTTTTTCAACAACTTCATACACTCCAGTGATGATTGTCGAGGCTGGGAACTCTATATAGTCGATCCAGGCGCAGTCCTGACCGCTCGACATTGCAGAGTCTTTCGAATATTCCCATCTGAGCTCGTGGGTGCCTGGTGTTAAAGCGTATGTGGCCTTTGTCCATCCTATCTCGCCCGACCATTCGCCCATCGTAGCGTCATCAATTCTGAAGAACAGCTTGTCCCAGTTGCTTTCCGACGACACTTTATAATAGAAACTCATCGCGCATTCAGTCATCACCTCGATGGTGATATACAACGACGATATCTCACTGTCGTCGATGCTTGTCGATTTCGCGCAGTACTGTCCTTCAAATGGGTTCTGTGTCGTGACCTCCCAAGCGTAGATGATGCTCGGATAATGCCAGTCGAAAGCGCTCAAGTCGCCAGTCTCAAAGCCTTCTACCGACTGACCGACAGGAATATAATAGTTTTCGCTAAAAGTATAACTATTCTCGTTCAGAGGAGCATTGCCGTATGTTACCGTATATGGGAGTTCATACAATGCTCCGATCATGGCATCTGATCCGACGGTAAACTCAACGTCGGCTGTAAACTCCTGGTCAGGTGTCAGGTCGTTGAAGGTCCATTGGCTGGATCCAATGACAGTAATCTCGTCTTGATAATTGAAAATCTGGAATACTGTCGATGGCGCCATGGCTCCACCATTGTTTTTGAAAACGAAATGGATGCTGCCACTGTCGCCAGGATTCAATGCGGTGTTGCCAGGTGTCTCAAGAACGGCATTCACCAATTCAATCACAGGAGCATAGATGCGTGTTTTGAAGTAGCTCTCCCATGTCGCGGTGCCGTCGGTGCATGTGATGTTGAAACGCACCATTGTGTTGTTTGGCACCTTGTCGCTGACGGTGAAGCCAAACACGTTGTCGAGTGTAACACTCTGATTGCTGGCGACATTACCGACGTTGGCTGTCGTCTCGTTCAAGGTGATATATTCGCTGTCGCATGCTATCGTTGCAGTGACGTTGTTTGCGTTGACGCTGCCCACGTTGGCCAATGTCATGTTGAAGCTGTATTCTCCGCCGAAATCGATCTGTGAGCCGCCGTTCAAGGTGTAGCTATCGTACACCACGTATGATGTGTTGTTTGGCATTGCCATAATCTCGATGCTCTGAGGATATGAGTTGACACCGGTGACTTTCAATATCATGGTGCCGACGCTCTGCAAGCCGCCTGTAAACTCTATCTCGGCTTCGCCGTTCTCGTCGGTGCTGCCCATCGCGATGATCTCGTCATCCATGTAGACGAGGCAGCGGTAGTTCTTCTGTGGGTTGCCGTCGTTGTCGGTTATTGACACTGTCATCGACTGTGATCCGATGAACACCTGACCAGGGGCCTCGACGTTGGCTGTCATAGGCTCGTCGAGCCATACGCTGACAGCGCCGTCGCCGAGCACGTTCATATCATAGAAGTTCCAACGCAGCGCGCCTTCCTCAAACTGCCCAGGAGCTGTCACCCATGGTGCTGTCTTGCACTTGCCGATGGCCTGTGCCACGCTGAGCCATCCGACGCGGTCGCCCCACTGTGCACTCGTCATCTCACGCTCAAGGTGCGTGCCAGGACCCTCGGTCTGACCTTCGTTGAACCAGCCGAAACGTGAGTTACCGATGACGGCGACGGCGAAGTTCTGGATTCTCACCATCTTCTCAAGGATACAATCTCCATCGAAAGCGCCACAGTCGCAGCCCTGTGAGTGGAAGAACGTGTAGTTGTGGTCGACGCCGTTGGCACCGTTGAAATCGCTGTTTGAAATGCCATACCAGCCAGCCACATAGCCTGTGTTGGCATGTCCATTGTGGTGTACGTAGCTTGTACCTGCGTTGATGGCCTGTTTCAGAGCCGAGCCGCTCCAAGTGCCTTGCTCCTCATAGAGCTTGGTGTAGTTGTAATCAACAGGATAACCGACGGTGCTATAGCCGTTGTCGTCGTGTGTTCCGATGAGGAGCTCGAGATAATCCGAGCCATTTGTTGTAGGGTCGTTATAGAGATGCTCGCCTGCCAATATCACCTTTTGGAACTCGCCGAGCACCGGTGTCTGCTGATATGACAAGGTCTTATGAATCATATTCTGAAGGTCGGAGGCGTTGTGAAACGACATACGGCTGATGCCAATCTCAGGAAGGAGGTCGTCCTCGCCCGGCTCAGCCCAGCGGTCGTTGCCGTTGTCGTTCCATGTTCCGTCAAGGCCAGAATAATAAAGGTCTGCAGGGATGCCGTTGTCTTCCTGGTTGCCGCCACCCGAGGTCACATAGCAGTAGAAACCGCGGTAAGGCACTAGGTCGACATCGCCGCCCAAAACCACCATGGCAATACCGTTGTTCTGGTATTCCTGAATGATGTAGTTACGGATCTTGTCCTGGTTGTCGACACCTGTCATCGCAGTGTAAATGTCTGACACTGTGACGATTCTGTTACGCAGTCCGATGGAGTTGTAATACTCGCAATATTCGCTGTAAGCCTCCACATAATCCGATGTGGTGATGATAAGCAGGTCGTATGCGTTCACCTCGCGGCCTCTTGTCTGGTAATTTTCAACCATCTCAGGGTTCTGAGCGAGGTTTCTAACCATATTTTTCACCTCCGGAGTGCCCCAAAGCATAGCGCTATGGTCGGCTCTCGAAGCCTTAGTGTTTACACGCACTTTAGCGGTTTTGGCATACATCACCTTGCCCTCTGCCGGGACATATTGCACCGGAGTGAACGATGTGAACGCAAAGCCGTATCCGTTTTTGTATTGTGTGGTCACAACACCATGATTTTCAGAAGGATACACGCCTTTTGAAGCGTAAACAGCGTCGTTTACCACCAATTCTTTCTTCTCGTTATCACCCGTCTTTCTTGAAGGCTGATATGGAAACAGGTTTACGTTGCCTTCAATCTCTTGAAAATCAGATAGTTCAACGACGATTGACTCGGCTTCCATACCTTGTGGCAGCATCAAGCTGACAGCCTGATACGGCAACGAAGGATTACCTGGCACAGCGGTCTGCATGCAGCTTTCAAAACCAATTTGCTGATAGCCACGTAGCTCTGTAACCTGAGGATTATCAAAGCGATACGTCTTCTCAACTGTCTGAGCCGTCACCATCAGGCCCATTATCGACAGAACCAATAAGAATGTAAGTTTTTTCATTTTATTAAATTTAACGATTAATCTTTAAAGTTTGCAAAGGTACACTTTTTTTATCTAATAGGTGCTTTTTTTTCAAAAAAATAACATTGCAAAAGATTTATTTGTAATTTTGTAGTATGAAAACGAAGATTTACATAATAATAGCGTTGTTTTTGCTGGCTTCGTGCATGTCGCCGAAGAAAGACGACATTGACATAAAAGTCGATAACTTATTGAGTCAGATGACTTTAGAAGAAAAGGTCGGGCAGCTTTGTTGTCCGATAGGCTTCAATCTTTATGAAAATGAGGATTATAAAAAGCTCATCGACACCTTGCCTGTTGGCGGCTTCTGGGCTGTGTTGCGTGCCGATCCGTGGTCGCAGAAAACGCTGGAGACGGGTCCTGACGCTCGAATGTCAGCGTTGATTTTCAATGAGATGCAGCGTTATGCGGTGGAACACACACGTCTCGGCATCCCGATATATTTCGCAGAGGAGTGTCCGCATGGACTGATGGCTGTGGGTGCCACGGTGTATCCTACCGGTCTGGGCATGGCGTCGACATGGGACGAGGATCTCTTATATAAAATAGGTGACGCAATCGGTGCTGAGGCTGCCGCCAGAGGCGCGAAATTCGGGTTCGGCCCGGTAATCGACATCGCGCGTGACCCGCGCTGGTCGCGTGTGGAGGAGACCTTCGGCGAGGACCCATACCTCTCAGGGACACTGGGCGGCGCCGTCATCCGCGGCATGCAGAATCATCTGGGAGCCACAGTGAAACACTTCGCGGCGTACGGCATTCCAGAAGGCGGGCACAACGGCGCCGCCTCACAAACGGGACCAAACACCCTGTCATCAGACTATCTGATGAATTTCGAGATAGCAGTGAAAAACGGAGCCAAGAGCATCATGACATCATACAACGCCATCGACGGAGTGCCTTGCACATCAAACAGCTACCTCCTGAGAGATGTCTTACGCGAACAATGGGGCTTCCAAGGCATAGTGTTCTCCGACCTCGGCAGCATCTGGGCGCTGCACAGCACACACCGCACAGCTGAAAACCAGACCGAAGCGACGTTGCAAGCACTAAATGCCGGCGTCGACATCGACCTCGGAGCATCCAACTACGGGGCATACCTGAAAGACGTCGTAAAGACGCACGGCAGTGCGTCTCGGATCGACGAGGCTGTGCGTCGCGTACTGCGTTTCAAATACGAAATCGGACTGTTCGACAACCCGTATCTCGAGGTACCTGACGAAAACTATGTTGAAAGCCACGGCCGTGCGTCTCAACAGTCATTACAGGCAGCACGCGAAGCAGTGGTCTTACTGAAAAACAACGGCATCTTGCCGTTATGTAAAGACGCACGGCCGTGCATATCAACAATCGCCGTCATCGGGCCGAATGCCGACAACATGTACAACCAGCTGGGCGACTACACCGCGCCACAGGATTCCGACGACATCGTCACAGTGCTCGAAGGCATCAGAAACCGTGCCAACCCCGACACAAAAATCATATATTCGAAAGGCTGTTCCATCCGCGACACCCACGACGCCGATTTCAAAGACGCTGTCAAAGCAGCAAAATCAGCCGATGTCACCATCTTGGTGGTAGGAGGCTCGTCGGCCCGCGACTTCAAGACATCGTACGAGTCGACAGGTGCCGCCATCGTCGACAACCACATCTCCGACATGGACTGTGGCGAGGGCTACGACCGCGAGTCACTCGAGCTGTCGGGACTGCAGGAAGACCTCATCAAAGAGATAGCAAAGCTGCATAAACCATTGATAATCATCCATATCGAAGGCCGTCCGATGCTCGAGAACACCGCCAGCGAAGTAGCCGACGCACTCATCACCACCTTCTACCCAGGCGAACAAGGCGGCAACGCCATAGCCGACGTCATCTTCGGAAACTACAACCCAGCCGGACGTCTGCCGATATCACAGCCTCGCCACACAGGCCAGATCCCGGTGTATTACTCACAACCCAAGCCACACGACTACGTCGAAGGCGAGAGCTCTCCACTCTATTGCTTCGGCTACGGACTAAGCTATACCGATTTTGAATATAACAATCTGAATATCAATATTTTAGATAACAAGATAGAAGTATCATTCGACGTCAAAAACACTGGCGAATACGACGGCGACGAGGTGGTGCAGCTATACCTCCGCGACGAATACGCCACCATCACCCCAGCAGAGAAACTGCTCAAAGGCTTTAAACGCATTTTTATAAAAAAGAATGATACTCAACATGTTACGCTGACCATCCCGACCGAAAAACTCGAGCCAGGAGAGTTCACGATCATGGTCGGAGCCTCGTCGGACGACATCCGTCTGAAAGAAAAAATTGAAATTTGATTTGTTTTTTAAATAAAAAATGTATCTTTGCGGTATGGATATGCTCATTTTGGTACCGAAAACGACCAACCGTCTACACTATATCTTTGACTTGATAATCAAAGAGTTACTTGGTATTTCTTTTAAGTTTACGACCGACAACGAGACGTTCACCTCGTACAACGGCCCGAAATTACATTACGGCAACAACCAGTTTTGGAGCGAGCCTTTTCAGAAAGCCACCGACATCCTTTTTCAGCACGATATAGCCGAAAAAGACATCAAGATCATTGATTATAAAGACGTTAAGGCGTTTTTCCCGGTCTACAACGAGAAATCCATCTTACCGTTCGACATCTTCGCCGCCTCGTTTTACCTAGTGACACGTTACGAGGAGTATCTGCCGCACATCAACGACAAGTACGACCGCTATCAGGCGAAAGACTCTATCTTGGTGAAAATGAATATGTTAGAGAAACCGTTGGTCAATATCTGGGCAATCGAACTCGGCAATATTCTCACCGCGATTTATCCCGATTTGAAGCTGAAAAAGAAGTCTTTCACCTTCGTCCCAACCTACGATATCGACGCGGCATGGGCATATAAGAACAAGGGAATCTTCAGGACCACCGCGGCATTCGCACGCGACCTCATCAACATGGATTTCAAGGAATGTAGAAGACGCTGGAACTCCATTGTGGGACGCGAGCGCGACCCGTTCGACACATTCGACTATCAAGTGGAGCTGCAAAAAGAGCTTCATCTGCGTCCGAAATACTTCATCCTATGCGGTGAGTACGACCTCAATGACAAGAATATCTCATTAAGAAACACCAACTTCCAGAATCTCATCAAACGTTTGGGCGACTATGCAAGAGTTGGCATCCACCCTTCGTATTCGTCGTATCTCAACAAAGAAAAAATCAAGACCGAGGTCACAAACCTCTCGAAGGTGCTCAACCGCGAGATCACCATCAGCCGTCAGCACTTTTTAAGGCTGCGACTGCCGTTGAGCTATCAGATCTTGATAGATCTGGACATAACCGACGACTACTCAATGGGTTACGCCACACTGGCAGGCTTCCGCGCCGGCATAGCCGACACGTTTAAGTTCTACGACCTCGAACATGACAACGTCACAAACCTCAACATACACCCGTTCGCCGTGATGGACGGTACCATGCGCGACTACCTCAACCTCGACATCGACGAGTCGTACGAGAAAGCCGCCAAACTCATCCAGGAAGTGAAAAACGTGAACGGCACATTCATACTTTTGTGGCACAACGAGACGCTCAGCGACGAGAAACGCTGGACCGGCTGGAAGGCACTCTATCGTAAAATCCTCGACTGCGCATTGGATAAGTCATGATACGCTATTTAACTCATAATCAGATAGATACGCAACGCTGGGACAATTGCATCGAACGCAGCCCCGACGCGCTGGTCTATGCCTGGTCGTGGTACCTCGACGTGGCGCATCCCGACTGGGAAGCCCTTGTGGAAGACGATTATGAGACAGTGATGCCTCTCGCTGCAGGCAAGAAATTCGGGATAAACTACCTTTTTCAACCTTTTTTCACTCAGAAATTTGGTGTTTTTGGCAAAAATGAGGTATCCGAAGACAAAATCGAGGAGTTTTTATCAGCAATTCCTGAAAAATTCAAATTTGCTGACTTCCGCCTTAATGGCATTAATGCCCTTAACCACAGAAATATCGAGCTTGATTTAAGCCAAGAATATAATGCTTTGGCTGAAAACTATCACTCCAACACCAAGCGTAATTTGGCGAAAGCGAAAAAAGAGAATTTAGAGATAGTAGAAAACTCCAAACCATCAGTGATTATTGACCTTTTCAGAAAAAATAGAGGAGCTGGAATCACCAAATGGGGCGATGCGGAATATGAAAGACTGCTGAAGCTCGTCGAAGTGGCGAAACAAAATGGAAAATGTCTGGTTTTAGGAGTTAAAAACAATGATAATCAGACAGTTGCGGGCGCATTTTTCATGATGAGCCACAACAAAATCGTGTTCCTGTTTTCGGGTGCCGACGAGTCGAATAAAGACAGCCACGCCTTGACATTTCTGATCGACAGTGTCATCGAAAGATTCAGCGGAAGCGACAAAATTTTGGATTTTGAAGGCTCCGACAACGACGGACTAGCCCGATTTTACATGGGTTTCGGAGGAAAAGAGACCACTTATCAAGGCATCCGTTTCAACAAGACGAGAGGCCTGACAAAACTTGTATTGAAAATTTTCAAAAGAATATAAAAAATTAACAAACCATGGTTAAAGTAATTGAATTCGGAAAACAGAACACCATCATCAACAATTATGTTGCTGAGTTGAGAAACGTCGAAGTGCAAGGCGACAGGATGCGTTTCCGCAAAAACCTCGAACGCATCGGCGAGCTGATAGCTTACGAGATCAGCAAGACACTTGATTATGAGACTGTTAGCGTCACCACTCCACTCGGCGAGAAGGAGATGAGCATCATCGTCGACCAGCCCGTCCTCGCCACCATCATGCGTGCGGGACTGCCACTGCATCAAGGCTTTTTGAATGTTTTCGACAAGGCCGACAACGCCTTCATTGCGGCGTACAGGAAATACGACAAAAACGAGGATTTCGAGATTCGCATCGAGTATTATTCAGCCGCCTACATCGACGGACGCGTTCTGATACTCGTCGACCCGATGCTTGCCACCGGCTCATCATTGGTACAGTGCCTCGACGGATTGCTCCACGACGAGGAGAAGCCATCGAAACTGCATCTCGTGGCAGTCATCGCAAGTGCGGAAGGTGTTGACTATGTGAAGAAAAAACTGTCAAAATACAATGCCACACTATGGGTTGGCGACATCGACGACGAGCTGACCGCCAAGGCATATATAGTTCCCGGATTAGGCGACGCAGGCGATCTAGCATTCGGTGAGAAGGAATAAAGTTTAAAGATTAAAGATTAAAGTTTAAAGATTAAAGAGAGGTATGGGTAATAAAGAAAGTTTCGGTTCCAAATTCGGAATCATAGCGGCGGCGGCGGGTTCCGCCATCGGACTCGGCAACATCTACAGGTTCCCGTGTGAGGCAGGTGCCAACGGCGGCGGTGCGTTTTTCATCGTGTACCTCGCCATAGTGCTCCTCATGGGATTGCCTCTCATGGTGACGGAGTTAGTCATCGGACGTCGTTCAGGCAAGAACCCCGTGGGGGCATTCAGGACACTCGCACCAGACCATAAAGGCTGGTCAAAAATAGGGTATCTTGGGGTGGTTTGCGCATTCCTCATCCTCGCCTTCTACTGCACGGTGGCAGGCTGGACCATCGACGCGGTATGGAAAGCCATCACCAACTATTATCATGGCAAAGATCTGGCAACGATACAATTGGATTTCAACAACCTCAAGGAAGAGACGTGGCAACCTATTATTGGCGAAGCCGTCTTCGTCTTCCTCACAGCTTTCATCATCATAAAAGGCGTGACAAAAGGCATTGAGAAGTATTCGAAGATATTGATGCCTATCCTGCTTGGAATCCTGATAATCCTTTGCATCAAAGCGCTGACATTACCAGGTGCCAAAGCCGGTGCTGAGTTCTTCCTTCACCCCGATTTCTCGAAAATCGACGGCAAAGTGGTTGTAAACGCACTCGGACAGGCGTTCTTCTCGCTGAGTATCGGCATGGGTATTCTGATAACTTACGGCTCATACATCGCGAAGAAAGACAACCTCACCTCCACCGCGTTTACGGTATGTGTCTGCGACACTCTCATCGCTATATTGGCAGGCCTCGTGATATTCCCGGCAGCGTTCTCGTTCGGAATAAAACCTGAAGCGGGCGACTCGTTGGCATTTGTCACACTGCCGATGCTGTTCAACCAGATGACTGGCGGCTATTTCTTCTGCCTGATATTCTTTGTCTTGCTGACAATAGCGGCCCTCACATCATCAATTTCACTGCTTGAAGCACCAGTATTGTATTTTACCGAAGAGCTGAATATCAGTCGCAAGAAAGCCACTGTTTTCTCAGCAATCGGAGTGTTCGTACTCTGCGTCATAGCGAGTCTGAGTCTGCACAGCGACACCATTTTCAAAATCGGAGGTATCAGTGTTTTCAACCTACTCGATTATATCACAGCCACTTTCATGATGACCATCGGAGGCTTGTTGACCGTCGTTTTCCTTGGCTGGAAGATGAAAAAAGATGATTTTTACGACGAGTTTACCAACGGAGGCACCATCAATATGGGATTACGAAAAATAATGTATTTCATCATAAAATTCCTGTCGCCGTTAGCGATTGCTGTGATTCTGATAACGCAGTTTATTAAATAATAAATAACAACACGTCATTTCTCCACTCCCTTCGGTCGGTCGAAATGACGAAGGGGACATAAAAACCAAAATTTATGAATGAAAATAGACTTAAAAGCTATTTTGCTTTTACGAAGAGTGAACGTATTGCCATCATCACCATTGTGTCGATGATTGTTATCATATTGGTTATCAAATACTTAATTGTTAAAAATCCTCCAAAAAGGAATTATTTCAAGCACGATTTGGACTCTATTGTGGCCAGACATGAGTTTGTGATGGATTCGGTGCGGGTGGCGGATTCTATTGAGAAAGCGAACAAACAAACCGTCATTTCGAGTGAAGCGAAGCGGAATCGAGAAATCACCGCCAAAAAATCACGGACGACTCAATTGGCGGAGATTTATTCACTCCCTGCGGTCGGTCGAAATGACGATACCCTCCATGCGTCATTTCGAGCGGAGCGAAGCGAAGTCGAGAAATCTCAAATGATTGATATTAATACCGCCGACACCACCCTTTTGAAACAATTGCCAGGCATCGGGAGCACGTTTGCGAAGCGCATTGTGGAATACCGTGATAAGCTCGGTGGCTATTGCGAAAGCGAGCAGTTGCTGGAGGTTTACATGATGGATACCGCACGTTATGAAGGCATAAAAGATTTTGTAAAAATCGACTCACTTTTTACGCCTAACAAATTGAAAATCAATTCAGATGTTTTTAAAACTCTGGTAAAACACCCCTATCTCGAATTTGATGACGTGAAGAAAATCGTAAACCACCGCGAACAAAAAGGATTGATCACATCGTGGCGACAACTGAAAAACATTGTCGGCGACGCAATCAATCCCAAGTTGAGGTATTATGTTGAGTATTAATAACTAAATAGGGCTCAGTCTCACCATCAGCACTCCGTGTGAAGGGATGCTGTTTACCACATTTTTCTTTGTCGATTTGGCAATGTTTTTGTGTTGCCAAAGGTCGTAGACTTTATAAGATACTCCGGTGGCGCGAATCTCGGGGATGTCGTTCCAGTTGAAGTTGAGGTTCCAAGCATCGTCGCCGCGGTTGAAGAAGCAGACCGCCCATTCGTCGTTGGCGAGCTGTTTCACCCATATCTGGCGGTCGCCCATCGCTACCGACAGATTTGCCTGGATACCCAGCGAATCCTGGTCGATGGCGATGACGTCCCTGTTGGTGAGGATACGTTTGGTGTCGTCGTTCATATTACCGAGGTCGTTGCCTGCCATCAGAGGAGCTGCCAGCATGCACCACATCGAGAAGTGGCTCTGGTCTTCGATGGCATTCATGCCGCCGTTGCCCACCTCAAGCATGTCGGGGTCGTTCCAGTGTCCTGGTCCGTTGTAAGGATAAAGATCCTGTACCAGGTCGATGATGTTGACCATGCCGTGACCACCCCAGTCTTCGCGTCCATCCCATATGTTGATGATGTCGCCAGTGGCTCTCCAGAGATGACCTATTCCTTTGCCCCATTCCCATGGCTTGGTGCTGCCCCATTCGCAGATGCTGAAAACGATAGGGCGACCGGCTTCTTTCAAAGCCTCGCGCATGATGGTGTAGGCGGTCTTGGAGTTGGTGCCACGGTTGTTGCAGAAGTCGTATTTCAGATAGTCGACACCGGTGCGCGCATAAAACAGCGCGTCTTGGTATTCGTGACCCATGCTGCCTGGTCGTCCGGCGCAGGTGTAGGCACCCACACAAGAATATATACCGAATTTCAGTCCTTTTGAATGAATGTAATCCGCCACATATTTCATGCCATGTGGAAACCGCTCAGGGTCGCACACGATGTTGCCGTCAGCGTCGCGGTCAATCTGCCAGCAGTCGTCAACGACGATATATTCGTAGCCGGCGTCTTTCATGCCAGAAGCCACCATAGCGTCGGCAGCCTCCATCAGCAGCTGTTCGTTAACGTCACAGCCGAAGCGGTTCCAGCTGTTCCAACCCATTGGCGGAGTTGGACATAGCGCCTCAAACTCTTCTTGTGTCAATGGTTGCGGTTTGGTGTTTTGTGCCGTCGCCGTGAAAGCGAGCATCATCATTAAAATGATAGTAAAGATGTTTTTCATAGTGATAATTTTTTGCAAAAATACGAAAAATTGAACAACAAACGATCACTTTCCACTTTTTCGTCTGTTGCATTCTGTGCAGAGCATTTGGCAGTTTTCGGCAATTGTACGGCCTCCATCATCACCATTTTGAAACAATTGCCAGGCATCGGGAACACGTTTGCGAAGCGCATTGTGGGATATCGTGAACCACCGCGAACAAAAAGGATTGATCACATCGTGGCGACAACTGAAAAACATTGTCGGCGACGCAATCAATCCCAAGTTGAGGTATTATGTTGAGTATTAGTTGTTACAATCGAAGACCAGACGCACAGAAAAGCCCTGATAACGATTGGTGCTGGCACCAGTCAACAAACTATTTGCCTCAAAATTTTCTCTAAGTGCAAGGTTATTACCATACTTTGTAGCTGACCAATATGCTCCATAAGAATTAACAAGATCAACAGCATTGCCCAAGTGATCACGCCTGCCCGCAGCTGGAAGGAACACACAACCGGCGTTTTCCATATCGCTCCACTTGACTGGCGTTTCTTCTGTAAAAACGTTGTCTGTAAATTTTTTACTACCATATGAGAAATCAGGGGCGACAGTGCAATCCCAGTTATCAGGAAGCAGTATCATACCCTTGATACCCATCACAGTAGCATGGCCACGCAAGGTTTTACTTTCATCGTTAATCTTTTTAGATCTTGAAAACAGATTAATCCACTCGGCATTAGTCAAAGTACGCCAAGCCTCAGTGCCACCGTTTTCAATATTGTTTGCGTTATATACACCCCAGTCGTAATTAGTATTGACGAGGTCGTTCTCTCCGTCGCCGTAATCATTGTTGTTGAGGGTCGTCAGGTAAGGATAACAAGTTGCAAAGCCCGAAGCGCCCCATCCAAACAGGTCGCGTGCAGCAGTAGGGTCATTATTTACAGTGTTTTTTGCGCTGTTATAATTGGTAAAACCATCAAAAGTTACATTGCCATTGGTACCATTGCCCAAAATGTCGTACTGACGGTCGGCAAAACGCCATCTCGGTGTCAGATTTCCTTCTGTGCCAGTTCCGAGATATTGCAAATTTCCTTTCGAGAACTTTACCGCCGCACCTGTACCAGGAATTTTCGAGCCTACTGTAAAGACAGCGTCAACATAAGGAGACACTGTCATTTCGATATTAACACCTTTGGTGTAATACATGTTATTGACAATCTCAGGGATTCTCTTAATTGTCGCAATGTAACCAGCAGCAGTGACAGTAGGATATTCTATTGATGCCTGTGGGAGCATGACAGCCCATCGTTCGTCGCTTGTTTTATAAAGTTTTAACGTACCTGTGGTCTCGGTTGGAGTGATAGTACCATTAGCAAAGCTAACGGTAGCAGTGGTTTTCATTCCTGAAATTGCCACAGTGTTAGCAGTCGCTATTTCAGGCTCAAATTTCACCAAGCCGCATTTGTTGCGAAGCACACATGAATATGATGTCGTGATGCCATCGTATTTTTCATTTGTTTTCACATAAGAAAGAACAGGCAGATTCTCACTTTGGTCGGAGATGTCAACAGTAAACTGGCTGGTAGTGCCTGCTACGAGCGTTGTTTTACACAGGTCACCGACAAAGAAAAAATGCAGATAATCGCTAGTGCTCGGATTTGTTATGGTTCCCGAGAACTTGCCATCGCTTCCGTATGTCAAAGTGCCTTTGTATTTGCCACCGTTTCCAACATAAATCTTGTCGCCTTCTTCATAAAAGACCTCTCCAGTGCCTGTGACAACATCGTGTTTGGCTCCTTGCACATCGAGAGTGATAAACACCTTCTCTCCATCGACAGGGTCTAATGCCGCGATGTTTTTCTTGCATTGGGTGAACGAGAGCGTCATGGTTAAAGCGAGCAACAATGTGATGTTTCTCTTGTTACGTCTGCGTCTTGCCACGGCGTAGCCTGCTCCGGCTGCAGCCAAAACAAGCAATCCGCTGCCCAACGGCACCACATCCTGGCCGAACGTCTGGTTGCTAAGACTCGACGACGACAATTCTGCGCGGTCATTGTAATTTTCAGAATCTCCGGAATGGAAAAATCCGTCGCTGCGTTGAGCGAACATAGTTGTAGGCAACAGCATCATCAATGCCATTGCCATTAAAAGCTCGAAGGCTTTAAGATTTTCTGCGGTTTTCATTATTTATAATTTAAAATTTAAAATATGTGAATTTCGGCCGCAAAAATATAATATCAAAGCGACGTAAACTTTATTCTACGTGTATAAAATTTTATTCTCGATGTAAATGGTTTTATTCTGAATGTATTTTTGAGGCTAAAATGTACGTCTTCTGAAATACCTCGGTTGCGTCAGCTCTTCTTTTGGGGGCTCTGGGACATCCCAATAGGGGTCGTCGTCATCCAGATTGTCGTCGTCATCGTCAGTGTCGTCGGGCTTTTCACGTTGTGGACCCTCGTTTTTGTAAAAAATGGCAAGGATTATTCCCATGACGAAGCCGGCGAGATGTCCCTCCCACGAAATGTGGTTCTCGATGGCGTATTTCGGATACAGTCCCCAGACAAGGCTGCCGTAGAGGAAAATCACTAAGAATGAGACGATTACGAGGTTTTTGTTACGTCGGATGAAGCCGCTGAGCATCAGGAAAAACGCCAATCCGTAGATCAAGGCACTCGCCCCGATGTGGACACCGTCGCGTGCGCCGCACCATGTGAGCAGGCCGGTGGAAAACATCAAAAGAAGCCAAATTTTGGTGGCTATCGGCTTGTAAAAATAATAAAGACAAGCTCCCAACACAATGATTGGCAATGTGTTAGCCAACAGATGGCTCCAGCTCCCGTGAAGGAAATGGAAACACATTATTCCAGGCAAACCGTCGACTTGCAACGGCTTGATGCCAAGAAACGAGAAATCAAGGTCGAACACCTCCTCCACCCCTTTCACCAGCCAGCAGACGGCCATAAAAGCCACCGGCACTATGAAACTGCGCAGAAGCCGGTCACGTTCCTCCTTGATTTCCTCGGAACTCATCAATTGGTTTTGAATTTGTAATGGATATCCTTCAGCTCTTCGTTGGCCTTGGCAATCTTTTTCTTCAGATTTTCCTTGTAGTCGACCACTTTTTTAGCGATTTTCTCGTCGCCGACCGCAAGAATCTGAGCCGCCAAGATAGCAGCATTCAACGAGTTGTTCATTCCCACTGTCGCCACTGGGATTCCCGGAGGCATCTGCACTATCGAGAAGAGGGCGTCCATGCCGTCGTTGCCCGATTTTACTGGTATTCCGATGACTGGTATCGGTGTCATTGCCGCTATCACGCCAGGCAGATGAGCCGCCATTCCGGCTGCCGCGATGATGACTCTTATGCCACGTTTCTGGGCATTTCTGGCAAAATCTTCAACCAACTCAGGAGTACGATGAGCGCTCAAGGCATTCATCTCGAACGGAATCTCCATCTCATCAAAAAATGTCAGCGCCTTCTCCAAAACAGGGAGGTCAGAGGTGCTTCCCATTATAACACTTACTAACGGATTCATTTTTAAAAATTATTTTTTGCAAAGTTACTAAATAAATTTTTTATATTTGCAAAAGTTAATGATTTTTGTCAAAATTTTATAACTAATTGATTATGAGCATTATAAGAGTTTCCGACAAGGATTTTGCACCTTTTATATCTCAAGAGAAGATTGAAACTGAAATTCATCGAATAGCCAATGAAATCAAACGTGACGTGGCCGACAAGGAGCCTCTGTTTCTCGTGATGCTCAACGGCGCGTTTATGTTTGCCGCCGAGCTGTTCAAGAGCCTCGACATGGCGTGCGAGATGGCGTTTGTAAAATACAAAACCTACGAGGGAACACACAGTACAGGCAAAGCCAACGCGCTCTTAGGCCTTGATGCTCAACAGATTAAGGACAGAAACATCGTCATAGTGGAAGACATCGTTGACTCAGGCTTCACCATGAGCCAGCTTTTGAAAGATTTGGAAACCGATGGTGCCAAGAGCATCCGCATCGCAACTATGATGTTCAAGCCTAACGCATTCAAATTCAATTACAAAATCGACTATATCGGGATGAACATCGGCAACGACTTCATCGTCGGATACGGCCTCGACTACAACGAATACGGAAGAAATTTAAAGGAAATCTATAAAATTGTTGAATAATGAATATCATACTTTTCGGACCTCCAGGTGCTGGCAAAGGCACTCAATCACAACAACTTAAGGAAAAATACGGCTTCACATACCTCTCGACAGGCGACATTTTGCGCGAAGAGATGGCTGCCGAGACCGAAATCGGCAAGAAAGTGAAGGACATCATCAGCAAAGGCGGCTTGGTGTCGGACGAAATCGTCGTTTCTATTATTAAATGTAGAGTCGGCGCCAACCTGAAATCGGCAGGTTTCTTGTTTGACGGCTTCCCACGTACGGTGAAGCAGGCCGAGATGCTCGACGAGATCATGAAGTCGTTCTCATTGAAAATCAATGCTGTTTTGAGCCTTGAGGTGCCTGAGGAAATCCTCATCCAGAGAATGCTCGAACGCGGCAAGACCAGCGGAAGAGCCGACGACAACATCGACTCCATCAAACACCGCTTTGTGGAATACAAAGAGAAGACCGCTCCAGTGCTCGACTACTACAAGAAACAAGGAAACTTGGTGGGAATCAATGGCGTCGGAGAGATTTCAGACATCTTCAAATCACTCTGTGCTGAAATAGACAAGCTTTAAACGTCATTTCGACTGAAACGGAGTGGAATGGAGAAATCACCGGCATACAATTGATTCAGAATTATTCAGATGGCGGTGATTTCTCGACAAGCTCGAAATGACGGCTCTTATATGAATGCTGCATTCCCATATCATGCTGGCGTAGCTGTTCCCGTATTTTCGTTGAGAAGCGAGGACAGCTGCGGCATCGGTGAGTTTCTCGACCTGAAGAAACTTGCCGACTGGTGTGTCATGACCGGCCTGAAGCTAATTCAGATTCTGCCTATCAACGACACCACCACCGACGGCGGATGGAGCGATTCATATCCTTATAAGTCAATCAGCACCAAGGCGTTACACCCCATTTATCTTAATATTGAAAAAGTTGGAATTCTTAAAGACGAAAACGATAAAAAACGTTTTCAGGAGCTGAAAAAAGAGCTTAACACGAAGGAATTTGTCGACTATCCGGCGGTTTTCGAGACGAAGATGTGGTATCTTAAAAAGGTGTACGCCCAAAAACGCGGCAAGAAACCCGATTTTTACGAGTTTTTGCAGCAGCAATGCGACAAGCAGCTCTCGGAAGCCGTTGATTATCTGCACGATAGAGGCATCATGCTAAAAGGCGACCTGCCCATCGGCGTGAGCAGTGATAGCGACGACGTGAAACAGCAGCCGCATCTGTTCAACCTCGACATGGAGACCGGCGCTCCACCTGACACATTCTCAGCAAAAGGCCAGAACTGGGGCTTCCCTACCTACAACTGGGCAGCGATGGAAGCCGAGGGTTTCCAATGGTGGAAAGACCGTGTGGCATGGTTCAAGAAATATTTCGACGCTTTAAGAATCGACCATATCTTAGGATTTTTCCGCATCTGGGAGATTCCGAAAGGCAGTCCTGACGCCAGTTTCGGGCATTATTCACCAGAAGACCCGAGGACGTGGGAGATTGAGGGGCGAAAACGGTTGCAAACAATTTTTGGTGACAATTCATTATTGATTTGTGGCGAGGACCTCGGCATGGTGGCGCCATGTGTGCCTGGGGTGATGCGTGAATTTGGAATTCTCAGTCTCGAGGTGCAGCGCATGCCCAAAAACAGCAGCCGACCGTTCAGCGACCCGCGCGAGAACCCATATCTCAGCGTCGACACCACGGGGACACACGACATGCCGACGATTCGCGGATGGTGGGAACAAGACAGAGAACTATCAGCACGTTATTACCACGAGATGCTGCATCATACCGACGATGCGCCGTATTTCTGCGAGCCGTGGGTGTGCCAAGAGATCATCGAGCAGCATTTCAACAGCAGCTCGCAGTGGGTCATAATCCCGATTCAGGACTACATCGCGATGGACGGCGACTTCCGCTGGGACTGCACTTGGGAAGAGCAGATAAACGAG
>Ga0265298_10000438_pt1 | contig 62260 bp, 59 predicted proteins | sample AusTroGonzalo_MG_3_FD_193486 | JGI IMG/M metagenome (GOLD analysis project Ga0265298, IMG submission 193486) | Bovine rumen microbial communities from tropical cattle in Woodstock, Queensland, Australia - Gonzalo_01 | ecosystem: Host-associated > Mammals > Digestive system > Stomach > Rumen ... | reverse complement strand
GGGGATGGCTATGGCGCTGGCGATGGCGATGGCGATGGCGATGGCTATGGCTCTGGCTCTGGCTATGGCGATGGCTATGGCGATGGCTATGGCGATGACGATGGCTTAAAGACATACAACGGCAAGAAGGTCTATTACATAGACCAGCAGCCTACAATCATTGAAAGTGTACACAGAACCTATGCTAAGGGTTTCATGATAAACAATGACCACACCGTCACGCCTTGCTATATTGCTCGTGTCGGTAACAGTTTTGCTCATGGTGATACTTTGCACAAGGCTCATGCTGACGCCCAAAAGAAGGAGCTGCAGACTATGCCTGTTGAGAAAAGGATTGAACTCTTTATCCAGGAACATCCGGATAAGGATAAGAAATACCCCGCTCAGGACCTCTTTGACTGGCATGGCGTTCTTACCGGCTCCTGTACTATGGGCCGCACACAGTTCTGCCGAGAACATGGTATCAGCGTAGAGACTGACAGCTTTACGGTGGGAGAGTTTATTAAGCTCACAGAACACTCCTACGGGAGTGATGTAATCAAGAAACTTAAAGAAGAGTTATGATTTATAGAACAATGATCGGCCTGGTTACCCTGGCCACCCTACTCTATTATATAGCCTGCTTGCTTGAGATATTCAAGTTGATCAAGTGGACTTCAAAGAAGGTAACTATAAAGTTTCCTCAGTTTTTGATACCCTTTTATTATTTCATAAAAAAGTAAGCTTATGTTAGAAATTTCAAAAAAACAGATTGTGGCTGCTGTATGCAGCGTGTTCACCATTGTCGTGCTGTCTATGCTTGGCAAGATTGGCGAGGATGTAAAGAACGAGACCATTGTGGTCAATCAGTATCCTTTTACAGGTAGGATGGAATATTGGACCACGCCAGGCTGGAGAGGTCAGTGGTTTGGCAAGACCACTATATACCACAAGACCGAGCAGCTTTGGTTTGGAGCTACCAACGATGACAATAAACCCATCGGAGCTCCTATCCCAGTTATATTCAATGACGCTTCTGACGGACTCATTTACGGCTCACTGAGAATCAAACTGCCGACAGATATTGAACACCTGAGCCGTATCCAGACGGATTATAACGGCATGGAAAGACTCATGAACGACCTTGTAAGACCAACCGTCACTAAGGTTATTTACGCCAGCGGTCCTCTGATGTCAGCATTTGAAAGCTACGCAGAGAAGAAGAACGACCTCATTGAGTATATAACCGACCAGCTTAACAACGGAGTATATAAGACCACCGTCAAGACCGAGGAGGTTCAGGATGCCATCACTGGCGAACTGAAGAAAACTAAGGTGGCAACACTCATACCGGACGTTGATGCTCCTGGAGGATACAAACGTTCCGAGAGCTCACCTTTCAAATACTATGGCATAACTATCGGCGCCGAGTCCGGAGGCCAGGTGTCTGTAAACAAGATAGACTACTCTGACAAAGTAAAGCAACAGATAGCCCAGCAACAGGAGGCCAACATGCTTATCCAGACCTCTAAGGCAAAAGCCGCTGCAGCTGTACAGGAGGCTATCAGGGCCGAGGAGGAAGGAAAGGCTAAGGCTGCTCAGGCTAAATGGGCACAAGAAACCATCAAGGCTACCGAAGTAACTAAAGCGGAACAGGAGAAAGAGGTGTCACGCCTGGCCGCCGAGAAGGCTGAGTTTGACAAGAAGAAGGTTATTGCACAGGGCGAAGCCGAAGCAGCTGCCAACAGAGCAAAGGTCGCCGCTGGCCTTACTCCTCAGGAGAGAGCTGAATGGGATTATAAGACTAAGGTTGGTGTAGCTGAGGCTATCTCTAAGGTTACTCTTCCCAAGATTGTGTCTACCGGCTCCAATGGCAATAACAATACCGCTATGGATGCTATGGGGCTTAAGATGCTCGTAGATCTGTCTAACCAGCTCAGCAAGTGATGAATACCTAATCATGTCCTTTTTATGAATTTAAACACCAGCCTTTGTCTGCTGTGAAGCACGCAAAGGCTCCCCTTGGTAGGATGGCTGAGTGACCGAAAGCACCACACCGCTAACGTGGCATGCGTGATGAGCGCATCGGGGGTTTGAATCCCTCTCCTACCGCTAAAGACAGAGTAATGAAAACGCCCATAACATATTACGGAGGCAAGCAGCAGCTTGCGGATGACATCATCAGTATGATGCCACCGCATAGGATTTATTGTGAGCCGTTCTTTGGCGGTGGGGCTGTTTTCTTTGCTAAAGGACCGTCGTTTCTGGAGGTTATCAATGACAGGAATGACCTACTGATTACATTCTATAAGCAGTGTGTTGAGAACTTTGACCGTCTGCAGGAGAAGATCCAGAACACACTACACTCCGAGTCAGAGTACAACAAGGCCAAGCGTATATATAACAATCCCAAGCATCAGAGTAAGCTTAATGTGGCGTGGGCTGTATGGGTTGTAACCAATATGAGTGTTATGGCCACACCAAGAGGCGGATGGAAAAGAGACAACGGTACCGGCGGCAGTCACGTGGGTGTTTCTATGGCTGCGCACAGAAAAAACTTTACTGCAGCGGTCTATGACAGGCTTAAGTACGTTCAAATATCTTGCAAGGATGCCATTGATGTGATTGAAGAAAGAGATACGCCTGATACTTTCTTTTACCTTGATCCTCCGCACATAAACTGCGACCAAAAACATTACAAGGGTTATCAGACAGAGGATTTTGAGAAGTTGCTGCACATGCTGTCTGGAATTAAGGGCAAGTTTATGCTCAGCAACTTTCATTCCGATATTCTATCTCGATACATTGAGGACAATAGGTGGTTTGTTAGAGTGATAGATAAGAAATGTATGATTCCGGCTTTAATCAGCAAGCCAAGGAGAAAACAAGAGGTTTTGGTTTGTAATTATCGGCCTTACCCATCATTATTTGAAGAATAAGAGTAGCATTATGGACCTGAACGATATAAAGACCGAACTGGAGGAGATTAAGAAGCTGACGCTGCTGGGCGCAAAGAACGTGCTCAACGTGAATGACGTGGCGCTGCTGCTGGGCTATAAGCCTAAGACAGTCCGTAATATGGTGGATGAGATTCCGCATTACAGGAATGGGCATGGGATATGGTTCAAGAAGGAGGATATTGAGGCGTGGCAGCTCAAGGTAAAACATAACGTGATAGCAATTAAGTAACATTATATGGCATCATCATATTTCAGTCACGATAGTAATGCACGTAACAGCAAGAAACTGCTGCGGCTGCGTCAGGCTTACGGCGCTGCCGGTTACGGCGTGTATTTCATGCTGTTGGAGAGATTACGTGAGGAGGGTGGATATACAAGCGATAGGGACTATGATATGATTGCGTATGATCTGCGCGAGTCAACTGAGTTGATTAAATCTGTGGTGGAGGACTTTGACTTGTTTGAGATAAGCCATGACGGCAAGCATTTCAGTTCAAAGGGCTTTACGGAGCGTATGGAGCTGCGTGAGATAAGGGCGCAGGCTGGACGTAAAGGGGCGTCTGGGCGTTGGGGGCCTTTTTCTCCGGCCGATGGCAAAAAAGAAAAGAAATTGAAAAGAGAAAGTAAAAATAACACCACAAAAATTGATGATGAAATGAAAAATGGCGATGAAAATAACCCCGCTCAAAATGGCTCAAAATGGCAAAACGATAGCAAAAGTGATAATTTGCCTATGGCATTAAATAAAATAAAAGTAAAGAGAAAAGAAATTAAAAATAAAGAAAAGAAAAGTTGTGTTGTGTTCACACTACACGACACAGACATTGAAATTCCATTCAAGGGACAGCCTGACGGCAAGCCGGGTTGGACGCTGGAGGTTGCTACGTATGTGGCGTTCCAGTTGCACATGCAGCACGCAGTGGCCGAGACGGACCGTCTGATTGCTTATAACCTGATGCACCACAAGGAGGCGACCAGCTGGAATGCGGAGCAGTGGTTTGCGGCTGCGCGTATGTGGCAGTCAAAATGTAAGGAGCAGCAGCCTGACACACGTTGGGATGATACGGCGTGGGCTGTGTTTGTTGAGGTTTTGTATGTGAAGCTGGCTGACAAGCAGGAGTACGGCTTGATGTATGAGCTGCTGTATGATTACTGCACACCAGGTTGGATTGACAATGAGGACAAGAAAGTGTACGTGCTGCCTACTACCCAAGGTATCCATGAGTGGATGGAGCGTAACCTGGATGATATTATTGACGATGTAAGGGCTTTGCTCAGGGATAAGCACTGCAAGAACTTATGTTATAGCATCAAGGATGAATGATTATGGGCTACAAGGAAGAAGAAGTTGACATTACTCTGCCTCCGCTGTTTAATGCTGCGGTTGCGGCCAGCGGTTTTACCATTGAGCAGATTAAGAGTGATTCACGGCACCAGCCTTTGCCGTTTGTGAGGTATATGCTATCGGCTATATTGTATGAGGACTACCTCTGGAGCACTCCTAAGATTGGACGTGCGCTGAACCGCGATCATGCATCGGTCCTGACCGGCATTAAGAAGTATCATGAGATTATTGATGATAACTCACATGGTTATCAGGTGGAGCATGTTATTAACGAGAATTTTCACGGACTTATTATGGTACCGAACAGAGAAAAGCGCATAAGAGGTTACATGAATGAAATCAGGAGGCATATTAAAGACCTGCCTGAAGGTAAGCGAAATGCTATTAGCAATAAGCTGGACCGTATCAGCCTGGAGCTGAAGAAGGACAGGCCGCAGAACAGGGTTAAACGTAACACGGTTGGGGTGGCAAGATGATTACGATGCAGCGCATATCGGACCAGGTGCCACGTACAGCTCCGCTGCTGCGTGTGTACAGGAACTACTGCACGCTGAATGCTGCGGCTATGCGGCTGCTGGGCGTGGGCGGTGAGCGCAAGCGGTATGTCGAGGTTACCGTATCGGATGATTCAGGACGGCAGGCGTGGATATGCGGTACCGATAATGTTGCTGATTACAGGATCAAGACCAAGAGTACACATACCGGACGTATATGCTCGGCCGAGTTGAGTAGCCGATTATGTGAGCTGCTGGGTGGATATGGTACGTATCAGATTAGTGCTACACGGCGGTACTATGATGTGGACAAGGATAAGTATTACTATGCAATTCTAAAGAAATAACGATATGGGAGAGGTGAAGATTTTTAAGGTTTATATCTCTGCTCCGATAGGTAGCGGAGTAAAGACAAACCCAGAAAAGTACAAAGAACGTTTTGACTTTTTTGAAAGTAAGGAGCGGTTTTATAGGGAACGCGGATTTGAGGTTCTAAATCCGATGAAGAACGGCATTGAACCAATGGCCGAGGATGTGGTACACATGGATGCTGACTACCAGCTTATCCGCAAGTGTGATATTATTGTGATGCTGGAAGGATGGAACCGTAGCGCCGGCTGTTGGGCTGAGCTGCATTATGCGTTGTCTATCGGCAAGGAAGTTTATCTGGAAAACAACTATCCTCTTATCTGATTATGGAGAAGCCCAGGTTTATTATTGGCATTGATCCGGACGTGGACAAAAGCGGTGTTGCTATCCTAAACATGGAGAGCAAGAAGTTCATTAGTGTTGAGGTGGTGCCGTTTACTGAACTTATCAGCAAGTTTCAGAGCTGTTTCGGTTTGAGCAAAGGCGAAACGCAAGGTTTTCTTGTGGTGATGGAGAACTCAGACAACAGGACCAACTGGCACCTGGGTAACATTGCTTATGATAAACGGCTGTCACTGGATGGAAAGCTGCGCAAGTCGGCGGCTATCGGCCACGGGGCTGGGCTGTGTCACGCTACCCAGCGTCATATTCAGGAGCTTGCGGAGAGCCTTGATTTTGAAGTAATACTGCAGTTTCCTTTAAAGAAGGGATGGATGGGACCTGACGGTAAGATCACGCAGGATGAAATCATGCAGTTCATTCCGGACCTGCCTAAGAAGATGAATCAGGAGTGTAGGGACGCATGCCTGCTGGCATGGAACCAGGCTGGCTTTCCTATACGTATTCCAGCGAGCTTTTATATTGAACGTAAAAAGAAACTGATATGAAAAAGATCATGTTTAATGACAAGTACGGTCTGACACAAGCTGTGCTTGAAGGTAAAAAGACAATGACACGCCGGATTGTTCCGAAAGATACCCCCTTGGGAAACTTTGTCGAAACAGAAAAAAAGTCACGCTATCGGACTGGTGATGTAGTAGCGGTTGCTCAGAAATACATGGATTTACCCAATCCCTTTCAAGGGAGAGGTACAACATATATAGATGCCGCTGGCTGGAGAAATAAGATGTTTGTTAGGGCCGAAGATATGCCCCATCATATCTTAATCACTGATGTCAGGATTGAACGTCTCAAAGATATCTCAGATGATGATTGTATCCGGGAAGGTATTCAGGAAATGGAACCATGTGGGGAAACTGGAGGGCCGTTGTATTGTTTTTCTAATCCACATGAAGGTTGGTGGTTTTGTTCGCCACGTGAAGCATTCGAGGTACTGATAAATAAGATATGTCCTAATTTAACTTGGGAGTCCAATCCCTGGGTGTTTGTTTACACATTTTCGCTTGAAGAGTATGTGAATATTTTACCAAGCATTGCTCTGTCTGCTACTGACTGTTTTAATAAACAAACGATAGCCAACAAGTATATCATTACCAAAAATTATTTGCTGAATCAAGGCAACGTCGTAGATAAAGATGACAATTACAGAACACGGAATGACTGATATCAGAGGAGTAGAAATTGTTGGCTACGAAGAAGCGTGCTATCTTAAGGATGTGGGCTTTAATTGGCTCTGTACTGGGTATTACCACTGTGACGAGTATTACGATGAAGAAGGATATAGTGAGGATGAAAGATATGAATGCGTAGGGTGGAGAGGATTATATCGCAATACATATTCGCTTTTTAGAGTTGCTGCGCCAACTAAAAGAGCTGCTGAGCTATGGTACAAGATTTATGACATCAAACCATTTAAAAATTAGAATAGAATTATATGCCTACAAAGATTCAATGGACGCAGGAGGTGTGGAACCCAGTTACTGGCTGTAATAAGGTCAGTGAGGCTTGTGAGAACTGCTATGCCGAAGTAATGGCTAAGCGCCTGAGTGGTATGCCCGACAGCAAGGAGAAGTATAAGAACGGCTTTAAGGTGACGCTGCACCCTGAAAGCTTAGAGGAACCGTTAAAATGGACTAAGCCCAGGATGGTGTTTGTATGTTCAATGGGTGAACTGTTCCATGAAAAAGTCCCATCAGCTTTTATTGAACAGGTAATGGATGTTATCAGACGCACACCACAGCATACTTATCAAATATTGACTAAACGTTCTGAGCGTATGGCTATGTATTTTGTCACTGAGTGCGCATCGGTCCCAGACAATGTTTGGCTGGGCGTGACGTGTGAAAGCAGCAAGCATTACAAGCGCGTGTATGACTTGCAGTGTATTACTGATGCTGCTGTCAAGTTCCTTTCATGTGAGCCATTGTTGGGTTATATGCCTGATTTGCCGGTAGATGGTATAGATTGGGTGATTACCGGCGGTGAGAGTGGGCCTAAAGCCAGGCGAACTCCGGTTGAGTGGTTCAGAGGGTTACGCGACCATTGTGTAGCGGAGGGTGTTCCGTTTTTCTTTAAGCAGTGGGGAGCCTGGGGGCCTGACGGAGTAAAGCGCAGCAAGTACGCCAATGGTGCGCTGCTGGATGGTGAGGAATGGAAACAAATGCCAAAAGTTTAAAAGATACAGTAATAAGCAAAATATGAAAGAAGTATGGTTGACGAAAGGTAGTCCAAAGTGGATGCCATTTCACTTGATTTTCTTTAAGAACGCAGATTGGCTGATATTGCCTTGTATTTCTTTTATTCAGAAGAATAAGGCGCAGTATCGTGGTAGTGAGATAGTTTTTGGAATACTACGATTTAGGTTTAGTATTTACTTTCATAACGGCAATTAGTATATCAGGAAATACAAAAACAGATAGAACTATGATTGAATTAGTATTTAAGTTGGTGCTTTGTCACCTTATTGGAGATTATTTCTTCCAAAGTCCATTTTTGGCAGATACAAAAGGAAAAAATTGGTATCACTTGTTCATACATTGTATGCTTTATGCTGTGCCATTCTATTTATGTTTTGGGTGGTGTTGGCAATTAGCAGTAATTACCATACTCCATTTCCCTATTGATGCAGCAAAAGCAAGATATGGCAAGTTGTCTTATACGGCAGACCAAATACTGCATTATGCTTTGAGTTTGTTGTATCTCATTTAATTATTGTATTGGGGAATAAACTAACACTATGAGCAGAGCAGAAGATTTGGCAAAAAAACGGAACCCTACTCCAAAGTTGGAGGATGGGTGGGGTGATATTAAAGATTTTCATAATGCGGTAGATAGTGCTTATAGGTTAAGGGCAGAGTTTAAGGCAGGCTATGAGCAGGCTATAGAAGATATGGCTTGGATAGCAATCGGGGAGAAAATAAAACAAGGCGATTTTAGTGTTGACAAATTAACAAAGGCTATGGAAGGCATAGATTTAAGCTGCATTGTAAACGCCATAAATAGCAGTAAAAAGTAAGATATGAAGAAACTGATAATATTAGTGGCTTGCATACTATTTGTAGGTTGTATTAAAGAGCCTATAAGTAATTATAAGGGAGGTATAGTAGTGTCTAAGGATTTCTCTGTTAGCGATCAGTGGTATATTGTAAGAACAAAGGGGAGGCATTCTTATGGTGATAGAGATTCTATATGGGGATTACATAAGGTTTATGTGTATAAGAGTGAATGGGAAAAATATTCCATAGGCGATACTATTAAAGAGTAAACAAGTGAGGTATGAAGGAGATAGAGATATACTCGCTCGGAGAACAAGAGGTGTTTTGGGCAGTCATCCATAATTTTCTTGGGTGGGCACACGAATGTACATATTATACCACCAAAAGTTTTAAGCCACAGGTTTTCAATCCAGATGAAAGACATATGGAGTTATTACAAAAGGTTGCAGATAAAGGAGGTGTGTTACATATTCACCATCTTTTTGAGCCTTTCGTACCATCAGACTTATCGCAATATCAAAGGAGATTTACTGATAATGGTATGCGTCTTATCCGTACTATTATAAAGATAGAAGGTTTGCAAGTGAATTGGGATGTATGTGATGCCGAGAAAGAGATTTTGCAAAGGTACTCACCTCCTTTGTATTGTCGGATTTTTAATTGTTAGTAAGTTAGTAATACACTTAATATTATGACGCAAATTAAACAGTTCTGGAAAAATACACATGATGTTAAGCCCCAAGAAGGACGAGACCTATTGATTGTACGTAAGAGGGAGCGAACTTACTACCAATTTGGCTTATACAACAGCAGTAATGACCGTGTTATGATTACCTCGCCTACAGGTTTCCCTTGGCAAAGTTTTGAAGATTTTGATATGTGGGCTTACCTTGATGAATTGCTTGATATTTCAAATCAGCAAGAACCTGCAAACGAGCAAACTCTTGCAAATTCTGCAAAAAGTAGCGAGGAACAGCAAGAGTATATAAATTATTGTTGGAAGAATTGGGTTGATTCTGATAATAATCCAATAGCGGAAGGCGTACTTACAAAGGGTGAATTTGAATTTTACGCCCGTCATTTCGCACACTGGCAGAAAGAGCAGGACGAGAAGGAACTCCAGACTGCCGAGGAACATGGCATACTTTCAGGCATGAACATGGAACGCGAAAAGTTGATGAAGGATGCAGTGGAAATCAAAATCAATCGTGATACCCTTTATGATTTGAAACCTTTGATTCACGAAAGGTATCTTGATTATAAGATTGGTCAGAAGGTAAAAATCATAATCCTTCCGAGTGATGAAAAGTGACATACAAATAAGACAATAGAATGGTACAAACTCATTTGGCTAATGAATCTCAATTTAAGTGCCAACGATGCGGAGCGTGCTGCAGGCTGGTGGGGCTTAGTGATGTTCCGGAGATTAAGGCTATGGCGCGAGAAGACAGCGACGCATGCCGATATCTGATGCCAGATAACCTCTGCTCCATTTATGAGGAACGTCCCATATTCTGCCAGGTTGATGGTATGTATGACCAGTATGTAAAGGAGCAAGGCATAACGCGAGAGGAATGGTATATAAAGAACGCAAAAGCCTGTATGTATTTGCGGAATATACTTGGAGTAACAAATAAATAGTTATAATTATGGCACCAACAGAGATAGCTATATTGTTTTGGTGGGGAATTATGCTTGTGATCTCCTTTTGTGGTTTAATAGCAGAAATGCACCATAAGAAAAGGTTGTCTGACAGGCTAATGGGAATTTTATTGATTATTGGCTGTTTGGGATTAGTCTTGTTCATTATAACATGGGCAACTAACGCAGGGTGTGGGCTAAGATAGACAGCTGGTGTGGGCGTGGGCTTGTTTATTTGCGTAGATTGAAGGTGATATGTCAATAGTTGTCATTAAAATAAACAGGGACAATGTGCTGGAGGGCGTCAGGGAGGAGGTATCCAGGGTGGCTGCATCGGCCTATGATGGCGAGGGGCAGTCGCTGTATGATGCTATCATGGTGTATGAGCGTGATGAGAGCACGTTGGAGCGTCTGTTTGATGATGCTCTGTCGCATTTGACAGACCGCAGCAGGGATATTCTTAACCAGTACACAAGGACATCAGATACTGAGCGTGAGCTGGAATACAATCTGCCCGACTTCAGTGACAGCCTTATGGGTATGGTGATGACGGATGTCCAACGCTACATGGTGCAGCATATCACAGCTCAATGGCTGATAGAGAAACAGTACAAACGTGCTGAGGAGTTTGTCGCTCATGCTAAAGTGGTACTGGATGAGACTATTGAACATCTTAAGATCAGGAAGCCTGTTAGTGACAGGATAGGACTATGACCATTACTATCATTATAGATGAGCTGCTAAAGGATATGCGTGAGCGCAGCCACTTGGACGTGCAGGGCCTGGCACCTGATGTGCAGTACCGCACGGAGGCCGGCAGCGATAAGAACGAGCAGCTTAAGCGTGAGATTGTGATTGTGAGTTCGGCGCTGACACGTATGCTGCAGCGTTACTTGACCGATGATGATACTAACTCGGCCGATAACACTCTTGATGGGCGCGTGGGCGAGCAGCTGGAATGGACGCTTGATATGAGTGAGCGCCGTGCCAGCAATAAGGTGCAGCCGCTTACTGATGCGTGCCATGATTACCTGGTGCATTATGCGCTGTCACGTTACTACAAGTCTGTGAACGCCGGTGAGCTGAGTAACACACACAGCTTGCAGACGGCCGATGCAGCTAAGGAGATAGAAGGTCTGTTATACAGCAAAACACCACCCAGATATGAGCCAGCAGGAGGAGAATAAAGAACGTACTATCAAGATTCGCAAGCAGGGGATCTATCATGATATTGACTCTTTGACATACAAGTATGCCGAGGTCTCAAGTGTGCCTGCTCCCCAGCAGCGTGACGCTATGAGCAGTGACGTAAAGGAAAGTCTGGACGGACACCTTATGGCACGTAACGTGGAGTTCCGTGAGGCTCAGGTGCGTAAGATGCTCAGGCGTTTTATAAAGGCCGAGGAGGTGACGGTTATTGCCGATGATGAGCTGCAGGCTAATGATTACATAGAGTATCACCTGATTGTCCCTGTAATCCTTAAGGATGAGCTGCTTAAATCCGTGGCTACTTACATCCACCGATACCTGGTGTATGGCGCCTTGTATGACTGGTATGCCGCCGGTATGGGCAGTAATCAGAGTGCGGTGTATGCCGCCGAGCTGGACACTCTGGAGGCAGAAATTAACAACACCATGATTCCAGACACTATCATTATTCCTCCGCTTAATCCGTGGGGCCGACCAAGAAATACGCTTTGATATGGCACGACCAAAGAATGACGGCAAGGGCCGATTAGGTGGGCGCGTAAAGGGTACGCCTAATAAGGTTACCAGCGAGGTTAAGAACGCGCTGGCTCCTATTGTTATGGCATACGTCAGCGGCGAGGGTATCGGCAAGCAGAAAGCCAAACTGGCCGATGACCTGGATGCAATAAAAGATCCTGCCGACAGAGCCAAGATTATGAAGGATCTGATACCTTATGTGATACCTAAGCTGAGTGCCATAGAGCATAAGGACGCTATACCTGTTCAGACGTACCGCGAGGAGCTGGAGGAGATGCGTGAGGAAATAAGCTGAGATACTATAATAGTTTAATGTAGTTTGTCGCTGGTGTGGGCTAAAATAGACTGCTCTTAGGAGTGGTCTTTTTTTATTTTGGGGTGGTTTATAAACTCAAATTACATTACAATGCTTACAATGGCAATAGCGCCTGCTATAGTAGCGGCTATCATAAGTGGCGTGTCGAGTCTGGCCAGTACCGGCATCGCAGCAAGAAAATCCAAACAACAGGCTGATGCAGCACGCCAAGCCTACAACCAGGAGACTGAGGCTCAACGCCGTAAGATTGAGAACTGGTACAACATACGCAGCAATCAGGACTATACAAGACGTGCCGATGTACAGGCTGCGCTTACCAAACAGCGCGAGCTGATTAACGAGCGTTACAATCAGTCACGTGCTACCAACATAGTGGCTGGCGGAAGTGAGGCTGCGCTGGCCGCCGAAAAGGAAGCAGCCAACAGGGCTATGGGCGAGACCATTGCCAATATTGCTGCTGCAGGAGCCGCAGAACAGGATAAGTTGGACCAGATGTATCTGGGCATGGATAATAAGATGTCACAGAATATAGCCGGTGCTGGTTACGACCAAAACATGATGCAGGCAGAACAGACAGCCAAGGCTGGCAGCCAGGCTTCGGCCGCTGCCGTACAGATGGGTGGCTCTCTTGTGGATGCGCTGAAAGACAAGGAATGGTCTGATATTTTCAAGAAGAAGAATTAACCTAACACTCACGCATCATGCCGTCAACAAATTCACAGCAGACAATGGCACTCCAGAACGAGCTGGAGGAACAGGAGCGCATAAGGCGCGAGGAGCAGGAACGGCTGGCCGCTCAGGCCGCAACACAAGCGGAACTGGAGAGACAGCAGGCCGAACAGCTACAACAGCAGCAGGCCGCTGGTTCTATCCCAGCTGCTCCTACTGCACCCGAGAACCTTAACGGAGCACCTGCCACTACCCAGCCAGCAAATACCCCTGACGCTGGTACCGATGCTGATGAAAGCACCGGTGACGGAGGTGTTAAGGTGAATAGAACCGTATCTACTGCTATGCAGCAGCAGAACTCAAATATGGAGAGAGCTGCCGAAGACGCTCTTAATGCCAACAAGGATAATAACACCAACTATCAGAACTTCCTGGGCCGGATAGTAGAAGGTTATCAGAACGACCTTAAAGAAGCCAAGAAAGAGGCAGAACTGCAACGGCAGATTGACACCACAAAGAATGTGTTTGCAGGTGTGACGGAGTTTGCCAGCTCGCTGGTTAACCTTATCGGTACCAGCCGCGGCGCAGTCAACCAGCAGCCCAAGACATACACACAGGACTGGATGCGTGAGGCCGACCAACACCGATTGCAGGAACGTGAACGGCTGGACCGTATGCGTGAGAAACTGCGCCAGCAGCAAATGGCCGGTGAAAACGCCAAATACCAGTTTACTAAGGAGCAGATTGCCGAGCAGCTGAAACTGCAACAGCTCAAAGGCTCCAATGCCATCGCGTTGGCTCAGCAGCAGAAAGCAGAGGATGATGAAGCGTATGAGCGCGGTCGTAATGCCATCAGCGACCAGCTTGCCAAAGACAGGATAAACGCTCAGATACGCGGCCAGAATGTTGAGCTGGCACGTTTAGAGCAGAAAGACCGTGCAGATGAAAACAGGTTGCTGATAGAACAACTTAAGCAGGGCTGGGTATCAGACGGTAATGGAGGATATATTTATGATCCGGCTGCGGCAGCTAAAAAAATGGGTGCTCAGGCGCTTGAAATACCTGCCTATGGTAAACGTAATCCCGTAGTGATGTACATACACCCGAACAGCCTCAAAAATACACTTTTGTCGTACGCTGAGGACTCAAAGGTAAAAAAGGAGTTGCAGGCTGGAGGCTTTGATTTGGATGCTATCGTCAAACAGCTGAAAGGCGCTAAGGGTGACCTTTTTGCAGAAGGTAAGCTGACAGGCACCGACCTTGCAACTCAGATTCAGACGGCTATCATGTACTCCCCCACTCTTGTTGATGCCCTACGCAGAGTATCAATCCACTCTTATGACGTAGGCGAGCAGCCACAGCAGGAGCAGCCGCAAACACCGCCTGCGTGGGCTGGCGGCGGTTACACGCCGATAATGCAGCAAATACAACAAACGCCATATCCCACATTTGGAAAGCCAGCTGAAGACAAACGGCTTGATGATTGGCGTAATGATCCAGACCTTCAATAAACAAACACGACAATATGAGTGACAAGCGGTATTATATAACCATCCCAGGCAGCAACAACATAGACACCTGGGATGAGGAGCGTTATGAACGTGTCAAAGATAACCTGTTCAAGAAATACCCCGATGCCAAGGTAGCGGTGGTATCTCCTCTGAGTGATGATGAGGAGGTGAAAGATGATGACCAGTTCATACTCTCTTCAAACGGTTTCTCGGACCAGTGGTCAGGTGCAAAACTCAAAGAGAAGTCAAATGTACTTGCTGACAAGTACCCTGACATGCAGATAAACCGCGTGCAGCCTGTCAACTACTGGGGTGATAAACTCACTGACACTTATAACCGCATTGAAGCTCTTAATAAGGAGTATGAGGATTTGGGTGCCGATAAGGATATACCCAAGACACCCAGACTCACCGATGCAGCCAGCATACAGCGTATGAACGAGCAGGTGAATACACCCGAGCGTAAACGTAAGCGTGAGATTAAGGACGAGCTTAAGCAGCTGTATGCCGAGAAGGAGAACAACCCAGTCTATAAAGAATACTGGAAGCAGGTCAACACATCGCTAAATGAGGACTACGCACATGTAGATGAAGAACTCAAGCAACTCAAGGCCAATAACCCCGAGGCTGAGCGTGATTACAACTATGCTCGCTACACAGGTGGTGGTATGGGTAGCATGCCTGTTAATCCTTACGTAGAAAAGACCGATAAGGATTATAACGTGACCAGGAAAAGTCTTGTCGCTGCGAGGCTCATGCTCGATGATGCCAAGAAAACAGCCAGTGCTCCTACACGATACGGAGACAAGACAGGCTTTTGGCGTGCCGTTGCAGACGGCGCACCAGACGCTCTTTCTATTAACAGGCTGATAAAGGCCGGTCTTAACAAGCACCTTATTGATGCAATCAAGAAGATACAGGACAAAGCCGGTGAAGGAGCCAACATAATGCAGATGGCCGAGCAGGGTGCCATTGATAACCTTGATTACCTTAACGTAGGTGAGAAAGAGCTTGTCAAGGCGTTCGCCAAGAAAGCTGAGGTTGAAGGCGCACAGAGCGAGAAGATAGGCAATGAGTCACGCAGTCGTATTTCACGCCGATACCAGGCTGGACAAAGTGCTATACAATCGTTGGGCTTTATGGCTGACTTCCTTATGTTTGGAGGATTCGGTGAAAGCGTTGCCGAAGGCATTACTGGTAAGCTGGTGGAGAATGCCGCACGTGGCACACTAAAGAAGCTGGGAGCCGAAACGCTGTCAGGTACGATAAAGGCTATGGCTATGACACCTGTAATGCCGTCATCCTATGCCATGCTGCAGGATAACATGCTCCGTTTCAACGATAAGGGTGGTGTTGACCTGTCAGGTAAGGCACTTGCAAAGGCTATCGGTGATGTTGTCATAGAGAACGTGTCCGAGACCGTGGGCAGCAAACCGATAGACCTTATAGGTTTGCCGTTTAATAAAGTGAAGTTCCCTGACTGGGCCAAGTCACTGCGTAACTCACCTGTTGCTGCTACGATGAAACAGGCTGGTTACAACGGTTTCTTTGAGGAGCTGGTGGAGGAATGGACCGGTAACGCGCTACGTGTGGTTACAGGCGTTGACAAGGATGCACTTAAAGATTTTGCCACTTTGGATCAGCAGCTGATAACTGCTGGCTCATTTGCACCTATGGCGTTGTTCTCACTGCCTTCTACTGCGGTCCAGTATGGCGTGGCATCTAAAGCGCAAAGCAATACCAAAGCACAGCTGCTTGACATCATGGATAAAACCAAGATGAGCGATGATGACAAGCATGCTGCGCTTAATATGATAGACCAGCTGGAGAGCCCAGAAGATTTGGGTCGTCACATGTCTCAGGTTTACCGGCAGATGATTGATAACGGCGCTAACCCGGCTGAGGCCTATGAGGCTGTGCTGCGTCACACTATCAACGCATCACGCTATAAGGTGATGGTTGGTGCTATGGATGAGCAGGAGGATGTAAAGCGCAGCGAGGACCTTTTGAACCTTAACACTAAGATGCAGGGCCGTCAGTTCTGGATGGAACGTGGCGAGGGTAACACTAAGCAGCAGGTGGTACGCCGTATCACTGACGCCGATGGAAACGAGGCTTATGTAGTGGGCGGTGACGCAGAGTCACTGGCTGTGGTATATCCTGACGGTACCAATAAGTTTGTCAGGATAGCAGACCTGGAGCAGGGTGTACAGGACGGTACCATGACCGATACCGGTGAGCTGGCTATGAATGACTATCTGAACCTTGACATAAAGGAAAAGGAGCAGACCACCGAGCAGACACGTATGCAGTCTGAGCGTGACACACAGCTCAATGAGATACGTAACCAGCTGATTCAAGGTGCTCAGGTGAACGTGGGTACTACCGAGGCTCCCATCATGGCTACCGTCACTCAGGTGACACCTGACGGTGTGATACTCCAGAACGCTGACGGCACAACTACGCAGCGCACAATGGAGGATATGGCCGCAATCATGGGCTCACCTATTACCAGCAAGACGGATGCCGAGTTGGAACAGGATGAGATGGACCGCGTGGAGTACATGAATGACATTAAGGCCAAGGCCGATAACATAGCCAAGCATGGCGGCCGTCTTACACGTGACGGCCAGCAGTATTCTGTATTTGCGGTACTGGGCTGGCAGAACAGCGAGCAGGGTGAGCCGCAGATGAAGGTGTTTGTAAGCGATGAGCAGGGCGAAAGCAGCGAGATGCTACTGACAACTGATGAGGTTGCAGAGTTTATCGGTACCAACGAAGCCGCTGGCGTGTTGGAGAGGACGGAGCCTACAACAAGAGAAATTGAGGAGCGTCCGCATGACATATACCATGATTTTCGCGGTAATCCGCTGCCTATGACTGATGATGGCAGCGTGGATGAAAACGCACTTTGGAACAATGATCCGGAGGCGTGGGCCCGATGGAATGACGAGCGCGTTAATGACGGAGGGGCTGACAGCAACGAGTATATCAATGCGGCTATCGGCAAACTCCAGCAGGACGCAGAGGCTTTGATGGCACAGCGTAAGACTGAGTTGGATTTTACCAAACGTAATGCCATTGATAAGCAGCTGACCGACATAGCCGCAAGAGTTAGCACTCTGCGCGATGTACTGGGAAGAAAGAGCCAGCAAGAGACGGCCGCCGATGCCGTGACACAGCGTATCAGTGACTGGCAGCAGAAACTGGGTGTGAAGATAAACGCCTACTCTACCATTGATGAGATACCCAGTGAGAGGGTACGTAAGGAGTTGCAGAGCGGTAACGTGCATACTGCGTGGTATGATCCGGGAACTGACTCGGTTAATTTCTTCCTGCCCAACATAATTGATACCAAGATGGTGGATAGCGCTGTCCTTCATGAGGTGGTGGCACACCAGGGCTTACGTCATTTGCTTGGTAGCAACTATAACGCACTGCTGGACCGCGTGTGGAGTGAGCTGATGGATGAAGCGGCACGGCAGAGATACTCCCAGCTGGTGACACGTACCGCGTCAGGTAAGCTCAGCGAGCAGCAGACACAGCGTATGGCTGCCGATGAGTTTATCGCGTATATGGCGCAGGACATGGACCTGAGCACAGAGGAGTCACAGACCTTATGGCAGCGTTTGTGTGAGTTTGTCAAGGATATACTGGACCGCCTGAACGTAGGCGGTGACCTGACCATTGATGACCTTAAGGAGTTGCTGCAGGCCAGCATGACCAGTTACGTCCAGCAAGGCCGCAATCAGCAGCAACAGCAGCAGTCCGTATTGGGCAGCATACCTACTATTACCGATAAGAAAGGTAACACGACATATAACTGGGAGGGTGCTCCCGATGCAGCTACGGCTTTGGCCGGACTGCGTGAGGCAGGATATGAGGACTCGCTGATACGTCAGTTTGCCAAGAACAGGGCTGATAAGCTGCGTGAGGAGAAGAAACGACTGGAGAAACGTAATCCTGCCACCATTGAGGAACTTAAAGCGGTGAATGACCTGCTGAAAGAGAATACCAGGATACACATGTTCTGGAACGACATAGTTGCTCTGATGAACAACGAGAGCAAAGAACAGGAGAAACGCCGTAAGGACGTTATAACCACTGACACTACCGGACTTCCTGGCATAACTGCACGCTTTAATGTAGGAAACCGCCAGCAGGGTATGAGCACGACACGTACTCTTGCAGGTGGCCGTACCATCAAGGGACACTATGAGCTGGTGGAGAGCGGTGCAGTCACTCCGTCACATAACCCTGAGACCTTTGCACCCACCGAGGGCTATCCGACCAACGAGAACGGAAGTTCTATCAATGACCGCGATTATGAGCATGACGAGGCCGCACAGCAGTCTGTACGTCAGAAGGCTGGTATTTATGACCAGCGCGCCTATCAGGAGCCTGTCATTGTGAGCCGTGAGGGTGTGGTGCTGTCAGGTAACGACCGCACTATGGCCGGTATGCTGGCGGCTGATAATAATACCGACAGGCAGTATGTGGAGAGTCTCTTGCAGGATGCGCCTATGTACGGATTCACAGCTGACCAGGTGCAGCAGTACACGCATCCGCGTCTGGTGTTTGTGCTGGATGAGGATATGTCCTACACCACCGAGACTATGGCTATGTTCAACATGAGCGAGCGTAAGACACAGAACAAGACCGAGCAGATGGTTAAGAGCGGAAAGACCGTCAAGGAGAGCACGTTCACCAAGATAGCCGATGTTGTGTCACGTTTTGACAACACCGCTGACATGTACCGCGACCAGACGGCAGCAGCCGAGCTGATGAAGGTTCTTATGGCAGATGGTGTGCTCAACCAGCAGGACATAGAGCAGTATATGGATAACGGCATATTGTCACGTACAGGACAGGAGTATGTTGAGTCTCTTATCATGGGATACCTGTTTAACGGACGTGACACCACCGTACGCCGTCTGATGGCGGAGGGTATGGGTAACGTGCGCCGTTCCATCGTTGGATCGCTGGCTGCACTGACCGCCAACCGCACGTTGGGTGAATACTCGCTCCAGGACATCATGGAGGATGCCATAGCTATTTGCTATGAGGCACATAAGGGATTCGGCGGTAACGTAGGTGATTACCTGAGACAAAGAAACCTCTTTGAAAGTGATAATACCGAAAGTTATTTGTATCTTGCAAAGTGGTTTGCCATTTACCTGAACAGCGGCTCGCTTGAGGTACGTGCGGTGCTTGACATATATAACCGGTCTTACGCTGACAGCGCAGGCACCGAGGATGTGTTTGGCGGCCGTACCGCTCAGGACGCTTTACAGGACATTACAGCATACATACAAAACAGATATAACGATGAAATCCAAAAAAGAACTGCTGCGCAAATCAATACAGCAGACCAACGAAGCCAACTTGAAGGCAGCCCTGAAAACAGGACTGGTGACCAAGCAGGAGCTGCTGGGACTGAGCAAGGAGGCCCAGTACGAGACAGTGATGCGGAGAATGGCACAAATCTAAGTCCCACTGACCGCGAGTGGGCCGCCGTCAAACTCATAGAGGCCGGTGCTGATGCGCGCCTGCCCGAGTTGATGAGTGATGAAGAAATAGCCGAGTTTACACATGAATATGAATACTGGGAACAGTTCAATGATGAACTGGGCCAGTTGTATATTGACCTGGACGGTGACCTGAAATCACAGGACAAGGCCATAAAGACTGCTGCACAGCGTAGGATTGACTATAAGCAGGCCGAGGTGGTGCGCAAGTTCAAACCCATTGAGGATATGGTGCGCAACCTCTTGGCCAAGTATAATCTGAGTGAGGAGGAATATACCGAGGAGACACCGGCTAATACCGAAGATGAGATTGTAACCGATAAGCTGGATGAGGCTCTGCAGTATGAGGAAGGAGCCAGCGAGGAGGAGATTAAGGCAACCAAGTTCACGCAGGATGAGTGGGAGCAGTTTGTATATGGCGGTTCATACATAGAATATAAGAGCGAGCGTACCGGCGAGATACTTGAACCGGTTATGATTGATGATTCGCACTTCCCCATTTACGGCGATCATAGAGTAATAGTATGGCGCTGGAAGGAGAGCATGTACAAAGACCGCACGGAGGCTTCTGCCACATCGGATTATATCGTGAAGTACCTGAAAGCAAACAGGTTCAGGGCTACCGAGCAGAAATACAAGAAAAACCAATACGGATTCTGGACGCAGGCAGGTCATAACGGCTGTAGCAATCCGCTGTTTGTACGTCTGCCGTCCGTGAAGAAATCCAATTATGCCAGCTCATCATATATTGACTATTATCGTGATGATGACGGCTTATGGAATATAGGAGGTTGCGCAGAGTATGAAAATGGTGGTGGCTCGCTCAGTATGGACAGATACCTGTTCAACACCAAGTCTGACGCGCTGCGTGCTGCCATTGACGCGCTGGAGAAGTTCCGTAAGGAGCATCCGGGCAATCACTATAACCTCAAGGATGTTGACAACCTCATAGCTCACATCAAGACCAAGGTGCTGCCGCTGGCTATGAAGGAGGACGGTGAGATAGACGTTGTTCCTGATACGCTGGCCGTACAGGGTGAGCTGTTCACCTTTGACAGCCGTGCATCCAAGCAGACCAAGAAAGCAAAGGCAAAGGCCAAACCCAAGAAAGAGACGAAGAAACCGGCCAAGAAAGCGACACCTAAGAAAGTGGTGAGAGCCGAGGAGGATGAGGACGAGACCGAACGTCCGACCGGCCGCCGTCAGCCCGATGAGACCATATCATTCCCTGACAGCGAGAACCGCATATACCTGTATGAGCAGGACGGCAAGTGGGAGGCACGTATTGAGGTACATGCCGATAACGGTAATATGTCAGGCGGTGAGTCCGAGCCGTCCGCATATCCTTACAACAGCCGTGAGGATGCGATACGTCATGCCCTGGATTATGCAGAGTGGTACGCTACCAATATAGCAGGTAAGACCGGTGTAGGCCATGAAGGTATTGACAAGTTCGTGGAACAGGTACGTCTAACACAGATGGAAAGTCCAGCTGCACAGCCAGCCGCACCTGCCTACGGCTCACAGAACACCATCATCACTGCCGATAAATATGAGGAGCTGAAACGTAAGATGCGTGATAAGCTCAACAACCTTAATGCTGGCTTTGATCCGGAGGTGTTTTATATCGGCGCACAGATGGCTACCTTCCATGTGGAGGCTGGCGCACGTAAGTTCGTGGATTTCGCCAAGCGTATGATTGCGGACCTGGGTGACGCTATACGTCCCTACCTGAAAGCCATATATAACGGAGCGCGTGACCTGCCTGGCATGGAGCAGTTCAAGGCCGACATGGACAGCGCAGCCGAGGTGGATGCCATTGACGTGAACGCTATTACACTGGAGGAGCCGACAGCAGAGCAGACAGCCGAGGAAACTCCAGAGGAAGTGACCGAGGAGGAAACCGAGCCTGAACCTGAACAGCAGACCGAACCTGAGACAGAGGATGAGGAAGCAGTACATGAGGGTGACCTTGTGGTACTGAAGAAAAAACCGCAGGGCGTTGACGGTGCGTTCAAGGTTGTGGGCCGTAATACTGACGGCACTTATAACCTGGAATACAACCCGACTGGGTTCCTGCCTGTCACGATGATGAACGTAAGCGCGGATGAGTTTATTCCGTTTGTACGTAATCACCGCGAGGATATATCAGAGCAGCCGCAGGAGGCAGTTCCAGCAGCCGAGCAGCCTACCGGTAAGATGGTGGGTGAGATTGGCACATACACACATACCAAGACTGGCAGGGAGATGACTATTGTACGCCTGACTGGTGAGCGTCTGAGTGCCGATGAGTTCAAGGAACTTAAGGCACGTGCCAAAGAGCTGGGCGGTTATTACTCGTCATACGGCGGTGCCAAGGGTTTCCTGTTTGACAACGAGGAGGACGCAATCAAATTCAACAACTTAGAATATGAAACTGAACAGACAGATGAGCAAACAGCAGCAAATACAGCAGCTATTACAGACCAAGCAGTTTCTGTTGCAGAGCAAGCACAATCTATTGCACAAAGTGAGGAACCAGCAGATGCAGGAGCAGCAGCCGAACTCATAACACAGATTGACGAGCAGCTGCAGAAGGTCAATGACCAACTGGCTTTGCTGGGTTATTATCAGGCAGACAAGTCCGATCCGTCCAAGTTCCATGAGAGTTACGGCTATATGAAGACAGCCGAGAAGAAAGCTGTCAAGGATGCAGACAAGCTGGCAAAGCAGCTGGCTAAGGACCTGGGTATTGAGGTTGGCAAGAAACAGTTGGCACAGGCTAACATAGCACCTGCAGGCGGTGACATCACATTCCGTCTGCCGCTGAAGGACGGCTTTGAGCTGTATGTGAACATAGACATCGCTCCTGTTGACTATACGACCGGTTACGGATATGGCGATGACCTGCGTGTAGGTGGCGTGATGGGCGACGCAATGGCTATCATGTATCGTATCGAGAACCCTGCCGCCAGCGGTCAGAGCCGTTATGTGTCAAGCAACATGTATGAGTCCATCGGTGTCATGTATAGTGACTTCCTGAAAGACATACGCCGTGTTGCAAAAGACTACCTGCCCGAGCAGGTGGAGACGCCAGCCACTGAGACTGCGCAAAGTGCTGATGAAAAGGCAGAAAAACCCTCAAAAACTGGTAAATCCAAGAAAAAAACAGTAAATTCGCAGAGTAGCGGTGACGCATTGATGGGTGACCTTTTTGCGGACATCTATCATACAGAGGATGAGCCGCAGGAAAGCGAGCCTGCACCGCAGGATGCAGCAGTCAACGCTCCTGTCAAGGAGGTAGTAACAGAGTTGAACGGCTACAAGATTGGTGACCGTGTGCTGTACACTGATTATACCGGAAAGACACAGGAGGCTACCATATATGAGTTTGACGGCGGCCAGCCGGTACTGGATACCGGTTTTGCGCCTGTCATGTATGAGCTTGTTGAATGGGATAACATTAAACCGATAGATAATGGACTTGAAGGAAATGATGCAGTACGCACCCAAGGACTGCCAGCCGACGATACTGGATATGCAGAAGGAGAAGGAGGCAGCACTGAAGGCGTACCTGAAACGGACAGGCAAGAAGCTGGAGGAGCTGACCGAGCAGGAGAAGGCGGAGGCCAGTCAGGTGAGCAGCCTGGAGGATCCGTGCGACGCGTTCCGCGACTGAGCGGACAGAACAAACGTAACAACCACGTCTCAAAGGGCGAGGTTGTATATCCTAAGTCACCTGCGGCACGCTTTAACGCCAACATAGCCGCAATACGTCTGCTCAAAGAGCTGCAGACCGAAGGTAAGCAGGCCACTAAAGAACAGATGGCAGTATTACGCCAGTTCACAGGCTGGGGCGGTCTGGGTGGCTATTTCAACAACACTTACTCAAATGATTACCGCGAGCTGCGGTCCCTGCTCACTGATGATGAGTTTGACGCAGCACAGCTGTCTATCAACACGGCCTACTACACTCCCACTGATATTATAGATACCTTATGGGACGTAGCAGCCAAACTGGGCTTTACAGGTGGTAAGATACTGGAGGGCTCGGCAGGTATAGGTAACATACTTGCATCCATACCTAAGAGCATGAATGATGCAAGTCAGATTACAGCTGTGGAGCTGGATGACATCACAGGCGGCATACTGGAGCAGCTCTATCCTGACGCTCAGGTTTATATCAGGGGATTCCAGGATGTGGATATTGAAAACGCATCAGTGGACCTCGCCATCACCAATGTTCCGTTTGGTGAGAACATGAAGATATATGACGCCAAGGAGAAAGACCTGACACGTCTGTTCGGAAGTAAGATTCATGATTTCTGCATAGCCAAGAACATACGTAAGCTACGTCCTGGCGGTGTGGGTATATTCATATCGTCACGTGGCACGCTGGACAGCTCCAGCCGTAAACTCCGTCAGTGGATCATAAGTGAGGGCAGCTGTGATGTTATCGGTGCTTTCCGTCTTAACAACGAGACCTTTGTAGGTACCGGTGCTACTGCCGACATCATCGTGGTACGTAAGCGTGTCAACAACCAGGTATCACCCGATGCCATTGACGTGACAGCTACTGAGGTGGTACGCTCCGAGGAGTATGAGACCGGCGAGACGGAGTATAACCGTAAGGAACACCGCTTTGAGCCTATCATGGGACGTGCTACCATGGAGATGAACACCTACTTTACCCAACATCCCGAATTTATGGGCGGTGAGATGGCGTTCGGCTTTGAGAAGGGTAACACCTATCGTGCAGGCAGCGCAGCACTCTATCCGTCAGATAAGATTGACCAAGCCAAGCGTTTGAAGAAATGGGTGTCACAGATGAAGGAGTATGAGTCTATAGAGGTTACTGTTCCTGCGGTGACCGCCGAGCTGGAAAGCACGCAAGGTGTTAAGGAAGGTCAGCTGATTGTGAACAGCAAAGGTGAGATTTGTCAGTCACGCTCAGGAAAGGCCGTGCCTGTACCAGGTGTGAACAGCAACAAGGTAAAAGGCAAGTACACCAAAGCACAGGTACTGGCCGATTATGACGCGCTGAAAGCCGCCATTAAAGAGACTTTGGACTATCAGCTGAAGAATGAGTCGGACGAGGGATTACAGCCGCTCCTAAAGAAACTGAACCGCGTCTATGACGATTTTGTAAAGAAGTACGGATACCTGACACGAAACGCATCAATATCGTTCCTGAAGAATGACGTTGAGTACAGCGCAACCGAGCAAATGGAGATATACAAGGAAAAGAAAGGCATAGACGGCAAGGTGACGGCCGATGTCAAGAAAGCACAGCTGTTTTTTGTACGTCAGCTTAACGCTCCTGTCATCCCAACACCTGAGACGGTACAGGATGGTGTCATCGTTTCCATGAACCAGTTTGGCCGTATCAACATTCCGTTCATAGCACAGGCTATGAAACTGAGTGAGGATAAGGTTAGAGAAGATATACTTGCTGCTGGTCTGGGCTTTGAAGATCCCGCGACCGGTGATGTGGTTATCGAATATGAATACCTGTCTGGTAACGTACGTGAGAAGTTGGAATATGCTAACGAGCATAATACAGACGGACGTTATAACAGCAATGTCAAGGCCCTGCAAGGCGTGATACCTGCCGACATACCGGCACACTTGATAGAGTTCTCGCTGGGTTCAGACTGGCTGCCTGTATCGCTTTATGTGGGTTACGCACATGAGAAGTTCGGTGTCAATGACCGGTTCCAGCCTGTCAAGGTGGGCGGCTCATGGACGCTGAAAGAGGATAGCATATATTACATAGACGGCCGTAACGAGCAGAACCGCAGCGCAGGTGTAACGAGTAACGCGCTTAACATTACGGTTTATGGTCATGAGCTGATGATAGCCGCCATGAACAACAAGACGGTTGAGTTTGTAAAGACCGAGACCGTGGGCGGTGAGAAAGAGACACGCCGTGACAAGGAGGCTACCGCAGCCGCCACCACTAAGATGAACGAGCTGCGTGATGACTTCAAGGAGTGGGCACGTCAGAAGATGCAGGCCGATGAGGAGCTGGCAGCACATGTATCAAAGATATACAATGACCTGTTCAATGCCATGGTCCCCAAACAGATAAGGGATATATACGTACCTGAGCATTTCAACGGAATGGCAAACGTGCTTGCTAACGGCAAGCCGCTGTCACTTCGTCCCCATCAGGCACGTGCCGTGATACGTTCCACCACCGAGCCGGTGATACTGGCTCATGAGGTGGGAACAGGTAAGACCTTCACGCTTATCACAGCCGCTATGGAGATGCGCCGTCTGGGTACCGCCAAGAAACCTATGATTGTGGTGCAGAACGCAACGCTGGGCCAGTTCGTGGCAAGTGCCAAGGAACTTTATCCCAGTGCCAGGATACTGACCATATCAGAACAGGACCGCACGGTAGAGGGCCGTGGCGCTTTCTATGCCAAGATACGTTATAACGACTGGGACCTCATCATAGTACCGCAGTCTGTCTTTGAGATGATGCCTGACAGCGAGGAGCGCCGCAGAGCTTTCATACAGAGTAAGATTGAGGAGAAGGAGTATATCCTGTCACAAGCCGACCAGACAGCCGACCAGAATGTCATACGCCGTCTCAAACAGGAGATTGACGACCTGCGTTATGAGTATGATACCGGCGAGAAGCCGCAGAAGGGTAAGAAGAAAGACTCCAAACGGCAGGCCAAGTCCATCAACAACACCAAGGTAAAGGCACAGCGTCAGCTGGACCGCCGTACCGATGATGTGTCCAATTTTGACGAGATGGGTATTGACGCGCTGCTGGTGGATGAGGCGCACGCATATAAGCACCTGGGATTTGCCACTACCATGCAGCGTGGCGTGAAGGGTGTGGATGCATCGGGCAGCAAGCGAGCCGCTGGTGTGTTCCTTAAGACACGCTCCATATTTGACCGCGTGGGCTGGAAGAATGTGGTGTTTGCCACCGGTACTCCCATAAGCAACACGGCCGCCGAGATATGGACGTTCATGAAGTATCTGCTGCCTGATGATTTCATGTGGAAGAACCATATCTACTACTTTGATGATTTTGTACGCAACTTTGGTTCCATACAGCAGAACCTTGAGTTTACCACAAGCGGTAAGTTCAAGGAGACTACACGTTTTGCAGCATATACCAACCTGCCCGAGCTGGTACGTATATGGATGACGATAGCCGATGTGGTACTAACCAAGGAGGCTGTGGCCGGTGACGGTGAGACGCTCAATGACAAGGTGCCGCGTATGGAGGACTGGACCGATGACAAGGGCGAGAAACATGAGAACCAGGTACGTGACATATACCTGCCTCAGTCCGCATCACTCATCACCATCATGGCCGCTGTAAGGGCTGAGCTGGAGCGTTTTGAGAACATGTCAGGCAAGGAGAAGCAGGAGAACAGCCATATTCCGCTTGTGATGTTCGGTACCGCCAAGGCAGCGGCTATTGACACACGTCTGGTATCGGCCGATTCGCCTGATGAGCCGCAGAGCAAGACCAACAGAGCCGTTGAGGAGACGCTGAAAGCGCTGGAGGACAGCAAGCGTTACAAGGGCACATGTGCGCTGTTCTGTGACACCTACCGCCGCTGGGATTATGAGGGTGGCCGCAGGGTTGAGGGCTTTAACGTGTTTGAAGAGATAAGACGTAAGTTGATAGCCAGGGGGGTACCTGCCGACCAGATTATCATCATGGAGTCCGGTATGTCAACGGCAGCCAAGGAGAAGATATTTGCCAAGGTCAATAACGGCGAGATACGTGTGATCATGGGAACCACCGCTACGCTGGGTACCGGTGTCAACATACAGGAGCGTCTGTTCTTTGAGGCTCACCTGGATGCACCTAACAGACCGATGGATTATACACAGCGTATGGGCCGCATACTGCGTCAGGGTAACCTGCATAAAGAATGGGGCATACCGGTACGTGTGATACGTTTTGGCGTGGAGGATTCACTTGACGTGACCGCATACCAGCGCCTGTCAACCAAGAGCAAGTTCATAAACTCCGTGATGGATAGCAAGCACCTGCTTGCCAACGGCATGGAGGACCGTGTGCTTGAGGAGGAGGAAGAAGGTGAGTTTGACAATCCTGTCGCAATCCTGTCAGGCAGCGAGTATGCGCTGCTCAAGACACAGGCCGAGCGTGAGCTGCGTAAACTGCAAAACAAGAAAGAGCAGCACCGTCAGGACCAGATATATATTGAGAACAAACTGAAGAAGAACAACACCCAGCTGGCACTGGCCGAAAGCAATCAGGCCAAGTATCAGCAGGCTCTTGACAACACTATCAAAGCGTTCCCCGATGGCATAGTCAAGGAGATTGCCGTAGAGGGTGTGAAATGCAAGGATGACAAGGCTGTGGCCGCTGCCGTAAAGGCCAAGATACAGGAGCCTATAAGCGCAATCATAGCCGACCTGCGCCGTTTGCATGACGAGCGCCATGAGGAGAAACGCACGTTTACCATGACCTTTGACGGTGTTAAGGTGAATGTGATAGTCAATCTTGTCAGCACATGGGGTTATGACTTCAACAAGGGTTCATACAACACCAAGGTGCAGACACAGCTCCAGTTCGTATGTGACGAGTGCGGATTCACCGAGCCGGTGGATATGCCGGGCGGTTACACAGCCGCTAAGGATATTGTTGACTACTTCAAGCTCAACATTGCCAACGGCAGCCGTATGCGCCGTAACCTGGAACTGCTGTCAGAGCATATTGACCGTATCAACAAGGACAATGAGCTGATGCTGGAACGTAAGGGCAAGCCCTTTGCCGATGAGGATAAGCTGAAAGAACAGACCAAGCTGGTAGAGGACCTGACCGAGAAGATGAAAGCGGAGATGGCAGCAAAGGAGGCCAAGTACGCCGAGGAGCTGAAAAACAACCCGTCCAGCTTTGTTCTGCATACTGAGCTGACGGATGAGGATATCAACAGCGATGATGACAGCGCACCTGCCTATCAGACCGTGACCGGTAACGCCACACAGATACTGGATTACTACGAAAATCCTGATGGAAGATACTCTTACATGAGCGAGGAAGGTCTGGTATCGGCCGTTGAGATGAGTAACACGCTCATGGATGATGAGCGTGTGCGTGACCTCGTTGACGAGTACCGCAGGCTTGATGAGATTGACCGTTCCGAGGGCAGACGTGACTTCACAGGCGGTGAGATGCAGGACCTTGTGGAGTTTGACCTGTTACCGCTGCTGCGTGAGATTGCAGAGCAGGAGCAGCGTAACGAGGTGAGCGTTGTTGAGGGTAACGTAAACACTGAGATATTCATATCCAACGCGCTTAAAGCCGTTCAGGGTATCAAACAGGAGAAAGCCACACCGCAGCAGTGGCTGGCTATGATCCAGAAGCAAGGCGGACTGAAAGCCGGTGAAGATAAGTGGCTGGGCCTGAGCCAGTGGCTCCAGGAACAGACTGCCAAGACACTGACTAAGGATGAGCTGCTCCAGTATATCCGTGAGAACAGAATACAGATTGAGGAAACCTGGTACGGTGAGGATGTCGCAATAAAAAACCTGGAGAATAAATACCCGACCTTCAATAAAACGTTCTATATTGACATGGACGAGTTCCATAACATTCCGTCTGTTGGTATCAGCAACTTAGATGAAGCTATCAGGTTATATAACCAGCATAATGGGGATGACAGGATAACCAAGGATGAGGTATCGGGTGAATTGACCGACAGCGAGTTTGACCGTATTGTAGCATGGGGAAATGACGTTATCAAACACGGCATAAATGATATTGAACCTACAAGGAAACACTATCAGACCATAGGACTGGAGAACAACCGCGAGATTGCGTTGACGGTTCCGACTATCAGGCCGTACAATGTGGATGATGTTCATTTCGGCAATGCCGATAACGGACGTGCCATTGCGTGGGCGCGCTTCGGTGATGCCTTTGACAAGCAGGGTAATTCGGTGTTGTTCATAGATGAGATTCAGAGCAGACGTCACCAAGACGGCCGTAAGATGGGTTATGACACACCGGTACCGTTCCTTAACGCTATCATCGGTAAATACAGAGATACCGCCACCGGAGATAAGGAGGCCAATCTGACATCACCGGTTACAGGTGAGGTTATCGGTCATATATACAAGACACAGGAAGGTCTATACTGGGGTGAGACTCAGAACGGCACACAGATGACCAGTGAGCGTGACACCGAGCAGTCTGTGCTGGAAGGACTGGATGCTTTCGGTTTGGAAGGTGGTGTTCCTGCTGCTCCGTTTGAGAAGAACTGGCATGAACTTACCATGAAACGTATGCTGCGTCTGGCCGCCGAGGAGGGTTATGACAAGCTGGCCTGGGCCACCGGTGACCAGCAGGCACAGCGTTATAACATCGGAGGCTCACTGAACTCCGTGAGACGTATGGATCATGATACGTTACATGAGAGACAGTATGCACTGCAGATGAACAACCGTGGTTATCAGTATATCACGACAGATGACGAGGGTAACGTGTTGCAGTCTCTTGTGGCTGAGTTCCAGAACAGGAACATATCGGATATTGTTGGTAAGGAGCTGGCAGTACGTATGCTGTCAATGAAAGAGAATGAAACTCTTGAAGGTGAGGGCCTGCGTGTGGGCGGTCAAGGTATGGTTCAGTTCTACGACCGTATGTTACCTGCTTTCGTCAATAAGTACGGAAAGCAGTGGGGCGTGAGCGTAAGGGATGAGCTGGTAGAACTCAATGACGGCGCGCTGCTGGAAGCTCACATGATTGATGTAACTCCTGCAATGCGTGAGAGCGTGACCGAGGAGCCGCAGGTTATGTTCCAAACGGTGACGGATCCGGTGACTATTGCAAAGCTGGAGGCTGGCGATAAGATTCGTGTGTACAGGGCTATGCAGGAGATTGACGGTAAGCTCTATCCTCCCATGGCAGCACGTGTGGACGGCAAGATGGTTGAGCCGGTTGAGCTGGGTAAGTGGGAGCAGGCTGTGGAGCGTCCCGAGCTGGCTGACGCTTACGGCCGTTACAAGTTGGATAAGGGTAACGGCAAGAGCCTGAAAGCACGCTATAATCCGTATATCCACACCAGCCGCAGTCCGCTGAACGACCAGTTTACAAGCGCTTATGACCGGCCTAATCTGGTGACCGTAGAGGTGGAGGTGCCTGAGAGCGAGCTTACCAGCGGATATAAGGCTCAGAACGCCAAGGACAGCGTGGGCGAGATTGACTGGCACAGCGGTCCTGTAAGCAGCAAACTGCCCAAGGAAAAAAGCCGTAAGGTGATACTGACACGCTGGGATAAGCCTATACGTGTAGTGCCTGACAGCGAGGTGGCGCAGAAGATTGCGGAGCTGCTGGAGGGTGAAGATATAGCAATACCTTACAACATCGTTACTCCGTCTCTGCGTTATGAGTTGGAGCAGCTGGGCGTGAAGATAAGCGGCCAGCCGTCTGGTAACGTGCGTGGCGCAAAGAAGGTACTTACCGACAACCAGGTTAAGATGCTGTCATACGTGACCGGCATGAGTGAGGATGAGATACGAACTTTGAATGATGAGGGTGCTGGTTTATCGGCAGAAAATAGTATATTTGCATCAAATAACCGCAATAATGAGCGAGGAACTGATAACATACAACGGCAGGCCGGTAGAGCAGCATCGGACGATGCTGGACGGAGAGCCGATGCAGTACGGAGGTCGGGAGATACCGATACCCCGTCCGGCGTTCCAAGCGGACAATCAACAGATATTATAAAGCCGCTCCGTAAGCTGGAGCCTGGTGAGACCTGTCTTGTGGAGCGTAAGCTGAGCGAGGCTGGAGACTTCAGTTTTATAGGTCGTGACAGTATAGAGAGCATAGAGGATGTGGCGTTCATCTTCCGCAAACTGGAGACCAAGGCCGTGGAAAACAGCTTTATCGTGTTTGTCAAGGACGGCAAGCCTACGGTGCTGCATATCGGCATGGGAAATATTGATGCTGTCAATGTGGACCTGAGTGGTCTGTCGGTAATGATGAAGGAGATAGGTCCTGACCAGGTGTATTTTGTACACAATCATCCCAGCGGTAATATCATTAGCTCTGCCAAAGACCGCAAGCTTTGGACTGAGATGCAGAAGGTACTGGGCAAGAAACTGATGCCAGGTATTATTATTGACACTACACGTGGCGTTTATGGCACATACATGAACGAGTTTGATTCAAGTATGCCAGAGGACTTTACCGGCCGTGAGGGTGACGTAAAGATACCTACATACCGATTTGACGAGATGGTATTCAGCAAGGATTATGATCCTGCAAGAGGCGAAAGGGTTTCTACCAGCCGTGACGTGGCTGCTTACGTATCATCACACAGACTGGGCGAGCGTGACAAGATAAGTGTGTTGTGTATAAACACCAACAATCTTGTGGTGGGCAATTTCTTCCTGCCTTATACTGGGATGAATGATATAAAGACTATCAACAAGATTGCCGTTGACTGCGCATATTACGCAGGTATAACTAACGCAAGTGCTGTGGTGGTATATGGCAGCGGCGTAGATCCACGGACTGACAACCAACTTGACGCACTGGCACCACGTGTTATCGGTTCTTTCCTCAATGCACATGGTACTACCCTACTTGATATGGTTGGCGGTAAGACCGTTCCTGAAGATAATGGGCTGTACAATTATTTCAGCTATCGTGATTACGGCAGGATTGCAGAGCCTGGCATGGAATATAACGGTAATGAAGTGGACAATAACGAAATAAATAGTAACTTTGAGGCAAATGAGCAAGGAATTGACAGAACAGGAGCTCCTGCAGACGCAGATGGAGGTAGGAGGAACGATTCAGGACCTGATAAACGAACATCCGGACGTGAAAGGATGGAGGTCCGCCGTGATCTCAGGCGCATACAAATGCTTGAGAGAGCACAAGCCCCTGCACGAACTGAGTATAATGATAGCAGCGAGGGCAATAGAGCGAGAAAAAATGACAGAGCAGAAGAAAGCGCAAGAATAATTGCAGCCGCAAAAGCAAACGGTCTGTTTATTAAACCTGTTGATTTTGTACAAAATTACCCGAGTGTAATCAACGGCGGTAAAGAATCTTTGGTTTACTTTGATAAGGCCAATAACCGTGTTATCAAAGTAAAAGATTTGTTTGCCACAGAAGATATGACAAATAACAGTCCGTTTGACGAGTTGTATCAGCATATCATCCATAACATATATTTCCCTGAATCAAGGTATAGGTTCTTAGGTGTCACCACTGACATAAAAAACGGATTGGATGAAGTCAGGTTGATACTGGCTCAGGATTATGTTGTTGCCGCTCATACTGTAAGTGACGAGGAAGCCGAGCGTTTTATGAAGGTACGAGGTTTCAAACCATATAAGCAGTGGATGGTTGCCAAGGATGATGTTGTAGTCACTGATTACTACGGTGACAATCTGCTGAAAGACATATTTGGCAACCTGCGTCTGGTTGATCCGGTTATTTCCTTCAACAAGCCGGCACGTGAAATCATTGATGATTACCTGGGTAAAGAAGATAATGGCGGTCCTGATGGTGAAATCAGTTGGCAGACCGTTGAGCCTACCGATTATGAGGATAGCGCAGCTGATATGACTGAGCGCAGCAAGGCTGTGGGCGCTAACCTGGGTGTGGCTGTTGAGGTTATCAACGAGCCTAAGAACAGCTTTAAGAGTTCTTATCAGGACGGCAAGCTGACTATCAACATTGGTTCGCTGAACGGAGACTCACCGCTGGAGGCAGCACTTATGGCTATGAGCCGTGAAATGCCGCTCAGTGAGATACTGGGAGCTGATGCGGTGCGTGAATTTGCACAGCAGCTGTACCGCGAACTGCCGGAGTTCCGTCAGAAGGTGGTGGAGATTGCACAGCAGAGTTACGGCTGGGATACTGCACGTGCTATGATGGAGTATCTGGGTTCTATGGCTGAGAGCACTACTGATGATGCTGAGTCACAAGACACCTGGAGCACGATAGAGACTGCGTTCAATGACATGCTTGATAAGGTGTTGGATAAGGCGCCGATGGGTTGGAAATGGGTTGAGGGCAGAGCTTTACGTTATATCCTGTTCCAGAACGCACATCAGGGCGATAAGTCTATCGCTACTATTGCACGTGGCGCTGCACTGGCTCATAACCAAGGGCTGAGTGCCGCTGACAACGAGATACGTACCGATGGCGCTCAGGCTGTAAGGGTGCAGCAGGCACAGGAGCGTACAGGTGAAAGCGCCGCCAACCTTTATAACCGCGTAGTGAGCCGAATGTGGTCACGTATGGATGAGACATACCGCGACCAGTTCCAGAGCGTGAATACTCTTGTGGATGCGCTGGAGAAGGCGTCTAAGAAACAGGCGCAGGGATTTGAGGATATACGCAGGGCACTGAACCAGCAGTCATCCAAGGGCCTTGCCGCCATGCAGAAGTGGGAGCGCGAGCATTGGAACAAGATGATGCAGACCGTTCAGAATATCATTGACGAGCGTGGGCTTGATTATGACGAGATTGAGCGTTACCTGATGCTCAAACATGGTATTGAACGTAATGACATACTGGCTAAGCGTGACGCACGCGCTTACTACCAGGCTATATTTGACAGCAAGGTTGCATCCATACAGGAGTTTGCAAAGCAGCATCCTGATGTAACCGAGCTGGAGATAGAGCAGCGTATAAGCCGTGAGCGTGATAAGCTGGACAAACACTTTGTGGCAATTGAGACAGGAAATGACGGCAAGTATCGTGAACTGCGTGAGAAAGATTATGGCGGCCTGACCGGTCTCTATTCAAAGTACGAGGACATAGAGCCGTATGATCCTACAACCGAGACGCAGGAGGAGTATGAGAAACGGCTGCTGGCTGCGCGTAAGCCTATGTTTGACAAAATGTCAGATATGGAGCTGGCTGCCGATGCCGAAATTGCAGACTTTGAAAAGCGTATGGGCAGTGACCTTATGACGGAGTTGTGGAAACAGATTAATGGTGCTACCAAGGCGGTGCTGAAACACCAGTATGACGCTAACATGATGAGCCGCAGCCAGTATGAGCATGTACGTGACATGTTTGACTACTACGTGCCACTGCGTGGTTTTGCCGAGACCACTCCCGAGGATATGTACTCTTACTATACCAGTAACGCAGACGCTACGTTTGTGGCTCCGCTCAAGACAGCCAGGGGCCGTAAGACAAGGGCTGAGTCACCGCTGGCTTACATAGGTGCCATGGCAAGCTCCGCTATCGCTGCTGACATAAAGAACGAGAGCAAGCTGGCCCTGTATTACTTTGTAAGTAACCGACAGGCCGATAACGACCTGGTGCTGGTAAGTGACGTGTGGTATGTAAAGCAGGTGGACGAGAACGGTAATGCCAAGCTGGATGACCAGGGACGTACCATTTTTGAGCCGCAGTATCCTCCGTTCACCGAGGCTCTGTCAACCGACCAGGCAAAGGCCGAGTATGAGCAGTGGGAAAACGAGATGAAGCAGCTGGCACGTGAGCACCGTGCTTTCCGTGGTGTGCGTGAGATTGAGAAACAACGTCTGAACTATGTTATCAACACCACCAAGCAGCAGGCTAAGTCACATATCATTGCCTTTAAGCTGGGTGGCCGTGACATGTTCATGTTCATAAACGGCAATCCGCGTGCGGCTCAGGCGATCAACGGCGAGCTGAACGTGGATGCCAGCAAGAACGAGTTTACCAAGGCTACGCTGAAATTCCTGCGTGCGTTTGCAAGTCTGAACACATCACTTAACCCTGAGTTCTGGCTGAGTAACCTGCAGCGTGATACGCTGTTTGCACTGATGTCAGTAAACGTCAAGGAGGATAAGGCATATAACGAGGCGTTTCGAAAGAACCTGAAAACCGCCATGAAAGTGGTGAAAATGAAACGTGCGCTGAATAACGGCACGCTGGGTAGTAGCGAGCTTGAGCAACAATACCGCTCATTCGTGGAGAACGGCGGTGTGACCGGTTACACATCGGTACGTGGTACTGACGTTTGGGAGGCTGAGATAAAGAAGTACACCGGTGACACACGCAGTGCCATTGAGCGTGCAGGCGCTGCGCTGGATGCCGTACAGGAGTTTGGCGAGTGTTTTGAGCAGCTGACACGTTTTGCCGCATACCTTACCAGCCGCGAGCAGGGTAAGAGCGTAGTGGAGAGCGTGGCCGATGCCAAGGAGCTGACAGTGAACTTTAACCGCAAGGGCAGCGGTAAGGGTATCACATGGAAGGAGAGTGAGTTCCTGCGTAACAGGGAGGGCCGTAAACTGAATGACATAGAGCGTCTGTTTGCCGTATCGGCCAGTATGCTGTCTGTATATGGACGTCATGCGATCATGTTCTTTAACGCAGCAGTTCAGGGCCTTAACGCCATGTACCAGCTGGCTCAGAAAGACAAGAGCAAGCTGGGCTTGTGGGTGGGCGGTTACCTGATGCTGGGTGCCATGAACGCTGTGCTCCATGCTATGCTGGATGGTGACGGTGACGATGATGACCAGTATCTGGATGTTCCGGACTATGAGCGCCGTAACAATATGCTGCTGGGCCTTAAGGGTGTGTACCTGAAATGGGCACTGCCGCAGGAGGCACGTGTGTTCTACGGTATGGGTGACATGATTGTAAACCACTCGCTGGGACGTGAGCCGCACCGTAACATCGTGGGTGAAGTGGCAAGCATGATTGGTGAGATTGCACCGATAGATGCAACGTCAGGACTGGCAGCTGTAACACCCAGTATCACTACTCCTATTGTGGAGGTTATACAGAACGAGGATTACAAGGGTGCAAGGGTTTATAATGAAAACCGGTTCCTGAGTGACGAGGAGAAGAAACATATTCCAGCTTACCGCAATCCGCTGCGCAACACCAGTAAGGTGTATCTGGCACTGACCGAGGCGCTGAACTGGATAAGTGGCGGAAACGAGTATGAGGCTGGTGCCGTGAACTGGAACCCCAACATCGTGGAGCACCTGGTGGAGGGTTACACCGGTGGCGTGGGCACTACCGTTGGTAAGGGCCTTAAGTTCATTGAGAACGCGCTGGGTGGTGAGGTTAAGATTAGTGATACTCCGTTCCTGCGCCGTCTGATGACATGGAACGATGACCGTTACCGTAACGCTCATGTGACTGACTTGTATTACTATTACCGCGAGGTGGCACAGGATACTGAGCGCCGGATCAAGGAGGCTATGAAGGCCGGTGATGAGAAATACTACAAGAAGGTTACAGGTAGTTACGACTACAAGGTGCTGGAGGTGTGGAAGCGTTATGAGAAGGAGATGGACGCATACGACAAGTACCTGCGCCTGATTGATGCCAAGGACCGCAAGCAGCGTAAGCAGATAACCCGTGAGCATGACGCGCTGAGAGCACGTATGATTAGGGACATTTCAGACCTGAAGTGATGATTGGGCTATTTAAGTTTAGGGCTTGAAAGTAAAATAACGCAGATGGTTATTGTAATTTTTAACCTGTAAGTTAATTAGGACTATGCCGACAAAGAAGATATTGCTGAGAGGTATTAGCCGCACACCGTCAGACCGTATGAGTGCTGACGGTGGGCTGGCCGAGTCAATAGGTTTGGAGATGGACATGAACGAGCTGGCAACATCAGTACCGGCCGTGGACGTGACAGACGGAACCTTGATGGGCGAGTACACTGGTGGCGACTTTGAAGTGTTGTATATTCATAAGACCAACAGCTATACTCATTATATCGGCACTTGGGATGAGATGACTATCGTTGATGAGCAAGAAGTACATCATAAATACGTGGGGTGGTTTTCATCAACTCCGGCGTTTATTTCTATCTTTAAATATGCTCTTAACGAAAGCATAAAAGAGATAAAGAGTGTTGGCAATACACTGATTATCTTGATTGCGGACCTGGACGGCAACTCTAAACGCATGGAGTATGTGCTGTTTAAGGGCGGCGGTTATCATGCTCTTGGCTCTCAGATACCTGAACCAAAAATCATAATTGAAAGCGAACTTACACCTGCTTATGGTGAACAGGGTGCTGATGAATGGGAACACGGCCAGTTTGCAGCTACATATAATTCTACAACCACAGCGATACCTAACATATCGGAACATGATGACGACTGGCACTCCGATGATAGTTACGGAGCGCTGGCTCAAGATATATATTCATTTTCATTAGGTATTGTAAATATAGACCTTAATCATAATCTTGAAAGAGGAGCCTTTAATAGTCCTGTATTTATTCGTTATGCTCTTAAATTATATGATGGCACCTATGTGAGACATAGTGCACCTGTTCTAATCCGAGGTGTAGAAGAATTGAGTGAGATGGCTTTTAATTTTTACTATTACAAAGGAATTGGTCCATCTGGCTATCGGTTTTGGAATGTTAGAAGAAGAAAAAACTCAAATCCCGACGATGAAGGACAAGCTTTTGATTGGCTTGTGCGTCCTTATTTTATCAAATTGTTTTTAGATGAATCCAATTCTACTATATTTGAAGACTGGAAAGATATAATTGTTGGTCTTGATGTTTTTATATCAACTGAAATAAACGCGATTTCACCAAAAGTCGGTTGCATAGATGACACCTGGGAAGATGAAAATTGCAAGGGTGTTATTTATCATGGACATGTGTTAACCGAAAAAGAAATGAAGGAAGAGATACTGAGCAAAAGCAATTTCTATAGATTCCTTCAGATAGATTATGAGGAGCTGATAAACCATGATCCAAGCGAAGAATACAGCACAATAGACCTGGATGAGGATTTCCGACCTGACATACTTGTTACAAAAGAACGCCTTACGGATGATACGAAGCAAACAAACAATTACTTGATACCAAACAACATTAAGGTGTATAATGAGCGATTGTTGGCTATCGGTGCGATGATAAAGCATTATAACGGATATTTCAATATACCCAGCTTAGCGAAAAGAATAAATAACTTACCTTCTTATCCCATACACCTGAGATATTATATCAGGTCAACCAGCGGCAAAGAAATAATAGTTGACAGAACATATTCCGTTGATTATGTACCCAGTATTGGAAACTGGCTGTTCTATCCCAACAACAGATGTTACAAGTGTGTTTTATCAATAGGAAACAATTATTCGGAAGAGTTTGAGATGAAAGAGCATCCATATCTTAATGGAGCCTATTGTCTTACAAATTTTGATAATAGAACACTAATAGGACAAGGAAACGAAGTCCAGTATCCTACCGACACACTGGATGATATAGAGTATAGAGGCAATGTTTTGTTCCAGTTTGAATTCCAGAATTTGTTTACACCTGCTCTTGAGCAGTCTTTCCCTTTCGGAGAATTAGTGGATATAGCGGTTGTTACCAAGGCTCTATCAACTGGCCAGTTTGGTTATTCAAGCCTGTATATTTTCACAACAGAAGGCTTGTGGGCTATATCTGTAAATAATGACGGAAGTCTGGGTAAACCTGATGCGGTGTCGCAGGATGTGGCGCTGCCTGGGACGGTGTGCCAGCTGGATCAGGCTGTGGTATTTACTACCAAGAAGGGTGTGATGCTGCTTACGGGTAGTGACTTGCGCTGCATATCGGATAAGATGCACGGACGGCATTACAAGCTGGATGACAGCATATATAGTTTGCTGTTGCGTTATTATGGTGACTGGCAGGATTTGGCTGTTATTGCACATGAGGATAAGCCGTTCATGGAGTTTATGAGAAATGCAAGGACTGCTTATGATTATGTGGGTAGGCGCTTGCTATTCTTTAATGCCAGCACGGAGAAGCCGTTATGTCCGTACATTTACACATACATGCTGGAGACGGACAGCTGGCATAAGATTGTGATGCCGGCACGATACAGGTTCAAGAGCGTGCTTAACAGCTATCCTGAGACGTATGTTGCTATGGATAAGGGTATGGGTGATTTCAATGATGACTTTAACAACGATTTCCTTATCCATGAGGCTATGCACGCTCCTGCTATACTGAGTTTCTCTAACGCACGTGGCCAGGACACTGTAACAAGGAATCCGGGTATGATTGTGACACGTCCTTTCAACATGGACGAGGACGATGTGCGTAAGGTGCTAAACCGCCTGTTTGTGCGTGGGCAGTATGACAAGGAACATGTTAAGATGATTGTGATGGGTAGCATGGACGGCCAGACATGGCAGCGGTTACGCTCCCTGCGTGGCGGCTCATATAAGCTGTTCAGGCTGGTGCTGCTATGTGCTCTGAACGAGACGGAGCGTATTAGTTACCTGGAGGCTGAGTATGAGAGCCGTTATGCCAGCCGGCTGAGATAGGCGCAGGCCAAGATAGACTTTGGGGACAGGTATTTGTCCCCATTTTTGTTTTGCTTAATAGGTGATATTATGACAGACGAGGAGAAAACATACAACCGGATAAGCAAGATAACTGATGAGGCAGCCCAGATAAGGGACTACCTGCACACTATCAGCAGGCCCGAGGATTTTAGTATTGACTTTAACGATGACTTTAACAGCCGCCGTATGGCGTTATGATACTGATTGTATAGGGGCTAAGATAGACTTTGGGGGCAAGCATTTGTCCCCATTTTTGTTTTGCTTAATATATTCTAACTATGGGAGCTAATAAAGAGAACGATTCCAGCCGTAAGATTGTCAACAGGCTCAATGACCTGAATAAGACAATGGCTGACATCAGTGAGACGCTTAAGGTTATTGCTTATAACCAGCTGCCGACCGTGGCAACACCGGTTATCGCTCTGTCAAGCAATAAAGCCGCTATATCCTGCGCCACAAGCGGTGCAGTGATTCACTACACTACAGACGGCACGGAGCCGACAAAGGATTCAGCTGTTTACAGCGAGCCGCTGAGCATAACCGCCAGTCCTACCACTATCAAGGCAATGGCTGTCAAGCTGGATTGTCATGACAGCAGTGTGGCAACTAAGGAGTTCACTATTGTGGCTACTCCTGTCGTGGGCCTGAACGCTGATACCGGTAAGATTGAGATGAGCACAGCTACCGATGGTGCAACTATCTACTACACCGATGACGGCAGCACTCCTACATCGGGTTCAACAGCTTACTCAGCTGGCATTGACCAGCCTGTAACGGAGACTACTTTCAAGGCTATCGCAATCAAGAGCGGTATGGTGGACAGCGCGGTTGAGTCATATACATTCACTCCTTCCCAAGCCTAAAGAGTGATGGAGATTGACTGGACGCTGATTATTACATCGCTTATCTCAGTGGGTGTGGGCGGTGTGCTTGGCAAGATTATTGACAAGCGTAAGACGCCTTACACTATGTTGCAGGAGTTGCTGGATAGACAGGAGCGTTATCTGGATGACCGTATCGCAGATTTTGAGCGTGAGAAACTGGACAGCGCCGAGAAAAGTGCGGTGATCATGAAGTCCGGTCAGTGCGAGCATAGGTTCAAGGACCCTAACATTCATTGTCCGGTGGATGAGGCTAACAACGAACGCCTGGAAAAGCGGTGTCAGCGGTGCGGTTATAACGGTGATAAGGATAATGAGAAATGATATATTATGGAACTGACTGTTGATAGACGTTGGCCCAAACAAGACTACACCATTGGAATCCTGTATATTGATGGTGACAGGTTCTGCGAGACACTTGAAGATACTGTGCGTCCTGATGGTGAGAAAATTCCTGGAAGGACCGCTATCCCGGCTGGCCGATACAGGTTGAGGATGGATACCGTCAGTCCGCGATTCAAAAACAGGAGCTGGGCTAAACGATACAACGGTATAGTTCCAAGACTGGAAGGTGTGCCTGACTTTACAGGAGTGCTGATTCATCCTTTGAACAAGGCTGAGGAGACAGACGGCTGTATAGGTGTGGGCAATAACCGAGTAAAAGGCATGATCCTGGATTCACAAAAGAGATACTTTCAGCTTATGGATGAGTACTTGATACCTGCAAGTAATGCTGGAGATGAAATCTGGGTTAATGTGGTAAACAATTGACAATAGATACGAGGCAATGAAGTGTGCTTTTTTCATTTGGTTAGGATTAGGTTAGTATTCAGAACGTGAGTAAACGAATGAAAATGGTGGAAGGCTGGCGGCTGTGACAGCATCCAGCCTTTGAAAATATAAAAAGCAAATACAATATATATGCAGAAGCCTGACAGACTATACCGCAGAGTGAAATCCGTAAGCGAGATGGATAGCGTGCGCATGCGGAAGAAAGCCATTGAGCGTACCAAACGTGACATGGCGCTGCTGGAGCAGTTCCGTGACTTATGGCTTAACATGCAGTCTTACCGCGAGCAGCGAGCCAGGGCGTTTCGTTTTGCCTATGATGACCAGTGGGGTGACCTGATGGAGTATGACGGCAAGATTATGACCATGCGCCAGTATCTGCAACAGACCGGTAACATCGTAGTACAGAGCAACCAGGTGCAGGAGAAGGTGGAGACCATGATTGGCGTGATTACACGTGAGATGTTGGAGCCGCAGGCTACTGCCGTGGATGCCGATGAGCAGGCGTTCGGTGAGATTGTAAGTAAGGGCTTGCAGGTGAACTGCAAGAAAAACTCTATGTCTGAGCTGTATCTGGACTGGGGACGTGAGTTGTGCCTGGGTGGTCTGATGGTGGGTTATGAGACATGGGACAGCGCCAGCGGTCCGGACGGCACGTTTGACAGCTGGTCCAGTTACGTGAACCCCAACCTCTTTGTGATGGACACTCTGATGAGCGACAGCCGTATGTGGGATGCCACGATGTTCGGACGTATGATTAAATGTGATTTCGGCAAGCTGGCTGCCACGTTTGCACGTAATGCCGATGACTACGCTATACTACGTTCCATATATCCCGAGCAGTATGAGCCGCTGAAAGTGAAAGCACGTTTCAACACTTTCATGGACCGCTATAAGGACGGCATGCTGGAATGGATGAAAGACGATGATCCGTCAGTATGTGTCGTGCTGGAGGCGTGGACCAAGGAGACCAAGCCGCGTATCAGACTGCATGACTGGAATGAGGGTACGGAGTTTATCATTGACGCTGATGATACTGCCGAGCGCAGACGTATCAAACAGGAGAACCAGCGCCGCCGTGCCATGGCAGAAAGTGCGGCTGAGGCGTGGACAGAGGATGAGATACCCTATATTACCGGTGACGGCTACGGCGAGGACGGATTCTTTATTGATGAGTTCTGGTACTGCCGTTTCCTGGCTCCTGACGGCACGATACTTTGGGAGGGCGAGAGCACACTGCCTGGACGTAACCAGCCGTTCATAGTACGTACCATACCGATGATTGACGGTAAGATTCAGGGTTACCTGTATCCTGTCATTGACCATAACATCATTGAGAACCGTGCCATCGTACTGCATGACTGGCTGCTGCGCGCTCAGGTTAAGGGTGTGACGGTAGTACCTAAGTCCATACTGGGCGGCGTAGATCCGAAGGAGTTTGCAAGAAGCTGGACGGAGATAGGCGGACTGGTATTTGTGGATGTCAAGCCCGGCATGGAGAAACTGATGCCACAGACGGTACATAGTAATGCTGTTAACTTTGACCTTAGCCGTTTCCTGCAGACGTTTGAGCACATGGGTGACAAATCCAGTGCCATTACCGATGCTTTGCAGGGTAAGACTCCGTTTGCAGGTGCCAGCGGTACGCTGTACGCACAGATGGCAAGCAACTCAACCACCACGGTGGCTGCGTTCCTGCTTAAGTTCCATAAGTTCCTGGAGCTGCAACATACAAAGAAGATGCAGAACCTTCTGTATTTCTATGACCGCAAGCGCTGGGAGATGATTGTGGGCCAGCTGGATGGTGAGTTTGACATTGATACGCTTAACCTGGATGATTTGCGTTACATACACTGTGACCTGACGATACAGGAGAGTGCCGAGACACCGGCGTTCCGTGAGATTGCCGAGCAGGATGCAAAGGAAATGATGAATAATGGTCTGATTACCTTTGACGAGTATGCTCTGATAAGCAAACGTCCGTGGATGCAGAAACTCAAGCAGTACCGTGACGCACGACAGCAGGAGGCGGCTGCGCAACAGTTGCCTAATTGAAAGCACTAAGGATAATTCTCATAAGCATAATTGATTAGAAAGTGATGGGCCACGTAGTGATACGAGGCCCATCATGTTTTTATCAGAGAAGTTTAGCGAGAGCTAAACGCTCGTTTATGAAGTATTGCAGACGTACGTCTATGTCTTTTTGTTTCATACGCTGGTTTCCGGCTTTGTCTGGTGTGTGATAGTAACAGCCGAACTTAAGTGACTGGAGGGTGAGCAGCGTGGCGTTCCAGCCCCATACCTGTTTTTCTCGTTTGAAACGTATGCGGTCATAGGTGGTGAGTATGTCAGGCTGGAAGGGTTTGGAGCAGACGTATATCATGGTATGCTCATGCTTGTAACGCTCATCGGCATGACGCATGGCGGCATAAAACTCACGTTTGGCGTAGCGTGTGACTACACGGCGTGCCCAGCGGCGGCGTAGGTTATGCCACCACTCTTTGATTGACTGAAAGATGTTTTTGTTCATAACTGTATTGTTTTGGTTAATGATTAGAAGGCGGTGAGGTTGGTGCTGCTGTGTGGACGGCCGTCACCGGATATGGAGGTTTCCTTGACGAGCTGGGGCAGGTCCATTTCCTTGAAGGCGATCCAAAGGAGTATGGCGGTAGCCATAAGCACGTCATCATGTTTCTTAGGTGGTGCCGTGAGTTTCTTCTTGTCCTCTATGTATATGGACATCTCCTGGCAGCAGGTCTTACTGGGTTCATCCCACAAGCGGTCACGAAGACAGGTGCGCATATGGTTTATGATAAGAGGTTTGGTACGAACGTTGGTGTTGAAACCCCACTTACGTTCTATCTTATCGTCTATATCCTCCTCTTTGTTATGACGTGCGTACAGGTTACGCTCTCCGTAGAGGTTGGCTACGGCATCCATGATATACTCAAAGCCTTCAACTCCGGTGTCGCGGTTCTGGTCTCGTGTCTCGTAGGTGTTGCTCTCTATTACCAGCAGCGCGTTGTTATACCAGGCGGCCAGACGCATGGCGTCATAGGCCAGCAGGTCATCATCGGTGTGATAGTGCATCTCAGCCACGATGGTGGGCTTGCCTCCCAGTCCGAACTCAGGCATCATCATGAGACGGTCCATGACACGGACGGATGAGTAGTCAGAGGTCTCGTTGGGACCGCCTATATCTACTGCTACAACGTAGCGGTTGAGTATGGGAGTCGGATCTGGTTTCTCATATATCTTGAGGTGACCACCAGCACGGCTGATGAAACGTATGTTTTTGAGTACATCGGCTCCGCGTGTGCCGTCAGAGATGAGGTCACCTTCCCACTGGGGTTGGCGTGTACGTTTCATGAACCAGTCCACGTCATAAAAGTCAAAGACTTTGTTGCCGCTGGACTGGAACGCCTCGGCTGCGCTGGCCGGCGCCTCATTGACCATCTGTGAGCGGCGTGTGTAATTAAGCTCCTCATAACGGTACCATTGTATGGCTTGCAGCGTGGCACCTTCGGTCCATAGCCACCAGTAATAACGGCCGGTACTGCGCCACTTGCCTTCACGTGTCTCTTTATTGCGGTTACGATACAGCCATAGCGCAAACTCCTGTTCATCAGGAATAGACATGGTATCATGCGGTATGTAGTAGAAAGGTATAAACAGCGGATGAAAATTACTATTGCCGTCCAGCGCATCGTAGAAGATGTCATGGAAGAAATCATCGGAAGTCTTGGCAGTGGACTCATAGACCTGCATGGTAAGGGCCTGCTGTTTGGGAATACCACCGCTGATGTCAGCCACAAGGTCAGTGGAGGATTTGCCTGGCGTATCGGGCCATACACCTACCTCGGTGTAGTGGGCTCCTGATATACGACCTGAACGAAGTGTCTCGGGACGTTCGGCCGAACCTATATAGATGATACCTGGCAAGATGACATTGCCTGAGCTATCCTTGACTTGGTAGCCGTGTTTGTTACCGCCGTAATTTCCCAAATGCAGTTTTTCGCCGTGTGGCAGGCCGAGGTCCCAAGCCGGATAATCTTCAATAGCCTTGACAAGCATATTGAGGACGTTATGTGCTGCGTCCTGTACGTGAGCTGCTACGGCAAAGCTGTGGTATGGATCATGATGAGCCAGCAGCCAGAACTGGAAGAAGATACAGAAGGTGGAGCCTCCCCACTGACGTGCCTTGGCTATGACTATGTTGATGGGTACTCCAGCCCATAGAAGTATCATACAGAGTTTGAGTACTTGAAGCTGGGCGTAGTTAAGACGAAAACGTCCGCGGCCTCCCAGTTTAAGGTCTATCTTTATACACTCAAAGGCCCAGTTGCAGTAGTCGTATTTGTGACGAATGCGGCGTATCTCATCCTCTATATCCTGAAAACTGGGTATGACATCGGTTTTCCATTTGTGGCGGTCCAGGAATTTCTGTATGCCTCCGGCACGTACTATGTTACGTATGAGTTTTACTTTCATCATACGCTTGGGTACGTACTGGAGCGGTACGGCATAGTCAGATATGCGCAGCTGGCTGCGTTCCTCATCCAGCAGCTCAGCCAGGCCCTGACCGGTGATGGCGTCATACCGTGCTGCGTACATGGTACAGCGGCGCTGGTTCTCGGCTATGATGTCAAGAACGGCAATCAGCTCCTCTTGTGTCATGTCAAGGTGCTGCTCTTGCGTGGGCTTGCTTTTACGTGCCATGTGTCTTAGTTCTGATAAGTGACACAATGATACCGAGCGCGAGAGCTGCTATATGGGACCAGCCTGCCACGAAAGGCAGAAAGACCATGGCAAAAGTTAGGACGTAAAACATGATGACGGCAGGTGAACGCCAGTAGCCTGGACGCAGCACAGGTGACAAGCAGCCGATACTGGCATACAGGAGGTTGCTTATTCCTACTACCGGATGGGGTGCAAGGGGCCATACAAGACATGATATGAACCAGCTGGCAATGAGCAACAGACCTTTGTTCTTGCGCTTAGGTGCGTACAGCGGCCATACAGCAATCATGTTGACGGCAAGATGAAAGAGGTTGGCATGAAAAAGCGGATAGAGCATGGCACAGAGCAGCGGCCAGCGTGTATCGGTGAGCCACTGGGGTACTCCTGTAAGTAACAGGATGCTGCATACGATAATGATAACGATTCTCATTGTCTCCTCATGCGCTTGATGGCAGCGCGGCGTTCATAGATGATTATATGTTTGGCACGACCGGCCGATACGAAGAAATGGGGTGCCGGCTGTTCGACCAGCTGCTCGAGTATCAGCTCACGTGAGAGCGTACAGCCAGGATGGGCTTTGAGGTAGTCGCGGTACCGGTCATAGAGAAACCATATACGCTGACGTGAGTTGCTGTTGAGGTTGATGAGTGACTGGTGGGCCATGATACGTCCTATAAGCAGGCTGGCGGTACGGCCGCTGATATACCATTGGGGTGCAGGTTGGCGGCGTGCGTAATCGGCAGCCTGACCGATACTGGCGAAATGGCCAGTACTGAGTGAGTGCACATAGACCTTGTATAGGTCTCGGTCTCGCTGCCGTTTGAGCTCCGTATCTTTCATTGCCTGAAATAGTTGTCGGCTGCATTGAAGTTACAAATTGTGTGGGGCTAAGATAGACTACCCCACTTTGCGCTCTGAGTTACTTTTGGTAGCAAGAAAGAAAACATACAAACTAAAAGCAATGGCAAAACCTGATAATGAGCATGTTAAGTCCGCAAGGGAGAAACTGCTGAAAAAAGCGCAGGGCCGTTTTCCTGACCGTCAGTTTGTGAGACCAGAAGGACAGGAAGGACAAGACGGACAACTGGCCGACCTGGATGAGGCTATCAATGAGATGTTGGATGCGGATGCATCACAGATTGCAGAGAACGCTGAGATGAACAAGAAGCTGGCTGATTTGCTGTACAGCGATCCGCAGGCTGCCACATTCCTGAACTTATGGATAGAGACCGGCGATCCGCGACCTGCATTGATTGAGGCTTTCGGCGATGAGATGGCCGAATTGGCTACCGAGGAGGGCCGCAAGCAATTTATGGATAACTGGAAGAACTATCGTGAGCGAGTTGATGAGAGCAAGCGTCTCCGCGAGGATGAGGATAAGAACTGGAATGATTTCCTGGAGCGTCTAAACAACTGGGGCGATGAGCGTGGGCTGAGTAACGATGACAAGGCTGCCGTTGCGGTCCGTCTGATTGACATCAAGCAAAAAGGTAATGTCAACATGTATGACGAGACTGACATGGAGACCGTTTGGCAGGGTATCCGATATAAGGATGACGTTGCAGCCGCACGTAACGAGGGCCTGATTGCCGGTCGTAACGAGCGTATTGAGGCGAAACGCAAGACACGCGGCACAGCCGCAGGTTCAAGTATGCCGTCTATCAACGGAGGTCGCGGTGGCAGCATGCCGACACCCCAGCCGCCTAAGAAACGTGATATATGGGATGAAGTAGAATAACAAACATTTTTTCAATAAAGCTATGAAAAAGGTATTTAACTATTTGTGGGGCCACAAAATGAGTGTACTGTCAGCTCTCCTGGTGGCCGTGGCCGTTCTGCTGGGAGCAAGTAGCGGCTTTGCTATGGCAGTAGTGAATGAGCCGGTTGATGAGGCCACAGCCCCCAATCCATCGGAAAACATTAATCCTTATAACGAATCAACCAATCCTGGTGGACGTCCCGAAGGTGAAGCTGTGAAACCTGACGAGCAGGGTAATGAAACCCAGCTGCCCGGTATGGGTAATACCGCAACCAACCTGCGTGATGCCGGCCTGCTGGCTGAGGACTATGACGAGAAGACGGTTGAGTTCCGTAAGTTCCGCTTCCCCGAGGAGACTCTGTTTGCACGTGTCTGCAAGCCTGTAAAGGCCAAGGATTATGTTCATAAGCACTGGGTAACCGGTTCTACTGACCTTGACGCTACATACGGCGGTAGTTCAATATCAATCACCAAGACTACCAAGGAGATTTCTATAGCCAAGGACGATATTGAGAACTGGGAGATTCTGAAGAACTACAGTGATGTTGTGGTTAGTGATGTACGTGGTTATGACAAGGATCAGGAAGGTAATGAGATTGCTGACGGTGAGCTCGTTCTGTTCGTGCTTGATGATGAGGCTAACAGCGGTACCAAGATTAAGTTCAAGGTTCTTAATCCGCCTGTTGACACACACGATCCCTATCCTGCAATCACCGAGGGTACTATCTTCCATGTACTGAGTACCGCAGCTGCCGAGTCGCAGATGAACGTGGCACCTGACGCATTTATTCCTACCGATGAGGAGTGCTACCTGCAGAAGAAGATTGAGTCAGTGGTTGTCACCGAGCGTTTTGAAGAGTCCGAGAAGAAGATGTCATGGAAGACACGTAACATCCTGGCATCGGCCAAGGAGAACTTCAAGCGTAAGTGCGCACGCTCACACTGGAACGGACGTAAGTATCGCCATCAGGAATGGGTGAAGGAGACCAATAACCGTGAGGATATATTCCATGAGAAGGGTATCCTTCGTCAGATTCCCATGTTGTACACTCATGCTAACGACATGACTGACGATGACTTCCTGGCAATCACTTCACTTATGTTCACCCTGAACGCCAGCAACGACCATGCTTATGCTCTTTGCGGTAAAAAGGAGCTGGCACGTGTAATCAAGTACGCCAACTCAGCTTACAAGCATAAGGATATTGGTAAGGTTGAGGTTAATGAGTTTGGTATCAAGATCCGCAAGTACTCCGATAACTTCGGTACACTGGAGTTCATCTGGTGTCAGACTCTGGATGACCTGGGTTACACCGATTACATGGCTGTACTTGACCTTGAGAACGCAGAGCGTCCGTATCTGGTGAACGAGAAGAAGACCGAGCGTGACATGAGCAAGACCGCCGAGGCACGTGAGGCTATGGAGTACAACCTGGTACGTATTGACTGCATCGACCTTAAGGGCCATAACGCCGTGCTGGTTTGCCCGTCAGGTACAGCTGCTACCAAGGCTGCTAAGCTGGGTACCATCAAGGCTAACTTTGAGGCTGTAGCTGAGTTGCCTTCAGGTGACGGTCATCCGACAGCTGCCGAGAAGCTGGTTAAGTACTTCCTTACCGCCGATGATGATACCGCAGGATTCAAGCAGTTTGACATCGTGGAGTGGGATGATGACATGAGCACATGGAAGCTGTTTGAGGGTATTGTAAGCAACAACGAGGCTTAACCTAAGTTTACCCGTAAAGAAAAGGGGGAGGACGCAAAACTCCTCTCCCTTTCTTATTTAATCATAATTCAAATCAAATAGAAATGGCAACTAAGATTTATTGCGTTGACGGACAGCGTGAGGCTGTCATTACCGTTCCATTGGCAAACGGACGTAACACCATCCGTATGGAGTTTACACGTGGAAACAGCCAGCGTGGCGCTTATTACCGCCCTGCTACTTGCGTTATTGCTGACCGAGCCAAACAGGCTATGATTGAATCATCGGCTATGTTCAAGACCGGCTTTATCAGACTTTACAAGACTATCGGTAAGGAGGAGCCCCTGCCCCAGCCTAAGAACACGAAACCTGCCAAGGGTGCTGTGACACAGCAGGCTGAGCCCGAGACTCCTGCTAAGCCAGCAGATGAGGCTCCTACAGCACCGGCCGAAGAGACACCGGCCGACAGCGTTCCTGCTGATGCCGCACCATCCGAGGTGCCTTACGCTTATGTCAAGACTATTGAGGAGGCACGTAAGGCTCTCAAGGAGCATGGCGCAAACGCCGGCGTGTTGCTGAACGTGACTGCCATGAAAAACTACATGGCTGCTAACGGTATTGTATTCCCCAACTTTGAGTTTTAAGAGATGATCAAGCTGTATGTGGATGATGCGGTGCGCCTGGTCCGTAAGAACATGGATGAGGTGGACAGCGGCGTGGAGCTTATGCTGGAACAGCCTGAAACTACTGCACTGGATGAGGTGATTAAACGTACTATCCCCGAGGCTGTCAATGCCGCGAACCGTCTGACGGCTGCTGAGAAACTGCAGGGCCTGGCGGTGGAATCCACTGATTACAGCAATCTTACAATTAACAGTGACGGCTCTGTGAGCTTTCAGATTGATGAGAGCAAGACAGGGCCGTGGCTTAGACTGGTGAGCTTGAAAGCGGCTGACTCAGGTGTGGTGCTGACGGAGGTAACTCCGGAGGCTTCGGCCGAGGGCCGCAAACAGCTCAACCCTTACGTGCGTGGGCGTGCTGACGATCCTGCGCTGGTGGGCCTGCAGGGAACACGGCTGAAATTCAAGTATTACAGCCTTAAGAGTGAGACGGTGCAGTCTCATCCTGCCAATCCATTTGACGTGTTTACTTACATGCCTGAGTGTGAGCTGGAGCGTGGGCGCCTGTACGGACAGGACGCGCAAGGTGCACACTACCTGCTATCAGACGGTCTGCTGGATGCTGTGATTTACCAGCTGACCGCACTGGTGCTGACCGTATTTGGTCTTACTGAAAAAGCGCAAATTTACCTTAACAATATAAAGTGATAACTACAAAACCGATATAGCTATGGCCAAGACGCATGAACAGATTAAGGAGGAGATTAACAACACCATAATTCCCAATGGGGCTAATGAGATAAAAGCTGTGGATGTTAATACCATACTCAATGATATACAGAATTTCTCTAATGAGAATGTTAGTGTATCACAAAATATACTTATGATAGGCAACACCCCAAGTGGAATTGTGCTTGACACTGTTGCAAATACTTCCGAACTGAATAGCAAGTTGGAATCCGGTTTGATTTATTACGGTGGAACACTTGTAAACGTGAGGAAAATTTCTGATACAACATCATTTCAATGGCGTATAACAACATTTAGTCAACAAGGGGCAACGCCTTATCTTCAGTATAGAAGCACAACAGATGGTGGCACAACCTGGTCGGAATGGATAGATAGTCCTTTTGGCTATATTAGTGATAATACAGAATTAAACAGCAAGACGGAAACAGCATTCTATACTGGTGTAGGTGGACAGATTATTATTGTTCGGAAAATAACTAATAGCACCATTTTCCAGATGCGTTTAGGGACATATTCCAATGAAAAAGGCTTGCCTGTTCTTCTTTATCGCCAAACAACAGATGGTGGCACAACTTGGTCGGATTGGCAAAATTCACTATTTGGGTATTTTAGCAATAATTCAGATCTGGATTCCAAAACGGAAACAGCATTTTATACTGGTGTAGGTGGACAGATTGCAATAGTCAGAAGGGTAAATGCCAGCAAAATATTCCAGATGCGTTTAGGGACGCTGGCTGACTCAGATGGTGCACCGTATTTTTGGTATCGTAAGAGTTTGGATAATGGCTCATCTTGGTCGGACTGGTTTAATATGGTCGGATTTGATGGATTCTTTTCAACAAATGAGGAATTATCAACTTTAATACGGGAGGGAGTATATAAATTCCTTGACGGCATAGTCTGTGTAAGGCGATATTCTCAAACCTTAGTGTCTCAATGGAAAGCGGGTTTTATAGATGGTCATTTGAGATTGCAATTCAGACATTCAAGTAATACGGGAACAACTTGGACACGGTGGATAACATCAAGTGGCTCAATTTCAAATTATGGATTAAACTCAATGATTGCTCCCGGAGTTTATAATGCTTATAACGATGAATTCACATCTCCAAGCTTGGTGATTGTGAGACGTGTGCCGATTGATTCCAGCAATATACAACAAATGCGAATTGTATATGATGGTACATCATCATTTATTGCTCAACAAAGAACGTCCAATGATGATGGTTCAAGTTGGTCTGCTTGGCAAGAAATATTTTTAAATCAAGCAACATCCATTCCATCCGTACCAATAAAGAGTGGTGGGAAAACCATATTGAACCAACCCAATTATCATGTCATTTCCGATGCAGTTAATTATAAGGCTGCAAGCGATTGCCAGATTGCGATTGACAAGACACGAGGCATCTGTTATGCAGTGTATATGACGGGCAACACGTCATATTACGAAACACCAGGTATTGTCAGAATGTCAAAATTCTCGTTGATGCAACCATTTGACGTTGAGTATTTTGATGTAATGAAAAATGGTGACACGGATTTCAATAATAATCCCGTTGCAAGTTGCTATGTACCTAACATCATTCTAATTAACGGTAAAGTAAGATGTTTCTGTAATCAGCAAAACGGAAACGGCATTTATTATCGTGATTTTGATATTGCAACGGAAACGTGGGATTTTGCCCCCAAGAAAGTACAATACAACAATGCGGATTTGACATTTTCTGTTGCATCCACAATCGTTACGGCTGCGGGTCAAAATGAACCATCGTCTGACGAAGGAATAAAGATGACGTGCAATTTGATGTCAGATTTTAGTGGCGATAAGTACACGTTGATAAACTTTGGTGGCTATGGTAATGCAATCATTATGAAATCGTCTGACGGTTTTGCAACTATGGAATTGGTGGGCGTTGCGCCATTCAGTCCATTGTATGAATCAGCAATTGCAGAATTGGACGGCACATTTTACATGTTGTATCGCCAAAGCACCGGAATATATCTTGTTACAACAAGCGATTTTGAGAATTATTCAGATGCTATACAATTTGGAAACGTCAATCAACGTGGCGATGTGTTCAGCGATGGCAATAATATATATGTGATTGCAAGTATTGCGGACAATTTGCACCCCGTATTCAAAAGAACAAATTTACATTTGTTCAAAGGAGATGGGGCCGTGTTATCCGGTTATGACGATGTGTTGCAGATTACAGATGTAAAGGGCGTTGTATATCCCCGTGTTGCTTTATTGGGCGGCAATTATGTTTGTATATATGATTCATCTCCATATTGGTTGGAAACTGTTAATGGAGAATATGCCGAAAATACGACATATCACGGAAAGAATTGCATTGAATTTGTAAATGTGAGGACATGACTGATGTAATACTGATTATACTAACAAGTATATGGCTAAGAAAAACTACATCATCCTGGGAGCGCTCCTGCTCTGCATGATTGTGACTATTATATCACAGGATCGGAAAATACGTGAGCTGACTGATGAGCGTGACAAGTACAAGAGCAACACCGAGGCGCTGCTGGCTGACTGCCAGCAGTTCCAGGTGCGTGACAGCTTGTATGCTGCGCGTGTGGGCTCGCTGGAACTGACGGTAAAGGAGTTTGAGAAGTTTCGCGCTCAGGATGCTGAGCTGATTAAGGACCTGACTGGCCGTAACCGCGACCTGGAGCAGCTTAACAAGGCGCAGGCGCAGACTATCATCCGGCTGCAGGATATTCCGCGTGATACGGTGATCCTGGTTGACTCAATACCGGTCAAGGCCAAAGCGGTGCATTGCGGTGATGCGTGGTATGACTTTGACGGCTTGATGACGGAGGATAAGTTCAGCGGCACCCTGGTTAACCGAGAAAGCTTGTTGTTCACAGAGACGGTTAAGTATAAAAAATTCCTGTTTTGGAAAACCGGTAAGGTGAAAGACAGGCAGCTGGATGCGGTTTCACTTAATCCGCATACTACAATCACCAGCCTGGAGCATATTATCATAGACAAATAAGATTGCTGTATAATTTGTTTGATTTGAGAATAAAAGACTATATTTGTTTAACTATAACGAAGTGGACCTATGGCAGGGAGCAAAGGTAGGAGCAGCAGTAGCGGTAGTAAAGCGAGAGCAAAAGGCAGACCGCGGCCTATGGCTACCAAGAAAGGTGTTTCACGTAACGGACGCAGGACGCACTGATGGATGAGAATAAGTATCAGCGTATAAGGAAACTGGCGGCACTATGGATAAAGTATCTGCCGGTAGTGGCTGCACTGGCTTGTGCCAGCAACTCATTATCGGCTTACTTTGGATATAACATGGAGGCGTTGGGTTACCTGGTTACTATCGTTATCTATATTGGAGCGTTCCTGCTTTCTTATGTGCTGCGTTTTTGCTTTTGGCACAGATGTCTGATTGCTTACGTTGTGACTTGTGAGGCTATCAACACTTTTGACTACTACGTAGGTATTCCTATCAGCAACAAGGGTATGTTTGTACTCCATGTGGCGCTGGTGGGCTTTGTTATTATTCTGCTTGTTATAAATCATGTCAAAGAAGTCCAAAGAAGAAAATCTGACGGACCTGCTGGAGGGTGTGACAACAGCTCTGCGCAGTGGTAACTCACACTTGACCGACAGCCAGTGCGAGAGCGCGCTTGATGCGTTACATACGGTACTGAGCCCTGACGTGAGCAAGTATGACGCTATGCGTATAATGGGTGTGGAGAGAACCACGTTCAATAAGCTGGTGGCAGAGGGTAAGGCACCCAAGGGTGAGCATAGAGCAGGATTCAAAGAGTTGCACTTTAACCGCCATAAGGTTGAGAAAGCGGCAAGGGAATATAACGGCAGGATATAACCGTCTGTAACTGATTCATTTTATTATTGTTGTGGCGCTTTGCGGTAATGATAGGAGACCGCAGGGCGCCATTGTACTTTTGTGACATAACCGGTTACAAATCTTATTGTTTAACTAACTAAAAGTACATTATGTCAGAAATAGTACAACTCCCGGATAACAACACCGGAAACGGAGGTCTTCCGTTCTCAATTCCTATCGGTGGCGGCAACGGCCTGTTTGGCAACGGCAGCAACACCATAGGTGACCTTATTGGTCTGGCTATCGTGGCTTCTATCTTTGGATGGAACAACGGTGGCGGTTTTGGCGGTTGGGGTGGTAACGCCGGTGGCGCAGGTTTCCTGAGCAACCAGCTTAACAACGACAGCGGCCGTGAACTTATCATGAACGCCATTAACAGCAACGGCGAGGCATCACGCAGCGCAATCCAGAACCTGGCAACCATGCTTGGTCAGGATTACAACACCGTGTTTAACGCAGTTCAGAACGTGCAGAGCGCACTGGCTACCCTTGCTGCACAGCAGGGCATGAGCACACTGCAGGTTATCAACTCTATCCAGAGTGGTAACTCACAGCTGGCCGCTCAGCTGGCTAACTGCTGCTGCGAGAACCGCTTGCTGACAACCCAGCAGGGTTATGAGGCTCAGATCAGAACTCTTGAGCAGACCAACCAGCTTGGTTCGCAGGCTGACCGCAACGCCAACGCAATCATGGCTGCTATCAACAATCAGACCGTAGAGATGGACAACCAGTTCTGCGCCCTGAAGGAGCGTGAGATGCAGGCTAAGATTGACACTCAGGCTGACATCATTAGCCAGCTGCGTGGACAGATTGACAACGCCAATCAGACCGCAGCCATAACCGGCTATGTGAACAGCCTTGTTACTCCGCTGGCTACCAAGGTGAACGAGATTGCTGCCAAGCAGCTGCCTACCGTTCCTGTGGTATATCCTAACATACAGGCAGTGAACAACACTCCTTATATGGGTGGTATCTACGCTAACGGTTACTATGGTAACGGCGGTTTCTACGGAAACGGATTTGCATTCTAAACAATTAACGAGGAGTTTGTTATGGGATGCAACGACGTAGTAACGGTAAACGTGAACGGTATTCCCTATCTGACGTCCAAAAACGTGCAGGTGACAACAGATGCAGTGAACATTGCAATGGGATTTCGCAGGATTGCGCCTGTGGGCATATTTGCACTGCGCATTGCCACTGCCATTCCGGACGGGACAACAGGCACGCTGCCTGTAAGCCTGACGCTGAACGGCACCACACGTGCCCTGACTCAGCTGGGAGGGGATGCTGTCACTGCGGCCGATCTTGTGGGCACCGGTGTGATACTGGTCTTTAACGACCTGTATAACGGTGTGCTGCAGGTGGTATCGCCACTGACGGCCACAGCATAAGAGAGAGAAACAAGAGTAACAAACAACAAGAGTAACAAACAATGGATTTCAATTCACTTGGGCAAGGCAGCCCTTTCTATATTCTGAGACGTACTGAGTCTAAACCTGTGCTGGAGATTGGCGCCGTAAAGTCAAAGACACCACCACAGCCAATGTATCAGACACAAGCTGTTCCTACGGCTTTTAACGGACTTAACACCCAGCAGGTGACTAACATCACCGTGACGGTGGACGGCAAGGACGAGATTATTCCGTCACTGCCTATAAACGTGGAGATAGCCGAGAGGGGTAAAGATACATACTCATCAAGCCGTGAGGCTATGTTGCAAGCGGTGGACGCTATGATGCAGGCATCAAAAGATGCACTGAACAAGAAAGCGTATCATGAGAATGTGCTTACCGAAGGTGAGAAGATGCTGGAGACACTGAACCCCCGTTATGCGGAGGAGAAGAACCAGGCACGTACTATGGCGGACCTGCAGAACAGGGTAAACAACCAGGACAAGAAACTGGATGAGATGCGGACGATGATGGATAAGATTCTGTCGGCTGTGGGGCCCAAGTGATTGACTTTCCTTAAAAAGTGACGATTATGCCAATCTTAATTATAAACGACAAAGACGATGAGCGCTCAGGTATGCGCTCTGAGATGCGTGACAGCATGAGTATGAGGAGTGGCTCAGGTATGCGCCACTACCCTATGCACTATAAGGAGGGCCAGGAGTACAAGGAGGGTTACTGCAAGGGCTACAAGGAAGGCTGGGAAGATGCCGAAAAGGAGCTTTCAGGTGACCAGTTCCAGGAGGAAGGCCAGATGCGCGAGGATTATCGCCGCCAGCGTGACCGTATGGGACGCTACAAGTGATTTTCAAGTAGGCCGGTGGGCTGTCGGTCCATCGGCCTTATTTTAAACGATTAGAACAAAGAAAACATGCAATACATAATGAGTGAGGGTGAGGCTCAGTACATGGACCAGTATAAAGGACGGTTCAGTTATAAGCTGGCCGAGTGGGCTATATCATCCATGAAGAAAAAAGACGAGAACTCAGGAGTTCTGAAACAGGCACCAGCGCATTCCATTCAGGAGATGGAGGAGCTGATGAGACAGATGGGACTTAAGATTAAGGAGGAGGATATTTACTCTGCCTGGTATCTGTATAACATGTGTTATGCGGATTACTCAAGAGCTCTGCCCAACAAACAGGCCATTGCGTATTTTATCTATGAGACTATCTATGATCCAGACTGCACACCCGAGGCGGTATTGGCATGTTTCCGTGCCAAGATGGACGTAATGGATATGCCTATTTACTGGGAACGCATGATTTGACGAACTATGACTACCAAGTACATAGATGTGGACGGCTACTGGGGCGTAGTGTTATGTTATGACCTTAGCTGGGATGATGAGGATAGGATACGTGCTTACCTGCGCTCGTTTGGCGTGAAGGAGGAACGTATTGACTATTGCGTGGACACTGTGCTGGGACGTATGAACTGCGCCTGCTGCGTGTCAAGTTACGACACTACCATGAGCCTGGTGCTGATAGGTCCCACTACCAGCAAGGAGCAGATGGTGGATAGCCTGGCGCATGAGCTGGACCACGTGCAAGATGCGCTGTCTATGTTCTACGGCTTCCAGCTGGGCAGCGAGGATGCAGCATACACTATGGGGTTCTTGATGCGCGAAGGAATGAAAGCCGTTATGCCGGCTTGCATGAAAGGTTGAGCTGTCAGAGCTGGGGTATTGCGTTGACGGCATCCACTTTCTTTTGGTCTATTATCTTGGCGTATATCTGTGTAACGCTTACGTCCTTATGGCCCAGCAGCTTGCTGACGGTGTATATGTCAACGCCTGAAGTGAGCAAAAGGGTTGCATAGGTGTGACGTGCGCAATGGAATGATATGTGTTTTTGTATCCTGGCTCGTTTCACCCAGTTACGCACTGTCTCGTTGACGGTTGCCTGATCCGGCAGACGGAACACGCTGCCGCGGTCAGGGTGTATCTGTGGCAGTATGCGGATAGCGTTATCTGATAGCGGAAGATATATAAGGCCCTTGGTTTTGACCTGACGTATTGCGAGCTGTGGGCCTACTTTTGTGTTGTGTATGTCGCTCCAGTCAAGGTTACGTATATCGGATGCACGCAGACCGGTAAAGCATGAGAACAGGAAAGCACGGCGCACCTGGTCGCTCTGTATCTTGGTTCTGCTGAGCTTGCGCAATTCATCCATGGTAAGGTATTCACGCTCCACTTCTACACGCTCAGGCTTTTCTGATTTATCCATCCGGTCAAACGGATTCACGTCTATCAGTTCTTCGCGGACCGCAGCACGGAACTGGGTGCCCAGCGTCTCAAAGTAACCGCGGATAGTGGTATCGGCCAGCCCTCCGTCTTTCATAAACTTACACCAGCTCAGGATCTGCTGCTTGTCAGCTCCTTTGAGTGTCATACGTCCTCCCCAGTTGTTAAGCCAGCGTACTATTTTTTCAAGATGCTGTCGGTAACTCTTACTGCCTCGCTGGTTATAGTAGTCTATGCGTTCAAGCAGATAATCAGTCAGGAGTCGGTCTTTATGTCTATTGCGGTCAATACCGGCTTGGCCGTTCTGTAACTCAAGTATGCGTTTGGCTTTGAGGGCCAGCGCAGTTTTCATGGTTTCTTCGTTCTGCAAGCGGTCTATCTTGGTTTTGGGTACCACGATATACATGTGCAGATATTCTTTATGTCTGACTCCATCAATGGTATAGTTCAGATAGAGCGAGCTGCCGCCATCCTTAAGCGGCTTTTCGTTCAGGGTAACGAGTTCTTTTTTTTTGGTAGGTGTCATAATTTGGAGGGCCGCAGGAGGGCCCGAACGTAAGGAAACATAGGGCCTACAAAGGTCTGTAGGGGATATGTAATGAGTAATCGTTTGAACAATAGTTGTTTGGTTTAGTGTTGATAATCAGCGCGGTAAGTCTATAAATCTTTACTTTGTCCCTTAAACATCGTAATAATTTTTATGTTGTTAATTATCAGTTATTTGTTGGCTTGGTTTGCATCAGGAGGGCCGCTCAGGGGCCGCAATCGTTGATGACGCTCTCTTTTCTTGCTGGCTGCACGCTCTATAATGTTCTCTATGATGAAGAACAACAGTGACACTGCCGCAAGGTATAGAGGGATTGAAACCAAAGCTTTTATCAGGTCATTGCCCATGTAGCCGTAATGGTGGTTGTGGGCGTAGAACTTACAACCAAGATATACTACTGACAGCACAGACATCAGCGTAAAACTATACAGATATGCGCGTGACAGGGTGGCTTGTTTGTTTGTGGTACCCAGCAGGATGAGCAGTATGATAGGCAGGGATATGGCGCTTACCATATAAAATGTAGATGGCTCTTTGATGCCGTCATGTTGAACGCTGCCTATGGGTATTATGGGCAGCAGTGGTCCCACCAAGACAAGCATCCAAAGCGGATACGCCAGGCAACCTGGGCGTTCCGGTTTGGATAACCAGTTGAACAGCTCACTACCCTTCTGTTTCATTTCCTTTTTATAATATCAATGAGTTCGGCGATCTGACGGTCTTTCTCCTGCAGCATGTCAATGAACTGACGGCAATCTGTTCCGGTTATGTTTTTCTGAATGTTGTCACCCTCATCGTTGACCTGGAGAATGTGCGTGCCCATTTCATACTGACGCAGCATGGAGCCGTGTCCCATTAAAAGCCAATCGGCCGACAGGTGTGGAAACAATTCAAGCAGTGCGCAGACGGTCTCCAAATCCATTCCGCGTGTGCCGTTCAGCTTGTTGGCAAGTGTTCCTTCATTCACTTTCAACATACTTGCCAATTCCCTTACGGTATATCTGTTATCTTTTAGAAACTGCCTTATACGGTTGCTTACAGCCGATTCCATTGTGATTTATACTTGTTCTACCTATACCTTATAAACTTAGATTTTGTCTAAATAAACATCTTTTTGACAAATTTGTATTTCGTTTTGAAATACATTTCATTCAAATAGAATTATATTTGCGACAAACTAACCTAAAGTTCAATATCCGTTCAAAGTTTGAACTATGAATACTGACCTGCAAAGATACATAAAGGACGATATAGACACAAGAAGTTTACCCGAAATATGGCAAACTCTGTCTGAGCCTATGCGTATTGATTTTCGGGATGATTTAATCAAGAGACTGGGGATAGCCTCCAACACTTTTTACTACTGGGTTAAGGGTACGACCAAACCCAAGTACATGGAGGTTCGGCGCACGATTGTTAAGTCTTTAGAGAAGATTGCCGGCCTGCACACTCATGCCTATACTTTATTTCCATAACTAATTTTTTACTCTTATGAAACTGACGAAATTCGGAAAAAGGACATTTGCGCTCATTGCGATAGCGCTCATTGTCATGGCACTGATTATTGGTGCGGTGGCAATCTTTACCGGCTCATGGCATCCTAACATGGCCGCCAACAAGGTTTACAATGTGATTTACGTTGCGGTATGTCTTCCTGTGGGTGTGGGCGCTGCAATGAAACTGAAAGACTTTATGTAATTGGGTGATGGGATACGTGTATAGAATTGAATTCCCAGATGATCCCGAACAGATAGCCTATGCTTTAAGCTGGCTGGGCGTTCAAGAGATTAGGAATATTGCAGAAAAAAATGAGCACCGCTGTCATTGGCGCAAACTAAAGCTCTGCTCAGTCCCTGCAAGCGAGCTTGATATTGTCAAATCATTAGCTCGTTGACTATGGGTAAGTTTGAGGTTTGCGAGGAGTGCCAGGTATGTGTAAGCAGTGCACACTGCATCAACGGAGTGTATTGCTATAAGCTTAAGCGGTATGTTCAGTATGAGACTACACCGCCGTGTGAGAATGAGAATACAAACAACCAATAAACAACTAAGAGTATGTTGAAAGCAACTAAAAACAAAATCGGAAAGAAGGTTATAGTACGCTGTAACCGAGCAGGTGTGTTCTACGGAACACTTAATGAGGTTGAAGGCCAGCAGGTAGAACTGCTGAACTGCCGTAGGATATGGTATTGGGATGGAGCAGCCAGCTTGCATCAGCTTGCAGCCGAAGGTACGACTGCACCGCAAAACTGCAAGTTCACGATGCGAGTTGAGTCCATTGCGCTGCTGGAGGCTATTGAGATCATCCCTTGCACAGACAAGGCTATTGAGAGTATTGAAGCTGTTAAGGAATGGAAGCGTTAGAAACTGACATACAGAAGTTCTTAGCTGTGAGCGATGGCGATGGCTCTGGCTATGGCTATGGCTATGGCGATGGCTATGGCGATGGCGATGGCGATGGCTCTGGCTCTGGCTCTGGGTCTGGCTCTGGCTATGGCTCTGGCTATGGCTATGGCGATGGCTATGGCTCTGGCTATGGCTATGGCTATGGCTCTGGCGATGGCGATGGCGATGGCGATGGCTATGGCTCTGGCTCTGGCTATGGCGATGGCTATGGCGATGGCTATGGCGATGACGATGGCTTAAAGACATACAACGGCAAGAAGGTCTATTACATAG